>Ga0210030_1000048_pt1 | contig 87162 bp, 88 predicted proteins | sample CryGeymeta201523_FD_183986 | JGI IMG/M metagenome (GOLD analysis project Ga0210030, IMG submission 183986) | Groundwater microbial communities from Crystal Geyser aquifers in Utah, USA - Crystal Geyser metaG 2015-23 (SPAdes) (version 2) | ecosystem: Environmental > Aquatic > Deep subsurface >...
GGCTTGGTAGGGCAGCAAAAAGCGCGGCCCCAATTCATCAAATGCCTTGGTCTGCCCGCTGGTGACACGACCGGCGCGGCGCACGAAACTCTTGATGGTTTTGGGATAGGCCACCTCGGCGAGCGATTGTGGCCGGATGCGCGTGGCACGGGCCGGTTCGGGCGCTTCCAAGGGCGCTTTCTGGGGTGCATCGATGGGGCTGTTGGGGGGAGTATTTTGGGTGTCGTTCACGGGGCGCGATTGTAGAGACACTGCCATTGCGCCACCCATTGGGCCAGGGCGTCAGCGGCAACATGCTGCGACGTCAATCCCAGCACCGCAGCGGCTTGGTTGAGCGCGGCCAGCGGCTGGTGCGTATCCAAAGCCTGGGCGCCATTTTGTTTGCTGAGTTTTTCGCCATTGGCGCCCAGCACCAGCGGCGTGTGCAGGTAACGCGGCGTGGCAACCCCTAAGGCGCGTTGCAGCAACATCTGGCGCACGGTGTTGTCGGCCAGGTCCTCGCCGCGCACCACGTCGGTGATGCCTTGTTTGGCATCGTCCACCACCACGGCCAATTGGTAGGCAAAGCAGCCATCGGCACGCTTGAGGACGAAGTCGCCCACCGCGGCGCTGACGTCTTGCACCTGCGCCCCGAGTCGGCGGTCTTGCCAATGGATGCGGGACGGGTCATCAGTTCTGAAACGCCAGGCTCGCGCCGGTTTGCCCTGCAAGCCGTTACGGCAGGTACCAGGATAAATCAGCTCGCCGTGGCGCGCCTTGACATGGCCGCTGCGCAGTTGGGCAAGTTCAATATCTCGGCGCGAGCAGCCGCAGGGGTAAGCCTGGCCGCTGGCGACAAGCCGGTCTAGCGCCTGCTGGTAAAGCGCCAATCGAGTCGATTGGTAAAGCGGCGACTGGTCGCTGTGCAGGCCGCAGGCAGCCAGTTGCTGTAGGATGGTCCGGTCCATGCCAGGCAGGCAGCGCGTGCTGTCCACGTCTTCGATACGCACCAGCCATTGACCGCCATGGGCACGCGCATCGAGCCAACTCGCCAGCGCCGCCACCAGCGAGCCTGCATGCAGCCCCCCGGTGGGCGAGGGCGCAAAGCGGCCGGTGTAAATGAACGTCCCTGGCAAGTCTGGGTTCAGGCAACGGCCAGCGCCAGTTCCAGCCCTGATACAAACGCGTCTTCCACGCGATGCCCCAGACACCAGTCGCCACAGACGCCCAGCCCTTTTTTCGCATCCCACAGGTGGCTTTGACCCAGCGGCTGGATGGTTTTGGCGTAAAGCCAGCGCTGGCTGTCCACATGGGCGGGCTCGGCGCGGATGCCGGTGACCTCGCTGAACGCCTTGAGCAGTTTGGCCTCGGCGCGGGGGGCGTCGTCGTGAATGTGTTCCTGCGACCAGGCGGCGCTGGCCTGCACGGTCCAGCGTTCGATGGGGTCGCGCCCGGGCTTGCTCGATTCACGTGCCAGCCAGGCAATGCGGTGGTGCGTGCTGCGCGCAGCGTTCCATTGCGGCCCCAGCGCCGACAGGCCGGGCTGCATGGCTTGCGGAAAAGCCAGCATCAGCGTCCAGCAGGGTGCCACCTTGACTTGCTCAAGCTGCTTGATCCAGGCTTTGGATTGCTCCGAGGTTTGCAGCAGAGCATGCGCCTGCGCGCTTGGCATGGCGAGCAAGACGCCATCGAAACCCGAGAACACATGCTGCGTGCCATCCAAGCCTTCGGTGCGCAATTGCCATTGTTTGGGTTTGACAGCATCGGGCTCGATGCGCATCACGCGGGTTTGCAGTTCGATGCGCCCGTCGGCCAGCAGTGGCTCGGCCCAGCCGCCCACCAGCGACTTCATGCCCGGTACCGCCACCCAGTGGGCGTCATGGCTGGGTAACCCCGGTGCGGTCACATGACCGAGTTCGTCGAGCACCTGCACGCTGTTGGCGCTCCAGCGCTTGCACAGGCTGGGGGCGGTTTCCAGCGCTTTCAGGAAACGAGGGTCACGCGCGGTGAAATACTGGGCACCGTGGTCGAAAGAGCCGAAGGCGCTAGAGCGGGTCGCCATGCGCCCGCTGGTGCCACGGCTTTTTTCGAAAATGGTCACCTGGTGACCGGCTTGCACCAGGGTGCGGGCGCAGGTGATACCGGCCATGCCAGCGCCAATCACGGCAAAATGGCGGGGAGCGCGTTGCGCTGTTGTCATATTTTTCTCCAGTTGGGATCGATGCATGTTGCTTTGTGAATGTGTCCGACTTTACCAGCCCTACAAACCCCGGTGGCGATCCAGCAGTGCGGCGCGTGGTGGGGCTCTCCAGTTGTGTCAGCCACCATTGCAAAGCGCGCCCGGTGGCGTTACTGGCAGCGCGCCAGGCATCGTTGACGCGCACGGCCACGTCGCTCAGAGGCTCGGGCGCTTTGGCCAGCTTGATGCCATCAAAATGGCTGCGCTTTATTGCCCAATTTGAAAAGTACAGTAGAGGTTATTGAAGGAGATTCATCATGTTGACCCTCAGACCATCCCAAGAGCGCGGCTATGCTGACCATGGCTGGCTCAAATCGTTTCACAGTTTTTCTTTTGCCGGCTATTTTGATCCTGCCCATATGGGCTGGGGCAACCTGCGCGTCATCAATGAAGACTGGATCGCTCCCGGCAAAGGCTTCGGCACCCACGGCCACCGCGACATGGAAATCGTCACCTACGTGTTGCAGGGCGAGTTGGCGCACCAGGACAGCCTGGGCAACGTCAAGGCCATTCCGCCCGGTGATGTGCAGCGCATGAGCGCCGGCACCGGCGTGCAGCACAGCGAGTTCAACCACGCGCCCAATGACACCACGCATTTGCTGCAAATCTGGATCGACCCCAATGTCAGGGGTGTCAAACCCAGCTACGAGCAAACCACATTTGCCGATAGTGCCAAGCAGGGCCACCTGTGTCTGGTGGCTTCGCCTGACGGCGCGCAGGGTTCGGTTGCCCTCAACGCCGATGCCCGTTTGTATGCAGGTTTGTTCGAGGCCGGGCAAACTGCCGCGCTTGAACTGGCTGTAGGGCGCAAGGCTTATGTGCATCTGGTGCGCGGTGCCTTGAAGGTGAACGGCGTGGCACTGCACACTGGCGATGCTGCGCTGCTTGTCGACGAAACAAGGGTGACCTTGACCGAGGCGCAGGATGCCGAACTGCTGGTGTTTGATTTGTGCGCTTAGATTTTTTTAAAGGAACTTTGATCATGGCGAAAGTTGCAGTTGTTTTTCATTCGGGTTATGGCCACACCCTGCGCATGGCGCAATCGGTGGCTGATGGCGCCAACGCCGAGTTGCTGGCGATCGATGCCGACGGCAATTTGACCGAAGCTGGCTGGGCCACGCTCAACGAGGCTGACGCCATCATCATGGGCAGCCCAACCTACATGGGCAGCGTGAGCTGGCAGTTCAAAAAGTTTGCCGATGCGTCGAGCAAACCCTGGTACAGCCAGTCCTGGAAAGACAAGATTTTTGGCGGCTTTACCGCCAGCGCCAATGTCAACGGCGACAAACACTCCACCATCCATTACTTCATGACGCTGGCCATGCAGCATGGTGGCATCTGGGTTGGCACCGGCCTGCACTACAACAACACCAAGGCCTCGCAGCGTGACGACGTCAATTACCTCGCCTCCAGCGCAGGCCCCATGGCGCAAACCCCGGGCGATGCCGGTGGCGCTGAAATGAACGCTGGCGACCTCGAAACCGCCCGCTTGTTCGGCCAGCGCGTGGCCGAGCTAGCGGCCAAATTCAAAAGCTGAGGCCAGGCCTGCTCTGCCGCGATAATCGCGGCCTATGTCCAATCCCAAAGTCTTGTTCGGCTTTCATGCCGTGGGCGTGCGCCTGAAGACCGCACCCAAATCCGTTGTTGAAATCTACGTTGACCCGACGCGCCGCGACGCGCGCATGCGTCAGTTTGTTGACAAGGTCAAAGAGGTGGGTGTGCGCCTGCTAGAGGCCGACGGCATGCGCCTGGCCAAGATGTGCGGCAGCCACGGTCACCAGGGCGTGGCCGCGCGGGTGCATGAACTCACGCAGGTGACGTCGCTTGATGAATTGCTGGAGCAACTTGAAGCCACCCAACTTGAATTGCCACTGAATGAGCGCGAGCAACCGCTGATTCTGGTGCTAGACGGTGTCACCGATCCGCACAACCTGGGTGCCTGCCTGCGCGTGGCCGATGGTGCCGGCGTGCATGCCGTGATCGCACCCAAAGACCACGCGGCAGGTATCAACGCCACGGTGGCCAAAGTGGCCAGCGGCGCGGCCGAGACTGTACCCTACTTCATGGTGACCAACCTGGCGCGCACCTTGAACGAGCTCAAGGAGCGCAATATCTGGATCATCGGCACCAGCGATGTCGCTGACAAAACGCTGTACCAGGCTGATCTGAAAGGGCCGGTCGCGCTGGTGCTGGGTGCCGAGGGCGACGGCATGCGCGCGCTCACCGCCAAGACCTGCGACGAGCTGGTCAGCATCCCGATGCGCGGCGCCGTGGAAAGCCTGAACGTGTCGGTGGCCAGCGGCGTGTGCCTGTACGAGGCGCTGCGCCAGAGGTCGCTGTAGCAAGCCCTAAGCAAATGTTGAAGCGCTTGCCAGCGGCAGGCCAGCCTGGTCCTTGGCCGCCAACAGCGGTGACAGGGAGACTGGCCATTGGATACCCAGCGCCGGATCATTCCACAGCAGGCAACGCTCGTGCTCGGGGTACCAGTAGTCGGTGGTTTTGTAGAGAAATTCGGCGCTCTCGCTGGTCACCAGAAAGCCGTGCGCAAAACCTGGCGGAATCCAGAGTTGGCGCTTGTTCTCAGCCGACAACACCACACCCTCCCATTGGCCGAAATGGGGCGAGCTGCGGCGCAAATCGACCGCCACATCAAACACCGCACCCTGCGTGACGCGCACCAGCTTGCCCTGCGGATGCTCGATCTGGTAATGCAGGCCGCGCAACACGCCCTGGGCTGACTTGCTGTGGTTGTCCTGCACAAAGGGCAGGTCGAGCCCGGTGCATTGGGCAAAGTCGCGGGCGTTGAAGCTCTCGAAAAAGAAACCGCGCGCATCGCCAAAAACCTTGGGTTCGAGGATCAGCACGCCGGGCAGGGCGGTGGGGGTGACGGTGTAGGGCATGGTTTAGGCGTTTTCTGGTGCATGGATTGCAACGTCACTTTGTTCCTCGCAATGACAAATTCTTGCTGTCATGGCGAGCGCAGCGTGGCAATCCATGTATTTTCATTTGAGCAAAGTTAACAAATACTTGCCGTAGCCATTCTTGGCCAAGGGGGTGGCGAGTTTGAGGATTTGCTCGGCATCAATCCAGTTTTGGCTGAAGGCAATTTCTTCCGGGCAGGCCACTTGCAATCCCTGGCGTTTTTGCAGCGTGGCGATGAAGCTGGCGGCCTCCAGCAGGCTGTCGTGGGTGCCGGTGTCGAGCCATGCGTAGCCGCGGCCCATCATCTCGACATTGAGCTGTCCCAACTCCAGGTAGTGCCGGTTGACGTCGGTAATTTCGAGCTCGCCGCGCGGCGACGGCTTGATGTGGGCGGCAATGTCGCAGACCTGCTCGTCGTAAAAGTACAGGCCGGTAACGGCGTAATTGCTCTTGGGTTGCTTGGGTTTTTCTTCGATGCTGATGGCGCGCTTGTGCTCGTCAAAGGCCACCACACCGTAGCGCTCGGGGTCGGTCACGTGGTAGGCGAAAACGCTGGCACCGGTCGCGCGGGCGTCGGCATGGGCCAGTTGCTTGATGAGGTCGTGGCCGTAAAAAATGTTGTCGCCCAGTACCAGCGCGCTGGGCTGGCCGGCCACAAAGTCACGGCCGATGATGAAGGCCTGCGCCAGACCGTCGGGGCTGGGTTGCACCGCATAGCTGATGGCCATGCCCCACTGGCTGCCGTCGCCCAGCAGCTCGGCAAAACGCGGCGTGTCTTGCGGGGTGGAGATGATCAGCACCTCTTTGATGCCAGCCAGCATGAGCGTGCTCAAGGGGTAATAGATCATCGGTTTGTCATAAACCGGCATGAGCTGTTTGCTCACCGCCTGCGTGACTGGGTAAAGCCGGGTGCCGGAGCCACCAGCCAGGATGATGCCTTTGCGTTGTGCCATGTGATGGTTTCCTGTGTTTAAAGGGTTTCTGCGAGCATGCGGTCCACGCCCAGTTGCCAGTCCGGCAGGGTCAGGCCAAAGGCGGCTTGCAACTTGCCTGTGTCCAGGCGCGAGTTGTGGGGGCGTGTGGCGGCAGTCGGAAAAGCGCTGCTGGGCACTGGTTCGACTTCATCTGCCTTGATCTTGATGGCGGGTTGCACCTTGGGTGCCTGCGCTATGACATGCTTGGCGTAGTCGAACCAGGTGGTGCAACCGCCGGCCACCAAGTGGTAAGTGCCGGCCAAAGCTTTGTCGTCGACTTTGTTGTCTGACGTGTTCTTGAACACCTGGCGAATGGCGTGCGCCGTGATGTCGGCAATCAGGTCGGCACCAGTGGGTGCACCGAACTGGTCGTTGATCACGGTGAGTTGCTCGCGCTCTTGCGCCAGGCGCAGCATGGTCTTGGCAAAGTTGCCGCCACGCGCCGCATAGACCCAACTGGTTCTGAAGATCAGGTGCTGCGGGGTGTGCTGGGCAATCAGCCGCTCACCTTCAAGTTTGCTTGTACCGTACACGCTCAAAGGGCCGGTAACGTCGGTTTCAATCCATGGCTTTTCGCCGCTGCCGTCAAAGACGTAGTCGGTGCTGTAGTGCACCAGCCAGGCGCCGATTTTTGCCGCTTCAAAGGCCAGCACACCGGGCGCCAGCGCGTTGAGGGTGCGCGCTAAAGTTGCTTCACTTTCAGCCTTGTCAACGGCGGTGTGGGCAGCGGCATTGACGATGACATCGGGCTGCGTCAAGCGCACTGTGTCTGCCAGATCGTCAAGGCGGCTGAGATCGCCGCAATACTGGCTGCTGTGGCGGTCTAGTGCGATGAGTTCACCAAGCGGAGCCAGGCTGCGCTGCAGTTCCCAGCCCACCTGACCATTTTTACCGAGGAGAAGGATTCTCAAAATGTGTTTCCCATTAATTAATTGGAATCTGACCCCAATTATTTGTAATGCTTTTGCACCCACTCGCGGTAGGCGCCGCTTTGCACGTGGGTGACCCAGTCGGGGTTGTCGAGGTACCACTGCACTGTTTTGCGGATGCCGGAGTCGAACGTTTCTGCTGGTTTCCAGCCAAGTTCGCGCTCAAGCTTGTGCGCGTCGATGGCGTATCGGCGGTCGTGGCCGGGGCGGTCGGTCACATAAGTGATTTGATCTTTATACGGTTTGCCGTCGGCACGCGGTCGCAGTTCGTCAAGCAGCGCACAAACGGTGTGGACGATGTCCAGATTGGCCTTTTCGTTCCAGCCGCCGACGTTGTAGATTTCGCCCAAGCGGCCAGCTTCAAGCACGCGGCGAATGGCGCTGCAATGGTCTTTGACGTAAAGCCAGTCGCGAATCTGTTGGCCGTCCCCATACACCGGCAGCGGTTTGCCGACCAGCGAGTTGACGATCAGCAGCGGAATGAGCTTTTCGGGGAAGTGGTACGGGCCGTAGTTGTTGGAGCAGTTGGTGGTAAGCACCGGCAACCCGTAGGTGTGGTGCCAGGCGCGCACCAGGTGGTCGCTGGCGGCCTTGCTGGCGCTGTACGGGCTGTTGGGCTCGATGTGGCTGGTCTCGGTGAAGGCAGGGTCGTCTTTGGTCAGCGAGCCATAGACCTCGTCGGTGGATACATGCAGAAACCGGAAGGAGGACTTGGTTGCGCCAGCCGTCATTGCGAGGGGCGCAGACCCGTGGCAATCCAGGTTTTCAGGCAAATTAGACCAGTAGCCGCGCACCGACTCCAGCAGGTGAAACGTGCCAACAATATTGGTTTGGATGAAGTCGCCGGGGCCGTGAATGGAACGGTCCACATGGCTCTCGGCGGCAAAGTTGATCACAGCGCGGGGCTGGTGCTCGGCCAGCAACTTAGCGACCAGTGCGGCATCGCCAATATCACCCTGCACCAGGGTATGGCGCGCATCACCTTGCAGGCTTTGCAGGTTTTCGGGGTTGCCGGCGTAGGTGAGTTTGTCCAGCGTGATGACTGGCTCGTCGCTTTGCGCCAGCCAGTCGAGCACGAAATTGGCGCCAATAAAACCGGCGCCGCCAGTGACCAGAATCATGTTGTTTTCCTAAATTTTTTGATCTTGAAGTGTAATGGCGATGAATTAGCAATTTTGATGACATTGTGTCGTGTCCCGCGCCGTGCAGGAGCGGCACGCTTGCCGTGCAGGCCACTCAAGCCGCCGCTTCAATCTCGCTCGACAGCGTCAGCCACTGTTCTTCCAGGCTTTGCAATTCTTCATTGACCGCTTTCAGGCGTTTGCCCTGGTTGGCAAAGTCTGCTGGCGGCGGCGACTGGCAGAGGTGACCTTCAAGCTGTGTACCCTCGGCTTGCAGCACCGCCATTCGGGTTTCAAGGTCGGCCAGTTTGCGCTTGAGTGAGCCGCTGGGCGCGGGCTTGTGCTTGAGCTTGTTTGCAGCTGCCGCAGCTTCGGCCTGCGCCTTGCGCTCGGCCTTGGCTGCCGCGTTACTGGCTTCGCGGATGAGTTCGCGCTGGCGCTTGGCTTCGTCGAGCAAATAGCGCTGGTAGTCGTCGAGGTCGCCGTCGAAGGGTTCGACGCCGCCATGCGAGACCATCCAGAACTCATCACACACACTGCGCAGCAGGGCGCGGTCGTGGCTGACCAGCATCACGGTGCCTTCAAATTCATTGAGCGCCATCGCCAGCGCCTCACGTGTGGCCAGGTCAAGGTGGTTGGTGGGCTCGTCGAGCAGCAGCAGGTTGGGCCGCTGCCAGACGATCATGCACAGCACCAGCCGGGCTTTTTCGCCGCCGCTCATGCTTCCCACGGCCTGCTTGACCATGTCGCCGCCAAAGTTGAAGGTACCCAGAAAACTGCGCAGGTCCTGCTCACGCGTTTGCTGGCCGATGATCTTGCCGACCGCCGTCATGTCCTTGACCAGGCGGATCATGTGCTCCAGCGGGGTGTCAGCCGGGCGCAGCACGTCAAGCTCTTGCTGGGCAAAGTAGCCAATGCTCAAGCCCTTGCCTTCGGTGATTTCGCCGCTGATGGCGACCAGGTCGCGCGCGATAGTTTTTACCACGGTCGATTTGCCCTGACCGTTGGCGCCCAGAATGCCGATGCGCTGGCCCGCCAGCACCGATTTGCTGACGTTGCGCACGATGACAGTGGGCGGCGTGCCTGCGGGTGCGTCGTCGGGTGGCGGGTAGCCAAAGCTGACGTTCGACATCGACAGCATCGGGTTGGGCAGGTTGGCGGGTTCCTTGAATTCGAAGGTGAAGTCAGCCTCTGACAGCAGCGGCGCGATTTTTTCCATGCGATCCAGCGCCTTGACCCGGCTTTGCGCCTGCTTGGCCTTGCTGGCCTTGGCCTTGAAGCGGGCAATGAACTTTTGCAGGTGGGCAATTTTGTCTTGCTGTTTGACAAAGGCGTTTTGCTGCAGGTTCATCTGCTCTGCGCGCATGTCCTCAAACTTGCTGTAGTTGCCGCCGTAACGTACCAGTTTTGCAGCGTCGATGTGCAGCGTGACGTTGGTCACGGCATCCAGAAATTCGCGGTCGTGGCTGATCACGATCATGGTGCCTTCGTACCGTTTAAGCCAGCTTTCCAACCAGACCAGCGCGTCCAGGTCGAGGTGGTTGGTGGGCTCGTCGAGCAGCAGCAAGTCGCTGGGGCACATCAGCGCGCGGGCCAGTTGCAGGCGCATGCGCCAGCCGCCCGAGAAGCTGTTGACCGGGTTGTTGAGTTCGGTGGTCTTGAACCCCAGGCCTTGAATGAGCGCCTGGGCACGCGCTGTGGCGTCGTTCACGCCGGCATCTTGCAGCGCCATGTAGGCGTGGGCCATGCGGTCGTAGTCGTCGGTGGCCTCGGAAGCTGTGACCTCCTGTTGCGCCGCCAGCAGGGTGGTGTCGCCATCGACCACGAAGTCGGTGGCGCTCTGCTCGGTTTCGGGCATGTCCTGGGCGACCTGGCCCATGCGCCATTGGGTCGGAATGTAGTACTCGCCGCCGTCTTCGTGCAGGTTGCCGTTAAACAGCGCAAACAGGGAAGACTTGCCGGCGCCATTGCGCCCGACCAGGCCCACTTTTTCACTGGGGTTGAGGGTAACGGTGGCGCCGTCCAGAAGCACTTTGGCACCGCGGCGAAGAGTCACGTTTTTTAATGTAATCAATGGGTTACTTTTACTTTTTAATGTTTCAAATGAAGTAGGATCGGCGCTCTTCAATGGGTTACTTTTACTTTTTAATGTTTCAAATGAAGTAGGATCGGCGCTCTCGCCGCGATGCTATTGTGTTCATGGCAAGCTTACCAGCGCCTCACGCGTGACCAGCAGCACCTGGTCTTCGCCAGCGCTGGTGGACAGCCAGATCACTTCCAGGCTTGGGAAAGCCGCTTCAAAATGAGCGCGTTCGTGGCCGATTTCCAGCACCAGAATGGCGTTTGCGCGCATGTGGCTCGATGCCTCGCGCAACAGGCGGCGCACAAAGTCCATGCCATCGACGCCACCTGCCGTGTTGCCATCGAGCGCCACGGCGGGTTCAGCCCTGAATTCGGGCGGCAGCTCGGCCATGCTGCGGGCATTGACATAAGGTGGGTTGCACAAAATCAGGTCGTAAGGCCCGCCATGCGCCGGAAAACCATCACCCTGGTGCAAGTTGATGCGCTGGTGCAGGCCGTGGCGCTCCACATTGATTTTGGCCACTTCAAGCGCCTCAGCACTGATGTCAGACGCCTGCACCATCACATCCGGGTAAACCAGCGCGGCCAGCACCGACAGACTGCCGTTACCGGTGCACAGGTCGAGCACCCGGTGGGTAGATTCGCTGAGCCAGTAGTCCAGGCTGCCCTCGACCAGCACCTCAGCAATCAGCGAGCGCGGCACGATGGCGCGCTCATCGACATAAAACGACACGCCTTGCAACCACGCCTCATGCGTCAGGTAGGCAGCTGGCTTGCGGGTGGCGATACGCGTCTCGACGAGTGCCGCTATTGCGGCTTGCTCGGCGGGCGTGACCAGCCGTTTCGGAGGCGCAACCTCAGTCTTGTCATTGGGCTCCAGCGGCGTATCCAGCGGCAGGCCGAGTTGCCACAGCACCAGCCAGGCGGCTTCGTCAAAGGCATTTTGGGTGCCATGGCCAAAGACGACGCCAGCCTGCATCAGCCGTTGGGCGGCTTGGGTGACGCATTCCAGCAGGGCGATGTCACCGTTTTGGGTTTGACTCTTTTTCATGCCAGCAACTGCGCATGCAGGTTTTCCAGTGTCCGGCGGTAAATGTTTTTCAAGGGCGCTACATCAGTCAGGGCAATGTGCTCGTTGATCTTGTGGATGCTGGCGTTGGGGGGGCCGCACTCAATCACCTGCGGGCAGATTTTGGCAATGAAACGGCCGTCGCTGGTGCCGCCACTGGTGGAAAGCTCGGGGGTAAGTCCGGTCTCGGAATGAATGGCGGCTACCACTGCATCCACCAGCGTGCCGGGTGGTGTCAAAAACGGCAGGCCGCTGAGCGTCCAGGCCAGGTCGTAGGCCAGGTCATGGCGGTCCAGCACCGCTTGCAGGCGGTTTTGCAAGCTTTCTGGTGTGGATTCGGTGGAAAAGCGGAAATTGAAGTCCACCACCACTTCGCCAGGGATCACGTTGCCGGCGCCGGTGCCGCCGTGGATGTTGCTGACCTGCCAACTGGTGGGTGGGAAAGACGTGTTGCCCTGGTCCCAAGCGATGCTGATCAGCTCAGCCAGCGCGGGCGCCAGCAGATGGATCGGGTTATTGGCCAGGTGCGGGTAGGCGATGTGGCCCTGCGTGCCCTTGACGGTGAGCTTGCCGCCCAGCGAGCCGCGACGGCCGTTTTTGATCACGTCGCCCGTGCGCATGACCGCCGTCGGCTCGCCCACGATGCAGTAGTCGAGCACTTCACCGCGGGCCTGCAGCATCTCGCAGACCTTGATGGTGCCGTCCACAGCCGGCCCTTCTTCGTCGCTGGTCAGCAAAAAGCCGATCGCCAGCGGCGACTCAGGTCTTGACGCCACAAACTCCTCGGTGGCCACGACAAACGCCGCCAACGATGTTTTCATGTCAGCCGCGCCGCGGCCAAACAACTTGCCGTCGCGCCGCGTGGGTTTGAACGGGTCGCTGCCCCACAGCTTGACCGGCCCGCTGGGCACGACGTCGGTGTGGCCGGCAAACACAAGCAGCTTTGAGTTGGTGGTGGCTTGCAACGTGCTGCTGGCCGGCCGTTTGGCCCACAGGTTGGTGACTTCACAGCCCGTTGGGCCACTGACCAGCGTTTCGAGTTGGAAGCCGATGGCCTCAAGACGCGCACCGATGAGTTGCTGGCAATGGGCATCGCTTGGGGTTTCAGAGGGGCAGGCGATCAGCGCACAGGCCAGGTCGAGAGTGGGGTTCATGGGCGGGTTCAGTGGTTGAGGTCGAGCGTGATTTCGGTAAACGAGGGCTCATCATTGGGCTCTTCAGCCACTGCAGCCTTGGCGCGCGCGCTGAAGTCGTTTTGCAGGCGCCACAGCAGGTTGGTGGGCGAGTCGGCATTGGCCATGGCTTCTTTGCGGTCGACAATGCCCTCACTGATCAGGCGGGCAATGTCTTCTTCAAAGGTCTGGCTGCCTTCGGCCATGGATTTTTCCATGGCTTCCTTGATGGCGGAGAAGTCGCCTTTTTCAATCAATTCAGCGATCAGCTTGGTGTTGAGCATCACCTCGACGGCCGGAGATCTGGTTTCAGACACGTTGCGTATCAGGCGCTGCGAAACGATCGCTTTCAAGGCCGAAGCCAGGTCGCCGAGCATGGTCATGCGGACTTCAATCGGGTAAAAGCTGAGAATGCGATTGAGTGCCTGGTAACTGTTGTTGGCGTGCATGGTGGCCAGGCACAAGTGCCCGGTTTGCGCGTAGGCAATGGCCGCCGACATGGTCTCGCGGTCACGGATTTCACCAATCAGGATCACATCAGGCGCTTGGCGCAAGGCATTTTTCAGGGCAACTTCTGCGGACTCGGTATCGGCGCCGACTTCGCGCTGGTTGATGATGGCGCGCTTGCTCTTGAACAGGTATTCGATTGGGTCTTCAATGGTGAGAATGTGACCCGCCATGTTGGCGTTGCGGTGATCGATCATGGCCGCCAGACTGGTGCTTTTGCCAGAACCAGTTGCCCCCACCATCAAAATCAAGCCGCGTTTTTGCAGTATGAGGCTGGCCATGGTGTCGGGCAAGCCAAGCGTGTGCAGATCGGGAATTTCGTGGGCGATCAGACGGATAACGACCGCATAGGTGCTGCGTTGGCACATGGCGCTGATCCGAAAGCGCCCGATACCGCGGATCGACCAGGCGATGTTGAGCTCGTGCGTGTCCTTGAGCTCCTGAATTTTCTCGGGCGGCAAAATCTCTGCGAGCAGCTTCAAGGGGGCATCGGGCGGCAATACCTGGCTGTTGATGGGCAGACACTCGCCCTGAATGCGGATCAGGGCGACTGCGTTGGCCGACAAATAAATGTCCGAGGCCTTTTTGTCAGTCATCAAACGCAGGATGCGCTCCATGGTGCCCATGGGCTCGGCGCTGTGGTTTTCGATGAGTGCCATGTGGATGCCTTGTAAATTCATTTATCAGCGCCGGATCGATGCCCGGCGCTCGCAGGTGCGTTCCCGTCAGGGCCGCAGCAGATCATTGAGACTGGTCTTGGCACGGGTTTGCGCATCGACGTGCTTGACGATGATGGCCGCATACAGGCTGTATTTTCCGCCGTCCTTGGGCAGGTTGCCGCTGATGACCACCGAGCCCGCCGGAATGCGGCCGTAGCTCACGGTATCCGTTGCACGGTCGTAAATGGGCGTGCTCTGGCCGATGTAAACGCCCATTGAAATCACCGAGTTTTCTTCCACGATGACGCCTTCGACAATCTCGGAGCGGGCACCAATAAAGCAGTTGTCCTCGATGATGGTCGGGTTGGCCTGCATGGGTTCGAGCACGCCGCCAATGCCGACGCCGCCGCTCAGGTGCACGTTTTTGCCGATCTGCGCGCACGAGCCCACAGCCGCCCAGGTGTCGACCATGGTGCCTTCATCCACATAGGCGCCAATGTTGACAAAAGACGGCATCAGCACCACGCCCTTGGCCAGATAGCTGCCCCGGCGCGCCACCGCGGGCGGCACAATGCGCACCCCGGTGGCCTGCAGGCCGGATTCGGTCATGTGGGCAAATTTGGTGGGCACTTTGTCGTAAAAAGCCAGGTCACCGGCTTTGACCACCGCGTTGTCGGTCAGGCGAAAACTCAGCAGCACGGCTTTTTTGATCCACTGGTGCGTGGTCCACTGGCCCACACCGTCCCGCGTGGCCACGCGCAGGTGGCCGGTGTTGAGCCCCTGAATCACATGCTCGACGGCGTCAGTGACTTCTTTGGGAGCCGAGGCAGCGGAGATGTTGGCGCGGTCGTCCCAGGCGGCGTTGAGGATGTTTTGCAATTGTTGGGTCATGGCAGATAAGGCTTTATGGGTGGAACAGGAATCAGGGCTTGCGGGCGTTGACAAACTGGGCGATGCGCTCGGCGGCTTGCAGGCACTCGGCGGTGTCGGCCACCAGCGCCATGCGAATGCGCCCGGCACCCGGGTTGTGGCCCTGTGCCTCGCGCGCCAGGTAGGAGCCCGGCAACACCGTCACATTGTAAAGAGCGAACAATTCACGGGCAAAAACCGTATCGTCACCCGCCACATCGGCCCACAGGTAAAAACCGGCATCAGGCAGGGCAACATCGAGCACCCGGGCCAGCAGCGGCGTGACCTGTTCGAACTTGGTTTTGTACAGCGCCCGGTTTGCCACCACATGGGCTTCATCGCGCCAGGCCGCCAGGCTGGCCGCCTGCACCACCGGGCTCATGGCGCAGCCGTGGTAAGTGCGGTAGAGCAAAAATTGCTTCATGATGGCCGCGTCACCTGCCACAAAACCACTGCGCATGCCGGGCACGTTGCTGCGCTTGGACAGGCTGGTCAGCGACACCAGGTTCTTGAAGTCGCTGCGTCCCAGTCTGGCAGCGGCCTCCATGCCACCCAGCGGGGGCTCGTCGCGGAAATAAATCTCGCTGTAGCACTCGTCAGAGGCAATCACAAAGCCGAAGCGGTCGCTCAAGTCAAACAGCTTTTGCCACTCGGCCAAGCCCATGACCGCGCCGGTGGGGTTGCCCGGCGAGCACACAAACAGTTGCTGGGTGCGCGCCCACACTGCGTCGGGCACGCTGTCCCAGTCTGGCGCAAAGTTGCGCGCCGGGTCGCTGGCTACGTAATAAGGTTCGGCCCCAGCGAGAAGCGCCGCGCCTTCGTAGATTTGGTAGAACGGGTTGGGGCATACCACCAGCGGTTTTTGGCCATCGGCGTCGGGCTTGGCAGGGTTGATGACGGCCTGGGTGAGTGAAAACAGCGCCTCTCGCGAGCCATTAACCGGTAGCATCTGCGTGAGCGGATTCACAGCCAAGCCGTAGCGGCGGTAAAGCCAGGCGGCAAAAGCCTCGCGCAGCGCGGGCTCGCCGGCAGTGGCCGGGTAGCTGGCCAGTCCGCTGGGTGCGCGATGAATGGCGTCCACCATAGCTTGCTGGATAAAGGCGGGCGTAGCGTGCTTGGGTTCACCCAGGCCCAGGCTGATCGGCGTGTAAGCCGGGTTGGCTGTGACGCCTGCAAAAAGCTGGCGAAGCCGCTCGAACGGGTAGGGCTGCAGGAGGGAAAGCAATGGATTCATGGGGCGCGATTATCCCTTGTCCGGCGCCGTGCCTGCAGTGCGCCGTCAGACGCGTAAACCTTGCACTGGTACATCAAGACCGAGCCAGCGCTTTGCCGCGCTTTGCAGCAGGTCGGCTTCGCCAGTGCTGAAAAGTCGGCATTGGCCCGGTGTCGAATCAATGGAGAGTTTGACCAGCATACGACGGGTTTGTCGCGCCACGGGTTCACCGTTGTCCACCAAGTGGACGCCAGGGCCGACCATGGGCTGCAGCTGCGCAATGGCAAAAGGGTAATGGGTGCATCCCAGTACCAAAGTGTCGATCTCACCAGCCTGGGAACCAAACTGGCCCATGGCCCCGGTATATTGGCGACACAGGGTGATGATGGTGTCGGTATCGTCACGCTCGATGGCATCGGCCAGGCCGTCGCAGGCTTGGCAGATAAATTGGGCCTGATCAGCCAGACCCCCCAGCAAAGCCTGGAATTTCTCGCTGTTGAGTGTGCCGCGCGTGGCCATGACACCAATGCGCTTGGTTCGGCTCAAGGCGACGGCAGGTTTTAGCGCCGGTTCGACGCCGATGATGGGCAGGTCAGGGTAATCCTGGCGCAGCAGATGAATGGCTGCCGCTGTGGCCGTGTTGCAGGCGATGACCAATGCCTGAATGGCCATATTTGGCTGGCTGATCAAGTGCCGGGTGATGGTGCGCGCGCGGGCCAGCACAAAAGCCGCGTCGCGCTCACCATAGGGGGAGTAGCCACTGTCTGCCACATAGATGAAGTTTTCATGCGGCAACTCAGCCCGCAGCGCCTTGAGAATGCTCAGGCCGCCGACGCCGCTGTCGAAGACCCCGATGGGGTGCTTTAAAGACCGGGGTTCAGTATCTGGCATGGAATACTGGCACGCTCCCAATCCACCGCGTTCGGGCTGCTGTTGCTGATTTTCAGAACCATTACAAGATAGGCTAGCTCCGTGTTCACGTTGGAAGCCAGGCCTCGGTGAGCACATCTGCCATGGCCCATGGGCAGATTTCTGGTAATGTGCCCTGATCAATCCCCGTTTCTTTTTCTGCAAGGGCTTTGGCATCAATCCAAACGTCGTCAAGCCATTCCGCATCCGTCAGAAGCGGCGCAAGGCTTGGGGTTTTTTGAATACGTCTGAGGCACATGCGGCGCTGCTCTTTCATGGTCAGCGCCCAACTGCCGGTTCTTTTGTGCGCCTGGAATTGCCATTTGATCAAGTGCATGAGCAAGACGGAGATTCGGCTAGCCAGTTCTCTTTGTTCGCTTTTGCCCACGTCTTCAATTTCCTGCGCAAGATGGTCCAAATCGAGTTGCTCAAAGCGTCCTGCGCGAATCAGCGATGCTTGCTCATTGGCCCATGCAACAACATCAGTTTCATACTTCGTAGTCATACTGGCTCCACTTAAAACATCGCCGAATACAACAGGCACCCCAGACAAAATCCGGAAAACTGTTACGCACCGGCCACTGCAATGCCCTTGAATTCACCGGTCGCAATGCGCTTTTGCCACTCGACCGGACCGGTGTTGTGCACACTGGTGCCGCCGGCGTCTACCGCCACGGTGACAGGCATGTCGACCACGTCGAATTCATAAATGGCTTCCATGCCGAGGTCGGCAAAACCCAGCACCTTGGATGTCTTGATCGCCTTGCTGACCAAATAAGCGGCGCCGCCCACGGCCATCAGGTAAGCGCTCTTGTGCTTCTTGATGGCCTCGATGGCCACCGGGCCGCGCTCGGCCTTGCCGACCATGGCAATCAGGCCGGTCTCGGCCAGCATCATTTCGGTAAAGCCGTCCATGCGGGTGGCGGTGGTGGGGCCGGCTGGGCCCACCGCTTCACCATCAACGGGGTCAACCGGGCCGACGTAGTAAATGACGCGGTTGGTGAAGTCCACCGGCAGCTTTTCGCCCTTGGCGAGCATGTCCTTGATGCGCTTGTGCGCAGCGTCACGGCCGGTCAGCATCTTGCCGTTGAGCAGCAGCGTGTCGCCAGGCTTCCAACTGGCCACTTCTTCTTTGGTCAAGGTGTTGAGGTTGACCTTTTTGCTCTTGACGTAGTCGGGTGTCCACTGCACGTTGGGCCAGGTGTCGAGCGACGGCGGCGTCAGGTACACCGGGCCGCTGCCGTCCATCACAAAGTGCGCGTGGCGCATGGCGGCGCAGTTTGGGATCATGGCAATCGGTTTGCCTGCGGCGTGGGTGGGGTACATCTTGATCTTGACATCGAGCACGGTGGTCAGGCCGCCCAGGCCTTGCGCGCCAATGCCCAGCGCGTTGACTTTTTCAAACAGTTCCAGACGCAGTTTTTCAACGTTGGAAAGTTCAGCACCGCTGGCCGCCTTGTCTTGCAGCTCATGCATGTCGAGGCTGTCCATCAGGCTTTCCTTGGCCATGACCACAGCCTTTTCAGCCGTGCCGCCAATGCCGATGCCCAGCATGCCCGGCGGGCACCAGCCGGCACCCATGGTCGGCACGGTTTTGAGCACCCAGTCCACCACCGAATCGTTGGGGTTGAGCATGTACATCTTGCTCTTGTTTTCACTGCCGCCGCCCTTGGCTGCCACCGTGACTTCAAGTTTGTCGCCGGGAACGATGTCGGTAAAGATGACCGCGGGCGTGTTGTCTTGGGTGTTCTTGCGCTCGAACTGGGGGTCGGCCACCACGCTTTTGCGCAGCGTGTTGCTGGGGTCGGTGTAGGCGCGGCGCACGCCTTCGTTGATGGCGTCGTCGAGGCTGCCGGTGAACTCGCCCCAGCGCACGTCCATGCCAACTTTCAGGAACACGTTGACGATGCCGGTGTCCTGGCAGATCGGGCGGTGGCCTTCCGCGCTCATCTTGCTGTTGGTCAGGATTTGCGCAATGGCGTCTTTGGCGGCTGGGCTTTGCTCGCGCTCATAGGCTTTGGCCAGGTGGGCGATGTAGTCAGCGGGGTGGTAGTAGCTGATGTATTGCAGCGCGGCGGCAACGGATTCGATCAGGTCGTTCTGGCGGATGGTGCTCATGATGTGTCCTCAAGGTGTGTGGAAAACCGGCAGTGGTCACGCCCGTGACCAAACGGCTCAAGTTTAACCAGCGCGCCCCGACGCCTGGCTGACGATTTTGGCGAATCAGGTCAGCGCAGGCCCAGATGCAGCGCCGCCTTGGCCAGCAAGTGCGCCGAGATGGGTGCGGTGATGAACAAGAACAGCGTGACCAGAATTTCATGCATGCTCAAACTGTCGCCAGTCACGCTGAAATAAATTGATGAGGCGATCAGCAAACAGCCCACCCCCAGCGTGGTGGCCTTGGTGGGGCCGTGCAGGCGGGTGTAAAAGTCTTTGAAGCGCACCAGGCTCAGCGAGCCGATCAGGGTGAAGGCGGCGCCAATCAGCACCAGCGCCGAGAGCAGGATTTCGGTGGCGATGTTCATTCGATGATGTCTCCGCGCAATAAAAATTTGGACAGCGCCACCGTGCCAACAAAGCCCATCAGGGCGATCAGCAATGCGGCCTCGAAATACAGCGGGCTACCCAGCTGGATGCCCAGCAAGATCAGCAGGGCGATGGCGTTGATGTAGAGCGTGTCGAGCGCCAGGATGCGATCAGGCACGCTCGGCCCCTTGATCAGCCTGAAAAAACTCAGGGCAAAAGCGACTCCGACAAAACCAAAGGCGAGGATGAGGGCGCTGCTCAGCATTCAAAAATCTCCTTCAGTGGGGTCTCAAAACGGGTCTTGATGGTGCGCACCATGTCATCGGGATCGGTGCAGTCGAGCGCATGCACCAGCAGGGTCCGGTGGTCGGGTGACAGCCGTGCCGACACCGTGCCCGGTGTCAGGCAAATGGTGTTGGCCAGCATGCTCAGGGCCAATTCATTGGTCAAGTCCAGTGGCACCTCGACAAACAGCGGGTTGAGCGATCGCGGGCCGGCCAGCACCAGGCGCGCCACGGCCACATTGGCCACCAGCACGTCGTACAAAAACACAGCCAGAAAACGCAGCAGACTAAGCGGACGATAGATATGCACTTGCTCGGGCCAGAAGCCCAGCGTAAAACGCGGAATGGCCCAACCCAGCAGCAGCCCCAGCACGATCTGGCCGGGGGCCAGCGTGTTGTTGAGCAGCAGCCAGATCAGCGCCAGGATGGGTGTCAGCAAGGGGTGGGGTAACCATTTTTTCATGGCTTGGCTCCCAGCACGGCGTTGATGTATCGCGCGGGCTCGGCGAGTTGCTGCGCAGTGGCTTGGGCATAGTCAAGGGCCGGCCCGGCAAATACAGTCAAGGCCACAATAAGACCGAGTAGTCCGCCCACGGCCAGCAGCTCGCGAGCGCTTGAAGTGCCCGGCGCAACAGCGTCCGATGCGCTCACATTTGGCTTGGCCGACGCCGGATCGGCAGTGGGCAGGCTGTTGAAAAATACCTGGCTGCCAGCGCGCGCCAGGGCAATCACCGCCAGCAAGGCGCCCAGCAAAATCACGGCCCAGGCCCAGGGCTGACCGGGGGCCGCGCGCAAAATGAGAAGCTTGCCGACAAAACCAGACAGCGGCGGCAAGCCGGTCACGGCCACGGCTGCCGCAAAAAACAGGCCTCCCCAGAGCGCGTGGCGCGCCATGTCAACGTCTGGCGCGAGGCGGTCGCCCTCGAGCGGACGGCGGCGCCTGATGGCGTCTGCCAGCAAAAATAGCAGCGCGGCGGTGAAGGTGCTGTGCGGCAGGTAATACAGCCCTGCTGCGATGCCTTGTGTGCCCAAGCTCATACCGGTGAGCAGCGTGCCCACCGACACCAGCACCAGGTAGCCGGCCAGGCGCCCCAGGCTGTCGGCTGCCAGCGTTCCCAGCGTGCCGATGACGATGGTGGCGAGCGCCAGCGGCAGCAACCAGGGGTCGAACAGGTTCGAGAGCAGCCCGGCGCTATCGCCAAAGAGCAGCGTATGGCTGCGCAAAATGGCGTAAATGCCGACCTTGGTCATGATGGCAAACAGCGCCGCCACCGGCGCCGACGTGCCGCTGTAGGCCGCAGGCAGCCACAGGTGCAGCGGCAGCAGGGCAGCCTTGAGGGCAAACACCGCCAGCAGCAGCAGGCCACCAGCGCGCGCCAGACCCAGCATGTCGGGGTCCAGCGTGCTGGCCTTGGCTGCCAGGTCGGCCAGGTTCAGGCTGCCCAGTGCGGCGTAAATCAGACCGGCGGCAAACAGGAAGACCGTGGAGCCGGCCAGGTTCATCACCACATAGTGCAGCCCGGCGCGGGTGCGCGCCTTGCCGCCGCCATGCAGTGCCAGGCCGTAGGAGGCGATCAGCAAAATTTCAAAAAAGACGAAGAGGTTGAACAGGTCGCCGGTCAAAAAGGCACCAGCCAGGCCGAACAACTGCATTTGAAACAGCACATGAAAATGCCGCCCTTGCGCATCGATGCCATTGCCAGCATAAATCAGCGCCCACAGGGCGAGCAGGCTGGTGGTGAGCACCATCCAGGCGGACAGCCGGTCCGCCACCAGCGCGATACCCCAGGGCGCGGGCCAGTCGCCCAGGCGGTAAACCAGAATGTCGCCACCCGAGACGGTGGCCAGCAAGGCGATGGCAGCGCCAATTTGCGCCAACACAAAAAACAGCGCCAGCCAGCGCTGGGCCGGCAGTGACAAGCGCCCCAACGCCAGCAGCAGGGTGCCGGCCAGAAACGGCAGCAGGATGGGGGCGATGGGCAGGTGCGTCGTCATGTGGCATCCCTCGGCTCTGGTGTGCCATCGACATGGTCGTTGCCAAATTCGTCTCGCGCGCGCAGGCTCAGCATGATGACAAAGGCCGTCATGGCGAAGCCGATGACAATGGCGGTGAGCACCAGCGCCTGTGGCAGCGGGTCGGCGTAGCTTGCCGCACCCGAGATCACCGGCGGTTGGCCAATGACCAGTCGGCCGGTGGCAAATAAGAACAGGTTAACGCCGTACGACAGCAGGGTCAGCCCCAACACCATAGGGTAAGTGCGGGCGCGCAGCAACAAATACACGCCGCAGCCGGTGAGTGTGCCGATGGCCAGGGCGATCAGGACTTCCATGGCGCGGTCTCCGGGTTGTGGCTGGCGCGGTGCAACAAGCCAAGATTGATCAGAATCAGCAGGGTGGCGCCCACCACCACAAGGTAAACACCAAGGTCGAAAGCCATCGCCGAGGCCAGCTCGAACTCGCCCACCAGCGGCCAATTGACGTGGCCAAAAGCCGAAGTCAGGAACGGCCGACCAAACAGCCAGCTCGCCAGCCCGGTGAGCAGGGCAATGACCAGGCCCGCAGTGATCCATGGGTGCGTATGGGCCGGCAGGCGCGCATGGGTCCAGCTAACGCCATTGGCCAGGTACTGCACGATCAGCGCGATGGCGGTGATTAGCCCGGCAATGAAGCCGCCGCCGGGCAGGTTGTGGCCGCGCAGAAAGATGTAGGAAGACACCAGTAGCGCCAGCGGCAGCAGCAGCCGGGCAAAGGTGGCCAGAATCATGGGATGGGCGTCGCTGTCCCAGGCGCGGCCGCTCGCATCTTGCGCGGGGCCGGACAGGTGCAAGTTGCCAAGCAGCGCAAAAATACCCAACGCGGCAATGGCCAGCACGGTGATTTCGCCGAAGGTGTCAAAGCCGCGGAAGTCCACCAAAATCACGTTGACCACATTGCTGCCACCGCCGCCGGGTACGCTGTTTTTGATAAAGAAGTCGGCAATGGTGCCGTTGGAACGCGTCAGCACGGCCCAGGCCATTGCGCTGGCGCCGCCACCGGCGAGCAAGGCAATACCTGCGTCGCGCCAGCGCCGCGCTGAGCTGGAGTCGCGCGGCGAAGTGGCAGGGAGAAAGTACAGCGCCAGCAGCAACAGGATGACCGTCACCACCTCGACAGAGAGCTGCGTCAGAGCCAGGTCGGGCGCTGAAAACTTGACAAACATCAGCGCCACGATCAGCCCAACGACGCCGGTAATCACCAGGGCGGTAAGGCGATGGCGATGCAAAGCGGTGGCCGCCAGCGTGGCCATGACCAGCGCCAGACCGGCCATCAGGCTGATGCCGTCAACGTCTAACAGCGGCCTCGTCCCTGTCAAGGGGGCTGCCACCAACGCCAGGCCGGTCCCGCCAAGTACCAAGGCGCTGACCACAAACAAGGCGAGCTGGCGCTGGAGCGAGGCTGTGTCGAGCCAACGGGTGACGCCTTCTGCCGCGCCAAACAGGCCGCGCATCAGGGCATCAAAGAATAATTTTCCCTGCAAGCGTGGGTCAAGCCGATCGTGCAGCGCAAACAGCGGGCGGCGTGCCCAGTACAGGCCCGCACCGCCGGCCAGGGCGATCAGGCTCATCCACAGCGCCGGGTTGAAGCCGTGCCAAATCGCCAGGTTGTGCTCGGGCAGCGGCCCCTGCAGCACCGAGCCGGCGGCGACGGCCAGCAGCGGCTCCACGGTTTGCGCCGGGAAAATACCGACTAACAACACCAGCACCACCAGAATTTCTACCGGCACTTTCATCCAGCGTACCGGCTCGTGCGGTGTTTTGGGCAGGTTGACAGCTTCGCCATTAAAGAAAACGTCGTGAATAAATCGGATGGAATAAGCCACGGCAAATACGCCAGCCAGGGTCGCCACCAATGGTAGCAACCAGCCCAAGCGGTGTTCTGCACCTGCGGTCACGGCTTCAGCAAAAAACATTTCCTTGGACAAGAAGCCGTTGGCCAGCGGCACCCCGGCCATGGCCGCAGAAGCCACCATGGCCAGCGTGGCAGTGTGCGGCATGGCATGCCACAGGCCGTTGATGCGGCGCATGTCGCGCGTGCCGCATTCATGGTCGATGATGCCCGCCGCCATGAACAAACCGGCCTTGAAAATGGCGTGATTAATGATGTGGAAAACCCCGGCCACAGCAGCCAGCGGCGTGCCAATGCCAAACAGCGCGGTGATCAGCCCAAGGTGGCTGATGGTGGAATACGCCAGCAGACCTTTCAGGTCGTGCTTGAACAGGGCCAGCACCGCACCCATTAAAAAGGTGGTCAGGCCAATGCCGCCCACCAACCACGTCCAGGCGTCGGTGCCCGAGAGTACCGGGAACAATCGGGCCAGCAAAAAGACACCGGCTTTCACCATGGTGGCCGAATGCAGGTAGGCCGACACCGGGGTCGGCGCGGCCATGGCGTTGGGCAGCCAAAAGTGAAACGGAAACTGTGCCGACTTGGTAAAGGCACCCAGCAAAATCAGCAGCAGGGTTGGCAAATACTGCGGGTGGGCGCGCACCAGGTCGCCACTTGCGAGCACCTGGGTCAGCTCATAACTGCCGACCATCTCGCCCAGCAAGATGAAGCCACCGAGCATGGCCAGGCCACCCGCGCCGGTGATGGCTAGCGCCATGCGGGCACCGCTGCGCGCGTCTTCGCGGCCGCGCCAGTAGGCAATCAACAAGAACGACGACAGGCTGGTGAGTTCCCAGAAGATCAGCAGTTGGATCAGGTTTTCGGACAGCACCACGCCCAGCATGGACCCCATGAACAAGAGCAGGTAGGCATAGAGCCGGCTCAGGCTGTCGCGCGCGCTGAGGTAATAGTGGGCATACAGGATGACCAGCAAGCCGATACCCAGAATCAGCAGCACAAAGAGCACACCGAGCCCGTCCATGCGGAAAACCATGTCCAGGCCTGCGCTGCTGATCCAGGGCAGACGCGCCAGCGTCGTGATGCCGGCAAAGCTGGCGGCCATCAGGGGCAGTAATTGCAGCAGCGCCGCGATGGTGACACCAGCCGCCGTCCAGGCGCTGACACTGCGACCGTGGCGGGCGATGGCAGCGATCAGGGCTGCGCCAAAAAACGGAGTCAGGACGGCTAAAAAGATTTGCATGGTGTCATGTTACTAGAGGTCCGCCATGGCACTTTGACGATAAAACGTAGCCAGGAGGTGGGCTACGGGCTTGAGTTTTATGCGTTGGCCGACTTCTGCGCTTGCACCATTTTCATGGCCGAACCCATCAGGGCGGCCACTTCGGTCATGTTGCTCGGAATGATCAGCGTCGTGGTGGCATCGGCCGCCACCTTGCTGTAGGCGTCGACGGCTCTTTCCGCCACCTTGAGTTGCACCGCCTGGTCGCCGCCGGGCTGGCGGATGGCAGCCGCCACGCGCTCGATGGCCTGCGCGTTGGCTTCGGCCACAGCCAAAATGGCCGCAGCCTCGCCCTGGGCGTTGTTAATGGCGGCCTGCTTTTCGCCCTCGGAGCGGGCAATGTAAGCTTCACGTTCGCCGGTGGCGATGTTGATTTGCTCCTGGCGGCGCCCCTCGGAGGCGGCAATCAAGGCGCGCTTTTCGCGCTCGGCAGTGATCTGCTGCTGCATCGCGTGCAAAATTTCCTTGGGCGGCGTCAGGTCCTTGATCTCGTAGCGCAGCACCTTGACGCCCCAGTTCAACGCAGCTTCATCGATGGCTTGCACCACCTGGGCGTTGATGATGTTGCGCTCTTCAAAGGTTTTGTCGAGTTCGAGCTTGCCGATCACCGAGCGCAAAGACGTTTGCGCCAATTGCGAGATCGCCATGATGTAGTTGCTGGAGCCGTAACTGGCGCGCATCGCATCGGTGACCTGAAAGTACAAAATGCCATCAACTTGCAACTGCGTGTTGTCACGGGTGATGCAGACCTGGCTGGGGATGTCAAGCGGGACCTCTTTGAGCAGGTGCTTGTAGGCCACCTTGTCAACGAACGGCACCAAAAAGTTCAGGCCCGGCATCAGCGTGCCGGTGTATTTGCCCAAGCGCTCCACCACCCAGGCGTGCTGTTGCGGCACCACCTTGACCGACTGGGAGATAAAGATCACCGCGATGACAAATAAAAGGATTGAGATTTCCATTAATTAACTCCAAAAAAGTTCACAATTTTTCGACTATCAAGCGGCTGCCAATCACCTCGACGATGCGGTGCGGGCCGGGCGCCGACACCGCGCCGGGACGAAGCGACACTGCCCAGGTGGCACCACGGTATTTCGCGGTGCCGGTGCCATCTTCGCTCCAGCTTTCGATGCTCACGGTTTCGCCAATATCCAGATTGACGGCCCGGTTGGCGCTGGCTGGCAAGGCAGGCGGTTGGCGCTTCTTATAGGCGCGCCAGGCCACCACAAAACCACCGCCTAGCACAGCAGCAACCACCAGTTGAACCGGCATCGACGCCCCCAGATGGGCGGCTATGGCCGCGCCCGCCAGACCCAGCGACAGCATCAGCAGATAAAAAGTGCCAATCAGCAATTCGACCGCGATCACCACCCCTGTCAACAGCCACCAAAGGGTTGAATCTGCCATGTTCAAGTTTGTTTCCATTTGTATTAGACCAGTTGGATTCTGCGGTAAATGTGCGTGTTCGCAACCGATGCGGCTTGATAAGTCCTTACACTTCGCGCCAATTTACATTTTTGCGTGTGTCGCTGGAGTCTGCCATGAAATTTCGCTTTCCGATTGTCATTATTGACGAGGACTACCGCTCAGAAAACACTTCCGGCCTGGGCATCCGCGCGCTGGCGCAGGCCATCGAGTCCGAAGGGTTTGAAGTGCTCGGTGCCACCAGCTACGGCGACCTGAGCCAGTTTGCCCAGCAGCAAAGCCGCGCCAGCGCCTTTATTTTGTCGATTGACGACGAGGAATTTACGCCCGGCCCGGATCTGGACCCGGCGGTGGTAAACCTGCGCCATTTCATCGAGGAAGTGCGGCGCAAAAACCTGGACGTGCCGATTTACATCTACGGTGAGACCAAGACCAGCCGCCACCTGCCCAATGACATTTTGCGTGAGCTGCATGGCTTCATTCACATGTTCGAGGACACGCCCGAGTTCGTCGCGCGCCACATCATCCGCGAGGCGAAAAGCTACCTCGAAGGCGTGCAGCCACCGTTTTTCAAGGCCTTGCTGGATTACGCCGAGGACGGCTCCTACTCCTGGCACTGCCCTGGTCACTCGGGCGGCGTGGCGTTTCTGAAAAGCCCGGTAGGCCAGATGTACCACCAGTTTTATGGCGAAAACATGCTGCGCGCTGACGTTTGCAACGCGGTCGAAGAGCTGGGCCAGTTGCTTGACCACGACGGCGCCATTGGCAAGAGCGAGCGCAATGCGGCGCGCATTTTTAACGCCGACCATTGCTTTTTTGTCACCAACGGCACCAGCACCAGCAACAAGATGGTCTGGCACCACACCGTGGCGCCCAACGACGTGGTGGTGGTGGACCGCAATTGCCATAAATCCATCCTGCACGCGATCATCATGACCGGCGCGATTCCGGTGTTTTTAAAGCCCACGCGCAACCACTTCGGCATCATCGGCCCGATCCCGAAAAGCGAGTTCGAGCCCGCCACCATCAAGGCCAAGATCAAGGCGAACCCGCTGATCAAGGAGCATCTGCCCGACATCGACGTCAGCCAGATCAAGCCGCGTGTGTTGACGCTGACGCAATCGACCTACGACGGTGTGCTTTACAACACCGAAACCGTCAAAAACATGCTCGACGGTTATGTGGAAAACATCCACTTTGACGAAGCCTGGTTGCCGCACGCGGCGTTCCACCCGTTTTACGGCACTTACCACGCCATGGGCAAGAACCGGGCGCGGCCGAAAAAGGCTATGGTTTATGCCACCCAATCCATCCACAAGTTGTTGGCTGGCATCAGCCAGGCCAGCCATGTGCTGGTGCAAAACTCACAATCCGTCAAGCTCGACAAGCACCTGTTCAACGAGGCGTACCTGATGCACACCAGCACCAGTCCGCAGTACAGCATCATTGCCAGTTGCGACGTGGCCGCGGCCATGATGGAACCGCCCGGCGGCACCGCACTGGTGGAAGAAAGCATCGCCGAGGCGCTCGACTTTCGGCGGGCCATGCGCCAGATTGACGACGACTATGGGTCAGACTGGTGGTTCAAAGTGTGGGGGCCGGACAAGCTGGTGGAGGAGGGCATTGGCCGCGCCGACGACTGGATCATCAAGGGCGAATCTGCCAAAGCCAAGGCCGGCGTCAACTGGCATGGTTTTGGCAAGATGGCCACTGGTTTCAATATGCTCGACCCGATCAAGTCAACCATTGTCACGCCGGGCATGGACCTCAACGGCAGGTTTGCCAAGACAGGCATTCCGGCCAGCATCGTGACCAAGTTTTTGGCGGAACACGGCGTGGTGGTGGAAAAAACCGGCCTGTACAGCTTTTTCATCATGTTCACCATCGGCATCACCAAGGGCCGCTGGAACAGCATGCTGACCGCCTTGCAGCAGTTCAAGGACGACTACGCCAAGAACCAATCAATGTGGCGCATCCTGCCGGAGTTTTGCCAAAAGTACCCCAAATACGAAAACATGGGCCTGGCCGACCTGTGCCAGCATATTCACCAGCTCTATGCAAGGTATGACATCGCGCGCCTGACCACCGACATGTACCTGAGCGACCTGACCCCGGCGCTAAAACCCAGCGACGCTTACGCCCACATTGCGCTGCACAAAACTGAGCGCGTCGAGATTGACCAGCTTGAAGGCCGCATTACCGTGGGCCTGGTGACGCCTTACCCGCCGGGCATCCCCTTGCTGATTCCGGGCGAGGTGTTCAACAAGAAGATTGTGGATTACCTCAAGTTCTCGCGCGAGTTCAACCGCCAGTGCCCGGGCTTTGAGACCGACATCCACGGTCTGGTGGAAGAGGCGGGCACCGACGGCCAGGTGCATTACTACGCTGATTGTGTGCTTGAGTAAGGGTTTGTGTAGCCGAGGGTTATCCCTGATTTGAATAGGTTGCACTTTCAATAGAATAAGTGCAACTTTTGTTAGGAGTTGCATCTATGGCAAATGTCACACTTGGTATCAAGGTTGATGAATCTCTCCGCTCTCGCATCAAGGAGGCGGCCAATGTGCAGGGTAAAACACCGCACTGGCTCATCAAACAAGCGGTCATGCAATACGTCGAGCGTGCCGAGCGAGGCCAGTTGCAACCGCTTTCAGGTACAGTTGCAACCCTTGCTACTGACGTGCAAGAGGCAGAAGAAGCTGACGAGCTGACTCTATCCGACTCCGCGCAAGCTTCAGCACCGCAACCGTTCCTGGACTGGGCGCAAAACGTGCTGCCGCAGTCTGACCTGCGCGCCGCCATCACCGCCGCCTGGCACCGCCCCGAGCCCGAATGCATGCCACTGCTGGTGCAACTGGCCCAAGTGAACGACCCGGCGCAACGCGCGGCCATTAAGGAAGTTGGCGCACGCCTGGTCAATGGCCTGCGTGCCAAACAAGCCAGCGGCGGCGTGGAAGCGCTGGTGCAGGAGTTTTCGTTGTCCAGCCAGGAAGGTGTGGCGCTGATGTGCATGGCCGAGGCCTTGCTGCGCATCCCCGACAACGCCACCCGCGACGCGCTGATTCGCGACAAGATCAGCCATGGCGACTGGCATGCGCACCTGGGTAATTCGCCGTCGATGTTCGTCAACGCCGCCGTCTGGGGCCTGATGCTGACTGGCAAGCTGACCGCCACCGCGAGCGAAAAAAGCATGGCCAGCGCCCTGACACGCCTGATTGGCAAGGGCGGCGAGCCGCTGATTCGCCAGGGCGTGCACCGCGCCATGAAGCTCATGGGCGAGCAGTTCGTTACCGGGCAAACCATCTCCGAGGCGCTGGCCAACAGCCGTGCGCTTGAGAAAAAGGGTTTTCGCTATTCCTACGACATGCTCGGCGAAGCCGCCACCACCGAGGCTGACGCCGAACGCTACGTGGCGTCTTACGAGCAGTCGATCCGTGCCATTGGCATGGCGTCCAACGGCCGGGGCATTTTTGAAGGCCCGGGCATCTCGGTCAAGCTCTCCGCCTTGCACACGCGCTACAGCCGTGCCCAGCGTGACCGCGTCATGGGCGAGTTGCTGCCGCGCCTGACCAAGCTGGCGCTGCTGGCGCGCCAGTACGACATTGCCATCAATATCGACGCCGAAGAGTCCGACCGGCTGGAACTTTCTTTGGACTTGCTTGAGAGCCTCTGTTTTGATCCGCGCCTGAAGGGCTGGAACGGCATCGGCTTTGTGGTGCAGGCCTATCTGAAGCGATGTCCGTTTGTGGTTGACTACCTGATCGACCTGGCCCGGCGCAGCGGGCATCGGCTGATGATTCGTCTTGTCAAGGGCGCTTACTGGGACGCAGAAATCAAGCACGCCCAGCTCGACGGCCTCGACGGCTACCCGGTGTACACGCGCAAGGTTTATTCTGATGTGGCTTACCTGGCCTGCGCGCGCAAACTGCTGGCCGTGCCGGAGGCGGTCTATCCGCAATTCGCCACCCACAACGCGCAGACCGTGGCGTCCATCTACCAGATGGCGGGTCAAAATTTTTATGCCGGTCAGTACGAGTTCCAGTGCCTGCACGGCATGGGTGAGCCGCTTTACGAGCAGGTGACCGGCCCGGTGAGTGAAGGCAAACTGGGCCGCCCGTGCCGCATTTATGCGCCGGTGGGCACGCATGAAACGCTGCTGGCCTACCTGGTGCGGCGGCTCCTTGAAAACGGCTCCAACTCCTCGTTTGTCAACCGCATTGGCGATCCCAAGGTCAAGGTCGAAGAACTGGTGGCTGACCCGGTGCAGGAGGTGCAGGCCATTGAGCAGGACTGCGGCCAGCTTGGCGCGCCACACGCCAAAATTGCCCTGCCGCGGCAGATGTTTGCCGAGCTGGGCGCGCAGTCGCGGCTGAACTCGTCGGGGCTCAACCTGGCCAACGAACAGCAACTGGCCTCGCTGGCGGCCGGCTTGCTGCGCAGCACGCAAATCGCCTACGCTGCCGCAGCCACCGTGGCTGATGCTGAGTCTGGCTTTGTTGGGTCTTCTGCTGGGTCGTTTGTAGGGTCGACTTCAGTCGACCATGGTGGACTAAAGTCCACCCCACAAGCCGCACAGGCTGACGGCTGGCAAGTCGTGCTGAATCCTGCCGACACGCGCGACCAAGTGGGTTGGGTGCGCCCGGCCACCACCGCTGAGGTCGAACTGGCCGCCAGTCGGGCTGCCCGCGCCACGCAAATCTGGCAGGTGACGCAGCCGCAACAGCGCGCCGCCTGCTTGAAGCGCGCCGCCGACCTACTGGAGCAGCGCACGCAAACCATTCTTGGCCTGATCGTGCGTGAGGCCGGCAAGTCGCTGCCCAACGCGATCTCTGAGGTGCGCGAAGCAGTGGACTTTTTGCGCTACTACGCGGCGCAAGTCGAGGCCACCTTTGACAACCAGACGCACCGCGCGCTCGGTGTGGTGCTGTGCATCAGCCCGTGGAATTTCCCGCTGGCAATTTTTGCCGGCCAGGTGGCTGCTGCCTTGGCCAGTGGCAACTGCGTGTTGGCCAAACCGGCCGAACAAACGCCACTGGTGGCCAACGTGATGGTCAAAATTTTGCACGAAGCTGGCGTGCCACAAGATGCGGTGCAGTTGGTGCCCGGCACCGGTGAGTTGGTGGGCGCTGCGCTGGTGGCGCACCCGCAGGTGGCGGGCGTGATGTTTACTGGATCCACCGAAGTGGCACATCTGATTGCGCAAACGCTCGCAAAACGCTTGAGCCGGCAGGGCCGCAGCATTCCGCTGATTGCCGAAACTGGCGGCCAAAACGCATTGGTGGTCGATTCATCTGCGCTGGCCGAACAGGTGGTGGGCGACGTGCTGGCCTCGGCCTTTGATTCGGCCGGTCAGCGCTGCTCGGCCTTGCGCCTGTTGTGCATCCAGGAAGATGTGGCGGATCGGGTGCTCGACATGATCAAGCAGGCCATGCGCGAGTGGGTGATGGGCAACCCGGACCGCATGCACACCGACGTGGGACCGGTGATCGACGAGGATGCGCGCGCGCAGATTGAGCAACACATTGCCAAAATGCAGGCCGACGGCCAGCCAGTCACGCGCATGGCGCGCGACGAGAGCGCTGGCCAGGGTCATTTTGTGATGCCCACATTAATTGAACTCGACCGCATCGAGCGCCTGCAACGCGAAGTGTTCGGCCCGGTATTGCATGTGGTGCGCTACCGGCGCGACGACCTTGACCAGGTGCTCGATGCCATCAATGCCACTGGCTACGGCCTCACCTTTGGCGTGCACAGCCGCATCGACGAAACCATTGCCCAGGTCACGCAAAAGGTGCAGGCCGGTAACATTTACGTCAACCGTAACGTGATCGGCGCCGTGGTGGGCGTGCAGCCGTTTGGCGGCATGGGCTTGTCGGGCACCGGGCCCAAAGCGGGCGGGCCGCTGTATTTGTACCGCTTGCTGCAAGCCAGCGAGTCGCAAAACAACCCCGCGCTGACGGCTTTGAGTGAGTCGCCCGCCGTGCGTGCGCTGGTGCCCGCTGCCGCGGAGCGCCAACTGCCCGAGCCCGCCAGCTTGCAATCCCTGCAACTTCTTCTGACGCGCTTGCAAGGGCCTACGCTGGTTCAGCCGCTGGGTGTTTTAAGCAGTCTGGACGCAGCGCAAGGCGTGCTTGCCTGCGAGGCGTATCTGGCTGTCACGGTGTTTGGTCAAGCCTTCAAGCTGACCGGCCCCACGGGCGAATTGAACCGCTACCAGTTGCTGCCGCGCGGCGCGGTATGGGCGGTGCCACAAACAGCCGTCGGGCTCTTGCACCAAGTCGCTGCCGCGTTGGCCAGCGGCAACCCGTGTTGCCTGGAGTCACCCGCCAGCGACAGCGTGATGGCAAGATTGCTGGAGTCGTTGCCGGACGAGGTCAAGGGCATTGTTCAGTGCTGCAGCGCCGAGCAATTGCACAGCGACACGCACTTGAGTGCCATGTTGTTTGAGGGCGACGGCGATACCTTGCAGACCCTGTTGCCCCAAGTGGCGCAGCGCCCTGGCGCCATTGTGCGCATCGAGAGCTTGTCGCCCGCGCAGTTGGCCGCTGGTGCACACTACGACCTCAGCGCCTTGATGCACGAGCAGAGCATCAGCACCAACACGGCGGCCGCGGGCGGCAACGCGCAGCTCATGACCATGAACTGATTTCTATAAAAAAAGGAGACACCGATGACATTTAAAACACCACCATGAGTCGTTGGCCAATTGACTCCAACACCGGCCTTTAAATGGCATGATTTTTGCTTTAAGTTTTTAACCACTCACTTTTTCAGGAAACCCCATGAAATTCACATCCTCACTTTTGCCTCTGATGGGCGCTTTGACACTTGCCTTTACCAGCCAGGCTTATGCCCAGGAACAAACGGTTGTTATTGGCCTGACTGGCCCCCTGTCGGGCTCCAACGCCTTTGCCGGCAAGGACAACGAAAACGGCGTGCGCCTGGCGGTTGATGACCTCAACGCCAAAAAAATCTCGGTTGGTGGCAAAACACTCAAATTTGTCCTGCAATCCGAAGATGACCAATGCGACCCCCGCGCCGGTGTGCAAGTGGCGCAAAAATTTGTCGACGGCGGCGTCACGTTTGTCATGGGCCCCTATTGTTCGGGTGTGGCGGTGCCTGCCTCGCGGATTTACAACGAAGGTGGCGCCATGATGTCCACGGTCGGCACCAATCCCAAAGTGACCTTGGGCGGCTACAAAAATGTGTTTCGAATCATCGCCAGCGACAACCAGATTGGCGGCGGCATGGCCAGCTATGCTGCCAATGTGATGAAGGTCAAGACCGTGGCGGTGATTGACGACCGCACCGCGTTTGGCCAGGGCGTAGCGCAAGAGTTCACCAAAGAAGCCCAGCGTTTGGGGCTCAATGTGGTCGGTCAAGAATTCACCACGGACAAGGCGACTGATTTCACCTCCATCCTGACCACCCTCAAGGGCAAAAATCCGGACGCCATTTTCTTTGGTGGTTATGCGCCTCAGGCCGCACCCATGACACGCCAGATGAAGCAACTCGCCATCAAGGCCAAATTGCTCGGCGGTGACACCTTGTGCAGCCCCGAAATGGGCAAGCTCGCAGGCGATACGGTCAACGACGTGGTGTTCTGCGCGCAGGGCGGCTCAATGCTCGACAAGACCGCCGCTGGCCCGGCTTTCAAAGCCAAGTACAAGCAGCGTTACAACCAGGACGCCGACGTGTACGCTGCGCCGTTTTATGACCAGACCATGTTCATCGGCGAGGCCATCCAGAAAGCCGGTTCACTGGACGTAGACAAAGTGGGCGCTGTGATTTACAAAGACAGCTACAAAGGCATCATGGGCACCTATGCCTACGACGACAAGGGCAACATGAAGCAGGCCCCGATCACGGTCTATACCTTCAAGAACGCTGCACTGGTGCCGCTGGCCAGCTACTGATTCGCATGTTTTGTGGGGTCGACTTCAGTCGACCATGGCGGACTACAACCCGCCCCACAAATACCATTAGCCCAGCATGACAGGAATGCGATGGCGACCAAAGTCGCCGCATGTTGCGTCAAAACGACCTGCCACCGCGCTGCCGCAATCCGGGCAGTGGCCAGTGGCGGTCAGCCGGTAGTTGATGATCTGGTACCAGTCGCGCACGATCAGCGGCGCCTTGCAGTTGGGGCAAAAAGTGGTGTCGCCCTCGATGTTGTGCACGTTCCCGGTGTAAACATAGTGCAGCCCCTGTTGCAGCGCGATGTTGCGGGCGCGCACCAGCGTGGCCACTGGCGTGGCGGGCACATCGCCCATTTTGTAGTCGGGGTGAAATGCAGAGAAGTGCAGCGGCACGTCGGCGCCGAGCTCTTTTTTGATCCAGCAGCACATGGCGGTGATTTCTTCGTCGGAGTCGTTATGCCCCGGAATCAGTAGCGTGGTGAGCTCCAGCCAGACATTGGTTTCGTGCTTGAGGTAGCGCAGGGTATCGAGCACCGGTTGCAGGTGCGCGCTGGTGAGCTTGAAGTAAAAGTTTTCGGTGAACGCTTTTAAATCGACATTGGCGGCGTCCATCTTGTCGAAAAAATCACGCCGCGGCTGCGCATGGATGTAGCCCGCCGTGACCGCCACGGTCTGGATGCCCAGTGCGTGGCAGGCGTCGGCGGTGTCCATGGCGTACTCGGCAAAAATCACCGGGTCGTTATAAGTAAAGGACACGCTCTTGCAGCCATGCTCGCGCGCCGCCTGGGCTATTAATTCGGGCGAGGCCTGGTCCATCAGGCGGTCCATGTCCTGCGACTTGCTGATGTCCCAGTTCTGGCAGAACTTGCAGGCCAGGTTGCAGCCCGCCGTACCAAAAGAAAACACGCTGCTGCCCGGGTAGAAGTTGTTGAGCGGCTTCTTCTCAATCGGGTCGATGCAGAAGCCCGACGAACGCCCGTAGGTGGTCAGAATCATCTGCTCACCCTGGCGCTTGCGCACAAAACAGGCGCCGCGCTGGCCTTCGTGCAGCTTGCAGTCGCGCGGGCACAGGTCGCACTGCAGGCGACCGTCGTCCAGTTTGTGCCAATAGCGGGCAGGATAGTTGGATGTGGCTACTTTCATGATGCGCCCTCGACTTCCTTGAATTTGCTCACCGTGTAACGCTGTAGCCGAACCTCTGGTGCCCAAAAATCAGGCGCAAGCCCGGCCTTGTGCTTGAGGTGGGCCATGAACTCAGCTGCGTTGGGCAATTGCTCCCAGACCTGCGGCAAAAAAGTGCTGCGGTAACGCCCGAACTCAAACACCACGCCATCCACGCCAGGGCGCAGTTGCGCCAGCGCATCGGCTTCAGAAGCAAATGGCATGGGCTGCATCGCCGACAGCACCGAAACCTCGACGGTGGTGATGTTGAGCTCTGCCAAGGTCAACGGCGCAAAGCGCGGGTCGCGCAAGGCTGCCGCAACGGCATTGGCCCGGATGTCCTGGATGAGCGGACGGTGCGCTTGCAGTGAGCCGATACAACCGCGCAATTGCTCGCGCTGGTTTAGCGTGACAAAGCTGGCCCCGGGGGCGTTCAACACTTGGGCAGCCTGACCAGCAGGCTCGGGCGCTGCCATCGGTCGCCTCAAGGCGTTCGAAATAGCGGCTCGGGCAATTTGCAGCAGCAATTGGCCATAATCGTCTAGGAGCCAGGGCGGCAGAGCGTTCTGCTGCGTGTCCCCCGCCCTGCGGGCTCCTCCTTTTACCTGCGCAGAACGCTCTGCCGCCCTGGCTCCTGTTACTGTGGTGTCAGTGCGCATGGTTTTCTCCTGTAGTGAAGGCCAGCGCCGCATAACCCACCACGCGATTCTTGTCACCGGCCGTGTCGCCCGAATTGCACAAGCCCAGCAGATGCGGCTGCAACTGGTGCCGCTGGGCTGCCAGCAGCAGGCCATTGACCGGGGTAGCGCCACAGGCCTGCTGGTGGTTCAGGTGGGTGTGCAATTGCATCATGCCTTGCACCGTGTCGCGGTCCACAGCCTGTGCGGTGGCGTAGGGCAAAAAGTGCGACAGGTCGGAGCTGATCACGATCAGCGTTTCGTCATCGCCCCAAAGCACCTCCAGCACCTGGGCCACCTCGGTCGGTGTGGCATCGCCCACCGCTAGCGGCAGCAGCTTGAAATCATCAAGCGCCAGCTGCAAAAAGGGCAATTGCACCTCGAGCGAATGTTCCTGCGCGTGGGCCGCCGGGCTCACCACCACCTGGGGCAGTGAGCGGATGGCATCCACCGCGTCCTGGTCGATTTCGATCTCACCCAACGGCGTGGCAAAGTAGTCAGCGCCGGGCAGCGCCAAGCCGCGCACCGGCACCCGGTGCACCGGCCCGAGCAACACCACGCGCCGGATGGTCTGGCGCACTGCTGCGAGCTGGGCATAGGCCTGCGCGGCGGTGGCACCGGAGTAAATGTAGCCCGCGTGGGGCACGATCAGGGCTTTGGGCCGGATAGTGGCCGAGTCGGCAGCGTTGGGCTTGGCAGCAGCCAGCATGGCAAGCACATCGTGTGACAGGGTTTGGCTGCGCCCCGGGTAAAAAGCCCCGGCGACAGCGGGTGGGCGGACTTGGTGCATGTGAACTTCCTTTGCAGGTTGGCCGTGTGCAAAACAAGCCAGATTCTGCGGCAAAAAACTCATCACTGAAGTGACTATTCGCAATGTCAGAATGAAAAATTCGATGGTTCACTTCATGCTTGTGAACATGTACTTTTACGACATCGCCCGCCAGGTGCTGACTTCTTGACTAGTCGGTACACACTAGACTCACAACGTATAAACTACTGACATTTAACGTTAATTAAACAGCCATGCAAACCCTTTCTCAGTCAGATTTCCAGGTTGCGTTTGAACACGGTGCCGTGCAGTCGGTTGAAATTGAGCCTTCAGGCTCAAGATTCGCCGTTAAATTTCTCACCTTGTCAGGTGCTGCCATGTTGGTTCAGTCACGCAAATCGGAACCCAGGCTATTTGGCACGGTGGACAGTGCCCTCAAGTTGCTGCACAAACTGGGTGTACGTCGTATCGTGCTGGCGCGTCTGGAGCAATGGCAACCCGAGCAGGCAAAGTTGGTGCGCCGCAGTCGTCCGGACCGGGCGCAGGCCTTAACCCGTGCGGCCGAATATGACCGTTGGGTTCGCGCCAAGGTGAATGCCAGTCGCCTCGACCCACGTCCGGCCATGACTGATGGCGAATGGGAAAGCGTTCGCGCGGCCAAGCGGGCTGATCGCCAGGCGCTTTTAGTCGGCAAAACTCAATGAGCTGCAAATCGTGGCGAGTTGTTCGCCGCCCGGAATACCTTGAAGACCTGGATGCCATTGCGGCGTGGATCGCGCGGGACAACCGAGCAGCAGCCGTCGACCTGTGGTTGCTGATTGACGAACAAGTTGACCGGCTCACTGATCCCAATTTTCCACGCCGCATCAGCAACCGGGTGACTGACGCTTATGAGCTGGTGGCGCATGAAAACTACATTGTCTATTTTGACCAGAATGAACGCGATTGCACGCTAATCGTGCGCGCGGTCGTGCATGTGGCCAGGCAGTTCCCGGAATGAAACGCGCGCATTTCTTGGTACGTAAGCTGCTATCACTCAGGCGTGTGCCAACCCGCGCGGCTGTAGCGCCAGCAAGCCCAGCGCCAATGTGGCAAAGCCAATGCCGGCCACAAAGGTGAACGAAGCGCCAAAAGATTGCCATAACCAGCCCGCCAGCCCGCTGGCGATCAGCAGCGCAACGCCGCTGAGCAGGTTGAAAAAGCCATAGGCGGTGCCGCGTAAATCAGCCGGTGCAGTGTCGGCCACCATGGCGGCCAGCAGGCCTTGCGTCATGGCCATGTGCAAGCCCCACAGCGCCACGCCCAGCCAAAACACCCAGCCACTGTTGCTGGTGGCCAGCAGCACGTCAGCGGCGATCAACAGCAGCAGGCCCGCGCCCAGCAGCGTGGTGTGGCGCATTTTGTCGGCCAACTTGCCAAACGGGTAGGCACAGGCGGCATAGACGACGTTCATGCTGATCAGCACCAACGGTGTCCAGGCCAGCGCCAGGCCGCCTTGCTGGGCACGCAGCACCAGAAAAGCTTCGCTGAATCTTGCCAGCGTGAACACCGCGCCCACGCCCACCACCCACCAGTAAGCGGGACTCAGGCGCGCCAGATTGGCGCGGCTGATGGGGTTGACGCGCTTGGGGGCAAGCGGCCGGTCGGGCTCTTGCACACCCCACACCAGCAGCGCCACGCACAGCACAGCCGGCACCGTGGCCACCCAGAACACAGCGCGAAAGTCGTCTTCCCAGAGCAGCATGAAGCCAATGGCCAGCATCGGCCCTAAAAAAGCGCCCACGGTGTCGAGCGATTGGCGCAAGCCGAAGGCGGCACCGCGCAGCTCGGGCGGCGCGATGTCGGCCACCAGCGCATCACGCGGCGCACCGCGGATGCCTTTGCCCACGCGGTCGGCCAGCCGGGCGGTGATGATCCAGCCGCTGGACGTGGCCAGCGCAAACAGCGGTTTGGTGATGGCGCCCAGGCCGTAGCCCAACACAGCCAGTGGCTTGCGTTTGCCCCAGTAGTCGCTCAGGGCGCCAGAAAATACTTTGACGATGAGCGCCGTGGCCTCGGCGGCACCTTCAATCAGCCCGACCACAAAGATGCTGATGCCCAGGGTGGTGACCATGAATACCGGTAGCAGGCTGTGAATGAGCTCGCTCGACACATCCATCAGCAGGCTGACAAAGCCCAGCGCCCAGATGCCAGCAGGCAATTTGCGCAAGGGTAGGGGTTGTGGGGACATGGCTAAGTCGCTATCGCAACATGGCGGTCATTGCTTGAGCGTGAGCGTGTCATTGCGAGCGTAGCGTGGCAGTCCATGCAGTCGGAAGTCATGGATCGCCGCACTTTGCTCGCGATGACGATTCAGGTACATGCCCGGGAATCAGCGCACCAGCACGGACGCTGTATCGCCGCGCGGGGCAATCACGCCAATCTCGTACACCGTTTCACCGGCCGCGCGCAGCATGGCGGCGCAGGCTGCGGCATTGGCAGCATCAATCACCACCACCATGCCAATGCCATTGTTGAAAGTTCGGTTCATCTCGGTGTCGTCAATGCCCGCCGTGGCCTGCAACCAGGCAAACAGCTCGGTTTGGGGCCAGCTGCCTTTCACCAGATGGGCGGCCATGCCTTCGGGCAGCACGCGCGGAATGTTCTCCAGCAAGCCGCCGCCGGTGATGTGCGCCAGCGCCTTGATGGGGTGCGCCGCCAGGGCGGCCAGCACGTTTTTGACATACAGGCGGGTGGGTTCCATCAGCGCCTGTTTGAAGGGCTTGCCGTCCAGCGTGGTGGGCACGGTGCCAGCGGCCTCGGAACGCTCGATGCATTTGCGCACCAGGCTGAAACCGTTGGAATGCACGCCGCTGGAGACCAGGCCCAGCACCACGTCGCCGGGCTCCACATTGGCACCATTCAAAATTTTGGACTTTTCAACCGCGCCCACCGCAAAACCGGCCAGGTCGTATTCTCCGGCCGGGTACATGCCGGGCATCTCTGCCGTTTCGCCGCCGATCAGGGCGCAGCCGGAGAGCTCGCAGCCCCTGGCAATACCGCCCACCACGGCGGCAGCGGTGTCCACATCGAGCTTGCCGCAGGCAAAGTAATCCAGAAAGAACAGCGGCTCGGCGCCTTGCACCAGCACGTCGTTGACGCTCATGGCCACCAGGTCGATGCCCACGGTGTCGTGCATGTTCCACTCAAACGCCAGCTTGAGCTTGGTGCCGACGCCGTCGGTGCCGCTCACCAGCACCGGCTCCTGGTAACGCTTGGGCACTTCAAACAGCGCGCCAAAGCCGCCAATGCCGGCCAGCACGCCTTCGCGCATGGTTTTTTTGGCGAGCGGCTTGATGCGTTCCACCAGTGCGTCGCCGGCGTCGATGTCAACGCCGGCGGCTTTGTAGGAAAGGGGAACGGTGGATTGGGTCATAACAATGTGCAGGTGGGGCCAAGGGACGGGCTGGCGGCGCGCCTGAAGCCCGATAGAATTTAGGCTGATTTTAAGGGGTTGGCTTTTCGCCATTTCAATGCAATTTACTTCCACACAAAAAAGAGCCCTGGCCTGGTTTGGGTTGCTGCTGGGCACCGTGGCCATGCTTTGGCTTCTGGCACCGGTGTTGACGCCATTTGTGGTGGCGGCAATTCTGGCCTACGCATTGACGCCGGTGGTGGATCGAATTGACCACTTGGGTCGGGGCCGCATCCCGAGGCTGCTGGCGGTAGTTTTGGTGGAAGTTGTTTTCCTGCTGATGCTGCTCGCGCTGATGCTGCTGGTGGTGCCGATTCTGGTCAAGCAACTGCCGCAATTGCGCGAGCAGGTGCCACCGCTACTGGACCGATTCAACGTATTTTTGCAGCCTTTTTTGGCGCAGTTCGGCCTGCAGGTGTCGTTTGACGTAGCCGGGCTCAAGGACTTTGCCATGGAGCACCTGAGCGCCAATTTTGAAGACTTGCTGGGCCAATTGCTGGCCTCGGCCAAACTCGGCGGCAGCGTGGCGCTCTCTTTGGTTGGCAATGCCGTCTTGATCCCGGTGGTGCTGTTTTACCTGCTGATGGAATGGCGCCGCTTTATCGACCTGGTGCTGGTACTTGTGCCACCGCGGCTGCGCCCGGCGGTGGACAGTTTTACCTCCGAGGCTGACCTCGTGCTGGGCCAGTACCTGCGCGGCCAGTTGTTGGTGATGGTGTTGCTGGCAATTTATTACAGCATCGGGCTGGCGCTCTTTGGTCTGGACCTGGCGCTGCCCATTGGCGTATTCACCGGCCTGGCGGTGGCCATTCCGTACCTGGGCTTCGGGCTGGGGCTGATACTGGCCACACTGGCGGGTTTCCTGGAGTTTTCGGCGCAGGCGGGTCACGTTGATGTGCTGGTGATGGTGGCCGTGGTATATGGCCTGGGTCAATTGGTAGAGAGTTTCTTTTTGACGCCCTATCTGGTCGGCGAGCGCATGGGGCTGCACCCGGTGGCCGTTATTTTTGCATTGCTGGCGTTTGGTCATCTGCTGGGTTTTGTTGGCGTGTTGATTGCCCTGCCGCTCAGCGCCGTGCTGGTGGTGGCGATTCGCCGCATGCGCGCGGCCTACCTGGAAAGCGCGCTTTACCAGGACACACAAAGCGCATGATGCAACAACTGGTGCTGGACATGGGCCTGCCCACCGAGCCCAGTCTGAACAACTTTTGCGCTGGCGTCAACCAGGCGGCGCTGGTGCACCTGAAACTTTGGCTGGGTCATGCGGGCAGTGTGCTGCGCTCACCGGTGCCCAGCTACCTGTGGGGCGGTAGCGCCTGCGGCAAAACCCATTTGCTCAAAGCCGTGTGCGCCGCGCTGCAAGCGCAGGGCGAATCAGCAGGCTGGCTCGATGCCAGTGTGCAGGCTGCGCCAGAGTTCGATGAGTCCTGGGCTTGCGTGCTGATGGACGACGTGCACGCTTTCAGCAGCGCGCAGCAGCAACTGGCGTTCAACTGGTTTGTCCACGCCCAGACCCTGCAAATTGCGGTGCTGGCCAGCGGCAGCCTGCCACCGTCCGACCTGAAGCTGCGCGACGACTTGCGAACCCGGCTGGGCGGCGGCCATGTCTTTGCGCTGCAGGCGCTGAGCGAGGCGGAACGCCGCGCCGTGTTGCGCCAGGCGGCCCAAGTGCGTGGCATCTTTTTGAGCGACGAGGTGATGGACTTCATGCTGACCCGTTTCAGCCGGGATTTGGGCTCACTGATGGATCTGCTCGACATGCTGGACGGTTACGCCCTGCAAACCAAGCGCGCCATCACCATTCCCTTGATCAAAACCATGATGGACAACACATGACAATAAAACTGGCCTTGTTCGACCTCGACCACACCCTGCTGCCGCTGGATTCCGATTACGAGTGGAATGTCTTCACCACCGCGCTGGGCTGGCACGACCCGGTTGAGTTCAATCGGCAAAACGACTCTTTTTATGCGCAATACCAGGCTGGCACCCTCGACATTCATGAATACGTGCGCTTTGCAACGGCGGCCCTGTGCGCCCAAGGCGCAGAAAAGTCGCAGTCGGCGCATGCCAAGTTCATGGCGACCGTCGTGCAGCCAGTCATTCGGCCCGCCGCCCTGTCTCTGGTGCAGCAGCACCTGACCGCTGGCGACGCGGTGGTGATCGTGACCGCCACCAACGAATTCGTCACGCGCCCGATTGCCAGCGCCTTTGGCGTGACCGAGCTGATCGCTGTCAGGCTAGCGTGCGACGCCGACAGCGGCTGGTTCAGCGGCGAAATATCGGGCACGCCGTCGTTTCGCGAAGGCAAGGTGGCGCGGGTGGAACAATGGCTGGCCGAGCGCGGCCTGACCTGGGCCAGCGTGGAGAGCAGCTTTTACAGCGACTCCATGAACGACCTGCCGCTGCTGGAAAAAGTGACGCATCCGGTGGCTACCAACCCCGAAGACCGGCTGCGCGCCATAGCGTTAGAGCGCGGCTGGCGCATACTTGATCTCTTTTAACAACACCTACAACAACAATGATTAAAAAATTCATCAACAGGCTGCTGGGCAAAGCTGTCCCAGCCGAGAAACACCCCTTTGGCAAACGCCTTGAAATCGGCCCGACCGAGCACGGCATTGACCCCAAGCTGGTCGATGAGCGCGCCATCAACGTGGTGCGCACACTCAAACAGGCGGGTTTCGAGGCCTACATCGTTGGCGGCGCTGTGCGCGACCTGATGCTGGGCCTGGCGCCAAAAGACTTCGATGTGGCCACCAACGCCACGCCCGAGCAGGTCAAGAGCTTGTTCAGGCGCGCCTTCATCATTGGGCGGCGCTTTCGCATCGTGCATGTGGTCTATGGGCGCGGCCGCGAGCACGAGGTGATTGAGGTCTCCACGTTTCGCGCCCATCTGGATAACGTGGCCGCCGAGCAGGTGGCAGGCAATGAGAAAACCAGCAAGAGCGAACTGGCCGGCATGACGCACGCAGTCGACAGCCACGGCCGGGTGCTGCGCGACAACGTCTGGGGCCCGCAAGAAGAAGACGCTGTGCGCCGCGACTTCACCATCAACGCCATGTATTACGACCCAGAGACGCAGATCGTGGTCGATTACCACCACGGCATCAAGGACTCCAAGGGCCGCGTCATCCGCATGATTGGCGACGCCGCAGCGCGCTACCGCGAAGACCCGGTGCGCATCATCCGCGCCATTCGTTTTGCCGCCAAGCTCAATGCCTTGGGCTTCCAGCTGGAGCCCAAAACCGCCACGCCGCTGCTTAAATCCCTGGCGCTGCTGGCCGACGTGCCGCAAAGCCGCCTGTTCGACGAAATGCTCAAGCTGCTGCAAACCGGCCACGCGCTGGCTTCCGTCGAGCAACTCAAGACTTTGGGCCTGGCGCAGGGCATTTACCCGCTGCTTGACGTGGTGGTGGAGCGCGCCGAGACGCCGTTTGTCAAGTCTGCGTTGCAGGATACCGACCGCCGGGTGGGCGAAGGCAAACCGGTGGCGCCCAGCTTCTTGCTGGCCTGCGTGTTGTGGGCCGATGTGCGCGACGGCTGGGCTGCTCGCATTAAGGCGCAGCAGCATTCGCACCCGGCCCTGCAGGATGCCATCGAGGACGTGTTCAACGCCCGCATTGGCGACGTCTCCGGGCGTGGCAAGCTGGCCGGTGACATGCGCGAGATTTGGCTGATGCAGCCGCGCTTCGAGAAACGCGTGGGCAGTGCGCCGTTTGGCCTGGTCGAGCAGGTGCGCTTTCGGGCAGCCTTTGACTTCATGCGCTTGCGCGCTGAAAACGGTGAGCTAGAGATGGTGTTGTCAGACTGGTGGGAGGCCTTCAGCATGGCCAACGACAACCTGCGCAACGACATGGTCGATGGCGTCAAGCTGGAGCAACAGCAGCGCGCCCGGGCGCCGCGTGCACCACGCGTGCACTCGGTGCCGAGTCGTGTCGCCAACGAGTCGGCAGCACAAGCAGCCGGTAAAGAAGCCGCACCGGGTCGCCCGCCACTGCCTGCTGATGCGCTTTCAGGTGATGGCGCTGAAGCCCCCAAAAAGCGCCGCCGTCGCCGCCGTCCAACGGGTCGCGGCGCGGCGGGTGATGCACCGGCGCAAGACCCGCAGGCCTGAACACGGTCGTGGCCATCCCGGAAAGACCAGAGGTATTGGCTTACGTCGCGCTGGGGGCCAATCTGGGCGATGCACGGGCCAGCGTGCGGGCAGCCATGCAGGACGTTGCCGCCTTGCCTCATACGCAACTCGTCGCCAGTTCGAGCCTGTACCGCACGGCGCCTTTCGAGGCCACCGGGCCTGATTTCATCAATGCCGTGGTGGCTGTCTCGACCCGGCTGAACGCGCCCGAACTGCTGTTGAATTTGCAGCATCTTGAAAACGGGGCAGGGCGTGAGCGCGCGTATCGCAACGCGCCGCGCACGCTCGACCTCGACATCCTGCTGTATGGCGAAGCCAGCATTTGCAGCCCCACGTTGCAGGTGCCGCACCCGCGCATGTGGCAGCGGGCTTTTGTGCTGGTGCCGCTGGCCGAGATAGCGCCCAACCAAGTAAACGCCGCCCAACTCGCGGAGGTTGTAGCACAACTCATCGAACGCATCGATTTGGCATAATCTGCCATAAATTCTCAGGAGTAAAACCATGCCCACCCGCAACGTTGTCATTACCGAGCACCAAAGCCAGTTGATTGACCAGTGGGTCGCTGCAGGCGATTACCAAAACGCCAGCGAAGTCTTGCGCGAGGGCCTGCGGCTGGTGGAGCAAAACAAACTTGATTTTCAAGCGCGATTGCAGGCGTTGCGGGAGGCCGTTAATGTGGGCCTGGCCGACATTGAGGCTGGGCGCTTTCAAACCTTTGATTCTGGCGAGGCTTTGGCGGCGCATTACGAGGCGCTCTTGACTGAAGTTCTGGACACTTCCGCGTGAGCCAAGATCGTTGGCTAGTCCGAAATACGGTTGCGGCCGATATGGATTTCAAAGCAATCAAGCGTTGGACGACGGATCATTTCGGTGCGATTCAGGCAGTGACTTATGCGCAAACCATCATCTTGTCGTTGAAAGACTTGTGTGCTGGCCCAAAAACAGTCGGTTGTAAACTGCATGGCGAGATTGGCCCGGAGATTTACACCCTGCACGTAGCCAGACAGGGCCGACCGGGTCGGCATGTGGTGGTTTTTCGGGCCAACAGCGCCCAACACCAAATCGACATCCTTCGCATCTTGCATGACAGCATGGACTTGCCACGCCACCTGGCGCTGCATTGATGGTCAGAGCAAACGCTTGGGTTGCTCGTTTTCAGGATGCCAGCCCAGCCACCACAAAATCAATCCACACCCGCAGTTTGGCGCTCAAGTAGCGGTTGGGCGGGTACAGCACCCAGGCGCGGCCAGCGTAGGCGGTGACATGGCTCCAGTCGTCCAGCAGGCTCATCAACTCGCCGCTGCCCAGGGCCGCGCGAGCAGTGGATTCGGGCAGGCTGGCAATGCCCAAATGCTGCAAGGCGCCGCCCAGGCGCACCTTGCTCTGATTGGCCACATAGCGGCCGCTCACGCGCACCGTCGCCTCTGCGCCGTCTTTTTGAAAGCGCCAATGGCGGTCGCGTTCATCTTCACCAAGGTACAGGCAACTGTGCTCAGCCAGATCACGCGGGTGCATCGGGGTGCCGCGCTCGCCCAGGTAGCGCGGGCTGGCGCACACCAGATGGCGAATCTGTATCAGGGGGCGGCCTGCCAAACCGGGCGGCGGCGTTTCGGTGATGCGAATGGCCAGGTCAATGGCCTCCTGATATACATCCACCGTGCGGTCGGTGATGATGAGTTGCACATCCACCTCGGGGTAACGCGCCAAAAAGGCCGGCATCAGCGGGTGGATAACTTGGTAGGCGAACGCCTCGGGGATGCTGATGCGCACCAGGCCGCTGGGTGTGGCGCTTTGGGTGTCGGTCAGCGCCATCACCTCGCGGGCGACGGCCACCAGCGTCTGGCAACGGGCATAGGCGGCACTACCTGCTTGCGTGAGGCGCAGCTTGCGGGTGCTGCGCTCAAGCAGGCGCACATGCAGCGCCGCCTCCAGCCGCGCCACCTGACGGCTCACCGCCGATGGCGTCAACCCGAGTTGGCGAGCGGCCTGCGAAAAGCTGCCCGCATCGACCACACGGGCGAACACGGCCATGTCGGTGAGGTTTTCCAGCGGGGTATTCATGTGTTTGGCGCACAGGTGATGTTCTGCATGACCCCATTATCACGATCAAAGAATTAAATTAGCATCCAGACTTCTTTGAAACACGCCTTGACGCTGAACCCATGACCACCTTGACCATAAAACCACCCAGCCACCTGCTGCGCCTGTCTGACCTGACCTTGCTGGCTGTGGCGCTGATGTGGGGCACCAGTTATGGCGTGGCCAAAGGTGCGCTGGCCTTTTACCCGGTGCTGGGTTTTTTGGCAGTGCGCTTTGGCATCACGTTTGTGCTGCTACTGCCCATGCTGCTGCGTGCCCCGAGACAGCAGCAACGCGATGCCATGCGCTCAGGCCTGCCGCTGGGCGGCTTATTGTGGGGGATTTTTTTGTGTGAGACCTATGGTGTGGCGCACACCCAAGCCAGCAATGCGGCCTTTTTGATCAGCCTGTGCGTGGTGTTCACGCCTTTTGCCGAGTGGTGGCTGATGGGGCAGCACCCGGCACCCGTGCTGTTTGTGTTTGCCGGTGTTTCGTTGCTGGGGGCAGCACTGCTCAGTGGCGGCTGGTCGGGTCACTTGGATTGGGGTGATGCATTGATGCTGGCTGCTGCGCTGTTGCGCGCCTTCACAGTGTGCAAAACCAGCCAGCTCACGCGCCACAGCAGCGCGTCAAGTTTGACTCTGACCACGGTGCAAGCCGGGGTGATCTGCTTGGGCAGCTTGCTGCTGGCCGTATTGTCAAGCTCAGGGGTGGAGACTGGTCTGCCAGCCTTGCCCAGCGCGCCCGCTTTCTGGCAAGCCACAGTCTATTTGGTACTGGGGTGCACCATATTTGCATTTTTTGCCCAAAACTGGGCTTTGAAACACAGCGCCCCCAGCCGTGTCGCCTTGTTGACCAGCAGCGAGCCGGCCTTTGGTGCGCTGTTTGCGGTGCTTTGGCTGGGCGAATCTTTGAGTGTCACGGCTTGGTTGGGCGGGGCACTGATCGTGCTGACGGCGCTCTGGACGACGCTGCGGCGCAACTAGACCGAGTGCATCGACTCGGCGCACCGAAACGTATTCGACGTTGCGGTGAAGAAAAAGTGGTGCACTTCCACTGAAATCAGCGGTTCAATCCACTTCGGCAATCATCTCGATTTCAACGCAAGCCCCGAGCGGAATTTGCGCCACGCCAAAGGCGCTGCGGGCATGCGCGCCTTTGGCACCAAAGACTTCGCCGATCAACTCGCTGGCACCGTTGGTCACCAGATGCTGCTCGGTGAAGTCGCCGGTGGAATTGACGAGGGACATCAGCTTGACAATGCGCTTGACGCGGTTCAGGTCGCCCACTGCCGCGTGCAGCGTGCCCATCAGGTCGATGGCCGCGGCGCGGGCGGCAGCCTTGCCTTCTTCGGCGTTCATGTTCTTGCCGAACTGGCCGACCCAGACCTTGCCGTCTTTCTTGGCCAGGTGGCCGCTCAGAAAGACCAGATTACCGCTTTGGACAAAAGGCACGTAGGCGGCGGCGGGGATGGCCACCGGGGGCAGGGTGATGCCGAGTTCGGCGAGTTTGGCGTAAATGCTCATGATGTTTCCTGTACTGTTAGGGTTTGTCGTAGCTTGAATTCTGACTTTGATTCTGACCTTGATTTTGACTTTGTGTTTGTCCAAAGCCCTGGCTTTGGCTCTGTGATTGACGCGGCAAAACCATGGGTTCGGCCACGGGTTCGACGGTCACCCCGACTTTGAGCGTGTGGCTGGCGCCACCGTGGATCACGCCGCGGATCGGCGACACGTCAGAAAAGTCGCGGCCCATGGCCAGCGTCACATAGTCTTCGCCGGGCGAGGGCCACCCGGCGCGGTCGTTGGTAGGGTCCAGATCAACCCACTGCTCACCCTCGGGCAGGTCGGGCACGTACGCCGCAGCCCAGGCGTGCGAAGCGTCGCTGCCCCTGAGCTTGACGGTGCCGGGCGCCGGTTGGGTCAGCAAATAGCCGCTGACGTAGCGCGCAGGCAAACCCATGCTGCGCAGGCAGGCAATCAGGATGTGGGCAAAATCCTGGCACACGCCCTTGCGTTGTGCCAGCGCCTCCAGCGCCGGGGTGTTGACCTGTGTGCTTTGGCTCTCGTAGCTGAAATCGCGGTAAATGCGGTGCATCAGGTCGAGCGCCGCAGTCAGCAGCCCCACTCCGGCGCTGAAGCTGGGGCGGGCATAAGCGGCAAACTCGGCGTGACGCGGTGCCATCGGCGAGGCAAAGACAAATTCGTTAGCAGCGTCGAAGCTGGCGCTGGCCTGGTAGCGAAAACGCTCGCGCACCGTCTCCCAGGCAACGTCGCTGGTGGGCAGGCGCACCGCCTGTGTGAGCACCTGGCTGATGGCCAGCACCTGAAGCTGGTTGTGCGGCACTTGCAGCGAAAAAAAACTGCGGGTGTTACCAAAAACGTCCTGTGTGCTGCTGATTTGCGCTGGCTCAGGGTTCACTTGCAGGCTGTGGGTAAGCAAGGTCTGGCTGGCATTGTGCAAAGGCGTCAGGTAAGCCATGTGCTGCGCGGTTTCGACGGCTGGCTGGTAGTCGTAAATCGTTTCGTGGGTGATCTGTAGTCTCATTTTTGATGCCTCATCACGACGTTCCCAAACTCTGATTGGCCAGGCCGCTGTGGGTGAAGTAGGTGGTGCTGATCTCATCGGACACCAGAAAGCTGGCGTCGATGCATTGGCGCAACACATCCTTGAGCAGTTCGTAGCGCGGGGCTGCCTCGCCTGCGGCGCACGCGCTGGCCGGGGCTGGTACGGGCGTCACCAGATCAGGCGCGTTGTCGCACAACTGTGCCAGACCCCAGGAGCCGGGGTCGGGCACCTTGAGTGACAGGGCGCAGAGCCGATTGGGGTCGCTGCCCGCCAGCCTGGCCAGGCGCCCGCGCAGCGTATGGGCGATCCAGGAAATCGAGCGCGGGTTGTCTCGGTCAATCACCAGCAGGTCCACCAGCGCCGCAATGTCGCGGCTTTGCTGAAACTGGGCGTGGAAGGTGATGGCGCTGTCAAACAGCTCGACCATGGCGTCGAAGCCGCCGTTGGTGTTCAGGCTGCCCGTGTCCAGCCCGCGCAGCAGCGCCGACGACAAAAACCCAAGTCGTTCGATGTGACGCCCGATGCTGAGCAGGCGCCAGCCGTCGTCGCGCGTCATGCGGTCGGTTTGGGCGCCGGTGATGGCGGCCATGTGGTCGCTGGTGTCCTTGAGTATTTGTAGCGCTTGAAGCGCCGAAAAATCAGTGCGCTGGCGTTGTGCCGCGCAGCGCTCAAAAAGCTCTTCTTCGCAGCGGATGATGATGCGCCAGTGTTCTTGCGACAAGCGCTCACGCACGCTGGAGCCGACCAACTTGAGGGCGCGCAGGTAGTAGCCTGCGCTGGTGGCGCCGCTGGTGCTGCCCAGGCTGTCGATCAGGCTGCGCTCGAACACGCGCGGCGCCTGCAATGCCGATGGCACGCCGGGCAGCACCAGCGTGTTGGCGACGGCCATCTGACTGAGCCAGGTCAGCAGGGGTGCTGTGGATTGCTCTTCACCGTGCAGGCACTCCAGCGTCAGGCGCGCCAGCCGGATGGCGTTTTCGGCGCGCTCGGTGTAGCGGCCCAGCCAGAACAGGTTTTCTGCCGCGCGACTGGTGATCAGGCGCTTGCGCTGCATCAGCGATTCGGGCGTCATGTGCGGTGCCAGTAAGGTGCTGTGATCGACCTCGCCGCGGGTCATAGCCCATACGTCCGCACTGCTGCCACCGCGCTGCATCGAGGTGATCTCTTCGCCGACACTTGCCACGCGTGCCAGGCCGCCAGGCAGCACGCGCCAGCCTTGATCGCCATCGGACACCACGAACACCCGCAGCATCACCGAGCGCGCCAGCAACTTGCCCGGCTCGCTCGCTTGGCCCGGAGTTAAGGCGCCAGAGGCCTGCCAGGTGGGCATTTGCGACAGCGGGGTATAGCCCTGCAAGGTGTGATCTTCGGCTTGCCGCACGATGCGTCCGGCCCATTCGTCCAGGCCACGGGAACCCAGTTTGCCGCCCAGCACCACTTCGAATGAGCCATGGTCGAGCGAGCCAGGGTAGGTTGGTTTGATGGCGCAGTCGGCCAGTCGCGGCAGGGCTTCTTCCATGGCGCTGCGCTCGCCGCACCACCAGGTGGGCAGGGCTGGCAGGGTGAGCCGCTCGCCCAGCAAATGGCGCGACAGGGCCGGCAAAAAGCCGAGCAGCGCCGGCGACTCCAGAAACGCTGAGCCAGGTGCGTTGGCCACCAGCACGTTGCCGGCGCGAATCGCCTGCAGCAGGCCCGGCACGCCCAGCGTGGAGTCGGCGCGCAGCTCGAGCGGGTCGAGGTACTGGTCGTCCACGCGCTTGAGCAGGCCATGCACCGGCACCAGACCCTTGAGCGTTTTCAGGAACAGGCATTCATCGCGCACCAGCAAGTCACTGCCCTCGACCAGCGTGAGCCCCAGGTAGCGCGCCAGATAAGCGTGCTCGAAATAGGTTTCGTTGTAGGGGCCGGGGGTGAGCAGCGCCAGGTGTGTGTCGTCGCCGGCAGGGCTCATGGCCTTGAGGCTGTCCATCAGCGCACGGTAGGTGCTGGCCAGGCGCTGCACGCGCAGGCTTTGAAAGGCTTGCGGAAATTGCGCCGAGATGGCGAGCCGGTTTTCCAGCAAATAGCCCAGACCCGAGGGCGCCTGGCTGCGCTGGGCTTCTACCCACCAGTTGCCGTCAGGGCCGCGCGCCAAATCAAAAGCGGCAATGTGCAGATAGCGCCCGCCCGCTGGCTTGACTCCATGCATGGCGCGCAGATAGCCCGGGTGGGCATGCACCAGGGCCGGCGGCAAAAAGCCGTCGTGCAACAAGGTTTGCGGCCCATAGACGTCAGCCATCACGCGCTCCAGCAGGCGCATGCGTTGCAACACGCCGGCCTCAATGCGCTGCCAGCTTTGCGGGTCCACCAGCAATGGGAACAGGTCCAGCGCCCAAGGGCGCTGCGGACCGTTTTCATCGGCATAAACGTTGTAGGTGATGCCGTTGTCGCGCACCTGGCGCGCCAGATTGGTGGCGCGCTGGTCCAGCTCTGACGCCGTGTCGGTTTTCAGGGTGGAAAAAAACTGCCGCCAGATGTCAGTGATGCCCTCTTTGGCGGGTTCGGTTTTAACTTCAGGCTCAGCGAGGGCCGTGGCCGGGATGCCGCGCGAGACGGTTGCGCGCAACTCATCGAAGTGCCCGGGCGCCGCCTGCGCAGCTTGCGCCAGCGCCGCCACAATGGGTGACGGGGCGGCGGGCGCACTGCTTTGCACTTGCTGGGATTGATTCATGTCACCGAGTATGCCAGCGATGCGCGCTTTGGTTGACAATCGCCAGTTATTCAATTTGCTTCATACCATGACCGAAACCCCTCAAGAACACGCCGAGCCAGTGATCACGACGACGCTGGCAGCTGCGCTGCCCGCCGTGCCCGAAAGCGCCCAGCAAGCTGAAATTGTTGCCGAGCCCGTGGCACAGGCCACTCCGGCCACCCCGGCCAAGGCCAAAAACCGCTTTGTCTCGGCGCAGCCCGTGTTGGAAAAACTTTTTGAGCTTTACCCCAAACTGTTTGGCGAGCGTTTTCTGCCACTTAAACTGGGAATTTTTCATGAACTTCTGGCGGCACACCCGGATATTTTCCAGCGCGACACGCTCAAAACAGCGCTGGGCGTGCATACCCGATCCAGTCGCTATTTGCAGAGCGTGGCAGCAGGCCTTAAGCGCCATGACCTACAGGGCAACCCAGTCGAAGATGTGGCACCTGAACACGCGCTTTTGTCCATCGTGGAACTGTACCAACGCCGCCAGGCCCGCAGCCAAGAGGATTTGTTGCCAAAGTTGCGCGCACAGGTCATCAACGCTTTTGAAAAGTCGGGATTGACTCGCCAAGACTACCTGGCGCGCATCGGCACGCCGACCGAGGCCATTCAGGCGCTGCTCGACGAAGCGCTTGCCAATGTGGAGCAGCAGCGCGCCCGCCGCGCCGCCCTGAAAAAAGCCTTTGAAGCCAGCGGCCAGAGCGTGGAGGCCTTTGCCGACGCGCTGGGCATGCGCGTGGGCGACGTGCAAGCGGCGCTCAAATAGTCGCGGTCTGCGGGCCCGTTACGGCGGTATGCCGTCGAAATGCTCTGCCATAAACCCGGGCTGCGGGCAGAGCAGAAGCCGGGGGCTAATACGCTTCGCCTTTTAAAATTGCTCCCGACATCCGCCCCACCCACGCACCTGGACGTCGGTTCGCCCGTTGATGTGAAAGAACCGGGTTCCAGTCGGCAATCCACCGTTTCTGGGCAACAAGAAGATGCGCTCTGAATTGGGTCACGATTACACAACCGCGCTTCGTAAAACCTACGAAGGTCGTGTGCCGGGTGGTGCAAACTTGGTGTGCTACGGGTTTGAAAAGGCCCACAACCAGGTCGCTGCTGGACAGTCACAGCGTGCCGGGCTAGTGGCAACAAATTCTGTTCGCCAAGCTGGCAAGCGCAAGGTGCTCGATCAGATTTGCGATTCATTGACCATTTTTGATGCTTGGGCCGACGAGCCTTGTGTTAACGAAGGTGCTGCCATTCGAGTTTCTCTGGCCGCGCCCGTCAATGGTGGGCCATGGTGAGGCTCGCCCAGCACTTCGTACCGCTATGGAGGGACCCGAGCGCTGCGTCGTTACATCAGAGACATCAAAACATCGCTATTTCGTTTGGTGTCCGATCGCCATCGCGCCAGAGCACAAGTTGGTAGTCATCCTGCGCGCAGACGACGTAACTTTTGGAATACTTTCTTCACGTATTCACGTCGTGCGGGCATTGACGACAGGCAGCTCGCTTAAAGATCGTCCTGTTTACACAACCAGTCGTTGCTTCGAGCCTTTCCCGTCCCCCGCAGGCCTGACGCAAGCCAGCCCCGCCGGGTAAAGAACACCAGAGTCTGCGCCAGACAGCCATCCAAATCGCCACCGCCGCCAAAATGATTAACGATTTAAGGGAGAACTGGCTCAACCCGCCCGAGTGGACGCACAAAGTGAGCGAAGTCATGCCGCTTGGCCTAGACAAGTCACCATACCCGGATCGCGTCGAGCCCAAACCCGGCATCACCGAGGTGGACCTCAAGGCCCTGCAAAAACGCACGCTCACCAACCTCTACAACGCCAGACCCGCCTGGCTCAGCATGGCGCACCAGCAGCTTGATCAGGCCGTGGCAGCGGCTTACGGCTGGACCGACTACACGCCAGTCAGGCCCGACGACGAGATACTCAAGCGCCTGCTGGCGCTGAATCTGGCGCGTTCAGCTATCATTTCAGGAAGCTACCATCTTTAAACGCCATGAAACACCTTAATCAACAGGCCATCGACCAACTGGTTCAAACTATCGTGCAAGAAGTTGACCCCGAAACCGTGATCCTGTTTGGATATCATGCCAGAGGAGACGCACGCCCCGACTCTGATGTGGATGTGATGGTGATTGAACAAGAGCCGTTTTCTGCGCAGCGCAGTCGCCGGGCTGAATTCAGCCGCTTGTCTGCGGCGCTGCGCGAATTCCCGAGTGCGTTGGACATTCTTCTTTATAGCTGCGAGGAATTTGACTACTGGAAAGACTCACCAAACCACGTCGTGGGCCGCGCACAGCGCGAGGGGAAGGTGCTCCATGTCAGACATTAAACAGGCCAGCGCGATGCTGGCCATGGCGCACCGTGATTTGAAAGCGCTTGGCGGCATGGTGTTGCTCAGAAATGCGGGCGCCGATGTTGATGCGTATTGGTGGCTCGGCGAATTTACGATATTCGCGCACCAAGCCCGTTACGAAGAAGGTCACCAAGCTGCTGACGTACCGCTGGATCGCCAGAAGCTGGTTGATGAGATTGGTGCTTTAGTTCGCAAGATTAGTCACAAAATCGAATTGCTTGTCTCCATGCCTACCCAGCAAGTTCGTCCCTAGCGCGCCTTTGGCAAGGCCGCTAGTTTTTCAAGCCGTAAAACTCCGAATCGCCATTTTTGGCCGAAACGCCTTGCACACCGCTTCATCGGCTTCCAGGTAAGGCCCGCCGATCAGATCGATGCAATAAGGCACCGCGGAAAAGATGCCGGGCACCACGGATTTGCCGTCGGCGTCGCGCAGGCCTTCGAGCGTTTCGGCGATGGACTTGGGCTGGCCCGGCAGATTGATGATGAGGCTCTGCTTACGGATCACCGCCACCTGACGCGACAAAATGGCCGTGGGCACAAAATTGAGACTGATCTGGCGCATTTGCTCGCCAAAACCGGGCATTTCCTTGTGCGCCACCGCCAGCGTGGCCTCTGGCGTGACGTCGCGCAGCGCGGGGCCGGTGCCGCCAGTGGTGAGCACCAAGGCGCAGCCGGCGTCCACCAGCTCAATCAACGCGGCTTGAATGGCAGCCTGTTCGTCGGGGATCAAACGCGGCTCGAACTGCAGCGGGTTTTTCAGGGCGCGGCCGAGCCACTCTTGCAACGCGGGCAGGCCCTTGTCGACATAAACACCTGTTGAGGCGCGGTCACTGACCGAGACAACACCGATTTTGACGGCCGGGTAAGGGTTGGGAGTGGTGGTGTTCATGAGGCTTCTCGGGCGGGGCTGAAGGGCGTGTCTGAATGGTCGTGCGGCGGGATGGCGCCAAGCTGCTCGCGCACCAGTTGAAATATTTCACGGTAGGCGCGGCCGTGGCGGGGCAGTGCGCCAGGCTTGGACGGCGCGGCGTCCTTGCGCGCTTGGCGAATCAGCGCGCGCAACGCCTGGCTGTCGCCGCTCGGGTTTTGCGTGATCCATTGGGCTGCGGCGTCGTCGTCGGCAATCAATCGGTCACGCCAGATTTCGGCTTGGTGAAACATCAGGTTATCAGCCGCCGAGCCATTGGCTTCTTCGTTGATCGCTTTTCTGACGGCTTCGAGCACCTCAGGTTCGAGCTTGCGCATGAGCTTGCCGATGAACTGCATCTGACGACGCTTGCCTTCGAAGTTGGTGATGCGTTTGGCCTCTGCAATGGCATCGACCAGCTTCTCGGAAAGGTCCAGCCGAGCCAACAGGTCAGCGCGAAGCTCCAGCAACTCGGCGCCCAACTTTTGCAGTTCGGTGCTTTCGCGTTTGAGGTCGGTGCGGCTTTGGTCGTCGGTGCCCTTGAGCTCAGCCTTGAGCTCAAGGTCGCGCTCGCTGCCCTCGGCAACGAATTCACCGCGCACAAAATAGCCTTTTTTGAGTTTTCTTGACATAGACAAGTATCATAGCCGGGCTATGAACCTATCCAACACCTCCAGACGCGCTTGCGCGCCAAGCCGTGCCTCAACCCCCTCAGTCAAAGGCGCCGATGTGCCAGCCAACGGCTTCAGCTACAGCCGCAGTTTTTTTGAAGGGCTGGTCGATTCGGCCCTGGCCCATGCCAAAAAGCTCGGCGCCACTGATGCCGCCGCCCACGCCTCAGAGGGCTGCGGCCTGAGCGTCTCAGTTCGCAAGGGCGAGCTGGAAAACGTGGAGCGCAACCGCGACAAGTCGCTCGGCATCACCGTGCACCTGGGCCAGCGCCGCGGCAACGCCAGCACTTCCGACTTTTCGCAGGCGGCCATTGAGCAGACCGCGCAGGCCGCCTTCGATATTGCCCGCTTTACCGCTGAAGACCCGTTTGCGGCGCTTCCCGACGAGGCCGACATTGCCCGCTTTGACGAGCAGCGCACCGACCTGGAGTTGTTTTTCCCCTGGAGCATCACCAGCGAGCAGGCGGCGCAGATCGCGCTGCAAGCCGAGGCCGCCGCCTTTGCCGTGGACAAGCGCATTAGCAACAGCGAGGGCGCCGGGGTGTCAGCCCAGCAGTCGCACTTTTACAGCGCCCACACGCATGGCTTTCGCGGCGGTTATGCCAGTTCGCGCCATTCGCTGTCGGTGTCGCCGATTGCCGGTAAGGGCGACAGCATGCAGCGCGACTACTGGTACAGCTCGCAGCGCAATGCCGCTGAGATGGCTTCTCCCGAAGCGGTGGGGCGCTACGCCGCCGAGCGTGCTTTGAGCCGTCTGTATGCTCGCAAGATCGCCACCACTGAATGCCCGGTGCTGTTTGAATCGCCGTTGGCGGCTGGCTTGCTGGGCAGCTTTGTGCAGGCCGTCAGTGGCGGCGCGCTGTACCGCAAGAGTAGCTTTTTGCTCGATTCTTTGGGTAAACCTGTTTTCCCAAAACACATTGACATTCTGGAAGACCCGTTCGTCAAGCGCGGCAAGGGCAGCTCGCCGTTTGACGATGAGGGCGTGCGCGTGCAGGCGCGCAGCGTGGTCGAAGCGGGCAGGGTGCAAGGCTATTTTCTGGGCAGCTATTCGGCGCGCAAACTGGGGCTTAAAACCACCGGCAACGCGGGCGGCTCGCACAACCTTACTTTCACCTCGCGCCTAACCCGTGCAGGGGATGATCTGGATGCCATGCTTCAGCACTTGGGCAACGGCCTGTTTGTCACTGAACTGATGGGCAGCGGCGTTAACTACGTGACTGGTGACTATTCACGCGGCGCCAGCGGGTTCTGGGTGGAAAACGGCCGCATTGCTTACCCGGTGCACGAGATCACCATTGCCGGCAACATGAAGGCCATGCTCAAGGGCATCGTGGCGGTGGGCGCTGATGCTTACAACCACGGCGCCAAAACCATTGGGTCGGTGCTGATCAAGAAAATGACGGTAGCGGGGAGCTGACCTGAATTTTCATCGAACGGGTGTGTGCAGTACCTGCCCCGGACGAATGCAGATCACCTCAAGCTTGGGCAGCGCGGGCAGTTGACACCAGGCGCGGTCGGCGCTGTACACCTTGGAGGCTTGCGCCAGACCCAGGGCCAGACAAAGCCGGTCGGCCAGCGACAAACCCAGCGGGCGGCCCATCACCCACAAGTTGGCTGCCGCTTCCGCGTGCTCTGCCGATACCGGCACGATGCGCAGGCCCGCGCCTTCGAGCTCGGCGCGCATGCCCTGGGTGTCAACACCATGCTGCTGCGACTTTTGAACAAATTCTGACCAGTTGGCGGCACTGATCAGAGCGCCATCAATCAGTGGGCGAACCAACTCGCCGCCCGGTTCGCCAAAGGCGCTGGCCAGCAGGCAGGAGGCGTCCAGCACCATGGCAGGTGCAGGTTTACTCATGCGCTGCCTGGCTACGCCGCTCGGCGATCAGTTCATCAACGACAGCGATGCCTGGCTGCATTCTGGCCCGGGCAAAGCGGCCATAAAATTGATTGAGCAGTTGCGCTTGAGTTTCCAGCACCAGCTTGCCGTCTACGACGCTGGCAACCAGTGTGGAGCCGGTTTCAATGCCCAGCATTTTACGGATCATCGCTGGAATAACAACCCGGCCTTGCGGGCCCACTTCAAGTGTTGTGTTCATGGCTGGTTAAATATAAATGACACATAATATTTATTATGCCACTAATAAATAAATAGTCAAAATTTTCAGAAGAGACTCAGTGCCCCAGAATCTTCGACAAGAAGTCTTTGCTGCGGTCGCTTTGCGGTTTGTTGAAGAAGTCGTGCGGGTTGTTTTGCTCGACGATCTGGCCCTGGTCCGTGAAGATCACGCGGTCGGTCACGGTTTTGGCAAAGCCCATTTCGTGCGTCACGCAGAGTATTGTGATGCCTTCATCGGCTATGGCTGTCAAAATCCGGGTTAACAAATCGCGGGTTGTTTTGCTCGACGATCTGGCCCTGGTCCATGAAGATCACGCGGTCGGTCACGGTTTTGGCAAAGCCCATTTCGTGCGTCACGCAGAGTATTGTGATGCCTTCATCGGCTATGGCTGTCAAAATCCGGGTTAACAAATCGATTTCAAGGCTTAGATGTCAAATTTGAAAGTGGAAGTTCTTGGCAAGCCCCTGACGGGTTGGCGCTTGCGGCTCTACACCATTATTTTCGAGGCGGATACCCGTGCCGGTCGCCTTTTTGATCAGGCGCTGATTGCGGTCATTCTGGCCAGCGTGGCGGTGGTGATGGCCGACAGCGTGCAGCACATCAGCAGCCGTTTTCACAGCTGGCTGATGCTGCTCGAGTGGTTTTTTACCCTGGTGTTCACGCTTGAATACGCGGCGCGCCTGAGCTGCGTGCGCCATCCCTGGCGCTACGTTTTCAGCTTTTACGGCATCATCGATTTGTTGGCGCTGTTGCCTACTTACCTGGCCTTATTGGTGCCCGAAGTGGCTGTGTTGGTGGATGTGCGCATCTTGCGGCTGCTGCGCGTGTTTCGGGTGTTTAAGCTCACGGCCTATGTGTCGGAGTACCAGACCATCGGCCAGGCCTTGCGCGCCAGTAAACGCAAGATCATGGTGTTCCTGGCTGCTGTACTGATGATTGTGCTGGTGATCGGCACGCTGATGTATGTGATTGAAGGCCCCGCCAACGGCTTCACCAGCATTCCGACGTCGGTATATTGGGCCATCACCACCATGACCACGGTCGGCTTTGGCGACATCACGCCGCAAACAGATGTTGGCCGGTTGATTGCGTCGGCCATGATGCTGCTCGGTTGGGGCACGTTGGCAGTGCCCACCGGTATTGTCACGGCCGAAATGGCCTATGCGCGGAACGCTCCCACCACCACCCGCACCTGCCAGGAGTGCCTGACCGAAGGCCACATGCCCGATGCCAATTTTTGTCGCCATTGCGGCGCCCGTTTGCCGGCCTATGCCAACGATTCTGAGGTGCCGTAAGGTGCTGCGCTACGATGCGAACCTTCACAAAACAAGGAGACCGGAATGTTTGATGCCGTGATCGCGGGCAGTCTGCCAAAACCCGCCTGGTTGGCCGAAACGCAAAAGCTTTGGCCACAGTGGAAAGCCACTGGCGACGAACTGCTGCAGGCCAAAACGGATGCAACGTTGCTGTGGATCAAGCTGCAAGAAGACGCGGGCCTGGACATCATTGGCGACGGCGAGCAGGCGCGCCAGCACTTTGTGCACGGTTTTCTGGAACAGGTGGAAGGCATCGACTTCGAGCACAAGGTGACGATGGGCATCCGCGATGGCCGCTACGACGCGCAGGTGCCGCAGGTGGTGGCGCCGCTGAAGCTCAAAGGCCGCGTGCACGCGCTGGAGGCCCAACTGCTGCGCGCCCACACCAAAAAGAAAATCAAGTTCACGCTGCCTGGCCCGATGACGATTGTCGATACCGTAGCCGACCGCTTTTACGGCAGCAAGGAAGACATGGCGATGGCGTTTGCCGATTTGCTGAATCAGGAAGCACTGGCGCTGCAGGCCGACGGCGTGGACATCATCCAGTTTGACGAACCGGCCTTCAACGTCTACCTGAAGGACGCTGCAACTTGGGGCGTGCAAGCGCTGGAGCGCGCCGCCAAGGGGCTCACCTGCACCACCGCTGTGCACATCTGTTACGGCTATGGCATCAAGGCCAATCTGGACTGGAAGGAAACGCTGGGTCAGGAGTGGCGACAGTACGAGGCCATCTTTCCGGCCATTGCGGCCAGCAGCATCAACCAGGTAAGCCTGGAGTGTTACCACTCGCATGTGCCGCCGCACCTGATGGCCTTGCTGGCCGGCAAAGACGTGATGGTGGGCGTGATCGACGTCGCCAGCGACGTGGTCGAAACCCCTGAGCAGGTGGCGGACACCATTGGCAAAGCGCTGCAATACGTGCCTAAGCACCGCCTGTTTCCCTGCACCAACTGCGGCATGGCGCCGATGAACCGCGACATCGCCCTGGCCAAGCTCAAGGCGCTCGCCGAAGGTGCAGCCCTGGCGCGCCAACGATTGGGCTGAACAGATGCCACTGAATTCTGTTGCCCCCGAAAAAGTGGGCCTGTGCCCGCAACGCCTGCAAAAACTGATGGACGTTTTGCAGGCCGAAGTGGCCAAAAAACGCCTGCCTGGCGCCGTGGCGGTAGTGGCGCGGCATGGCCAGGTGGCCCTGTTCGACAGCGTGGGCCAACTCAACCCGGCCACCGGTGTGGCCATGACACACAACGCCCGCTTTCGCATTTATTCCATGACCAAGCCGATTGTGTCGGTGGCGGCAATGATGCTGATGGAGGAGGGCAAACTGTTGCTCAACGATCCGGTGGCGAAATACCTGCCGGAATTCGCAGCGCAGCAGGTGGCCACCCAGGTCGATGGCACGGTGCAACTTCAGCCAGTGGGCAAAGCCGCATCGCTGCATGATCTGCTGCGCCACACCGCCGGAATGACCTACGAGTTTTTGGGCAGCACGCCGGTGCAGCGCCAGTACACCCAGTTGCGCATTGGCTCGCGCGAGCGCAGTCTGACCGATTTCACGCAGCAACTGGCCAGCTTGCCGCTGATCTTTGAGCCCGGCAGCGCGTTTGAATACAGCCGCGCCACCGACGTGCTGGGGCGCGTGGTTGAGGTGGTGTCGGGCCAGACGTTGCAAACTTTTTTGCACGAGCGCATCTTCGAGCCACTGGCTATGCCCGACACAGCGTTTCACGTGCAGGATCAGCACCACGAACTGATTGCCGAGCCCTTCGCGCGGGACCCCGATGGCGGCGTGCAGATGCGCGTGATCGATGTGCGTACCGATGCGGCGTTGGCCTCTGGCGGGGGCGGGCTCACGTCCACTGCCATGGACTACGCCCGCTTTTTGCAATTCATGCTCAACCGTGGCGAACTCTCTGGTATGCGCCTGCTGGGGCCGCGCACGGTCGATTTCATGACCACCGATCACCTTGGCGACATCCCGGTTTTCAGCGCCGGCTCGCGTTCTCTGTTGCCCACCGGGCACGGCTTTGGCCTGGGCTTTGCGGTGCGCAGACACCTGGGTGCTGCGCCAGTGCCGGGTTCAGTGGGCACCTACTTCTGGGGCGGCTTGGCAGGCACCACGTTCTTTGTCGATCCTGCGCTGGACCTGTTTGGCATCTTGATGCTGCAAGCGCCGAACCAGCGTGAGTACTACCGCATGCTGTTCCGGGACATGGTGTATGCGGCGCTGCAAGATTGAGTCCGTATATTTTGTAATGTGAAATAGCGTTCCTTATCGCAAAAGAGTTTGATCCAAATCAAATTTCTAAAATGTCGTCGTATCATCATTCCCCCTGTTGAAGAAAAGGCCGCAGACACTTCGCCTGCAGGACCTGCCAACAATTTGAGGAGACAACATGTTTCAGGTTCGCATTCACGGACGCGGCGGCCAAGGGGTCGTCACGGGTGCAGAGATGATGTCCATCGCTGCGTTTCAGGGAGGCCGCCACGCGCAGGCTTTTCCCAGTTTTGGCTCAGAGCGCACCGGTGCCCCGGTGGTGGCTTTTTGCCGCATGGACGATCACGAGATCCGTCTGCGTGAGCCCATCATGGAGCCTGATGCCATCATCATCCAGGACCCCACCTTGCTGCACCAGGTCGATGTGTTCAGCGGTCTTAAAAAAGACGGCTACATACTGATCAACACCACGCGCACTTTCGAGGAACTGGGTATCGGTGAATTCGTCAAGGGATTCCAGCCTAACCACTTGCTGACCGTGTCCGCCTCCGAGCTGGCCCAAAAGCATGTTGGCCGTGCGGTTCCCAATGTGCCCTTGCTTGGTGCTTTTGCGGCGCTGTGCAAATTGATTTCGCTTGAAGCGGTGCAAAGCGCCATCGACGAAAAATTCAAGGGCGCTGTCGCGCAAGGCAACAAGGCCGCTGCCGCCGAAGCCTACAACACCGTGATGAACCAGGCCGCCAAGGAGACACAACATGCTTGAACAATGCGAAGGCTCGCACGCCGTAGCCAAAGCCGTGGCGCTGAGCCGCCCGGAAGTTATCTGCGCTTACCCCATCTCACCCCAGACCCACATTGTGGAAGGCTTGGGCGAAATGGTGAAGTCAGGTGACTTGACGCCCTGCGAGTTCATCAACGTAGAAAGTGAATTTGCCGCCTTGAGCGTGGCCATCGGCGCTTCTGCCGCCGGCGCGCGCTCTTACACCGCCACCGCCAGCCAGGGCCTGTTGTTCATGGCCGAGGCGGTTTACAACGCGTCAGGCCTGGGCCTGCCCATTGTGATGACGGTGGCGAACCGCGCGATTGGTGCACCCATCAACATCTGGAACGACCACACCGACAGCATGTCGATGCGCGATGCTGGCTGGCTGCAAATTTTTGCCGAGACCAACCAGGAAGCGCTCGACCTGCACATCCAGGCGTTCAAGATTGCTGAAGAGTTGTCGCTGCCGGTGATGGTGTGCATGGACGGCTTCATCCTGACGCACGCTTACGAGCGTGTGGACATGCCCAGCCAGGAGCAGGTGGACAAGTTTTTGCCGCCCTACGAGCCGCGTCAGGTACTCGACCCCAATGACCCGGTCACCATCGGTGCCATGGTCGGCCCCGAGGCTTTCACCGAAGTGCGTTACTTGGCCCACGCCAAGCAGATGCAGGCGCTCGACCTGATTCCACAAATTGCCGCTGAGTTCAAAAAAGAGTTCGGCCGCGACTCAGGCGGCTTGATCAAGACCTACAAAACCGAAGATGCCGAAACCATTGTGATTGCGCTGGGTTCGGTGTTGGGCACCATCAAGGACACGGTGGACGACTTGCGCGCTGAAGGCGTCAAGGTGGGCGTATTGGGCATTACCTCGTACCGTCCGTTCCCCATTTCTGCCATCCGCGATGCCACCGCCAACGCCAAGCGCATTGTGGTCATTGAGAAGTGCTTTGCCGTGGGCATTGGCGGCATTGTGTCGCGCGACGTGCGCAGCGCCGTGCGCAACCGGCCGCAGCCAGTATTGACGGTAGTGGCTGGTCTGGGCGGGCGAGCCATTACCAAGACTTCGGTACACAAGTTGTTGCTCGATGCGATTGCCGACAAGCTGGAACTTCTGACTTTCCTGGATCTGGATTGGGACGTGGTTAACCGGGTGCTGGACCGCGAAAAATCACAGCGTCGCTCCGGCCCGATTGCGGAAGGTATTTTGCGCGACATGGGCAATTTGGCGACGCAGGTCGTTTAGGAGGCATCACATGGAACAGACATTGGTCAAGTTTTATCAAACCGGCACCTTCACCGTCGGTAACCGCCTGCTCGCCCCCGAGCAGCGCAGTCTTCAGTCGGGTGCTGCCCGTAGCAACTCGCTCAACTCCGGTCACCGCGCCTGCCAAGGCTGTGGCGAAGCGCTGGGCGCCCGCTACGCCATAGACGCCGCCATGGCGGCCACCAACGGTCAGTTGATCGCTGCCAACGCCACCGGTTGCCTGGAGGTGTTTTCAACCCCTTACCCTGAAACCTCGTGGCAGATGCCCTGGATTCACTCGCTGTTTGGCAACACGGCGGCCGTGGCCACCGGCATTGCAGCGGCCATGAAAGCCAAAGGCCGCAGCGAAGTGCGTGTGGTCGCACAAGGCGGCGACGGCGGCACCACAGACATCGGCTTTGGTTGCCTGAGCGGCATGTTCGAGCGCAACGACGACGTGCTCTACATCTGCTACGACAATGAGGCTTACATGAACACCGGCGTGCAGCGCTCCAGCGCCACACCACCGGCGGCGCGCACGGCGACCACCATGCCGGTGGGGCCGAACCCGGGCAATGAATTTGGCCAGGGTAAAAATGTGCCGCAAATTGCCATGGCGCACGAAATCCCGTATGTGGCCACGGCCACGGTGGCTGACTTGCGCGATCTCGAATACAAAGTCACCAAGGCCATGTCGATGCATGGCGCGCGCTACATCCACATTTTTGTGCCTTGCCCATTGGGCTGGGGCGCGGCCTCGCACGACACCATCAAGTTGTCGCGTCTGGCAGTGGAGAGCGGTGTCTTCCCGGTGTTCGAAGCCGAGCGCGGCGAAGTCACTGGCGTGCTGAAAATCCGTCGCCAGGTGCCCGTCGAAGAGTATTTGAAGCCGCAGCGGCGTTTTGCCCACCTGTTTGGCAAAAAGCCCGATGTGGCCACGCTGGCGCGCCTGCAAGCGCGTGCTGACCGCAATATCCGTCGTTTTGGTTTGTTGGGGGAATGAAAATGCAAAAACCTTTTGCTATCACGCTTGATGTTGGCAGCTCATTGGCCAACCACACGGGCTCCTGGCGCACCGAGCGCCCGGTGTATTTGAGCCGCAAACCGCCGTGCAACCATCAGTGCCCGGCTGGGGAGAACATTCAGGGCTGGCTGTTTCATGCCGAATCCGGCAACTACCAGGAAGCCTGGCGCACGCTGGTTGAAGACAACCCGTTTCCAGCCATCATGGGCCGGGTGTGCTATCACACCTGTGAAGGCGCTTGCAATCGGGGCCAACTCGATTCAGCCGTGGGCATCAATTCGGTGGAACACTTTTTGGGCGATGAAGCCATCAAACAGGCTTGGCAGTTACCCAAGCCTGTTGCCAGCTCCGGCAAAAAAGTGATGGTTGTCGGTGCCGGGCCGTCTGGCCTGTCGGCGGCTTACCACCTGGCGCGCCTGGGCCATGCCGTGACCGTGATCGAGGCTGGTCCGTTGCCAGGCGGCATGATGCGCTTTGGCATTCCGCAATACCGCCTGCCGCGCCAGGTGCTCGATGCTGAAGTGCAGCGCATTGTTGATCTGGGCGTGCGCATCGAGTACAACACCAAGGTCTCGAACGTGCTCGAATCCAAGCTGGCTGGCGGCTATGACGCCGTATTTCTGGCGGTGGGCGCCCACATTGCCAAGCGCGCCTATATTCCGGCGGGCGATTCTGCCAAGGTGCTCGACGCGGTTTCGGTGCTACGCTCCATGGAGGGCGAAGACAAGCCCTTGCTGGGTCGGCGCGTGGTGGTTTATGGCGGTGGCAACACGGCCATCGACATGGCACGCACCGCTAAGCGTTTGGGCGCGACCGAGTCGATCATCGTGTACCGGCGCAACCGCGACAAGATGCCCGCGCATGACTTTGAAGTTGAAGAAGCGCTGCAAGAAGGCGTCATGATCAAATGGCTCTCCACCATCAAGCAGGCCGGCGAATCGTCCATCACCGTCGAAAAGATGGCGCTCGACGATAAAGGCTTTCCACAACCCACTGGCGAGTTCGAAACGCTCGAAGCCGACTCTGTCGTGCTGGCGCTGGGCCAGGATGTGGACTTGTCCTTGATCGAAGGTGTGCCCGGCATGGCCGTGCAGGACGGTGTGGTGCAGGTCAATGGCCACATGATGACCGGTCACGACGGCATTTTTGCCGGCGGCGACATGGTGCCTGCTGAGCGCAATGTGACCGTTGCCATCGGCCACGGCAAAAAAGCGGCGCGCAATATCGACGCCTGGCTGCGCGGCTCGGCCTATGTGCCAGCGCCCAAGAGCGAAGTGGCCGGTTTTGACACCCTCAACACCTGGTATTACAGCGACGCACCCAAAACCGTGCGGCCGATGCTCGACATCATCCGCCGCCAATCCACGTTCGAGGAAGTGCAGGGCGGCCTCGACGAGAGTAACGCGCTGTTTGAAGCACGGCGTTGCCTGTCTTGCGGCAACTGCTTTGAATGCGACAACTGCTACGGCGTGTGCCCCGACAACGCTGTCATCAAGCTCGGCCCCGGCAAGGGCTTTGAGTTTAACTACGACTACTGCAAGGGCTGCGGCATTTGTGTTTCGGAGTGCCCGTGTGGCTCGATCAAGATGGTGCCCGAAGACATTTGATCCGGTAAGTGGTCCGCCAGACTCAGGGCGCCTGCGCCTTGGGCTCTGGTGAAGATCACTTTTTCATGATTTTTGTCAGGCCCGGACCAACGATCTGGTTGAAAATGGGTTCGTCTGTTTTCTTATTAGGAGTAAGTCATGTTCAAGCATATTCTGGTCCCGGTCGATGGCTCTGAAACGGCGCAAATGGCCGTGGACAAGGCAAGCGCCATGGCCAAGGCATTCGACAGCAAGGTCACGGTGATCTATGTGATCGATCCCTATCCGTTTACCGGCGTGGGCACCGACTTTGCCTATGGCCAGGCCGAATACTTGAACGCCGCCACGGCCGAGGCCAATGAAGCGGTCAAAACTGCCAAGGAGTCGTTCACCAATGACGGTGTCAACGTCGACAGTTCGGTGATTGAGGCGCACACCGCCTGGCGTGGCATTGTCGATGCGGGTAATTCCTTGCAGGCCGACCTGATTGTGATGGGTTCACATGGTCGCAATGCGCTGGAAAGACTGGTGCTCGGCAGTGTCGCGCAAGCCGTGCTGTCGCACACCAAGCTGCCGGTGTTGGTGGTGCGCGACAACAAATAGGGAAAGCTGCTTACCCGCACTGCCCCACATACCCGCAGGCGGTGCAGAAGTCGCAGCCGTCCTTGTGGATCACGGTGGGGTTGCCACACTCAGGGCAGTTCTTGCCAGCCATGGTTTTGCTGGCTTCGCGCGCCTCTGGTGTGTCGAGCACGCCCATGTCGCGCAGCGGATAACCTTCCTCATTCAAAATACCTAGCATCGCATAACGGTGAATGATGAGCCGGGCAATGTAGGCCACGGTTGACGGCCAGGTTTGCTGGCGCTTTTCGCCGTTGGGCAGGCCCGGCACAAAAGCCATGAAGTGGCCCAGTGGCTCGGCGTAGTTGAGCAGCTTGCGCAGCTTCATGCCGATCCAGGCTGGGTCGATCACCCGCATGTCGAGCGACAGCAGGCGCGCCAGGCCGTCCATGGCTTTGGGGTAGTTGCCGCTGAAACCCACCGCGCAGGGCCTTGTGACCATGTTGCCATCAGGGCCGGGCAGGTTGACTTCTTTCAGTGTGACGGTAAAGGCTTCGCTGGTGGCCGGGTTGTCCACATCGACCGCCCAGGCCAGCGTGCCAGACGGGCCGGTGATGGGTTCGTTGCGGCTGAACATGGCATCAATCACCGGGGTGTAAGTCGTCAGGCGGTCAGTGGATTTTTTGGGGGACTGCGCAGCGATTTGCTCGCAGCGCCAGCGTATCACGGCTGCCGTGGCAGCTACCACGCCGGGGAACAAACGTTTTTCGCCATGCGGCGGAAACGGCATCTCAAAGGCATGTTCTTCACTGACGGTAGCCAGCGCATCGAGCTTGAGCTGTAGCCAGGCCGGGTCGTTGGCGCGCAAATCCATCGACAGGGTTTTGGCCATGGCGCCCAGGCCGCGCGGTTGCTCGGCACCGTTCACCCACACTTCAAAAGGTTGTGGCGCGCCGCCTTCCACCAGCGAAAGCTCGCCAATAAACAGCGCAAAGTCGCCAAACGGGTGGTGCACCATGAAGGTCCAGGCCGGATTACCACCCGGTAGATCGGGGCGACCGGGCCAGCGCAGGGATGACAGCACCGGAGCGGGGAGGCGGTCGAGCAACAGGCGATGATTGGCGCCGTCGATCTGCAGGGGTTTTGCACTGCTAGGCGCAGCGGGTGCGGTCACGCTCAGCACCGAGCCCAGCACCGAGTTGGGCCGGTAGGTGGCCAGACCTTTCAGGCCCGATTGCCAGGCCTGCGTGTAGAGGCCCTGGAAATCTTCATAAGGGTAGTCGGCGGGCACGTTGACCGTTTTTGAAATGGCCGTGTCAATAAAGGGCGCTACCGCCGCCACCATTTCTTCGTGCGCCTGGGCACTCATTTCCAGTGCAGTGACAAAGGCGTCGGTCAAAGGGGCATCGGTTCCGAACAGGTGGCGGTACAGGCGCCAGGCGTGGTCTTCGACCGCGTATTCCTTGAAGCCGCCGTCGGGCATGCGTTTTTTGCGCGTGTAGCTCCAGCTGAAAGCCGGTTCGATGCCGTTGCTGGCGTTGTCGGCAAAGGCCAGGCTGATGGTGCCGGTGGGCGCAATCGACAACAGGTGCGAGTTGCGCAGGCCATGCTTGTGAATGCGTTTTTTGAGGTCGGCGGGCAAGCGCGTGGCAAAGTTCTGGCCGCTCAGGTACAGGTCGGCGTTGAACAGCGGAAAGGCGCCGCGCTCAATGGCCAGATCGCACGAGGCTTGGTAGGAAGTGTCACGCAGCAGTTCGGAAATGTTTCGCGCCATGTCGCGCGCGACTTGCGTGTCGTAGCGCAAATTAAGCATCACCAGCGCGTCGCCCAGGCCGGTATAACCCAGCCCGACGCGGCGTTTGGAAGCGGCTTCCTGTTGCTGCTGCGTCAGTGGCCAGACGGTGGCGTCAAGCACGTTGTCGAGCATGCGCACCGCCACTTTGGCAACATTCGCAAAAGCGGCGCGATCGAAACTTGCGTTGTCAGAAAACGGCTCCGTGACAAAACGCGTCAAGTCGATCGAACCCAGGCAGCAGCAGCCGTAGGGCGGCAGCGGTTGCTCGGCGCACGGGTTGGTGCTGGCGATGGTTTCGCAATACGACAGGTTGTTGTCGCGGTTCATTTGGTCCAGAAACAGCACGCCGGGTTCGGCATGGTCGTAGGTAGAGCGCATGATCTGGTCCCACAGGGTGCGGGCCTTGAGCTTGCGATAGACCCACACACCCTTCTCCTGGTCCAGGTAGGCGCCGGCGTCCTTTTGCGGAACGCCGGGCTCGGCCTTGTGCACCAGGGTGAAGTCGCCATCGGCTTGCACCGCGTCCATGAATTCGTCGGACACTCCCACCGAGATATTGAAGTTTTTCAGGTCACCATGGTCCTTGGCGTGGATGAATTCCTCGATGTCGGGGTGGTCGCAGCGCAGCACGCCCATTTGGGCACCGCGCCGGGCGCCAGCAGACTCGACTGTTTCGCAGGAGCGGTCGAACACGCGCATGTAGCTTACCGGCCCGGAGGCGCTGCTTTGCGTGCTGCCCACCCAGGCGCCGCGCGGGCGGATGCGGGAAAAGTCGTAACCCACACCGCCGCCGCGGCGCATGGTTTCAGCGGCTTCGGTGAGCGCGGTGTAGATGCCGGGGTGACCGTCTTCGACGTGGGCAATCGAGTCGCCCACGGGTTGCACAAAACAGTTGATAAGGGTGGCGGCCAGGTCAGTGCCAGCGGCCGACTGGATGCGCCCGGCGGGCAAAAAGCCGGCTTCGAGTGCGGTCAGAAATTTGGCTTCCCAGTCCTTTTGCTGCTCAGGCGCTTCTACTTTGGCCAGGGCGCGGGCGACGCGTTGGTTGACGTCGGTGATGCTTTTCTCAGTGCCTTTGCTGTATTTTTCGATCAGGACTTCGATGCTGATGGGCTGGGTTTCCAGCGCGCTCAAAATGGGGGTGGTGGTGGGTTGTGACATGGATTCCTTCCAAAAAAACGAGTGGTCATGTTAGTTCTTGAAAGTTCACTTTTCAACGAATTTGCACAAATACGACAGACAAAATAAAAATATAAAACGCTATAGGTAGCGTAAAAATATACTATGACATCTAAATGTAGTGTGTCGATCTGCCGCAATGACCGATCCACATGTCAGCGCAATGGGCGGCATTTGCAGTAACACTGCGGGTTGAATAGGGCTGTGCCCGGATAAATGGTCCGAGTCGTTCGGCTGAACTCGTCAGGGTCACCAGGCGTTTTTCAGGCAGTGCTGGCTACTCCAAAGTCTTCTTCTATGGGGACGGCTGGGTAGTGAAACCGCACCGGGCCGTCCGGGCGCTCATTCACATACTGGAACACCAACGGATCTGTGCTGGCGCGCACCTCGTCCACCGTGCCTTGGAAGGCGAGCTTTCCCTGGTCGAGAATGATCACATGGTCGGCGATCTCAAGGGTTTGGGTCAGTTCATGCGAGGCAAAAATGCTGGTCAGCCCCATTGAGTCGTTGAGCTGGCGTATCAGCCGCGCGGCCACATGCAGCGAAATTGGGTCGAGGCCAGAAAAAGGCTCGTCGTACATCACCAGTTCGGGGTCGAGTGCAATCGCACGCGCGATGCCGATGCGCTTGGCCATGCCGCCCGACACCTCACTGGGCATCAGGTCGCGCGCGTTGCGCAGGCCCACTGCGTTGAGCTTCATCAAAACGATGTCGCGGATCAGCGCTTCAGACAAATCGGTGTGCTCGCGCAGCGGGAAGGCCACGTTCTCGAACACGCTGATGTCGGCAAACAGGGCGCCGAACTGAAACAACATGCCCATGCTCCGCCGCACGGCAAAGAGCTGCTGCTGGTCCATGGGGCCTAAATCTTGCCCGTCGAACAGCATTTGCCCCGACCAGGCGCGGCTCTGGCCGCCCATCATGCGCAGTGTGGTGGTCTTACCGCCGCCCATCGGACCGATGAGCGCCGTGACCTTGCCCCTGGGGATGCGCAGCGAAACATCGTCCAGCACGGTTTGCTCCCCGTAGCCGAAGCTGAGGCTGCGAAATTCAACGAGGGATGGGTTGACGGTGGTAGACATAAGTTCTTGAACAGGTCAAGTTTACGGTGCCAGGCGCTCGCGCACCCACATTGGTTCTTGTCCGTCATACGAAGTTTTGAGGGTATAGAGCAGCCGATCGTGCAAGCGGCTTTTGCGGCCCTGCCAAAACTGCCAGTTGTCGGGCTTGAGGCGGTAGCCGCCCCAATGCGGTGGCCGTGGCGGATTCAACAAAAACTGCGCGCCGTAGCGCGCCGCGTTGGCCACCAGCACGCCGCGCCCCGAGATCACCTCGCTTTGCGGGCTGGCCCAGGCGCCAATGCGCGAGTCTAGCGGGCGACTGTGAAAGTAGATATCGCTTTCCTCGGCACTGACTTTTTCCACCAGACCCTCGATGCGCACCACGCGCTCGAGTTCTACCCAATGAAACTGAAGCGCGGCATAGGGGTTTCCCGCCAGTTCCTGGCCCTTGCGGCTCGCATAATTGGTGTACCAGACAATGCCCCGTTCGTCATAACCCTTGATCAGCACCACGCGCGTGCTCGGGCGCAGGTTGCTGGCCACAGTGGCCACGGTCATGGCATTGGGTTCGGGCACTTCGGAGGCAATGGCTTCTTTGAGCCACTGCTCGAACTGTTTCAGGGGGTCGGCGTGCGAAGCGTCTTCGTTGAGTTCGGCGCGTTCATAGCTTTTTCGGAGGTCGGCAATATTGGTCATCTAACAAGTATAGGAAATTCAGTCGGGTGCGACCTGCAGTAAGGCCTGCTTAGCGCTTTGATAAGCTTTTGGTAACCTTGTGGTAACTGTGGCATGAGGTCGTTTTCGATTTAACGGGTAACATAGTAAATGTAATTTAGTTACCACTATTTATTGAATTCATGAAACTTCACACCACCATCGCCCACGTGACCCAGCGTATCGCCGAGCGCAGTTTGCCCACCCGCAGCGCGTATTTGGCGCGACTGGAAGCCGCCCGTAAACGACCACCGGGCGCCGAGCGCCTGGGCTGTGCCAACGTGGCGCACGCTTTTGCTGCCTTGCCCGGCAATGACAAGCTGCGCGTGGTGGCCGAAAAAGCACCCAACATCGGCATCGTCACCGCGTACAACGATATGCTGTCCGCCCATGCGCCGCTTCAGCACTACCCGGAGCTGATCAAGGCCGAGGCGCGCAAGCACGGCGCGACGGCTCAGGTGGCCGGGGGCGTGCCCGCCATGTGCGACGGTGTGACGCAAGGCACGCCGGGCATGGAGTTGAGCCTGTTTTCACGCGATGTGATCGCCATGGCCACGGCGGTGGCGCTAAGCCATGACGTGTTTGCCGGTGCGCTGATGCTGGGCGTGTGCGACAAGATCGTGCCGGGGCTGCTGATTGGCGCGCTACAGTTTGGCCACTTGCCCACCGTGTTCGTGCCGGCCGGGCCCATGACTTCGGGCTTGTCCAACGGTGAAAAATCCAAGGTGCGCGAGCAGGCCGCCCAAGGTCTGGTCGGCCGCGCCGAACTGTTGGCGGCCGAGTCAGCGGCTTACCACAGCCCTGGCACCTGCACTTTTTACGGCACCGCCAACAGCAACCAAATGCTGCTCGAAGCCATGGGCCTGCACGTGCCCGGCACGGCGTTCATCAACCCCGGTGCTGCCGTGCGCGACGAACTCACCCGCGAGGCCTTGCGCACCGTGCTGGGCAGCGCCGATTGCAAATGCCCGCCCATTGGCCGCGTGGTCGATGAGCGCTGCATCGTTAACGCGATGGTCGCCTTGCTCGCCACCGGCGGCTCAACCAACCATTTGATCCACTGGGTGGCAGTGGCGCGCGCGGCCGGCATTGTGATCGACTGGAATGATTTCTCGGCGCTGTCCGATGTGGTGCCGCTGCTGAGCCGCGTTTACCCTAACGGCAGCGCCGACGTGAATCAGTTTCAAGCGGCCGGTGGCCCCGGCTTCATCATCCGCGAACTACTCGATGGCGGTTTCATGCACGCCGATGTACTGACCAACCGGGCAGGGGGCTTGCGCGAGTACACCGGTATTCCACGCGCCGCTGGAGACGGTCGGCTGCACTGGGACACGGCGGCGGTCAGCCAGGACGAAGCGGTAGTGCGCCCGGCAAGTAACCCGTTCAGCGCCAGTGGCGGCCTGAAACTGCTGAAGGGCAACCTGGGGCGCAGCGTGATCAAGATTTCTGCTGTGCCCGACGACCGCCATGTGATCGAAGCGCCGTGCCGCGTGTTTGATTCGCAGGAAGCCCTGCACAAGGCCTTTGCCGCCGACGAACTCAACCACGACCTGATTTGCGTGGTGCGATGGCAGGGTCCGCAGGCCAATGGCATGCCCGAGCTACACAAGCTCACGCCACCGCTGGCGGTGTTGCAGGGCAGGGGATTTAAAGTGGCGCTGGTGACCGATGGGCGCATGAGCGGCGCCTCCGGCAAGGTGCCAGCCGCCATCCATGTGTCGCCCGAAGCCGCCGCCGGTGGCCCGCTGGCCCGTGTGCGCGACGGCGACGTGATCCGGCTCGACGCCAATGCCGGTCTGCTGCAAGTGCTGATACCAGACGCCGACTGGGCCGCCCGCGAGGTGCTGTCCATGCCCGATGATTTGCGCGCCGCCAACGGCGTCGGTATGGGCCGTGAACTGTTTGCCAACATGCGCAGAAATTCCCTCAGTGCGGAAGAGGGCGCTTGCAGCTGGCTTTAGGCCGACGCATGGATTACCGCTGCGCATGCAATGACAGTCAACTATTTTTTTGAAAGCTCACATGACAACTCAAGCCCCCTTGACCGCCCTACAGGTCATGCAAGATGCGCCGGTGATTCCGGTGATTGTGCTCAACGACGTGGCGCATGCGGTACCGATGGCACGCGCCTTGTTGGCTGGCGGCATTCGTATGCTTGAAGTCACGCTGCGCACACCGCAGGCGCTGGCCTGCATCGAGGCCATCGCCCGAGAAGTGCCTGAGGCCGTGGTGGGCGCCGGCACGGTACGCTCCCGCGCCGATGCCCAAGCGGCTGCCAACGCCGGTGCGCGCTTTGCCGTGAGCCCGGGCTACACATCAACTGTGGGCCAAGCCTGCCGCGATATGGGCCTGGCGTTGTTGCCCGGAGTGGCCACCGGCGGCGAGATCATGTCCGCCTGCGAGGATGGTTTTACCGAACTCAAGTTTTTCCCGGCGGTACAAGCCGGAGGCGTGGCCATGCTCAAGGCGTGGGCCGGACCATTTTTTGATGTGAAATTTTGCCCGACCGGCGGTATCACTTTGCAAAACGCCCCGGACTTTCTGGCCTTGCGCAACGTAATCTGCGTTGGCGGCTCCTGGCTGGTGCCAGCGAGCACCGCAGAGCAGGGCGACTGGGGGCGCGTGACGCGGCTCGCCGGTGAAACCACCAATTTATTGAGGAATTTGGCGCGCTAAGCCTAGATCTAAAAAATGATCAGGCAGCTTGCGGCCGCTGTATGAGTTCGATCTTGTAACCGTCCGGGTCGGTGACAAAAGCAATCACTGTGCTGCCGCCCTTGACCGGGCCGGCCTCTCGGGTCACGTTGCCGCCGGCCGCCTTGATCTTGGCGCAGGCAGCCGCGGCATCCGGCACGGCCAGCGCGATGTGGCCGTAGGCGCTGCCCAGTTCGTAGTGGTCAACACCCCAGTTGTAGGTGAGTTCCAGTTCGGCATGGTCCGGGTTGCTACCGTAGCCAACGAAGGCCAGCGTGTACTTGTACTCGGGGTTTTCTGACGTGCGCAATAGTTTCATACCAAGCACATTGGTATAAAAATCGATGGACCGCTGTAGGTTGCCAACGCGCAGCATGGTGTGGAGAATTCGCATAGTTTGGGTTCCTTAAGTTAAGCTTGCACCTTGATATGGCGGGCAATAATCAAGGCCATTATTCATCATGGAGTCCGCATGACCCAGTTCAACAAAGTCATTTTATTTACCGACACCGACGGCCAGGCTCGCTTCAAGGAGGAAGCCTTGGCGCTCGACCAGGGTAGCCCCAAGTCGGCGCTGTCAGCCTTGATGCCCTCGGGCGGTTACCAGCTACGCACCAGCCCGGTTGGTTTTCGCAGCAGCTACCACTGCACCACAGATCCGCAATGGGTGTTTATTTTGGGCGGACAGATGGAGATTGGCTTGCACGATGGCAGTTCTCGCATCTTCAAGCCGGGCGAGCATTTTTATTCAGCCGACCTGTTGCCAGCGGGTCAGGCCTTTGATGACCATCGGCACGGCCACTGGAGCCGCCAGGTAGGTTCCGAGCCGCTGGTCACGCTGTTTTTGCGCGGCTGAATCGCGCTGACAATTTAACGACCTGATTGGCCACGGGTACCGCTGGCATTGCGCGGGCGATTGCCGCTTGGCCTGCCAGCACCACCGCTCGGTCGGCCAGCACCACCAGCATAGCCGCCACCGCCTGCGTTGCGGTTGCCGCCGCCATAGCCGCCACGGCGTGGGCCTCGGTCAGCCATCATGTCCACACTGGTGCGCATGGGGTCGGGTTGGCCACCAGCGCCTGAGCGCGAGGGTCCGGCACCGGCATCGACCGGGCCGCCATAACCACCGCCGTTGCCGCCGCCGTAGCCGCGTGCTTGACGCTGACCCGGGCCACGCACGGCTTGTTCTGCAGCTGACAAGTGGCTGCGCGGCTCGGCTTCGCGGCCTGATCCTGTGTTGCCAAAATTGTCATCATTGGCATGGCTGCCGCGCGCTTCACCTGCGTAAGGTGCGTTTGCGCCTGTGGCATTTCTGCCGCCACTGCGCCCGCCCCGGTTGCCACCGCGACCGCTTGGCGCCGGGCCTCTGCCGCCGCCACTGCCGCTGTTACCGCCGTTACCGCCGTTACCACCGCGTGCTGCCCCCGGGCCTTTGCTCTCGCGCACGCGGGTCAGCATTTCAGTGCGTGCCGCTTTGGCGGCCGCCATCATCACGTCGCGGCTGGGTGGTTTGCCGGCGCCGCCCCAGATGGTTTGGCGACCCATGGCGATGGGTTCAGCTTTTTCACCGGGTTCGGGCATGAATTCTGGAATGATCTCTACCGCAATGTCCTGCTTGGTGTAGCGCTCGATGGCTTGCATGAAGCCTTCTTCGTCCAGGCTCACCAGGTTCACCGCCATGCCATCGGCACCAGCGCGGCCGGTGCGGCCAATGCGGTGCACGTAGTCTTCGGTCACGTTGGGAATGTCGTAATTGACCACGTGCGGCAGATCGTCGATGTCGATGCCGCGCGCGGCAATGTCGGTGGCCACCAGCGCGCGCATGTCGCCGCTCTTGAAACCGGCCAGCGCCTGGGTGCGTGCTGCCTGGCTTTTGTTGCCGTGCAGCGCCATGGCGGTGATGCCATTTTTTTCCAGGTATTCGGCGACGTTGTTGGCGCCGAATTTGGTGCGGGTAAACACCAGCACCTGGTTCCAGTTCTTTAACTGGATGATGTGCGCCAGCAGCGCCTTCTTTTTGCCACGGCCCACCGGGTGAATCAGCTGGGTGATGCGCTGCACTGTGGTGTTGCGCGGCGTGACCTGCACACTTTGCGGGTTTTTCAGCAGCGTGTCGGCGAGTTCGCGGATTTCATCGCTAAACGTGGCTGAGAACAGCAGGCTTTGTTTGTCTTTGGGTACGGCGGCCAGCACTTTTTTCACGTCGTGGATAAAGCCCATGTCGAGCATGCGGTCGGCTTCATCGAGCACCAGAATTTGCACTTGGCTCAGGTCGACCATGCCTTGTTGCATCAGGTCGAGCAGGCGACCGGGAGTGGCCACCAGAATGTCCACACCTTTTTTCACGCGGCTGATTTGCGGGTTCATGCCGACGCCACCAAAAATGGCGGTCGAGCTTAATTCGACATATTTGCCGTAGGTTTGGACCGATTCCTCGACCTGGGCGGCGAGTTCGCGTGTTGGCGTGAGCACCAGAGCGCGGGTGGCAATGCCACCAAACTTGTTGCGTGGCGCTTCTGAGGCCATCAGCTTGTGCAGCATGGGCAGCACAAATGCTGCCGTTTTGCCAGTGCCAGTTTGGGCACCGCCGAGCAGGTCGAGACCTGCCAGCACCACCGGAATGGCTTGTGCCTGAATCGGCGTGGGAGTTTCGTAGCCTTGTTCAAGCACGGCTTTGATGATGGCCGGAGCCAGATTGAGTTCTTCAAATTTCATTTAGAGGTGCACCCCATCCAGGGCGCCAGGACATCAGCCTATTCTGGTGCGGGTAGCACCAGTTCAGTCAAAGGCAGATGGGATCAAAAATGGAACCGCGGTGTGATACCAAGGTTCTCAGCAAGGTGCTGGTCTTGCAGGCAACTGAAGCCCCGCAAGCCCGTGTATTGTCGCATGATCCGGCGTTGGCCCTGTTTTTCGCTAAATTTTCCCCGTTTGTAGGGAAAGTGTGACGGCTCGATTGCTTCGCTGCTGCGTTCGCTGCGAAGTGTCGTGTGTGCACCGATAATGCCCACTTTATTTCTTTGTGATTGCAACAGACCCATGGCTCAATACGTATTTTCAATGAACCGCGTTGGCAAGATCGTGCCGCCCAAGCGGCACATTCTGAAAGACATTTCTCTCAGTTTTTTCCCTGGCGCCAAGATCGGCGTGCTGGGCACCAATGGTTCGGGCAAATCGACCCTGCTGCGAATCATGGCCGGTATCGACAAGGAAATCGAAGGTGAAGCCATCCCGATGCCGGGGCTCAATATCGGCTACCTGCCGCAAGAACCCCAATTGGACCCAGACAAAACCGTGCGCGAAACCGTGGAAGAGGCCATGGGCAAGGTGCTGAACGCCAAAGCGCGCCTGGAAGAGGTGTACATCGCCTATGGCGAAGAAGACGCAGACTTCGACAAGCTCGCCTCCGAACAAGCCGAGCTAGAAGCCATCATCGCCACCGCCGGCACCGACTCCGAGCACCAGCTTGAAATCGCCGCTGACGCGCTGCGCCTGCCGCCGTGGGAGGCGCGTGTGGGCGTGTTGTCAGGTGGTGAAAAACGCCGCGTGGCGCTGTGTCGTTTGCTGCTGGAGCACCCCGACATGCTGCTGCTTGACGAGCCCACCAACCACCTGGACGCCGAGTCGGTAGACTGGCTGGAACAATTTCTGCAGCGCTACAGCGGCACTGTGGTGGCGATTACCCACGACCGCTACTTTCTGGACAATGCCGCCGAGTGGATTCTGGAACTCGACCGCGGCAACGGCATTCCGTACAAAGGCAATTACAGCTCATGGATGGAGCAAAAGCAGGCGCGTCTGGAGCAGGAGCAAAAGGGCGAAGATTCCCGCGCCAAGGCGCTCAAGAAAGAACTGGAATGGTCGCGCCAGAACCCCAAGGCGCGTCAGGCCAAGAGCAAGGCCCGTTTGGCCCGCTTCGAGGAGTTGTCTGATTTTGAATACCAAAAACGCAACGAGACCAACGAAATCTTTATTCCCGTGGCTGATCGCTTGGGCCAGGAAGTGATTGAGTTTGTCAATGTTACAAAGTCCTTTGGCGACCGTGTGCTGATTGACAACCTGAGCTTCAAGGTGCCACCGGGCGCCATAGTTGGCATCATCGGCCCCAACGGCGCCGGTAAATCCACCTTGTTCAAGATGATCGCCGGACGCGAGAAACCTGATTCCGGAGAAGTCAAGATCGGCCAAACCACCAAGATGGCCTTTGTCGATCAGAACCGAGACGACCTCAGCAACGAGAAAACCGTTTGGGAAGACGTCTCCGGTGGCCTCGATATTCTGAATATCGGCAAGTTCCAGATGGCCAGCCGGGCCTACTGCGGGCGCTTCAACTTCAACGGCGCCGACCAGCAAAAACGCGTCGGAACCCTTTCAGGCGGTGAACGCGGTCGCCTGCACCTGGCCAAAACGCTGATCGCCGGCGGCAACGTGCTGATGCTCGATGAGCCGTCCAACGACCTCGATGTGGAAACCCTGCGCGCCCTCGAAGACGCCTTGCTGGAGTTTGCCGGCTCGGTCATGGTGATCAGCCACGACCGCTGGTTTCTGGACCGCATTGCCACCCACATTCTGGCCTGCGAAGGTGACAGCCAGTGGTACTTTTATGACGGCAATTACCAAGAATACGAGGCTGACAAGAAGAGGCGATTGGGCGAAGAAGGCGCCCGCCCACACCGCATGCGTTACAAGGCCTTGCGCTGACAAACTGCGAATCGGGCACCAAAGTGACAGCAAACGTTCGATCCGAGCACTACCAGAATCTATTTCGTGCCGCACTTGGGCAGTCGGCGCGTGATGGCGAGGCCTTGTTGCGCGAAGTGTTGCATGCGGCACTGCGTTCGCTCGATGCCGAAATTGCGAAGTCAGCCGGGCGACCCGAGCGCGATCAGTTGCGTTTGAGCCGCCAACGGCTAGATAACAAGGCGGCAGCCCTGTGCGCCCAGTTTTCGGCGCAGTTGCGGCAGGTATTTCAAAGCAAACAGGTCCGAAGTTCCAAATTTGGGGAGCTGGCTTTAGGTGAATTGAGTCATGACCAGTTGGAGCAGATGGATGAAACCGAGGTGCAAGAGCGGCTTGAAATGGCGCGGGTTTTGCGTTCTGTGCAAGGTTCGGTGCAAGCTTCTCTGGATGAACTCGACCGCTACATGAGCGCGCTGGAGGGGCTTGATCATGTCAAACCTGCGCACAACCCCTTGCGGCCGCAAATCTACATCAAGGTCTTGCACACCTTGATGTTGGATGCGTCTGTGCCCACAGCAAAGCGCATCAGCTGGCTCGGTCATATGGCGGCGCCTTTGGGCAAAGCTCTACAGGCCTCGTATGCCTCGCTGGCACAAAGAATCAAGTCTTACGGTGTGGCGCCCTTGCCGTCGACCGAATCCGGAGCGCCTCACGGGCAATCCCGTGCGCCCGGCAAGGAACTTGTTCAGCCGCGAGCCGATGCGGGTGAAGCTGCAAAGCAGTCTGGTGTGTTGACCCTGAATCGCTTGCATGATTTATTTGCAACGCAGCCGGCGGCCCATGAGCACAGGCCAGCTGATGAATTGGACACGCAATTTGCAGGCGATCTTGACCTCAAAAGTTTGGCGGGTGACGACGAGCCCACCACCGACTTTGCTGCAACCATTCCTGCGGCTTTTGAAGCCCTGCAGAACATGTTTCAGGTGGATGACGTGTTGGCGCGTCTGCCACAACGCGACCGATCTGTATCTGAAACTTCCAGCCAGCCTGAGTCGATCCGGGAAAAATATCGCCATCAATGTAAAAATTCTGCACAAATCCTGAGTTTTGAGGTGATGTGCCAGATGATCGATAACCTGGCGCAAGACCCTCGTTTGCTAGAACCCATTCGGCGCGTGATTGAAGAACTGGAACCCGCCTTGTTCCAGTTGGTGAAGGTGGATGTGCGTTTTTTTAACAACAAGCAGCATCCGGCACGCCGCCTGCTGCAGGAACTGACCCAGCGCGGGCTGGCATTTGACTCGGTTGACGCGCCCGGCTATGCCCTTTTCATCAGGTCGCTGCATCGCTACGTCAATCCTTTGTCGCGCATGCCTGTTGACAGTGCCGAGCCCTTCGAGTTGGCACTGCGCAATCTCAACGCCATGTGGTCGGAACAATCGTCTGCGTCGAGCAAGACAGTGGCTCAGGCCATGCAGGCGCTGGGACAGGCCGAAGAGCGCAATCTGCGCGCTGAGAAAATGGTGGCTGCGCTACAACACATACCCGATTTGCAGCGAGTGCCCGCAGCGGTTGCGGATTTTTTATGCGGCCCATGGGCGCAAGTGATGGCTTATGCCGAGCTCAATAATGTCGAGGGCGTCGAAGACCCCGGTGGCTATAAAAATCTGGTGAATATCCTGCTTTGGAGCGCCCAACCCGACCTCACCTGGCGGCATCTGACCAAGCTGACCAGAGAAGCGGGCAGGCTGTTGTCCAAATTGCGTGAGGGGTTGACCCTGATTAATTACCCTGCCAACCAGACCAGCACGTTTTTTGATGTACTGATGAAGTTACACCAACAGGCGTTGCAGCCTTCCACGGGGGAATCTGAGCAGATTGTTTCGCCGTCCAGGGCAAACCTGCTTGGCGGCTACAAACAGTGGCTGGCACCTGAGGAGGCTGCTGCGTCTGGGTTCTTGGAGATGCACGATGATGCGCCGACCGCATCGCCCGACATAGCGGCTGATCGGCCTGCCAAACCCATGCTGGACTCTGTGATACCGCTGGCCAGTCAGGGCGAACAGGTTTCGTTTGATGTTGATCTGGTGCAGTTGACGGTTGGCGCATGGCTGGAAATGAATGTCGAGGGCGCCTGGCAACGCAACCAGCTCAGTTGGATCAGTCCGCAAAACACAATGTACCTGTTCACCAATGCGGACGGCCGCTCCCAATCCATGACGCGGCGGTCCCTTGAAAGATTACTGGCTAGCCATGCCTTGCGCGTGGTGTCCGACCAGTCCATGGTGGACAGCGCACTCGATGCGGTGGTTCACAGTGCCATGCTCAACAGCCTTGATCTCCGGCTGTGAAAACCTTTCAGATGTAGCACTGCCCCAAGCGGGATTAAATCAAGCTGTTGCCAGCGCCGCTTTGACGGCTTGCGACACCATGGCCATGTCAGCCTTGCCTGCCAGTTGTGCCTTGACCGCAGCCATGACCTTGCCCATGTCGCCGGGGCCTTTGGCGCCCAAACTCGTCACAATGGCTTGCACCGCTGCGCTGACTTCCTCAGCATTCAAACGCTGCGGTAAATAGGCTTGCAACACCACGATCTCGGCACTTTCCTTGTCTGCCAGGTCCATGCGCTGAGCCTTGGTGTAGGCCTCCACGGAATCTTTGCGCTGCTTGATGAGCTTGTCCACAATGGCGATCATGTCGACGTCGCTCAGCACCACGCGCTCGTCCACTTCCTTTTGCTTGGCCGCGGCCAACAGCAGGCGGATGGTGCCCAGGCGCTCACTGTCTTTGGCGCGCATGGCGGTTTTCATGTCTTCGACAACTTGGTCTTTAAGTGACATTTTTTCTCCTTGAAAAAAGTTTTTGCATAAAAAAAAGCCCGCCTGAGCGTCCTCGGCGAGCTTGTGCAAGAGGCTGCTACAGCCCTGTCAAAATAACAGGATCAGTACATCTTCTTGGGCAATTGCATGGCGCGAATGCGCTTGTAATTGCGTTTGACGGCCGCAGCCTTCTTGCGCTTACGCTCAGAGGTGGGTTTTTCGTAGAACTCGCGAGCACGCAAGTCAGTCAGAAGGCCCAGTTTTTCAATGGTGCGTTTGAAGCGGCGCAGTGCGACGTCAAAAGGTTCGTTGTCTTTAACACGGATGGTTGTCATTACGTCAAGAGATCCTAAATATGCAAACGTTCAGTTTCAGGAAGATCGGGCCTGAAACTCAACAATTTACGAAGTTCCCCGCTTAAAAATTGATCAGGCAGCGGAGTTTTGCCAGCAAAGCCTTGGATTATAGCCATGTGCCAAGCCAAATCTGAGCTTGCCTTGCATGAAAAGACAAGCTCAGTGTAATTTTTGCAACAGCCACTGAATCACACGCTCATCCAGACACAGTGCCAGATGCCCCATGCCCTCGAACTCGGTGACTTTAGCGCCCTCGAGCACCTGCTCGCGCTGTGGGTAAACAATGTTGTCATGGCGCGTCAAGGCGGTGTGTATCAATTTGCGGGTGGCCGGGCTTTCACTGGTTTGCAAGGCTTGCAACCAGGGGCTGTGCCAAGCCATTTGTGCCATGTTAGGAGTGGGCGACCAGACTGCCATGCGGGTTCCCTGGTGGGGCGTTCCCAGGGTGATGATTTTGGCCACGGCTGTGCTGCCATGCTGGCGCAGCCAGGCGCGTATCACCAGGCCACCCATGCTATGACCCACCAGCGCCACCTGCGCGGCACCTGTGGCTTGCTGCAACTGCTGCACCGCCTGCTGAATTTGCAGTGTGTAATCTTCAATTGAGGCAAACGGAGGCTCCAGCGTGATGGCCAGCACCGGATGACCCGCCTGGTGCAGCGCCCGCACCACTTTGTCCCAGACCCGGCGGTTGCAAATGAAGCCATGCACCAGCAGCACCGGTACCGGTGCGGCGGCAGCTTGTGGCGCACCTTCTGGTAGCAAGACGTTGGTTTGCGCACTGGCCCATGGCATTTGCAACCAATAAATGCGCAGCGCGGCCAAAAACTCACTGCCATAAGCCCGCCACCAAAGGCTACCGGCCTGCGCAGGCCGCGACTGGATCATGCTGGTGCTGATGGCGCCAAACTGCAGCAACAAGGGCAACAGCAGCACGCCCAGCAGCACCAGCGGCAGCGCTGCCGCGCCGCTTTGCTGGTAATGATCTGCCATCAGGCTTCCCAAAAAAGCACCCAAAAGCACTTGAATGAAGTAGATGCGGCGCAGTAGACGGGCAAGCATGGGCGAATTCCTGATAATTGGGGTGACCGACGTTTCTAAGTATGCCAGTTTCATCTTTTTTACCATGCCCCAACTTTTAAGTGTGCAAATTGCCCGTGCCCGGCGCGTCAACATCAACGAGCGAGTCGTGCTGACCGCGATTCACAAGCAAACGGTGGCTGGCCTGGTGCCGGTTGCGTCATTGGGGTTGTCGGGCGACGAGCAAGCCGATTGGTCGGTGCATGGTGGTTTGGACAAAGCAGTGTATGCCTACCCCAGCGAGCATTACGCGTTTTGGCGCACAGCGCGTGAGCAGGCTGGCCTGACGGGCATCGATGACGCCTTGCCCTGGGGCAGCATGGGTGAAAACCTCACACTTGCCGGTTTGTTGGAGACTCAGGTTTGGGTTGGCGACCAACTCCGGTTTGCCCATTGTGTGCTGCGCGTGACGCAACCGCGCGAGCCCTGCTACAAGTTCAATGCCGCCATGGGCTATGCAGGCGCTGTCAAAGCCATGGCGCAGCTAGGGTGCTGCGGTTTTTACCTGGCGGTGGATGAAGGCGGCAGCTTGCAAGCTGGCGAGCCATTTGAACTGTTGCCCGGCCCGCGCCGACTGGGCATTCCGGAGATATTCAACGCCAGAATGTTCAAGCACTTACGTTGACAAGATAATGTTGTTTATATGACTAAATGTTCAACTAAAACAATGATTTAAATCACGTTGTTAAAGTAAATTATTGCTTACTTTCTGGCGCCAGCAGCGCGTCCAGCAAGGCATCTTTTTCGGTCCACAGCTGATTGACCCAAACTTGGCACACCTCACGCAAAGCCTGCGATGCTTCCCCGCCCGCGTTGGCGCTGACCCGTGGCACGGGCAGTGTGCGGGCCTGGACGATGACGCGCGGCACGCGGCCCTGTAAAAATTGCCAGAAGTTGGGCGTGCCGTCCGGGTAGGCGATGGTGATGTCAAGCACCGCGCCAAACTTCTCACCCATGGCGTCCAGCGCCAGGCTGATGCCGCCGGCCTTGGGCTTGAGCAAGTGCCGGTAGGGTGACTGCTGGCGTTGGTGTTTGGCCAGGGTAAAGCGCGTGCCCTCGACAAAATTCATCACGCTGGTGGGCACCAACGCATACTTTTCGCAGGCGGCGCGGGTGGTGGCGGCGTCTTTGCCGCGCTCTTGCGGGTGCTTTTTCAGATACGCCTCGCTGTGGCGGCGCATGAACGGAAACTCCAGCGCCCACCAAGCCAGGCCCATGATGGGCACCCAAATCAACTGCTTTTTCAGGAAAAACTTGAGCAGTGGAATGCGGCGGTTTAGCACATGCTGCAACACCAAAATATCAACCCACGACTGGTGGTTGCACACCACCAGGTACCACTGCCGGGCGCTCAAGCTCTGCAGGCCGCTCACCTGCCATTGCATCGCCTGCGTGAGGCGCATCCAGCCGCTGTTGCCGGCAATCCAGGCCTCGGCAATGCGCAGCAGAACAGGGTCGATGGTGAGGCGCACCCGTTTGAAGGGCAGCAACAGTTTGAAGGTGGCCACCAGCAGCAAAATTGGCACCCAGAACAAAATATTGAGCAACATCAATGCGCTGGCAATGATGCCTTTGATCGGCGCTGGTAAAGAGTGAAGCATGGTTAAATTTTGCGCGATTTTCGGTGATGATTCGGGCATGAACTCTACATCTTCAGCCCTACAGCCTCCAAAGCATACGCCCCTGCAAGTTGCCCTGATCGGCTACGGCGGCGCGAGCCGCATCTTTCATGCGCCGCTCATTGCCGGCGTGCCCGGTCTGCAACTGGCCTGCATTGTGACTCGCCAGCAAGAGGCCATGCAGCGCGACTGGCCCGGTGTGCGCTGCGCAAGCTCGGCTAGCGCGGCGCTGGCCGACCCGGCCATCAACCTGATGGTGATCGCCACGCCCAATGACAGCCATTTTGAATTGGCGCAAGCCGCGCTGCAGGCGGACAAACATGTGGTGGTTGACAAACCCTGTACCGTCACGCTGGCTGAAACTAAAACCCTGCTCAACCTGGCGCACCAGCGGGGCAAGGTGCTCACGGTGTTCCAGAACCGTCGCTTTGACAGCGATTTTCTGGCGCTGCAGCAAGTCATTGCCAGTGGCCAACTGGGTCGTGTGGTGCAGGTGGATTCGCACTTTGACCGCTACCGCCCCACGGTGCCGCAGCGCTGGCGCGAACAAAGCTTGCCGGGCTCTGGCCTGTGGTTTGACCTGGGACCGCATCTGCTGGACCAGGCGCTGGTACTGTTTGGCCAGCCTGATGCGCTGCTGCTGGAACAAGCCAAGGTCCGTGACGGCGCGCAGGTGGACGACTGGTTTCATGCCGTGCTGCGCTATGACACGCCGCATGGAGGTTTGCGCGTGATCCTTCACGCCAGCACGCTGGTGGCTGAGCCGGGGCCGCGCTGGGCAGTGCACGGCACCCAAGGCAGCTTCACAAAATTTGGAATGGATGTGCAGGAAGATGCCCTCAAAGCAGGCCAACGCCCGCAGCTGGATGCATTGCAGAACTGGGGCCATGATCCGCAACCGGGCCAACTGCTGCGCATGGAAAGCATCCCCGGTGTTGCGATGCCGGTGTCGGTGCGCACGATAGCGCTCCAGCCTGGGGGCAACTATCTGGCCTATTACACCCAGTTGCGCGACCACCTTTGGGGACTGGCGCCGCAGCCAGGAATAACACCTTCACAGGTGCATGCCGTGATGCAACTGCTGAGCCTGGGGGAACAAAGCGCAACGCTGGGGCAGTTTGTTGCGCTGCCAGCGCCAGCAGAATTCAAGTAGGAATGCCGTTTTGCTCCAGCAAATCGCTCACCAACTCCAGCCGCACCAAAGGGTTGTCCAGCGTCATCAGGCGATGCTTCTGCGCCAGCGACATCGGCAGCAAATCACACCAGCGGTTGGCCACCCAGGCGCAGTCGTGCAGCGCATAGGGTGGTTGGACCGGCATTTGCTCAGGCGTCATACCCTGCGCCTTCAGCGTGTCGATAACCCGCGCCAGTGCACCGGCCACCGGCAATAAATCATCAGGTATCGGCAAACTCTGATCGGCTGGCAACAGTTTTGCCATGCCAACCCACAAGCCGTGCTTGAGCAACTCGGGCTGTGGCACCGCAAAGCGCTGCAACCCGGTACAACTGATCATCATCAGACCAGGCTGCGGCTGGCTTAACTGGGTGATTCGGACCAGCGTGCCCTCAGGGTAAAAAATATCCTTCGCCGGGCCGCGCATACCCGCTGTGTTGGCACTGGCCTTCAACACCGACGCGTTGCGGTTGATGGTGACAATGCCAAACGGCGCACCTGCCTTGAAACACCTGTTCACCATGTCAAGGTAACGCACCTCAAAGATTCTCAAGGGCAGGTAGCCGCCCGGGAACAGCACCAATTCCAGTGGGAAAAGCGGCAAGGCATCAATGGACAAAGCTTCAGTCATGGTCAGTCACAAAATTAGAACTTGAATGCCACAGCACCCAGATGCGCTGCGAGTTGAAACTATGTTAGCGCAAGCCGCCTGCCGCAGTTGACAGTGTGGTTGAGCGTTCTTTATTATTACAAACGTTATAACTTCACGAGGTCTGGCATGTACACGCTCAAATTGACACAAATCGGAAATTCGGTGGGGGTGGTTTTACCGCGTGAAGCTTTAGCCCGGTTGAAACTTGGCAAAGGTGAATCTGTTTTTTTGACAGAGACCCCGCAGGGCTACGTACTGACACCCTACGACCCTGCCCTTGATGAACAAATTCAAGCAGGTCGCCAATTCATGCACGAATTTCGCGACACCTTTCACCAACTCGCCAAATGAACACCACATGGCGATGGATCAGCAAACCGGCGCTGCTGCTCCTGCATGATGAAAGTCTGGCCGAGCATGGTGGCGCTGAAGGTGTTCGCGATGATGGCCTGCTGGATTCAGCGCTGACCCGGCCCCTCAACATCGTGACTTACAGCGATGCCGCTGCGCCGCCTGACGTAGCAACGCTGGCAGCTAGCTACGGCGTAGGTTTGTCCAAAAACCACGCGTTTGTCGATGGCAACAAGCGCGCTGCTTTTTTGGCAGTCGGTCTTTTTTTGGCGCTGAACGGCTGGCGCCTACAGTGCACGCAGGCTGAAGCAACTTTTACCATGCTGGCAGTGGCCTCTGGCGATTTGTCAGAAGACAACTTCTGCCACATGGCTGCGCGCGCACACCACAAGCAAAGCGTAGTCGTCAACCAGGCACTAAATCTGCGCTGCGTTACCCCGTCCCGACGGGTGTAGCCCGGCTGCAGCGAAGCGAAATCCGGGTCCTCATGTAGCCCAAATCAAGGAGCGTGTGTCGCGTCAATTGCCGTCATTGCGAACGCAGTGAAGCAATCCATGACACCTGACCGCACGGGAAGCGAATAGCACAATCGCCAACGCGTAGTCTTAATCCCTTTGAATTCAGGGCTGGTATTTACTG
>Ga0210030_1000058_pt1 | contig 80874 bp, 103 predicted proteins | sample CryGeymeta201523_FD_183986 | JGI IMG/M metagenome (GOLD analysis project Ga0210030, IMG submission 183986) | Groundwater microbial communities from Crystal Geyser aquifers in Utah, USA - Crystal Geyser metaG 2015-23 (SPAdes) (version 2) | ecosystem: Environmental > Aquatic > Deep subsurface >...
TCCGAACACAAGCTCTGATCATTTAAACTTAAGCTCTGATCATAATTATCTCTAATTATTCCCACAAAATCGCCAGTAATATTGCCTACTTGAAAGAGAGATAATTGATAGTCTCTCCCTTGATAAATAGCAAAATCATTTACACCATCGTCAATCAAATTTAAAATAGCCATTTAACACCCAGAATAAACAGAAATATCTAAAGAACTATCTTTTTCCGCGTCATAAATCTCCTCTCCATTATAAGAAAAAGAGCCATCATATTGAAGGGGAGAAAAAGGGATAAATCTATTTGACCTTGCATTTTTCCACGCCTCAATTAAACCATCAACAAGAGGCTGTAGTTCAATCGGTATTGGTGCAGAAAAAACCACAATAAAACGATCCCACCTTCTTTGATTGTAATATTCCGTACCATCATATTTAAAAATCCCATCATAAAGTAAACAAGGATTTTCAATAATTTCTACATCAATATCTACCACTGACAAAGCATCAATAATCGCAGAAGGAGTCGCTGCTTTTCGATGCAGAGCAACGGCTGATCTGATTAAATCCCTCTGTTTCGTCTCAGTATCAGCCAATAACCAACCTTTGTACCCCAACACATCTAATTGTTCAGCAATATGCACCAAAACTGAATTATCAACCGTATCAATTTGATAAATTAATAAGGGAACCAAATCTTGACAAATAGTTGCCACTTTTAAAAGATGAAACAAAGTTTCAAATTCCTCAGTCCTTAATGGTGGCTGTAATGGTTTTGGGTCAATAGGGCAAATCATCCTGCACTTACCCCCACAATATCAAGATTAAAATTAGGTACGATAACCCGTTGATTAAACTCAATTTTAACCGTTTCAATAGGCTCAATTAAATTAACAGAATAAACCCCACCAATTTGCATTTTTTGGATAATTTGGCTAGGCACAATATCCTTACCTAAATTAGAAGATAAATCATTACGATAATCTTCAATAATTATATTTAATCTACTTGTTAAATCAGCAATATCAGCATTAATATCCGCAATAATCTCAACACTAATATTTTGCTCAATTTCAATAGCAGAAAATACTTTGACCATATCTGTCAACGGACGAATATTGTCATTATCCAAAAAAGTTTGCACCTTATCTATTAATTCTAAAGAAGGTAAACCATCCTTTGCTAATAGATAAATATCTACAGAAAAACGAGGAATTTTAATAAATTGACGAAATAAAGGAGCAATATTTTCTGCGGTAAATAAATTAATATCAACTCCATAATCTTGTAAATTATCTCTCAATAATTCTCCTAACTCTAACGCTAATTCTTCCTCTCTTTCTATCCTTTCAGTATCCGTAGGCGAACTAATTGCCACCGCAGAAATATTAGAATCCGCCGACAATACCAAAAACTTATAACTATCTTTACTCCCAGCTGTACTAATTTTATTAGGAGCAATTAATAATCTCTCCCTATATCTATCATCCGTTTCGATAGATGCACCAGAATTAGATACAGAGGTATTCGCCACCGATGCAATATCAGACAATAAATCAAATAATTGATTAATTTGCCCAATGGCATAACCATTACTTTCTTCCCCCGCCACAGTACAAACAGCAGAAATACTCCCCGATAAATCACCACTAGGGATAATCAAATTAGCCGTCGTCGCAAATAGGAAAAGATTATCACGACTTTGTACCTTTGTACCTTCAGGCACGATATAATCACTGCCCTGAACCGAAGTCAAAGTAAATAATATAGTGGTAATCGAACTTTGAGCGTCTAATCGTGGCGTATCCCAAAAAGCACCAAGAGCATCAAGATTATCTCCAATGGCATAATTGACCAAACATTGCTCACCCGTAAACTGAATTAGGGTATCAGTCACGGTTTTTAGATATGCCGCCCAATTACTCAAGAGAGCTTCAGGTTGTGCAGGAAATAACTCCTTACCAGTCAATTCAGTATATTTAGCCTTTAGCTCATTCTCAGCACTAAGAGCATCTGGTATTGCAAAAATAGGCTTAGAGAAAATTGTCATAAAACCACCACCGTAATTTGCTGAAGGGTAGATTCTTTTACTGTCCAAATAACTCTGATTTCAATCGTGCCTAAATCAGTTTCGTTAAAAATAATTTCCACCTTCTCAATATTTATCCTTGGTTCCCACCTCAATAACGCCTCATAGGTTTCCTTAATTAGAAACTGTTTAACAGCCGTCTGAGGATAATCAACATAATCGTGTAGATTACTCGCAAAACTAGGACGATGAGGATCACTACCACGAGGAGTAGATAAAATAATCTTTATACACTGATTAATATCTGCCAAATTTTCAACAATTTCACCGAAACTATTTAATTTAGGCGACCAATTTCGAGACTGAATTTTATCAACTGATACAACCATGATTTTTAGTAAAATATAAAAGTAATTGTAACAATAATCTTGACTCCATTATGGATAATATTGCAAGAATTGGAGACACCATTAGTCACGGAGGCTCAATAATATCAAGCTCGGAAAATTGTGCTACTAATGAGCGTGGTATTGCAAGAATTGGGGATACCGTAATTTGCGATATTCATGGCACACAAACAATAATAGGCGGTTCAAATAATGTCGAATGCAATGGCTTAAGTATTGCTAGAATTGGTGATTTAATTAGTTGTGGAGCAACAATCACATCAGGGTCAGAGGATACCTATAATTGAGGAGAAAAATGGGATTAGCAGAAATCATATCTATAATTGCAGGAATCTTTATTCCCCTGACTATTTGGCTTCTCAATCAATTTGAAAAGTCCATCGAAAAATTGCACAAAAAAATCATAGACGAGAAAGAAAATATTGAGAAAAATATTGATTCAAAAATATTAATAGTGATGAATGAATATTACATCGGGTTAGATGCTCAAATTCAACATAATCGTAATGCCATCGCTTTTTTAAAAGAAGAAATCAGACACCAGACAAAAACCAGTGCAATGAGAGGAAAAACCTTGTCTGACAAACTTTTGGATATAGAGAAAGATTTAGACAATATCAAAGAAAAATAGACACAAAAAAACCCTCCGAAGAGGGTAAAACTTATACTTGCTCAGCTATTTATGCTACGACTCGATACTTACCATTGACTTTGTCCCATCCATAACCATCGGGATCTAGCGACTTAGTCCACTCGATAAACTCTTCCTGACTCAGTGCCTTAAACTGATTAGTTACCTCATGGTGGCTACTAAACCCTAGCCTTTGTGCCAATTTTGTGGCACTTAAAACCTTTTCATCAGGGCTATCATCCTCCTGTTCATCTTCAACAATTACATCGATAGTCTCAATAGTTTCGACTACTTCATTTACTTCATCCTCACTACCTAATTCGGAAGGTGAATCATCTGGAGTAGTATCATCTGCAATTTCCTCATCTTCTCCACCCAAGAAGCGATCGCCCTTGTCCGTGAAATTATCCCAGTCTTCTTTAATCTCGGTAGTGATGTCTGCAACTTCGGCTGTCACGTCATCGAGAAACTCAATGGGGAATAAACCAGCCATGTCTCCTAACAGAGACTTGAACTGTCCTAAGAGTCCTCTTAGCTCATTATTTGCAGTCTCACGGGCTTGTCTGATTTGGCTATCGTTGCGGATCTCATCTCTCAATTGCTTAATAAGTGCCTCTAAACGTGCGATCTCAGCAATTTTACCATCGATTAATTGAACTTGACTTGTAACGTATTTATCGGTTCTCATGACTTTTATCTGTTGTGTAGTGTTGAAGTGTAGTGAAGTTAGTTTAAGGACTTAACTAGGTCACTTGTTCTTTGAGAGTCCTAGTAATTATGTATTGAGTAGAAAAATACTAGGTAGGTATGTATTGAGTGCTTATGTACTTGGTAATTATGTATTGAGTACACACCTATTAGGTAGATGTGTACGGGTAGTTTAGTACTTAGTACTTGATTACTACCTTCTTGGGATCACAGATCACATTGGATAGTGCCATGTGATTAGTGCGTGGTATCCATATCCCTGTCTCATCATCGAGGTGACAATATACTTCGGTAGGGTATATATCAGCTTGTAATACTTTGAGTTTGTGTGTAGTGTGTTGCATTGTGTGACCTCTTGTTTGTTTACTCTTTTAATATAACTTAAGTGATTATCACTTGTCAAGGGGTATAGGAAAGTTTTTTTTGATAACGACTAAATCCCCCTCCGCAATAGCATTCAAGAGCTTACCAATACTAGGCTTTCCAGCGTATTGATAGCCATAAAAATCTGCGATCGCTAATAATTTCGCCTGATTTTCGGCTGAAAGTCTTATCGGAACTTGTTTGTGACCTCTCATGTTGACCTCAAAATATGATTATCACCTTACAATAGCAAAAAAGTAGATCCTATTTACTTAATAATTTTGTACCTAATACATATTTACCTAATAAAATTGTACTTAATACATGATTACTTAATATAGATTTACTCTAATGTTTCTGTACTTTAATATTTATGTACTTAATACAATATTACTAAAGTATTTATGTTTTTAGTGTTTATGTTCTTTGATATTTGTGTACCTACTATTTATGTACTCAATACGCATTTACTTAATAATTTTGTACTTAATATATTTATACTGCTAAATTTTTTTAACCCATTTTCTAGCAAGATCGGCAATATCCTGAGCTTTGTCAATTCCATTAATAACTCGCCGAGCATTATAAAAATCCGTGCCACCAGTGTGAATATAATCCTCCAGCTTCATGCCCGTAAAGCTACCAGTTTTAAATCCATGTACCATGATAAATAGCGAAACATTTGGCTCTAAAACCTTATCAGGATTAGAAACGAAATCCACGCCCAAAATTCGTGAATATTTCTGATAATTTGCCTTCCATGTAATCTGCACGAATCCCCTGCCATACCATGGGGCATAGCGTAAATTTTTCATTCTCCAGTCCTCACTAAGCCAAAAGGCTTCTCGGACGGGTTGAAAAGTATTAGCCGTTTCCCACTGGGTAGTCGCTAACACATAGGCAATTTGATTTTTAAGAGGCAAACCTTGCTTTTTACACTCAGAAATAATAGAATTTACCGTACCTTGTTTAGTCGAAAAATCATTTTGAGTTTTAGGATTATTTTCTCTATCCTCTCTCAAAACTTGGATAGTAGTTTCTCCCACAAATTCAGGATAACCTAAAAAATTTTTATCCTTAAAATGCTTTAACGCCGTCTTAGATTTATTACCAATTAGCCCGTCAATTACCAAATTATATCCGTGATTATTTAATAATTGTTGCAATTCTTTTGCCTGAGATATTGATAATTCATTTACATGAAGAGTCTCTTTAATATCTACTAATTTCATAATTATTTCCACTAATTAACTAACTATAATTCTAACAAAATTAGGACTATAATAAATAAAAAATAATCCTAATAATGCGTACTGTCAAGCTGTCTCACTGTAACATTTTAACAAAGTGGGATTGATTTATAATCAACAATAAATTGATATTTCTCAGCTTTTGAACCACCTCTAAAAGAATTATAAAGTAAAAAATTTTTACTAACAAGTTTTCTAATTATATAAATAATTTTATTTATATCAATTTTTAAATAACTAGCAATTTCTCTTTGAGTGGGTTCTTTTTCCCTCGTTAATTTATAATTATATATAAATTCAAGTAACCTAAATTCTTGATCATTTATACAATTAAAATCTCGATTTATAATCACCTCTTCAGTATTATCAATAAACAACAAATTTTTTCGATATAAAGCAACTCTATTCAAAGCATCGTAACAATCGAGGTGTAAAAGTCCTCTTTTGTCTTTAATAACAGGAGAAGAACAAAAATGATTGCAATACCAGCACCTTGACATTTTCATCTTATTTATACCGATTAATCACGTTATAGATAGTTTTGCGACTTTTCCCCACCCTCTGTAAAATTTCAGTAACGGAGATATTTTGAGAGTGAAGCTGGAGGATTAAATCCTCCTCCGCTTTTGTTGTTTTAAGTCTGGGAGTATTGCCAGAAATTAAATTATTGCGACAAATAAAACACACCACAGAATTATAAGAACGTTGCAACGAATTTGCAATTTCTTTATAGGTCATTGCCTTTTCGAGACTATCTCGAATAAAATTTAATTCCTTTGTGGTAAACTTCTGTCTCATCAAAAAACCTCCTGACTTTCAACAGAAATAGAAGAACCAAAACAAGAGGTAAAATCTTTAATCTTTTTCTGATTCCGCTCATTAATACTCACTGCACACTGTTCTGAGTGTTTCTTCCACTGCAATAGATTAATTTTGTGTAGATTTTCACAAATATCTCGATCAAAGCGATTATCTACATCCACCTGAGCCACCCAATTAGGAGTACATTCTGAAAAATGATGGCACAAAGGCAAAGGAGTATTATTATTTGAAGCATCATAATCAGCAATTACTAATCGTGCCAAATGGGGATGCACAATTCCTTTATCCCCACAACAATAACACTTCCAATTATTACCACCACTATCTTGAATCTCAGCTTTTTTTGATTCCAGTTGCGGTAATTGCGGTAATTGCGAAATTAAATCATCGATATTTTGATTCATTTTTTGTCCCCTTTAAGGTATAGTAAAGATTCGATAAATAATGGTTGACCTCATTGTTTGAGTCCATGTTTTGTCTGGGTTTTTTGACTCAAAACCCATTCAAAGTTGGGCGAACTAATTGAGAGAACAACCATTCTGCAAAGTACGATTATTGTCTGTAGTATCTTTCAATAATTGAGTAACCGTTTCAATCTGAAAATTATTCACCAGATAAGAATTTAAAGTCTTTTTCAAATAAATCAAATCCCCTTCACTGCGATCGCCAAGATTCAACAAACTAATATTATTCTCCTGAAGGAATAAAGCCACATTAGGGCTTAACTCAGCTTTTAATTGACGATCAAGACGGCGAAATTTGTCAATGTCGTACCGCACCGCCGATAATTGAGCCGATTTTTTCAGCAAATCACTCCAAATCGCATCAGTATTACCACCCAAAGATTGAATCATTTTTAAAGGTGACGGAAACATATCCTGAGTGATAATCGCCCATTGACAAGCCCGTTCTAATTGCTCTGGTGACAAATGTTTTAAGGTTTCGTAATAGCACCTTAGTATTGCTACATCAAGTTCTTTCGTGAAAAATCTTTGAGCAACAGGTCTAAACAATCGTGAAAAAGTAGCAACATCCATCGTGAAAATCTCCAAAATTGAATAAAAATCACTGTCATCTTTTAACGTCATAAGTAGCATTGGACAAATTTTTAAACGTATTGTTCTGCTAATTGTTCAAAAGAAGCCATTAAGACATCGTTCTCTTGCTTTTTGTACTGTAATTTTCGACTAGGTGCTAAAGATATTTCCGCTTCATACTCCCATGCCAATTGTTGAAGATTGTCATAGCTCATTACCCAAGCAAAACTACATCCCCAAAGACTCGGATTGCTCTCAACCCTTCTAAAAGCATTTTTCACACAACACTGAAGTCTTAAAACATCACCATCCATGTCCTTAAGCGATTCTTTTAGCCCTTCAAGCACCTTTTTAACCTTCAGTGGGTATTCCGCCTTCCAACGACTAGGACGGTAATTTGCGTACAAATTATCAATCCAGTCAAAATCTTGCCATGTCATTTTGTCAATATTTTTAATGACGTTCGCACTACCTGCGGAACTTTCATTCTTTAAAACTTCAACATCTGTGGCGACTGAATTGGTATCCTCTTGAATCTCAATTTTTGGTTTTGGTTTTTCTTGTTTTTGATTGAAATTAGAAATTACCTCTTTCGTCAATCTTTCTTCTTCTTCTTCCAAAGAAAAAATTTTAACCTCATTTTTCTCGGGTGTGTGTGTCCAAAAATCTTCCTCGCGCGTAAGAGTCTGCACACACTCTAAATTAGTCTTATTAAGTCTGTATAAGTCTGAATTAGTCTGAGAGGTTTTAGAACCGTTGCTATTATTAGCTTCTACCCCTTGCTCGTGACTGATTCTGCAACTAGAGTGACTGTTTCTGTTTAGCTGTGACAATTTCTGTAAATCTTGTGACTGATTCTGCAACTCAGTGACTGATTCTGCAACTGGAGTGACTGATTCTGCAACTGGAGTGACTGATTCTGCAACTGGAGTGACTGAAATCGTCACAGCCTTATCCTCTTTAGTTTTCAGGACACTTCTAAATGTAGAATGAGTGTCGGTAAAATCAAAAAGTTGTTTTTGCTGTAACTCAGCTTTGGCACGATAAAAACTATGTTTTTTTAATCCTAAATCCCTCTCTATTAATTCAAAGATTAAAGGTTCTTCTCGATCTCCAAACGGGTTTTTTGTAATTAAATAAAGCCACAATTTCATGGCTTTTTGACTTAAATCTGCCTCAATTAATTTCTGTGCAATTGATTCATCCAACTTAAAAAATTTGTTTTTACTCATCGGTTTTTATCAAAATATTTAGACAAAAGACACATAGTCTTATTTTTTTAGACAAGAAGTGTATATATATCAAGGTTTCTCTAAAATTTAGAGACATGATGTAGAATAAAGATAGATATTTACAGGGGAGCAACCCTGAAAATATTTAGTTTTGTTTTTTAGATTACTGATAGTTTTATCTACTAAAGATAAAGACTATCAGTCTGTAAACCTATTTTGATGATACCATAAAGCTATGAACAATAATAATGTTATTGAAAAAAATATTGATACTATGCTCAATCACGTTGAAATTTTAAAGAAAGAAATCAAACAGCCACCTCATTCTCACGATGCAAATGTTATTTTCAGGGCAATTCGCCTTTCACTCGGACTAACTCAGAATGAGTTTGCTAATTTACTAAATAGTCAGGTAAAGATTGTGAGTCGCTGGGAAAATAAGAAAGGAATTACTCCAGAACTGACTCACAAACAATTTTCGATTCTTTATTACGAGATGAGAAAAAAGGATATAGACTTGCTAAATTTGCATTGCTATAAAATAGTTAGCCTTCCTGATGATTTTAAAATGTATCAAGCCGTTATTGCCTATAGTTAATACTATTTTAAATTCTCACAAGCAATGCCGTCTTTATCTTTGTCCAATTTATGAGGATCACCAGGGAAGGCATTAAACACTCTTTGGGCTTCTGCTTGAGTTTTAAAATCCTTGCAATCACAATCTCCACCCTTTGCACAGCTAGGCAAATTAACGGGTTTTGGCTTTGATATTGAGTCAGGTTTTATAGGTACTGAAGTCATGGGCTTATTTTGATTATTTGCTCTCCAGTCCCACGGCATTATCTGATTTGGTAATCTCCAAAAACCACTACCCATAATTTGAGCCTGATTTTGAGCTTGAATATATCTATCAGAATCACTGCAATTATTGATATATCGAGGATCAATAACGGCTTGACCTTCCTGTACCATTACTAAATTGATATTTAATTTGTCCTTACTTACGATCGCCACAGTTCTCCCGTATCGATCCTTATTAAATATCGTCAAATCAACAATACTGCCTACGGGCAATAACTGTTTTAATCGATTAGTCGAAGCTGTACCGCCATTTTGATTAGGTTCAGGTGCATCAATACAAGCAAATCGAATCACAATATTCTGATTATTTTCCTTAACCGTAATAGTGTCCCCATCTGTTACTGCAACTATTTCTGAAGCAAGTATAGGAGAGCCAAAAAGACAGCTAAGAACTGAAGCTAAAATTAATCTTTTCATATTTTTATTTATCTACTAAACGTCTTGACATAAAATAGATAGTACGTTAAGATATTGGTATCTAAAAAACAAAACTACCTAAAATGACTTATACCCATATTAGTTCTTTGCTCAAGAACTATCAAATACTTGCACCTATACCAGATCATCATCTCGAAGTAACGGTAAAAATTACTCACTACAGTTCTTATCGTTACAAAAAATTTTACTTTCCCGTTGATAGCTATTCCCCAAAAATAGTATCCGAAGCCATTGACGATATGGCTTTAGAGGATAGTTATGAGTCTCATTATCGTGTCGATTATGCCGTAACAAGTCACAGATACATCCCCATTTTTAACAAAAATCAATCAATCCCTGACTTAAAAGAAGGTGAAGAATATTTAGTTTCTAGTTTATTCCCATCTTTCTTTGAACACATTTATTACTTTGGTGAAGAATATTACAGCTCAGTAGATGACTTAAAAAATTATCTAAACAAGTACCCAAACGATCATATTCTTTCGATTCAAGCCGTAATTAAACCAGAAATTGATTGGAGAGAGCCGTTTTAATGGAAGAAAAAAGACGTAAATTTATCCACAAAGATAGACCAAAATACCCCGATGGTTACTTCAAAGTAACTCAGCCTGACGAGGTGAAAAAAGTCGAAATTAAAGAAGGGAAAATAACCAAAATTCCTCTTTTAAAATACTCCTAAGTCGAATGATCAAAATGTCTATATACTAATCACAAAAAAAACTAATGGAAATGCTAGATACCGCTCTCAACGAAGAATTAAAACGTAAATTTATCATCGAAACTCTCAAAGAAGGCATGAACGCTTTATCAAAAGCAATCACTATTTATCACGAACTAAATATGACTCTTGATACTCAATTTTTTGAAGAATATTTCGCAGAAAATGAATCACCAACCATTGATGAAATCCTTAATGTCTTACTCCTTAACACCGAAATAGAATTAGATCAATGGCAAAACTAAAACCAAAACCACACTTTTTTGATCCTAAAGAAGACAACATTATTCTTAATTTATTTGATTGTTGCTCTACGAAAAATTATCTATATTAATGGGATTAAAAACAGACACAATTATCGCCCGTAGAAACTATTTAGAAACCCTAAATAAATAATCAAAGTGGGGGTTGCGCATCCACCAATAACGCACTAAAAGAAAACAAAATCAACAGAAACTAACATGACTATCACGAAAGAAAAAAAAGGCTCATTATCATTACCATCTATCTCAATTTTTGGCAAAATTAACAAAGAACAAATCAACCATTTCACTCCACCTTATGCAATTCGTAATAACTGCCAAATAGGACAATGGACTGTGGGAGAAGACAACCTTCTTGGCAACGAACTCGAAATTTCTATCATTGCCATGCGTAACTTTTACGGCTCGTTAGGCAAAACTAAAGGTGCATCTTGGTTACAAATTTGGTTCGTCGCCGCACCATCAGAAAACAAAATCCCTTCAAATACCGTTTGTGTAACTTACGTCAAAACCCGTACCTTATCGCAACTAGGACAAAAAGCCATCGAAATTATGGAGACTGAAGATCCGGGCGTGGGTATTTTTAAAACCAAGTTTGAAAAACATACTGGAGAATACGGCAATTACTACTCAGTCAATTGGGATTGGAGACCACGCACCGATGAAGAAATCTCACAATTACAATTAATTGCAGACTTTCTAAATACCAATCCAAATTTACAAGATACGAATTTGCCACCAACCATGATTGAAGTCATCAACGAGCCTGAATCATTGTTAGAAGCCCAAAAAGAATTAAAAGCAATCGAAGCATCCAAAACTAAAAACTAATTAATCAAAGGGAGTTTAACCGCTCCCTTTTTACCATAGGAGAAAATTATGAGTCAACTAACAGTTTTTGATTATTCAAATTATTCTGAAGAACAAATCAGAAAAAGCATTGAGAATAAAGCCCTAATGCAAACTACGGGCAAAATGGTGTCTGAAGGTTTATTTGCCCTTGCAAATTATGCGAAATCCCAACACGATAATTTGGGTAGTTATCCCGCTTTTATCGACTGGTGTCAGAAAGAATTAGGTTATTCTGAATCCGTTGCCAACCGCTTTTTAAGAGTGGGCAAAAGTCAAGTAGAAACTTTAGACTCTGACATAAATTTACCTAATAGTTTGAGTGGATTAGATGCCATCGCTTCCGCTTTATTAAAAGCTGAAAATGAAGGCGAAAAACAAGAAATAATCAAATCTCTCAAATCCAAAACAACAACTAAAGGTAAAGCATTAACTGAGAAAGAAATCAAAGAAATAACTAAAGAGTATGAAGCAAAAATTAACCAATTACAAACTGATTTGAAAGAAGCCAAACAAGGTGAATTATTCTTTCAAAATAAATTAGACGAAAAAATAACAGAAACAAATCAGTTAAAAGAAACAATCGATAATCAAAATAAGCAAATTAAAGAGCTTAATTCTGATATTTCTTCCAAAGAATTAGCACTCAAATCTCTTGAATCGCAAAGATCTGACCTCGATTTATTGCAACAAGAATTAGATGCTAAAATAGCCAAAGAAGCAAATATTATTATTCAAGAAACCTTAGAAAAAGAAAGATTATTGTTATCTCAAAAAGAAGCCGATTTAATCGTTAAGCAACAAGAAATTGAAAACCAATTAGCCACCGCTCAACAATTAAAAGAAAAGACTACTTTAGAGAATCAAAAACGAGTCGAAATAGACTCATGGATGTTGGCTTTTTCTGACTTGAATAATCACCTAAGAGAAGAAGCTAATTACTTAAAATCTTACCCTGATATTTTTAGAACTTCCTTTGACTTTACTGGGTTTTCTGAAGAAGAATATCAAATCTTATCTGAAAAAATAGATCGCCATCAACAAGACTTTTATAAGCTCATTGAAGAACACGGCAAACACTTAAATAATCTCTCTAAAGCAATCATGAGACTAACTTTTAAAAGAGTAGAATCCACCATTGAAGTATCAGCAATTAAGGGGAAATAAGTTATGAATGACGAGCAAAAAATGTTAATTCTTGAAAATAAATCTAGGGTATTACTACTAAATCTTATTGACGATCCCTACTGGAGACAATACGAATTTGCTGTAAAAATTTATCTTTATTTTAAAGGTAAATTAGATAGGGTTGATTCGCACTTAGAAACATCAAAATTCTACAGTGCTTTATACAGAGAAATCCCCTACGCTAAAGTCTTGCTTCTCTCAGATCACCCTTATTACTCATCGAGTGCAGAAGCCTATAAAAACATCACCAAACTTGATAGATGGAAAGCTATTTATCACGCACTAAACCTTAATCAAAAACTTCCATTATTGTATGAAGAATTTGAGACAACTAAACCAGTTCAATTATCCCTATTTATGGCTTAAAATCATGGTAAAAGGACAAAAAATAACCTGCAAAAAAACAGGAAAAATAGGAATTTTTATCCGTAAAAATCCCCGTAAATTATCTATCGAATTATGGGATGTAAAATTTAACGGCGACAATCATGAAATTGCAATTTCACCAACATTATTATTAGAAGGACAATTCGGTTATGGACACAAACAACGCTAATCCCGAAATAAAAATTTCTAATTATCAAAGTGTCATCAAAAGTTCTGATGGCATTATAAAAATAGAAGAATATGAGGTAGAGAAAAATGGTTTTAGTGAAATTAAATGCCAATTAAATCTCAGTCTAAAAAATCTAAAACCAGAGGAAGTAAAACAAGTTCTCAGAGCTTTAAATTATTGTGTAAAGGAGGATAAATAAATGATTGATGACATTATTAATACCGTAGAACAATTGCAAGAAAAATTACATATTTTAGAAAATGAAATCTATAACTATCAGCAAATTTCTAAAATAATTATTGCTTATCAAGAAAACAAAGGATTAGATAGCATGAGTGACATAGCCTTTAAATGTAATACGGATACCGCTACTGTTTTTTCTATTTTAACAAAACACAAATTAATTTAATATCAATTATGAACAATACCTTAGAAATTATCGGGCAAAATTATCCACGAGTAACCACAATTATTCAAGAAACAGAAAATCCAGAAAAGCGACAAAAATTACTTAAATGGATGAAAAAAATGGAGAAAATTCACGGCGTTGATGGTGCAATAATTGAACGGCAAAAAATATTAGATAACGGTACAAATCTTCACCAAGCCATAGAAGATTATTTGTTCAGCAAAGAAAACCCTGTTGACCATCCCTCTTTAAATTTAATTATTCCACTATTAAAGGTAATTAAAAATGAAGGTGATTTAATCATAGAAAAAAGATTATTCTGCCATAAACATAAATTTAAAGGGCAACCTGATTTAATCTGTAATTTTGAAGGATCGCCTACCATTATTGATTGGACATCTTCTCAAAGAATGAAGAAAAAACCATGGCTTGAACATAAATTTATTCAAGCTGGTGCTTATAGCATCGCTTGTGAAGAAATCGGCATTAAAATCAATCAATTAGCGGTTGTCGTAATTTGTGGGAGTCCTCGCACTTATCAGGTTTTTACCGATTCTCCTAAACCTTGGCGGATTGAATTTCTTAAAAGATTAGGACAATATCAACAAATGATGGAGGTAAAATGACAACAAAATATACACGATACCAATTCCAACAAATGTCTAAAAAAGATGTAAAAAACTTTGCTAAAAACTTAGGTATAAAAGTAAATGGATATAGCAAGGATAATTTAATTGACATGATTTTAGTCAGACAAATTGACCCTAATTATCCTGTCAATGAGATTGAATTTAGAGAAATCAAAATACATTTTAGGTATTCATAAATGAACTATTTAAAACTAGAATTAACCCACGAGCAACAATTTTTCTTAGAAAGTTTTAAGCGACAATCTAATAAATTTTCTAAAGAGGAATTAATTGATTTATTAATCACTGTACAAACTCAAAATTTTAATTATTTGAATGCTTATAAATCACTACTAAAAGACCAACATCAATGAATTATTTATTAATTAAAGAAAAAACAACTAATAATTCCCTGTTGATTAATGCCAACAATCTTGTAAGCATCTCTTTTAATACCATAATGAATTCAATTGTTTTAACTACGATTTTTACAACTTATCAATGCGAAAATATTGAATTAATAGACACAGAAACATTTAAAAAAGTAATCAATAATTTTAATCAACTTTGTCAGAAATGAATCACGAAACAAGAATTAAAAATTTAGAAAAGGAAATTGCTCAACTCAAAGAAGAAATCAATAAATTAATCCCACCGCCATTAAATTGGATTTCTTTATCCGAAGCCTACAGACAATTTAATATATCTCCTTCCGTAATCCGTACTCGTATTAACTCAGGAGAATTAATACACTTAAAAGATTGGAAAAAAAACGGGAGAAATTTTCTAGTTAATCAGAAATCTATCATAGAAAAGATACAATAATAATTAATAAGTTATGATTGCTATAAGGGGATTTAATCCCCTTTTTTTGTGCTAATTAAACATTACAAATAGTATAATAGAATAAAGATTAAAGTAAGTAATTATGGCAAAATATGACCTCGAAACCGTAGATAAAATATGTGCTTTATTAGAAGAAGGACAAACTTTAGTTTATATTTCCGAGCAATTATCTATTCCTCGACAAACTATTTATAGATGGTTAAAAAAGAATCCAGAATTTATTGAAAGAGTAAGTCAAGCACAGGAAAAATTCAAGCAAAATTTACCAGAAACAATTAAAAAAGCCGCGAAAGATCGCATCACAGAATTAATTAAATTTGGTCACAGAATTACAAGGGAGAGAAATATTGAATTATTGATAATTAATGAAGTCCCTATTTACAATTCAGATAATCAAATCATAGGGTATAAAGAAAAATGGCGACAAACTCACACAACCCATGACAAAGAAGTAACCAATATGGGCGTACCACAATGGGCTTTAGATAGAGTATTGCCACCACAACCTAAAGACTTAGAATCAGCAATTAAACTAATAGAATCCTATGGACTTAAACCAGTTGTCGCCAATACCGAATTATTTAGGCAATGGCTTGTCGCCCAAACTACTAGCGAAAATAGCCAAATGGGATCTGACCGTGGGCTTACAGAAATCGAAGCAAACCAAATCAGGGCTAGAATCCTCGGTATTTCGGAAGATGCCACCGATACTGATTCCTTACCAGCAAAAATGGGCGATTGATAATAGTAGAGTCAAAATCTGTCAAAAATCAAGACGCATAGGACTATCATGGGGAGATGCCTCCATTTCCGCTCTTGATGCTTCACAATCTAAAGGATGCTCTACCTACTATATTGGCTATAACCGTGAGATGAGTGAGCAATATATTGAAGACGTGGGATGGTGGGCAAATTCCTATCAATTAGCAACCAATGGTATCGAAAAAGATATTTTAGAAGACGGCGATCGCAGTATATTAGTTTATCGAGTAAGATTTGCCAGTGGTCATAAAGTCGTTGCTTTATCTTCACGTCCTTCAAACTTAAGAGCCAAGAAAGGAAAAGTAGTAATTGACGAGGCCGCTTTTCATGATGACTTGCCCGAACTTCTAAAAGCTGGGATGGCAATTTTGGCATGGGGTGGACAACTTAGAATCATCTCAACCCACAATGGAATTGATAATTATTTCAACCAAATAATTCAACAAACTTTTGAAGGAAAATTCGATTACTCCATTCACAAATATGACCTTGATGATGCCATCAAAGCTGGACTCTACGAACGTATTTGTCTCGTCAATAATTGGGATTATAGTAAGGAAAATGAGAGGTTATGGCGATCGCAATTAATTAAAGATTATGGTATCGGTGCAGACGAAGAATTATTCTGCATACCAGCAAATATCAAAGGTGGCGGTAAAGTATTTAAAAAAGAGTGGTTTCAGATTATCGACTCATTACCATTTGCCATGGATGGTATTAGATTTTGGGATATGGCCGCCACAGCTCAGGCAATGAAAGCCGATGCTTATTATACCGCTTCAGTCAAGATGGCTTATGACTCAGGCAATTATTATATTCTCGATGCCCGTGCAGAACAATTATCACCAGCCGATTCTGATGATTGGATGCTTGAAACCGCTAAAGAAGACGGCAATTATGTGCCAATTCGGTGGGAGTTAGAAGGTGGTAGTGCAGGATTAAGAGTCGAAGCGAATCTTAAGAAATTATTATGGGGATTTGACACCGAAGGAGTACGCCCTCAAGGGGATAAAGTAACTCGTGCTAAACCTTTAGCTAGTGATGCGAAACGAGGTAATGTATTTTTACTTAAAGGTCATTGGAATGAGCGCTACTTAAACGCAATTTATGGTTTTGATGGTACTCCTAAACCATTAACCAACGATTATACAGACGCTTCATCAGGTGCATGGGCTTGTTTACAATTAAGAGGAATTGCCAGTATTTTAGGTACTTAAAATAAAGATAATATTTGATTATTAATATTAATTAATATGTTAAAATTATTGTAATAACTTTCTCTTAAGTAACTAATAATTTATGAAAGATAATATTGTTGAATTAGTCAAAAATAAATATGATAAACGGTCACAATTAGGGATAAAAAAATATGGCACGACTTTAGAAGAAAATGACGCCCATTTTGATTCTTGGTTAAATCATTTACAAGAGGAATTAATGGATGCAGTCCTCTATCTGGAGAAGATTAAAGCAGTAAATGACACCATCGAAAAATAAACTCAGATATGACAGAATCGTTAGTACAAAAGTGGGAGATTCACTCAAACTTAATATTATATGCGTTTGATTATTGCTTAAAACGCAATACTTATGCTCCAAGTGAGTTTGTCAAAAATGTGAAAAAAAATAAAGAATTAATCTCTCAATATATGGTTGAGTATATGTTGAAAGAGATTAATCGTTATATCCAAACAGACTATTTTAAAAAAAGTTTTTCGGATATTAAAGAAACTTGGTTAGATTTTAAAAACTACTTAGAAAATATCAATAAATTATCCACAATTAATGACACTGTTAAGTTCAGGAATCAATCAGAAAGTTTTATTTTTTATTAAAAAATAGTTAAATGTTTTCAGAACAGGAAATGAGTAAAAGAATAGCAGAGATGGTTTTTATAACTGATATAGATGTGTTTATTAAATGGTTAAAATTAATTATTTTAGATGCTAAAATTTCAGTAAGTGATGATGAAGAAATTTTGATAAATAGGGATAAATTTTCTCTCGGATTTGACTTTAATACAGATCCGATAACTAAAGGAGTAATGACAGCTTCTGCTATTTCTTCTCCTGAGATTTGGATGCGCATTTTCCCTAGCCTATTGAAAGAAATACAAAACTTATGGACACAAAACAAAAAGAAAAAAGGTAAGTAAATGGCATTTTCAAATATAAATAACGCTTTTGATATGGTAAAACTCCAATCAGGATTAGCAGAAACTGATGAAACCAGAGACGATTATATAAACGATATACTTAATCAATCTAAGGGCATGATCGAAGGGATAATCGAATATCGCCCTTACCTAGTCGCCGCTCTTACCATGTGGACAAGTAAAGGAGAACAGACAATTACCGAAGCAAGTGGTAGTGCAAAATTTAGATTCCAAGAAGATAAAATGAATTTACGCCCAGTAATTGAAGCTAATCTTAGGATTCAGCAATCCCTAGATATTTCTCAAAATACAGAAGTGCCTATCGGATGGCAAGTTCAAACATGGCTAGATTCTCTGTGTGGTTGTGCTGGTAATGGTCAAGCGGTAGGTAATGATGAATCAAATTATGTCTTTTCAACAATGGTAGTGTAATGTCACAGCAAATAGAAGTAACTAATTTCGACTCTCACGGACTAAATCAAATATTCTCAGGGCTTTCTAACCCACTAACAGGAATAGGAACGACTAGGGACAAAACAAAACGTTTTCACGTCAATCAAATATCAAGACTACACGAAAGGGATCTTGAAAATCTTTATCGTAGTGAAGGACTTTTAACTAGATTAGTTAATTGTTTCCCTCTTGAATGTCGTAGGGATTGGATGTCCATAAAACAGATTAGGCTTGAGAATCAGGCAGAACAACCCGTTGGTGAACTTTATCATTACCTTGAAAAACTAAAGACAAAAAAAGGTAAAATTGGCGTAAAAGAAGCCTTTACCCAAGCATCAATTTTAGGAAGACAACACGGAGATGGCTTTATATTGATCGGTATTGCGGATGGTCAAGATCCCAAAGAACCCGTCAACGAAAAAACAATTCAGTCAATTGAATGGCTCAAAGTATTGACACGATACGAGATTTATCCTGACACAAAAGATTCTCACAACCCAGACTATTACTCAGTTTGGTTTAATGACTTTGAAAAAACGTGGCATCATACCAGAGTTTTAAGATTTTCAGGCACTAAACTTTACGATGATGCCCTAACTTATAATAGTGGCTACAATGATTCTGTTATTCAGAAAGTCTTTGACACATGGTCAGCGTGGCAACAGGGATTAATGGCAGGGTCTGCAATGTTAGCCGACTATGATCAGGGCGTATATGGCTTTAAAGGATTAGGTCAAGCTCTAAAAGAAGATTTAAGAGCTGGAACTAACACTAGACAAAAACAAATCCAAGAAAGGTTATATTCCGCAGAAATGGGGCGAAGTGTAATGAAAGCCTTGTTGCTAGACATGGACGAGGAGAGCTTTAATTACGTTACTCGATCCTATGCAGGAGCATCTCAAATTATGGAACTTCTTAAAGATGCTCTCATCTCTCAAGTTGATTTACCTGAATATAAATTATTTAATAAATCAACTTCTGGAGGAGCATTAAGCACTCAGCAAACCGCAGGACTCGCTCAAAGGTACGATTGGAATAGTCATAAAAATAACTGGATGACTGATAATTGGGTAGAGCCTTACGAGCAATTGTTGCGATACGCAATGTTTGCCAAAGATGCACCACTACCCACAGAGATAGAGATAGAAGTATCAGCTAATGCCAAAGTAGAATTGACACCATTAGAAAAAATAGAAGCCCAAGTTCAGGCAACTCAAAGAGATGCAGCCAATATTGAACTCGGAATATATTCACCCCTTACCGCCCAAAATGCCTATAAACAAGGTGAGTGGGATGGACAAATACACTTAGCCCAAGAAGATTTATTATGATAAATTTCAATTTTAATATTTATTACTCTCACTCTTTTTTTGTCAATTCATACACCGAAAATTCAAAAAGAAATGATCAATTATATTACGCTTTTCGAGATTATTTATTATTAACAAAATTAGATTCTAATCGATATAAAGTTAATGTTAAATTTGAAAATTTTGGTAACAAAATAATAATTTGGATAGAAGATAAATGAGACAACAAGTATGGAGAATAGGCAATATTGACGGCACAAATTATGCCGATTCTGCACCCCTCGGAAAAGCAAGGGTAAAATTAACCGACAAGCAACCGGGTATTTTAACCCAACCATTACCAGTTTTATTCCCCCTAACAGGTACAGATAAAGCCTACTATATGCCAAAAATAGGGGATCGTGTCGTCATTTTAACAGACGAAAATTGTGAAGATGGCATAATACTCGGTAGTTTCTATACCGAGAAAAATCAACCACCAGAAGGAAGTGTAGGGAAACACTTAATAGAATTTGAAGATGGCACAAAACTTGAATATGACAAAACGACTAAATTCCTAACTTTTGACGTACAGGGTGGCATCAAATTAATAGGAGAAAACGGTATAAATATTGAGTGGAGTCGAGAGAATCAAACCTTAAATATTAATATAGAAGGCAATCTCAATATTACCAGTCAGCAAAATATCACCTTAAATGGATCTAATATTTATCTAAATTAAAATTCTCATTCCATAATTTTGCACTCTCTCGATCACCGATTAAACTTCCATAATATTTGTAGTGAACATCCAGCCCGTGACCCATCCACTTTGACAAAATCACGGGAGACAATCCCTTTATTGCTCCTCTCACCGCAAAATAATGACGCAATTGATAAGGGGTAAAAGGATATTTTCTAAAAAAGGCTGTGATATTTTGCGATACCTGCCCATTAGCACGGCTACTTGGATCAACCCTAAAATTAAAATTACTCCATTGATTTGGAATATTAAGAAAATCAACTCCTTTAATCATCAAAGGATAAGCCGTTCTAGTACTGGTTTTTGTGTTATTCCAAATATATAAAACAGGTGGTGATTCTTCAAAAGCAAAATCACAACGGAAAAATTCATGAGGGCGAATACCATAAGTAGCCAAAATTCCCAGAGTCCATTTATGGGGTAAATATTCCTCATTCTCATAAGCCAATCTGATTGATTCATCCGTTGGTAATTCCTTAAAATTAATATCAGGGCTTTTATATTTCATATAAGGCAAAAAATCAAACTCGATATGATGAAATTTTGCCACTGGACGAATCAATTGACAGAATCTTTTTTGTGCATAACTACCAGAGGGAAAACTGGTCACAGCCTTTTGTAAAAATTGCTTATTGAATAATTCATCTTCAGGTAATTCCGCAAAATAAGCACCTTGATTTTTATGCCAATTATATTCTCTCGTTATGGTCTTCTCAAATTTCTGCCAATAATCAACAGTAAAATCTTTTATCGCCTTCTCTACCGTCAATTTTTGTTTTTCTATTAACTCCCACTTATCAAATAATAATTGCGACTCAATTTCTTTAGCCTTAGCGATCGCCAACCTAAAGCCCTCTTTATTTGCCTTAGCATTAAGAGCAATTTCTTTGCGAACCAAAGCCCCATTAATAGGGAATCTACCGCGAAGATAAAGCCGCCCATTTTTCTCTCGTATTTTAATCCGTGATAATTGAAGATTAATTTTTTTTAGTTCATCTTCCCCCATAATTCCCCCGAAATTAATTAATAAGAATAACAAAAATGATAATCTTATTAATCTTATTAGTCAATGAAAATCCCTGTTAAAACGGAGGGGGAGGGATTTGAACCCTCGAAGACGTTACCGCCTTAACAATTTTCGAGACTGCCGCATTCAACCACTCTGCCACCCCTCCTCATCAAGTATCCTATTATACTCAGTTATGGTTTTTCTGTCAAAATAGACTCTTTTAAAGAAAAAAATCATAAAAAAGGAGGCAAATTTGCCCCCATAGATTACCAATAAGAAGGAAAAATATTAGAAATACATTCCAGCTTCTTGTACTTTCTCGATTTGTTTTTTCTTAAGTACTAACAAAATCTGAGATAACATAATACCAGCTATAAACACTAATAACCATTGAATACGAGCAGGACTTTGTAACACAACTTCTGTATCTTTTTGTCCGAAACCACCCACATTAGGATCATTGGTTAAAGCCTCACCATTGGCTACTTGTTGCCCTTGAGCTACAATTAATTGAGGACCGGCAGGAATATCAATAGTACTTTCACTAGCATCATCAGCAGTGATAGCTACGGTATAACCTCCTCCTTCAACTTCAGTAATAGCAGAAACAGTACCAGCTACAGGAGCTTTAAATACGTTATTATTACTAGGTAGTCCTGTAGGATATAATTGTCCACGTCCTCGGTTTGCTCCTAAGTGTACGGAGTATTTGCCATAATGAATGTTAGAGTCAGTGGCTGGATCTGGAGATAATACAGGAAATACTATTTCTTCATAACCATCTCCGGGTAAAGGACCTACAATCACCCAATTATCATGTTCTGCATTGTAAGTTTGAAAGTAAGCACCGTTAACTTTTTCTTTCAATTCTTCGGAAATGCGATCATCAGGAGCGATTTTGAAGCCATCAGGTAACATTAAAACTGCACCTACGTTTAAACCGCCTTTACTTCCGTCTCCTAAAACTTGTTGAGCATTATGATCATAAGGAATTTTGACCACTGCTTCAAATACGGTATTAGGCAACACAGATTGAGGAATTTCCACTTCTGCTGGTTTTGCGGCTAAATGGCAGTTGGCACAGACAATACGACCAGTTGCTTCACGAGGTGTTGCAGGGGCAGTTTCTTGCGCCCAAAAGGGATAAGCGTTAGCACTTTGAGGTAATAAAATGTCACTAGCTAAGAATAAACAAACACTAGCGATGGCAATTAAGATAATTTTATTTATTTTTTGCGCCATATTTGTTAAAAAAGAATGATCTCTCATGGATAGGTGTACAGTTATTGAATTTTTAATTACAACGGAAATAGAACATAAAAAATAATGTATAATTTGAACAGGATTTACTGTTGAAGTTCATTATTAATTATTTAAGCCCACCAAGGATTTGAGCCGTCACGGAAATCTGTTTCTTCCCAGTTGGTTAAGATAACTTTATCCTCAGTAACATCTGCATGAGCTAAGGCTAAAGATAATGGTGCTGGACCTCGTACTACTTTCCCTTCATTGTTATATTGTGAACCATGACAAGGACAAATAAATTTATCTTCTGCTGCATTCCAAGGCACAACACAACCTAAATGAGTACAAACGGCGTTGATACCATAAGATGCTATTGCTTTATCTTCTGTTACTACTAAGTAGGTAGGATCTCCTTTTAATCCTTGAGCTAAAGTGCGATCGCCAGGTTGATGAGTAGCTAAAAATGCACTAGCAACAATATCGTTACCGAGTTTGTCTTTAGCGGTTAAACCACCACCAACACCGCCGCTAGATTTAGGAATAAAGTAGCTAACTACGGGATATAAAGCACCTGCGGCTACTCCAGTGATAGTTCCAAAAGTCAGTAAATTCATAAACTGACGACGTCCCATATCAGGAACATCAGGGTTTCCAGAAAATTGTGTCATAACTAAACGTTAATTATTTGATTGAATATTATGGTTATGGTTTTACAATAAACTCAAAAACCTTTATGCTAAACAAGGTTAATAAAAGTCATTATCTAATTATTACAAAAAATGAACCTTTTTTAGAATCATTCCATCACTTTAAGAGAAGAAAGACAGATTTAAACAAAACGGGAAGATTGATTACATTATTATCACACATTTTTTTAGAAAAATAATTATGACAGGAAAAGAGTTAAGAGAACTAATTTTCAATAAGTGGGGATGTTCTTATGATGCTCAAGTCTTACGCATTAAGGATAAAATTTATTTTCAAGTAATGTGGAAGTATTTAGAACAAGCCTCCTTTCATTTTACCGAAACTGAATACTTTGATCATTTAGAAGAAGTGGCAAATTATCTCACGACTTGGGGAGTTATTGAGCAAGTGGAAACAGGTATTTTAGAAGCCAAAAACCGTCCTCGTTTGGGTAAAGCTGTTAGTATTTCTTTAGATTTAGGCGATCGCACATCCGAATGGATAATTTAATGATATAATTTTTAGTCAATTACTATTTTCAAATAATCATACTTCATCAAGTTTGAAATCTCAATCTTGTGTGGTTTTTTTGTCTTAAGTAATATCTTATAGATCGTCTGGACTTAATCCAGTTAATTTAGCAATTCTAGCTAACATCTTTGGACCAATTTCTTCACCATCATGAAAGGCAAAAACTACATTATTCCAGCCTGATTTTCCAGAATTTTATGAGATCCACTCTGACGTTTGATTGTCCAACCTTTATTTTGTAATGCTTTTAAAACTTGTTTAGCTTTAGTTCCAGACCATTTACTCCTGAAGCTACAAAGGATAAATTGAGTTGATATTCTGATATTTCTCTTTGTTCAAGTTGATCCGCTAAAACACGCAAGGTTAAGGCCTGAACTTTAGCTACTGCTTCGTCTTGAGTATTACCATAAACTAAGACTCCAGGAAGTTCTATAATTTCTGCAATATAGCGTCCGTCTTCTTCTTCTTCTATTTCAATTGTGTAATTCATTATAATTATTAGTAATTGATTATGTTTCTAGGATAACGAAATTTAAACTTTTTGGAAAATATTTTCAGTTGTAGGCGATCGCATATCCCAATGGATAATTTAAAATTTGTGATTCTTGTAGAATGTAGGTTAGTTTAAAGAACATCAAACCCAAGGATTAAAGATAGTGATACATAAATTAGCTTTGGTAGAAATAAGAGGTAAAATGATTGTAAATCTCGATATTTAGCGATATGATGATTAATAAGAAGAAAACTCTCAATTACCATCAAAATTTATGGATATTAAATTAATTAACATCGGTTTTGGTAATATTGTTACGGCTAATCGAGTTATTGCTATTGTAAGTCCAGAATCAGCCCCCATTAAACGAATTATCAGTGATGCTAGAGAAAAAGGACTTTTAATTGATGCAACCTACGGTAGAAGAACTAGATCTGTAATTATAACTGATTCTAGTCATGTTTTATTGTCAGCTATTCAACCTGAAACTGTGGGTAATCGCTTTATTAGTAATATTAGTAGTATAGAAAAATAATCAGTCATTAATTAGAATTATTGATCAATCACAGATTAAATAATTTTATGAATCAAAAAGGTAAGTTAGTTATAATTACTGGCCCTAGCGGTGTAGGTAAAGGTACGATAGTTAAATCTTTACTCGCAAAAAATCCGCAAATTTTTCTGTCAATTTCAGCTACAACTCGCCTTCCACGCAAGGGAGAAATTGACGGTAAAGACTATTATTTTTTGTCTCGTCTTCAATTTGAAGAAATGATTAACAAGGGTGAATTATTGGAATGGGCGCAATATGCGGGAAACTATTATGGTACTCCCATCAAACCAGTATTAGAAAAAATTGAGCAGGGTAAGACTATTATTTTAGAAATTGAGGTTTTAGGGGCGAATCAAATTAAAAATAATTTTTCTAGTGCTACCAGAATTTTTATTCTACCTCCTTCCATCGAAGAATTAGAAAAACGTTTAAGAGAAAGAAATACAGATACAGAAGAAGTTATTATTAAGCGTTTGAATAAAGCTAAAGAAGAATTAGCGGTTAGTGAGGAGTTTGATTATCAGATTATTAACGATAACTTGGATTTAGCTATCACAGAAATTGAAGAAAAAATCAATAATGTCATTTGAAGATAAGTTTTAGATAATGAAACTTTAGGCAAGGAAAAACGTCATAGGGATAGTATTAGTAAAATTACATAAAAATCATGAAAAATAAATCCTTAATTATTTCTTTAGCCTTATTAACTACATTTTCTTTCTATAGCTATATTAAACCGTCTCAAGCTGACATGAAAATGGAATCTGATAAACCAACAATGATAGAAAATATGGGAGATACCAGCGCTAATTCTTTAGATTGGAATGGTGTTTATCAAGGTATAATTCCTTGTGCTAGTTGTGAAGGAATCAAGACAACTCTAACTCTTAATGAAGATCTTTCTTATGTATTATCTACTCAATATTTAGGTAAAAGTGAAGAAGTATTTGAAGTTAAAGGTACTTTTAAATGGAATAAAGAAGGAAATACTATCACTTTAGATGGTGTAAAAGATGCACCAAATCAATTTTTTGTGGGGGAAAATACTTTAATTCAATTGGATATATCAGGTAATAGAATTAGTGGAGATTTAGCGGAAAAATATATGTTGAATAAAGTTAACAATCCAGAGGTAAGTATAGGTAATACTCGTTGGGAATTAGTAGAAATAATGGGTAAACCCGTAATGAAAAGTGAAACTCAAAAACAGGCAATTTTTATTACTTTTGATACACAAAAAAATAGAGTTAATGGTTTTAGCGGCTGTAATAATTTTATGGGGGGTTTTGAGATAAAAGAAGGAAATAGAATTACTTTAACGCAAATGGCTTCAACCATGATGGCTTGTGAAAATATGGAAATGGAAATGACTTTTCTACAAACTTTACAACAAGTTGATAATTACGCTATGAAAGACAATGTTTTAAGTCTTAATCGTGCAAAGATGTCTCCTTTACTAAAATTTACGGCGGTAAAGAAGTTTCAGGAGTAAATTAAAAGTTATTAATAAAACTTTACAATAATTCCTCTAACATGAAGCAATTTTAAGAGAAAATAATTACGGTATAATCTGAAACTCAAGGAAAATACCGATAAAAAATATTTATTTGAGAATTATGTTCAAAAAAGTTTTTTTAATGTTACTAGCAGGGATTATTTTTGCATGGCAGTCTTTCGCTGGTGTCGCAAATGCCCTTAGTTTAAATGAAGATATTCGCACAGTGCCTTTAAATGAAGATGGTGCTAAAATTACATTATCGAATCAAGAAGCCCAAGTTGGTTCAAGACTTTTTGTTGACAATTGCGCTCAATGTCATATTCAAGGTAAAACGAAAACTAATCCTAACGTTGGTTTAAGTAAAGAAGCCTTAGCTAATGCTATCCCCGCCAGAGATAATTTACTCGGTATGATAGATTATATTAAACATCCTACTTCTTATGATGGGGAAGAAGATCTTTCTCTTTATCATCTAAGCACAGAACGTCCCGATCTTTGGTCTGAAATCAGAAATTATACCGATGAAGATATTAAAGCTGTTGCTGGTTATATCTTAATTCAAACCAATGCAGATCCTAAATGGGGTAAACGTTCACTTATCGAACCGTAATCAATTATTAATTAACAATTATAATAGCAAAGGGGAATAACTTTTCTTTCTCCTTTCTCCTTTCTCCTTTCATTATGTTTTGATACTTATGGCAACTGTTACCCTCGACAATATTTCTCGGAGTTTTAATCAGGTTAAAGTTGTCTGTGATATTACTTTTCAAGTACCTGAAGGAGAGTTTTGGGTATTAGTAGGACCTTCGGGATGCGGTAAATCAACTATACTAAGATCTATCGCAGGTTTAGAATCTATTACTGACGGTAATTTATTTTTTGATGATGTTTTAATGAATGCCATTCCTGCTAGAGAAAGAGACGTGGCAATGGTTTTTCAAAATTATGCTTTATATCCTCATTTTACGGTGGCAGAAAATCTCGGTTTTGGTTTAAAAATGCGTGGTGAAAAAAAACAAGTCATCGCTGAAAAAGTCGAGTTTGTCTCTCAAATCCTCAATATTCATCATTTATTGCATCGTAAACCTAAACAGTTGTCAGGAGGACAACAACAAAGAGTCGCATTAGGCAGAGCTATTATTAGACAACCTAAGGTATTCTTATTAGATGAACCATTATCTAATTTAGATACTCAATTACGAGATCAAACACGCACAGAATTAAAAAAACTTCATAATCAAGTTGGTATTACCACTATTTATGTAACTCATGATCAAGTAGAAGCCATGACTCTTGGCGATCGCATAGTAGTTTTAGATAAAGGAAAGATACAACAAATTGGGACACCAGCAGAAATATATAATAATCCGAGTAATAAAATGGTAGCAACATTTTTAGGTACTCCGCCCATGAATATTATTCCTGTTACTTATCATGATGGTGCATTGTGGATTAATGAGCAACAATCTTTGTCTTTAACGGTGTCATTAATGAAGAAAATTCCTCCAAAAAATGGGCAAGGTTGGGATTTAGGTATTCGTCCAGAATTTATAACGGTAATTAATGATAATGAAGATACACAAAACACTATTTTAACTCAAGTAGAAGTTATTGAACCTTTAGGCAAAGAAATTTTAGTAAGTTTGATTATAGTGGATTCCGAGATTAATCTTAATCTACAATTACCCATTCAATGGACAGGAAAAAGAGGCGATAAAATTAAGATAAAGTTAAATTTAGACAATAGCTATATTTTTGACCCAACTACAGGATTAATAGTTAATAATTAACTTATCAGGAGAAATCCTGTTGATTAATTATTCCCCTAAAAAAATGACATCATCAAAATCAAATAAAAAAAGTGGTTGCGGTTGTTTTCCTTTATTAGCAGTGAGTTTATTAACCCTTGGAGGTGGTTATTTTTACGGCAAAAATTTATTAGGTAGTGAATTAACTCTTAAAAGTAGTAATAATCTTATTCCTGCTTCTGCCATGGCGACGAGTTTTGTTTCCACTGATACACAAAAATGGTCAAAACTACAAGAATTTGGGACTATTTCTAGCCAAAAAATCATTAATGAAAATGTAGAAAATTTTGTTAATAATAACTTAGAAAATAATAACAATAAAATTGATATTCAACAAGATATTTTACCTTGGATAGGAGGGGTTTCTCTGACAATTTTACCCCCTTCTGAATCAGGAGTAGATTATGATGTAGTAGCCATTCTAGGTATTAAAAATAAACTAAAAGCTAATAACTTTTTCCAAAAACTAAAAAAAGATAATCAGCAAAAACCTATTGAAAGTAAATATCAAGATACAACTATTTATCAACTAATAAATAATAATCAAAATCTGTGGTTTACTACTTTTAATAATTATCTCGTAATTAGTGATCAAGAAGGGGTGATAAAAAAAGTAATTGAGACTTATAAAGGAGGAGAATCTTTAGCTAATATATCATCCCAAGATTTTACTGCCAATGATGCCCTTATTCAAGTTTATTTACCTAATTATGGTAAAGAGTTTTTAAATCTATTCAATGAAGTTGAAATTAATCAACAAACCCAAAAAGAATTAGAAAAAATTACATCTATTGCGATGAATTTAAGTGTCGAAAATCATGGAATAAAAATTAGTAGTTTAGTTAATTATTCTCAACCTTTTAATTTTTATAAAAATAGAAAACCAGTCTCGACAAAATTATTAGAAAGAATACCAGATAACGCTATTTGTATGATAAGTGGTGGTGGAATTAATCAATTATGGCAAGAGTTAAATGAAGAAAAACAAAATATTCCTGAGTTGAATGAATTAATTAATCAAGCAAAAATAGCCACTATGGAATCATTAAAATTAGATTTAGATACCGATGTTTTTAGTTGGCTTGATGGAGAATTTGCTTTAGCCTTACTTCCTCCTAATAATAATTCTCTACAAGGTTTATTATTGTTAGGAAGTAGTAATAAAATTCAAGGAGAAAAAACCTTTACTACCCTAGAAAATACCTTTAAATTTTTACCTTTTCTTCAAGTAAAACAAAATAATATAGAAGGTATTAATATCACTCAATGGAATACTTTACAACAAAATCTTGTTACCTATGGATGGTTAGATAATAATAACTTTTTAATGACTTTTTTGGGTGACTTTCAAACTATCAAAAATACTAATTCTTCTAATGCTTTAGTTAATAATGATACCTTTAAACTTACAACGGAATCTTTGCCTAAAAATAATAATGGTTACGTTTATTGTGATATTGAAAAAGCGACAACTTTGACACCAACAGTTAATCCTAATTTATCTAATTCTTTAACTCCTGAAATAAAAGCCTTTTCTGATTCTGTAAAAGCAATTGCCTTAACTAATTCATCACCTAATCCTAATAGTAATCAATCAGATTTAAATATTTCTTTAAATAAAATAAAATAAGTTTATCCATAACAATAATTGTATTTTAATGGTGAAAAATAAGATAATATTTATAAATAATTTTGAGAATTTTACCCACTAACCAAGCATTTTTTGAAAAATTAACTTGTTATTTTATTACAAATAAGATAGAATTTTTACATCATGAAAAATATGATTTGTCTATAAATATTTTAGATTTTAATACTACTTAACTAGAAATAATTATCATAATTTTTGAGTAAAAACTTAAGCATTTAGGGATTGTATAGGATTCCTAAATTATTTGTGAGAATTTTAGCTACTTTTCATAGCTGACTACTTACTACTTAATAGACATTCAACGGGAATTAAAATAAATTTAGGGTAAAATAAGGATTAAATTTAGTAAATAATTATTACTTAGTTATTATTTTTTTAACGAAATGTCAAAAATACCAAATAATATTATAGAAAGAGTTACTCATTTAAAATCTAAATTACAAGAAGCTAGTTATGCTTATTATATTTTAGATAATCCTATTATAGAAGATGCTATTTATGATCAACTTTATCGAGAATTACAAAACTTAGAAAATCAATATCCTAGTTTAATCACTTCTGATAGTATCACTCAAAGAGTAGGAGATAAACTCGATAACAAATTTGATTCTGTCAATCATAAGATTCCTCTTTATAGTTTAGAAAATGCTTTCAATTTTGAGGAGTTAAAACAATGGGAAAATCGTTGGCAAAGACAAATAAAAAATATCCCAAAATATAATTATATCTGTGAATTAAAAATAGATGGTGCAGCCATTGCATTAACTTATGAAAATGGTATTTTTACCAGAGGTTTAACTAGAGGTGATGGCATCACAGGAGAAGATATAACTAATAATTTACGAACAATTCACTCAATTCCTTTAAAATTAAATATAGATAATCCTCCCTCTATTTTAGAAGTAAGAGGAGAGGCTTTTTTACCTTTAAAAGAATTTAATCGCATTAATCAAGAAAGAGAAAAAAATAAGGAAAGTTTATTCGCTAATCCTCGTAACGCTACATCTGGAACTTTAAGACAACTAAATCCTAATATTGTTAGTCAAAGAAAGTTACAATTTTTTGCTTATAATCTTTATATATCCCCTGAAAATCAAGATATTAATACTCAAGAAAAAGCCTTATTATTTTTACAAAAAAGTGGATTTTTAATCAATTCTAATTATCAAACTTGTCAAGATTTAAACCAAGTAAAAAAATATTTAGATTATTGGGAAATAGAAAGAAAAAATTTACCTTATATGACTGATGGGGTAGTGGTAAAAATTAATCAATTTACCTTACAAAATACCTTAGATTTTACTCAAAAATTTCCCCGTTGGGCTATAGCAGTAAAATATCCTGCGGAAGAAGTAACTACCATCGTCAAAAACATTACCGTCAATGTCGGGCGTACAGGGGCTGTAACTCCTATGGCTATCATGAAACCTGTACAGTTAGCTGGGACAATTGTTCAAAGAGCTACTTTACATAATAGTGATCATGTGCAAGAATTAGACATTAGAATTGGGGATACTGTGATTATTCGCAAAGCTGGAGAAATTATCCCCGAAGTTGTAGAAGTAATCAAAGATTTACGCCCTTCCGATACTAAACCTTACCAGATGCCCAGTAATTGCCCTGAATGTAATTCAGAGTTAATACGTTTCGACAATGAAGCTGTTACTCGCTGCGTTAATGTTTCATGTCCTGCCATTTTACGAGGTAGTTTGATTCATTGGGCATCTAAAGAAGCTATGGATATTAAAGGCTTAGGAGAAAAAGTTGTCATTTTATTGATGAAATCTAAACTGATTAAATCTATCGGAGATATATATAAATTAAAAGTGTTTGAAATTGCTGATTTAGAAAGAATGGGAGAGAAATCTGCGCAAAAATTAATTACAAATATTGAGCATAGTAAAAAACAACCTTTTCACCGAGTTTTATATGGTTTAGGTATTCGTTATGTTGGTGTAGTTAATGCTCAATTATTAGCAGAAAATTTTACTAATATTGATAACTTAATTAACGCACAAAAAGAAGATTTATTATCAGTTTATGGTATAGGCATTGAAATCGCTTCTTCTGTTGTTGATTGGTTTAAACTACCAGCAAATATAGTATTAATTGAAGAATTAAAAAGTTTAAATATTAACTTAGCTACTAACAATGAAAATAAAAATACTGGTAAATTAACTAATAAAATATTTGTATTAACTGGCACATTACCTACTTTAAAACGTAATGAGGCAAAAAAAATAATTGAGTCTGCTGGAGGAAAAGTAAACGCTAGTATTAGTGCGAAAGTTAATTATTTAGTAGCAGGAGATGATGCTGGTTCAAAGTTAGAAAAAGCACAAAAATTAAACCTAAAAATTATCACGGAATCAGAATTATTATCTTTCATAGAAAATGGTATTAGTCAGTAAGTATTACTTAAATATTCTGTCAAAACATAAAGACTTATTAAACAAACTAGAAAAAATCAATTTTAAATAAATTTGTTACAAATCTTGATAATAAATGCACTCTTCTCATTGTATAAATAGATCTGACTAGGGTTAAATATCCCTACATTTAAAATTAACTTTAAATTAACTCATCAATTACTACTAAATAATCGGTTTAAATCCTTATTTCGTATGTGTTTGAGAAGTTAATAAGTACAAATACTTAAAAGCCAGAAAATCTTTGATTCAACTTTTTTATCCTAGTTAATCATGGTTAATCTTGTTAAGTTTTGTTAAGAAAATTAAAACCAAAAAATAACACATTCATAAAAGGAGACTAACAAATGTCTTTACAACAGGGCGCAAATTTAGGTATTAGCCTATTTGAGGATGCTGACATTCTGGAAAGAAAACCCCATGATTCTGATGAGAGAATTTCACAGATTATCAATGCTGTTTATCGTCAAGTACTTGGTAATTCTTATGTAATGAAAAGCGAAAGACTTGTTAATGCTGAATCTCGTTTCAGAAATGGACAGTTAACTGTACGGGATTTTGTCCGTGCGATCGCCAATTCCGACTTATACCGTCAACGCTTTTTTGAGCCTTCTCCTCGTTATCGGTTTACAGAACTTAATTTTAAACACTTATTAGGTCGTACTCCCGAAAATCAAGATGAAATGAGATACCATAGCGATGTCTTAGATACTCTTGGTTATGAAGCCGATATTAACGTTTATGTTGATAGTGACGAATATACCCAAGCCTATGGAGATAATATTGTACCTTACTATCGTGGTTATAAAACCGATAATAACCGTACTATGGTAGAATTTACTCATATATTTGCCATGCTCAGAGGTGCAGCCAGTAGCGACTCTAATAACTCTCCCGTAATTCATAAAAGCATCTTAACTCAAACTCCTTTAGCCATCATACCTCCTTCAGGTGGATCGGCTGGTAGTGGTTGGGCATTCCAAGATACTCCTTTAATGGCGGCTACTCGTCAAGGAGTTGGTGCTGGTGATGATGGTAAAATTTATAAAGTCGAAGTTACTGGCTATCGTGCAAAAGTATATAATGCTTTTCCAAAATATCGTCGTCCTAATAAAGTTTATATGATTCCTTATAACCAATTATCCGAACTTTATCAAACCATCCACAAACAAGGTGCTAGTATCGCTAGTATAACCCCTGTTAACTAAAGAAAAAACTTAAAATGTAAAAAATAACAGAGGTAGTTAAGTTATTAGCAGAAAGAATGATTAAAAAATCTCAATTTTGATCACTATTATTGATTTTAAAAGTCTTTAAACTAACTCGAAAATACTTACTATCTCTGTTAATTATAATAAAATTTTGATAAAAATCAACATAACAATTTCCCATAATTTAAAGTTCAATAAATTTTTAGAATTTAACCTTTTAATATAAGGCTAATTAATAATTTTAAAAAACCCGTAATTTAGATTCTCAAAAAAAAACTCAACATTGATTTTTATTGTCAATTTACAGTAAAACCAGAGAATTATCATCTTGTATCAACATGAGTAATCGTATCTTAACGGTGAAAATTACCCCTATTTTAGCCACTAAAAAATTACAAATTTGGATTAAAAGTCACCATTTAATTTGTCAAGGGCATTTTTTTATTTTAGAAACCGTAGAATATTCTATGATTGAACGTTTTGAAGAATATATCTCTATCTTAGGAGGTAGTTTAATCTGTGTAGAATCACCTAAAAAAGTTTCTATGGGAAATCATCGTCAAGTTATTCTCTACCAAGCCAAAGCTAGTTTACACACTCCTCATCAACTTAAAGAATATTGGCAAAAATACGGCGCTATTCGTACTAAATTTGATCAAAGAGATTAACTTTTTTCTTTACTATCAATCAGCAGATTCTAATATTTCCCATAATGTTTCTATTCTTTGATAGGCTTGTTGTGGGGATAATTTACCATTATTATGTAAACCTGCAATATAACTCACTTGAGAAGTAAACTGCTGTAACTGGCGATTAGGAATTAAACCTTTAAAATAGTCTTTACCGTGATAAGGATGAATGGGATAAAGAAAATTTTGTTTAACGTCTTGAACAATTACATTGCTCATTGCTTTCTAACCTCCATACTATAGTATATTTAGACCTACTTTTATCTTAACCTAATCTTAACCTAACCTTTAAAACTGTCAAGAATAATTAACAAAAGGAATCAAAGACGACTTTTGCGATACCTTATTGCGAATTAAAAATATTCCTTGAGTCATAGTTAAAATCGTGTTAAACTGTTATAGATCATAAATTTTGACAAAAACATCATTCAAGGGCAAAAAATCTTTTAAAATCCCCTGAATCGGAGAAAAACTTTATATGAGTACAGAAAACCAAACCACGAATTACGGTGTAGATCAAATTCAAGTACTAGAGGGGTTAGAACCTGTTAGAAAGCGCCCTGGTATGTATATTGGTACTACTGGACCAAGAGGATTACATCACTTAGTGTATGAAGTTGTTGATAACTCTATTGATGAGGCTTTAGCTGGTTATTGTAGTCATATAGAAATAGAAATTAATGCAGATGGTTCAGTTTCTGTCACCGATGACGGTAGAGGTATCCCTACAGACATTCACCCTACCACGAAAAAGTCAGCGTTAGAAACGGTTATGACGGTACTTCATGCTGGAGGAAAATTCGGCGGTGGCGGTTATAAGGTTTCTGGAGGTTTACACGGGGTTGGTATTTCTGTGGTTAATGCTCTTTCTGAATGGGTGCAAGTTACCGTCAAGCGACAAAATCAAGTTTTTACTCAACGCTATGAAAAAGGCGTACCTGTTACCGAATTAATCGCAAAACCTGATACTGGAGATTTTACAGGAACTTCTATCACTTTTTTACCTGATGAGGAGATTTTTACCGAAACCACTGAATTTGATTATAATACCCTCTCAGGCAGACTTAGAGAGTTAGCTTATCTTAATGCTGGAGTTAAAATTACTTTTAGCGATCGCCGTGTTACTCCTGAACATATCGAAACCTATTGTTATGAAGGAGGTATCAGAGAATATGTTACCTACATGACAAGGGAAAAAGAAGTTTTACACCAAGATATTATTTATGTGGAAGGGGAGAAAAATGGTGTACAAGTTGAAGTTGCTTTTCAGTGGTGTATTGATTCCTATAGCGACACAATTCTAGGCTTTGCTAACAATATTCGTACTGTTGATGGTGGTACACATTTAGATGGTTTAAAAGCTGTTTTAACTCGTACCTTAAATAATATTGCCCGAAAACGCAATAAAATTAAAGAAAATGAGCCAAATTTAGGGGGTGAAAACGTCAGAGAAGGCTTAACGGCTGTAATCTCTGTGAAAGTACCAGATCCTGAATTTGAAGGGCAAACTAAAACAAAGTTAGGTAACTCTGAAGTAAGAGGCATTGTTGACTCCTTAGTAGGGGAAGTTTTAAACGATTATTTACAATGCAATCCGAATGTAGCTGATAGCGTCATTGACAAAGCCATTCAAGCCTTTAAAGCCGCCGATGCCGCCAGACGTGCCAGAGAATTAGTACGCCGTAAATCCGTGTTAGAATCTTCTCCTTTACCCGGTAAATTAGCAGATTGTAGCTCTCGTGATTCTTCTGAATCAGAGATATTTCTTGTAGAAGGAGATAGTGCAGGAGGTAGTGCCAAACAAGGGCGGGATCGACGTTTTCAAGCTATCTTGCCTTTGCGTGGTAAAATTTTGAACATCGAAAAAACCGATGATGCGAAAATCTATAAAAATAACGAAATTCAATCCTTAATTACTGCCTTGGGATTGGGCATTCGAGGAGATGAATTTGATCCTACTCAACTACGTTATCATCATATTGTAATAATGACTGATGCTGATGTGGATGGCGCACACATTCGTACTCTTTTGTTAACATTCTTTTATCGTTATCAAAGAGCATTAGTAGAAGAAGGCTACATTTATATTGCTTGTCCTCCTCTCTATAAATTGGAAAGAGGTAAAAATCATTTCTATCTTTATAGTGAAAGAGAGTTACAACAAAAAATCGCTGAATTTCCCGCCAATGCTAACTACAATATTCAACGATTTAAGGGTTTAGGGGAGATGATGCCCCAACAATTGTGGGATACCACCATGAATCCTGAAACCCGTATGATGAAACGAGTAGAAATTGAAGATGCAGCCCAAGCTGATCATATTTTCACCGTCTTAATGGGTGATCGAGTTGCACCACGTCGAGAATTCATCGAAACTCATGGACCAGGTTTAAATCTAACACAGTTAGACGTATAATTGTAGGGTGGGCAATGCCCACCTTTTTTGTATTCATTAATCAAAAATAATTTAATAAAGAATTATGGAAATACAAACATTAATTAATAAAGATTTTAAACCTTTTATCAACTACTTAAATTTGATTCCTGCCTGATTAAAATATGCTTGTAAAGTGGCATTACCCACCTTCTTTGTTATGATCATTTTTGAATAACTTTTTCTCTTTGATAAGACAAAACTGCTAAATAATAAAACAAAAAAGTAGCCCATATTAACCAAAGTATATTAAGAAAAATTAGACTGTCATTTCCATTATTGATTATCGATTCTACTAAGGTACGATAATAATAAAAAGGCAATATTACTAATAAATCTTTTATCCAAGAAAATTTATCAGGAATAGGTATCGGTAATAACCAACAAAGAAGTGGAATTAATAATAATGAATATCCTAAAATAGAATCAGCACTTTTTGGTTCGAGGAGAAAACCTAATGTAATTCCTAGTAAACCAAAGGGTATAATTCCAATTATTAATACTACAATAAGAGTAGATAAATTATTAACCACTTCAATATGTGCAATGAAGGTTATTAAAGTAAAATAAGTCACCGTAAAAACTCCACAAATTAAGCTAATTGCTGTTAATTTTGCCCCAATATATAAAGTAGCTGGTAATGGTGTCGCTTTTAATAAATTTAACCATTTTTCTGAACGTTCTACCACAATTCTTTTTGCAAATCTATCAATAACAATTGTGAATAAAAATAAACCACAAACAGTAGTTAATGGTAATATTTGGTTATCTGTCTTTTCTGATAATTTAACTAAAAATGGAAGGACAAAAGGAATCAAAAATATTCCTAATAAGTATCAAGTTATCTCGCACAATCCCCGTCAGTACGTCTCCGTAAGCAATTTCATTCACGGTATCCCCTACCGCAAGTATCTAGGTCATTATTTCTCTCAAAGTTTTACGTCAACTGAGTTTTTCGAGTTGACAACCCTATACTTTAACTATTTCATTTTCTAGGTATTTCTTCTAACTCCTATCCTCACCAAAAAACCATGAAGCAACCTTTAATTATCAATATTTTTTTCACCAGTGCCGATATTATGTCATAATTATAAACATTGTCTATAATTGATTTAACTCCAGTGGTAGCGACGAAAATTCATCAACCCCATACAAATCCTCATCTCAAAACAGGCTGGAAAGGTTTAATTGAAGAATATAAATCTTATTTACCAGTAACACCAGAAACACCTATTATCACATTGAGAGAAGGTAACACTCCGTTAATTCCTGTGCCTACTATCTCAAACATGATCGGTCGTAACGTAAAAGTATTTGTGAAGTATGATGGTTTGAATCCCACAGGATCGTTCAAAGATCGAGGCATGACTATGGCTATCTCAAAAGCCAAAGAGGCTGGAGCAAAAGCTGTAATCTGTGCTAGTACTGGCAATACATCCGCCGCAGCGGCCGCCTATGCCACTAGAGCAGGAATGAAAGCATTTGTAATAATTCCAGATGGTTATGTCGCTTTAGGAAAACTAGCCCAAGCCTTAATTTATGGTGCGGAAGTCCTAGCAATTCAAGGTAATTTTGATCATGCTTTAACTATAGTTCGACAGATAGCCGATAATTATCCTGTCACCCTTGTTAATTCTGTTAATCCTTATCGTTTAGAAGGACAAAAAACGGCGGCTTTTGAAGTAGTTGATACTTTAGGTTATGCACCTGATTGGTTAGCGATTCCTGTGGGTAATGCAGGTAATATTACGGCTTACTGGATGGGTTTTTGTCAATATCACAGTGAAAATCGATGCGATATTCTTCCTCGAATGATGGGATTTCAAGCCTCTGGTTCAGCTCCTTTTGTGGAAGGGCATCAAGTATTAAAACCTGAAACCATCGCCACTGCTATTAGAATTGGAAATCCTGCTAATTGGGAAAAAGCCCTAGGAGTGAGAGAAGCATCTAATGGAGAATTTAATGCTGTCACCGATAGTGAGATTTTAGAAGCCTATCGTATTTTAGGCAGGGATGAAGGAATTTTTTGTGAACCAGCTAGTGCCGCTTCCGTAGCGGGAGTTTTGAAACTAAAAGAGCAGATTCCTGATAATGGTACTGTGGTATGTGTTTTAACGGGTAATGGTTTAAAAGATCCTGATAGTGCCATGAAAACCAGCGAAAGTGGCATCAGATCAGGAATAAAAGCCGATTTACAGGAAGTAGCCCGAATTATGGGCTTTGAATAGGAAATTAATTAACTCCTAATTCTTTAGTATTCCTCGTATTCAGGCATTTTCTGTTTTTGAGGAATATTAACTTTTTGAGGGCGATAATCAGATTCTCCATCGTCATCATCCCACATATCTTCATCCATAGATTCATCATAATCAGAATTTTTGGAATAATTATCATTATCTTTTGAGTGATAACGAGGTGCTGGTTCTCTTTTAACGACACTTTCTCCCCAATTATCTTCTTCTATGGCTTCTTCATATTCATCATAATCAATAGATTCCGCTACGGGACGCATCCCTTGACGTTTAATGGGTTGTTCTTCCCACTCATCATCATTCCAGTTATTTTCGATCACCGCATTAGGTCGATTTGCCATTGGTTTAGCCTCTATAGGGCGTAGAGGTACTCCCGTCGGTAGTTGATTTTCTGGGGCAGTGGTGGGAGCATAATACATCTCCTCGTCATCTTTTTCCCAAGGAGGGCGGCCAATACCTAAACGCTCTAATACCCCTACGGTAAGCTGAGTTATACGTTCCTCCGCGCCTTCAAAAACGATAATGCGATTAGGGCCACTACTCACAATTTCCTCTACTGATAATTCATAAGTACTAATTAATTGCTCAGGAATTTGAGGATAACCAATAACAGCGATGGTGAGAGAATTTACTTGTCCATCTAAAAGATTAAATTGAAAATCCCTTACTTTTCCTAAAGGTTCGCCTGTTTCGGTAACGACTTCAGAATTAATTAAAGTACTATATATATCAATTTCAACATCTTCAATGACATCCTCATCTTCAACTAAAATAACATCTCCTGTTTGAATTACACTGTTGAGATACATATATTTAGGAATACCAGACATAGCTAGACGATTATCTCTTAATCCTAAAGCCACTACTTCTCTTCGATCTACATCTACTAATACTTCTCTTACTACTCCTAGTCTCTTACCCGTACTGCGAGTAATAACTTGAGTATTTAAAAACTCGTTTCGTAAACGATTATCTATATTAGTCATAATAATTTATTTATAGGTGAAATTTAGTTTATTTAATTAATTTATTGTTAGTGTTTTGATAATAACTTAAAATTTGATTTTTAGAAGTCTCATTTTAGTTGATTATTTTCACTAATTAAAGATCGGATTTTACGATGTTTGCCCTATTAACTTGAAGAATTTAGACTTTAACAGAAATAGTTGCCAAAGTTAAAGCAATTTTTTCTACAATGCCTTGTATCCAATATTCGTCTTTTTTTGTATAGCTACGAGGAATATTAGTGGCTACTATTACCGCACCTTGATCATTTAATGGTAAACACATTAATCCTTGAATATTTGACGGTAAATAATCAAATTCAATTTTGGCAGGATAGTGTTTTAAATCTACTAAATATACTGATTTATGAGTCGTTATTACTCTTTTTAAAATCGTCCCTAAATTAACAGTTTTAATATTACTTAAAATTCCCCTTCTGAGTAATATTTCTCCTTGATAATAAACAACAATAGATTTAGTAACAGTATTATTTAAAATTAAGTGACTTGCCCAAGCTAATTCGGTTTTCACATTTTCTGATAAATTAGAAGCAAATTCGATGACTTCTTCTCCTTCTAAAGTAACGCTTTGAGGTGGGATAGATTCTATTTGTCGCAGTAAGATACTAAGCAATAAAAGCATAGCACAGAGAATAACTCCTAAAGCATCAGAACGAGCTTGAGAATCTAAAACCGTTGGAGTAGTCAAACGATTAATCATCAACAGAAACCCTCCCATTATACCCGCAATTAAAGGAAGATTTTTAATTAATTGATTTTGTTCTTTTTGTGCCATATTTTTTTATTCCATCTTTGACAAAATTAAAATCTATTCTAAGGAGAAATTTAAAATTTTTAATCGGTGCTTATTAATTAATATTAGTTCTTTTTTCCCCCGGTTCTAAAATTCTTTGAAATAAATAACCTGTACCTCTAGCGGTTAAAATTAGTTCAGGATTACTAGGATCTTCTTCTAATTTAGCTCTTAAACGAGATACATGAACGTCCACTACTCTAGTATCCACATGACGTTCTGGAGTATATCCCCAAACTTCTTGTAATATTTCTGACCGTGAAAATGGTTCTCCAGATTTACTAACTAATAATTCTAAAAGGCTAAATTCCATCCCCGTTAAACGAATACGTTGATCACCTTTATATACTTGACGTTTATTCGTATCTATTTTGATAGCATTGATCGATATTACACCAGAACTGGGTATTCCCGCTACTCCTGTTTTATCAATTCTTCTTAATACCGAGCGAATACGCGCTTCTAATTCTTTCGGGGAGAAGGGTTTAACTACATAATCATCTGCACCTAATTCTAACCCTGTGATTCTATCTGCCACATCCCCTAAAGCCGTCAGCATAATAATAGGAATATCGGATTCTTTTCTTAACTCTTGACAGACTCCATAGCCGTCTAATTTGGGCATCATTACATCTAATACCACTAAATCAGGTTGGGTAGCGTGAAAAGTAGCAATGGCATCTTCTCCATCGGCGGCTGTCACTACATCATAACCAATCATCGATAAACGGGTTTCTAAAATACGACGAATACTTGCTTCATCATCTACTACTAATATTTTTTCTTTCTGATTCTCCAATTTTTTACTCCTATAACTTTTTTCTTTCTATCTCGATAAAATCTAGTTTATATCAATTTGAAACTATCACATAGCAGTCTGTCGAAAGTTAATCAATTATTGATTGTTATGTATCCATGCAGTAATACCATCTGCAAGAGTTTTGGCTAATTTTTCCTGAGATTCAGAGTTTGTAATCCATTCAAATTCATAGGGATTAATCATAAAACCTAATTCTAATAAAACACTTAAGGAAGTATTTGGGCGAGTTAGGGCGAGATTATTCCAAAATACCCCATAGTTAGGGCGGTTTAAAGTTTTTACAAGATAATTCTGCATAAAAATTGCTAAATCCTGGGCTTGGGGATGATACCAAAATGTACTCACTCCTTTGGTGGTTTCTGGGTTACCTCCATCGGGTAAAGCGTTATAGTGAATGGAAAATGCAAGGGTGGGTTTTAATTCTTGAATCATTTTTTGGCGATCGCTTAAAGATACAAAAATATCACGATCTCTGGTAAGATAAACTTTAGCACCACGACTTTTTAATTGTTGAGCTAATAATTGAGAGACTTTGAGATTTACATCTTTTTCAGGGAAGCCAGTAGCGCCTAACGCGCCTAATTCATCGCCACCATGACCTGGATCTAGTAAAATAGTTACACCATCAAGATTATGAGAATTAGTCAAAGCAGGAGGATGATTAAATGTCAAAATTAAGTTATTCCCTTGATAACGGACATCGTAACCCCATTGCCTTGCAGATTTGAAGTTAAAAATATAGTCAATTTGTGAAGGATTAATTTGATACCAATCTAAACGTTTAATCAAAGGATTATCATCAAAACGAATAGTATCAGTTTGAGCAGTGGTATTATATAAAGATAAAGTAAAAGTTTGATCAGTTTGTTTGATAGCAATAGGTACAGGATTTTGTAAGGGAAAAATAACTTCTGTTTTATTGCCTACTTGACGAGAATTGATACTACGAATAATACTTATTGGTGGTACATTTGGGGGTAAAATTTTTGTTTCTTCTGCTTTTATCCAACCGCCATAATCTAATCGTAACCAATCTCCTTCTTTTCCCGTCACCATTGCTTTTGTGCCTTTAGGTAAAGGAGTTAACCTTGAATAGTCACTACCCGCCCCAGTTCGTGCTATACCTTGTTCTGTGATTACTTCAATCACGGTTAAATTTTGAGGATCTAATATACTAATATTACCCGTACTTTCTTGGGTGATGGTTTTTCCTTCATTATTCATCACAAAAACAGGAGTTATTTTACTGTCGATGTCTTCAAAATTTGTACATCCTTTTACCTTTTGCCATGATTGCGGCGTAATATTTTTTCCTTGGTTTTCACCGATTAAAATAGCAGAGTTTGATGGTAAATCAGTTATGGCTAATTCTGGGGTAAGATTTAAGATTTTTTCCCCTAACTTAACTTTTACTTGAGCATTTTGAGGAGAAATGGCTTCAAAACAAACTAATTCTTTCGGTAATCGACTTAAGTCAACTTGAGGAGATAAAAAACGAGGGGATAAACTCAAAATATCTTTAATATCAGGTTGAGTACTTATTTTAGTAATAATTCTTCTAATTTCTTCCTTGCCATAACGAATTACTAACTCATTATTGCCCATTTGTAAAGGAAAACTAGGAGCGAAATTACCTTGAGGAGATCGTAAAATTTCTTTATTATTAATAATAACATTTCCCTCACCTTTTACCGAACCAATAATAAAGATAGAATCGGCGGTAGTTTCATGATTAGCAGGAGGATAAACAATTTTTAAACCTTCCCCATAAGCAGATTTTGTGATTAAAGTGAAGGAAAAAGTTAATATTACTCTTTGCCAAAAATTACTTTTCACCATGAGTTTTTTTCAAAAATTTACAATTACTGGTTTCCATCTAAGTTTACTGGTGAAGGTAAGTAAAAAGCAAGAGGGAAAGAGCAAGGATAAATGCCTAACTAACTCCCTAACTCCCTAACTCCTATCTCCCTATCTCCCTATCTCCCTATCTCCCTAACTCCCTATCTCCCTAACTCCCTAACTCCCTATCTCCCTAACTCCCTAACTCCTAACTCCTAATAGCTTGATAAGATGAATGCTATTGACACTCATCCCAAGAAAATTTAGTTTAAACCAACTAATTGCTTACTTAAATCCCAGAGAATTTGTGCTTTATCAGTATCACTAGCTTCGTCAGAAACCTCTTGCACAAAAGATTTACGCCCATCTTTTTGACGATTTCCCCAACTCCAATAAACACCAGATACATTATATTCAGGATCAGCTACAACCATAGCAACTCTTTCTCCAGCTAACTCTTCGGAAACATAACCACCTGTAATATTTTTTTGGAAAAGAGGGAATATAGTTTTAAATAAAGAATAATGATTACGGAAAAGAGCCGTAGTTGCTACACATCCAGGATATAACGCCGAGAAAACAATACGACTAGATTGATGATAACGGCGATGTAATTCTTTCATGGTTAGCATATTGCACAATTTACTGTCTTTATAGGCTTTTCCTGATTTGAATTTCTTACCGTCAATCATAGAAATAGGTGCTTTAAAGCCTTGTTTGAAACCATCTAACTCTCCTAAATCTGGAGGTGCAGGAATGGGGATTTTACCGCCTAATTCTTTGGGGTTAGCCGTTACTGTACCTAAAATAACTAATCTTGGCTCAGGATTACCAGATTTTTGTAAATCCTGTAACATTAAATTGCATAGTAAAAAATGTCCTAAATGATTGGTGGCAACGCTGATTTCGTAACCATCTTCATTACGGATAGGTTCTTTTAATAAAGGGTAATAAACCGCAGCGTTACAGACTAAAGCATCTAACTTTCTCCCCGTTGCCCGAAAATCCTCTACAAATTTGCGCACACTACCAAAGGATGCTAAGTCAAGATAAAGTGCTTGATAATTTTGAGGGGAAATACCTACTTCTTTCGCTGCTTTATGGGTTTTTTCGAGGTTACGACAAGCCATAATTACAAACCAGCCTTTTTCTGCTAATGCCCTAGCGGCTTGTAATCCTACTCCCGAAGAAGTGCCTGTTATGATTACTGTTGATTTATTATCTATAGCCATTTTGTTTTATATAATTAAATTTCATCATGTTCTATGATCTCACATAAAGCTAAATTCAATTTCTAAGTTTCTTTAAGCAATATGACAACCTATTCTTGAAACTCCAACGGCGGTCGCTCAACGTTGAATTCTTGGGTTCAGCGAGTCCACTTATCTAAACCGATTGCTCGACTTAAACAGTGGTTGTTCTCTCCCCAAGCGTTGATTTCGCTATGCCCTAGCGTACATAGAATAAAATTAATGATTAATAGTTTAACCATTATTAATTAGAGATAATATTTAGTTTTAGTTAAAAATATTATCCCCAAAATTTTTTATCTCTACTTGTAAAATCTCTAAACCATATCAGCCAAAAGGTTAACAGCTTCTTTTTGCAGTGCTACTCGGTTATCATCGTAACGAGTCAAAAGATTTATTCTGGGACTCTAAACTACTTTTAAAGAGTAACTGTATTTCAAGTTAATCTTAAGGAAAATTGTGTTTTTTAATTGAGAAGGTTAGGGTAAAGGATTTTTGATAAACCAGCCAATAACGCTATGATTATCCCACCGATAACGCTCCGAGCAATAAAGTCTAGGTTATCTAATCGTTTTCCTAATCCGTTAACATCGCTTTTAACAGTAGCTATCTCTACTCTCATATCATTTAGCTTTTCGTTTACTTGGATAAATTGAGAATTTACTTGCTCAAAACGAGAGTCTATTTTTTCATTTACTTGCTCAATTTTGCGATCTACTTGCTCAAATTTAGAGTTAATTAAATCTTTTAACTCTCTTAAATCATTATCTGTTACGGTACTCATGTTAAAATCCTCATTAAGATATGGAAAATATTTGTTAAGAGTGATTACCCGTTACTCCCCATCTATTCTACTTTACACGGCTGGTTTTAATATTCATCTTCTAAGGTAAAGTTGTAAGATTTTTAGGAGTTTGCTTTCCATTACCAATATCTAAAGGCAAGGGGATAAAACCTGACACCTGATACCTGATACCAGCCTAAATCATGATTTTTGTCTTAAAATTCTTAATAAAGTTTCCATTTCTAATGGTAAAGGTGCGATGGCCTCGATAACTTCTTGGGTGATAGGATGAGTTATGGTTAACCTAAAAGCGTGTAAAGCCTGACCCGTTAAGTTGACACCTACAGAATGACCAGCACTATACAATGGATCGCCCAGAATAGGATGTTTGATATAACTAGAATGTACTCTAATTTGATGAGTTCGACCAGTACCTAAAGTAAAATGAATTAAGGAATAGTTGCCTAATCTCTCTTTTACTTGCCAATATGTCAATGCTTCTCTACCTCCTTTTTCTACGGTGACAACAGACATTTTTTTTCCATCTTGAGGATGTCTGCCTATGGGTAAATCAATCATTCCTGACTCTTCTTTCGGCGAACCATACACCACCCCTAAATATTCACGAGTAGCTGTTTTAGCCTTGATTTGATTTTGTAAACTATGTAAAACTGACTCTGTTTTCGCCACCACTATCGCTCCAGTGGTATCTTTGTCTAAACGATGGACTATTCCAGGCCTTTCAACACCGCCAATACCTTGTAAATCAGGACAATGAGCTAAGAGTGCGTTAACTAAAGTTCCTTGACGATGACCGGGTGCAGGATGTACCACAAAATTAGCTGGTTTATTAATAATAATTAAAAACTCATCTTCATAGAGAATATTTAGGGGAATATCTTCAGCTATAAGGATTGAGGTGACAGGAGGAGGAATATTAACGATAATCACATCATCCTGTTTTAAAATGGTCTTTTTTTCTACACAAACACAATTATTAACCAATATTTCGCCATTTTCGATTAATTTTTGAATCCGTGAGCGAGATAAATTTGTGATATTATCTGCTAACCATAAATCAATCCTTTCTCCTCCTTTGATGACAGTCAATTCTTGTGGAGAAGATGAATTATCTAATGATGGCAACTGTTTTGAATTTGACACTGTTTATACTTGATAATGAAATTATAATTTAAAGTTTTATGTTGCCTTATTTCTTGTCTAAAAATTATCGACTATTGACTAAATTAGTCATAACTTTTCCCGTTTTTGGATTTTGTCCTAAATCTTTACGAGAATCCGTAATTAACCAGTCGATAGCTGCCGCTTGTACATCAATGGCTGTACCTGTTTTATCTACACAATAACGTCCAAATACTAATTTATCCACTAAGCGAACCCCTGAACCAAGACGAGAATATTCAAAAATAACACTATTATCTACCGTTGCACCTTCACAAATCCAACAATTAGGTCCTATCATCGTTGGCCCGACTATTTTTGCACCGTCTTCAATATGAGTCATCGCACCAATATATACTGGCCCTTGTATATCCACTTTATCCCAGTTTACGGACACATTTAAACCAGTATAAACCCCTGGTTTGACTTCCTTTCCCGGTATTTGTACGTTTTTGACTTCCCCTCTTAATACTGATCTTACCGCTTCCCAATAATCTGGTACTTTTCCTATATCTATCCATTCAAAATCCATATTAACCGCAAAAAATGGTAGGTTTAATTCCACTAATTTGGGAAATAATTGACTACCAATATCATATTGCTGATTTTCGGGTATATAATCGATAATCTCAGGTTCAAATATGTAAATACCCGTATTTATTTGAGTACTTAACGCTTCATCAATAGATGGTTTTTCTTGAAAGGCTAAAATTTGACCATTTTCATCCGTCACCACTACCCCATAACTGGAAACTTCTTCTTTCGGTACAGATTTTGTCACTACTGTGGCGATCGCACCTTTTTCTTTATGTTTTCTGACAACTTCTGTTAAATCAAGATCAATTAAAGCATCACCACATAACACCACAAAAGTATCATCAAAAAAAGGATTAAACTTTTGAATTTTTTTTAACCCACCAGCAGAACCTAAAGCCTCCCCTAACAATTCACCGTCAACGATCCTACCTTCAAAAGAATAACCGATTTCCACCCCAAAACGTTGACCATCTCGAAAATAATTTTCAATTTCTTCTGCTAAGTGACTAACATTAACCATAATTTGATTAAAGCCATGTTTACGGAGTAATTCTACAAGAAATTCCATAACAGGTTTTTGCAAAATAGGTATTAAAGGCTTTGGAATGCTATGGGTAATAGGACGTACACGAGTTCCCTTCCCTGCTGCGAGAATCATTGCTTTCATAATAATATAGTAATCTATCAATAAAAATAACTAAAGTTTATGATTAAAGATAGCACTAAAAGCCATGAATAGTTAATCAGCAATTACTATTTAACTGCTATACATTCAATTTCCACTAAAACATCTTTCGGTAAACGAGAAACTTCTACACAAGCGCGTGCGGGGGGATTTTCGAGGAAATATTGACCGTAAACCTCATTCATAGGGCTAAAATTAGTTAAATCACTCATAAAAACGCTAGTTTTGACGATATTTGACCAATTAACTTCAGCTTCGGTCAAGATAGCTTCAATATTCATCATAACTTGTTTCGTTTGAATGGTAATATCACCTTCTCCCACAATTTCCCCAGTTTCAGGATTTAACGGAATTTGTCCTGCGATAAAGATAAACTCTCCTTTTGTGGCGATCGCTTGACTATAAGGACCTACTGGAGAGGGAGCATTTTTAGTATAAATAACTTTTTTCGTACTCATAATTAGAAATGAAGAATGATAAATTTTTACTATTGATTATTTTGACAAAAAACTGCTGCCAAAAAAAATGACAACAGTTAATCGTATTATATACAGTTTTATTAATAGGCTAGGCCCATACTGCGAGTAGTTTCTGCACCTAAATAGACACGGATACTGAGGAAGTCGGTAGGACAAGCAGTCTCACAACGCTTACAACCAACACAATCTTCAGTACGAGGGGAAGACGCAATTTGTCCAGCTTTACAACCATCCCAAGGTACCATTTCTAGTACATCAAGAGGACAAGCACGAACACACTGGGTACAGCCAATACAAGTATCGTAAATTTTTACACTATGGGACATAAAATAAAGACTCCTATCAATGATTTCTCAATTTAAGGTTTACTTTACCGCAGTATATAATCTACGTCACCTTTTCTGAAATATAACTTTAAACTCTGTAACAATTATTATTAGTACAAAGTTTTACTATTATGTTAATAAAAGATTAAAATACCCGAAAAATCAAGACTTAAAGAAAAAGTAGGAGTAAAAATAGTCACAATTGTCTGTAAGTACTTTTTTTGTTATAATTACCTTTATTCCTCTTAGGATATATTTTTTTTGATAAGTTATTAAAATAATAGACCTCTTGCAAAATAAAAAGTAAAATCTGTTTTAGGATGGAAAACGTTAATTTCTTAACTCATTACTCCACTTCTGCAAGAAGTCTAATCATGGGTATAAAATCCTGTGGTTTAGGGTTTAAACTATTGCTAATAAATTTTAGAAAATCTGATAAGATAGTTTAAAACTAAAAGTCAATGACTTTTAAAGGTAGGCTTAATAACCCGTAAATCCATAACAAAATGTGACATGAATAATGTATAATCTCTGTTCATCTTAATAAAGATATTTGTTTGACTGAAACCATTAATTCCATTACTCCATGAATATAAATTACACCTTTAGATTTAAACAGTTTTGTCAGTGTAATAAGAATTTAATTTTTATAACTAAGGTAAAAAGTAATAAATAAAAAAACTAATAATAATTAATTACTAAATATTTACTCGAAAAATATCTAATGTTATTGATGCTTTTTGATAAAAATAATTACCAGAAATAATTGTTGAATTAGTGATTTTAAATTATGAGGACAAAACAAGTTAATTAGTGACAAAAAATCTTAGGATATAAAATAACAAAAATTTGATTGATGATTACTTTTCTTGTTTTAGAGAAAATAGTCAAGGAGAAGATGAATAGAGGCTATTAATAATTAAATATTTCCCATTGCCAATAGTAGAGATTTGTGAAAAGATAAAATAAGGTCTGAAAATTTGATTAGCCTTTGTCTTGAAAATGACTCAAATATTTAGATACTCAAACAAATATCCTCTTATTTCATTTAATAAATCTAGTTCCATAGTTCAGCTACAGAAAAATTTATCTTTTAAGTATAAATCTCTTATTTTATAGGCAATAAAACACTGGTAAATGTTGTAAGAAAAAATAATGACTCTATCTATTCTTAATTCTAAAAAATCTAAAGATTAATCACATATTTATAAAATTTTTTGAGGAAATTGAATGCCAAAACAAATAATTATTGCAGAAAAAAATCATATAGCAGCAGTATTTGCTGAAGATCAAATTCAAGAATTAGTAGTAGCAACAGGAAATCAACAAGTAGGAGATATTTATTTAGGAATAATTGAAAACATTATTTCTGGTATTGATGCGGCTTTTGTGAATATTGGTGATGCAGAAAAAAATGGTTTTATTCATGTTACAGATTTAGGCCCTTTACGCCAAAGAAGAACAGCAGGGGCAATTACAGAATTATTATCTCCTCATCAGTCTGTCTTAGTTCAAGTAATGAAAGAACCTACAGGAACAAAAGGCCCTCGTTTGACAGGAAATATCAGTCTTCCGGGGCGTTATCTTGTATTAATGCCTTATGGTAAAGGAGTAAGTTTGTCTCGGCGTATCAAAAATGATAACGAGCGCAATCGTTTACGAGCTTTAGCAATACTTTTAAAACCTTCAGGGATGGGGATTTTAGTGCGTACTGAAGCCGAAAGTACTCCAGAAGAGTCCATTATTGAGGATTTAGAGTTATTACAAAAGCAATGGGAAAAAATACAACTGGATGCTAATACCATCAATGCACCTGCTTTATTGAATCGAGATGACGATTTCATTCAAAGGGTATTAAGAGATATGTATTCTGATGAAGTGAATCGTATTGTAGTTGATACTGATGATAGTGTCAAAAGGGTTAAAAAACAATTAATGAATTGGGGAGGAGGAAAATACCCTGAAGGTGTTGTTATTGATCATCATCAAGAATTTCGCTCCATTTTAGACTATTTCCGAGTTAATGCAGCTATTAAAGAAGCTCTTAAACCCAGAGTTGATTTACCTTCGGGGGGTTATATCATCATTGAACCAACGGAAGCCTTAACGGTTATTGATGTTAACTCTGGTTCATTTACTCATTCTGCCACTTCCAGAGAAACTGTGTTGTGGACAAATTATGAAGCCGCCGCCGAAATTGCTCGTCAGTTAAAATTACGCAATATTGGTGGTGTGATTATCATTGATTTTATTGATATGGATTCTCGCCGTGATAAGTTGAAGTTATTAGAACATTTTAATCGCTCTTTGAAAACCGATAAAGCACGTCCCCAAATTGCTCAATTATCAGAGTTAGGATTGGTGGAATTAACCCGTAAACGTCAGGGTAAAAATATTTATGAATTATTCGGTCAACCTTGCTCTCATTGCGGTGGTTTGGGTCTTGTAGCACATTTACCCGGACACACTGAAGTTGTGGAGACTTTACCTCCTAGTTATTATCAACCGATTATCGTTAATAAAAATGTCGAAAAAACTGCGGTAGAGGAAAAAACTAATTTCTTAGATGATTATAAAAATGCTCAAGATGAACAAGAATTAATTAATCATCCTAGTTATCAAGAACAAACTAATGGTAATACTCGTCGTCGTCGTCGTCGTCAAGATTCAAAAGAAGAAGTTGTTGTAGTTACTCCTAATAATCCTATTAATAACGAAACCGATAGTAAACCTGACAGAAAAGATCGTACTGTTTTACCTCGTCATCCTCGTCGAGATGAAAGTAAAATGGAAAAAGTCGTCATCAATATGACAGATGCAGAACAAGATATTTATGCTTTAATGGGTGTTTCACCTTTACTACACATAAATCAAGAGTTCGCTGATCCTAAATCTGTTTTAATTTACGTTCAATCACCCCAAGTAAATGATGTTACTAATTCTGATACTCAAGTTAATAACTCTAATGATATTAATAGTTCTGAACATGATCTCACCATCGAACACATTAATGATACGGAAAGTGATAACCACAGTGCGATCGCCAATGAGATCCCACCATCAGAAGAAAATATTGTCACAGAATTATTAGAAATAATCGAAGAAAAAGAGGAAAAAGAAGAAAGGAAGGAAAATATTAACATTGAAACAGAAAAAGAAGAACCTTTAATGATAGATTTAAAAATTGAACCTGAAACTATTACAGAAGCCTTGATTAAAGAAGCTGATAATCAAGATGTACCTGTGGTTCGTCGTCGTCGTCGTCGTACTTCTACTTCTTCGGTTTCTTAATTTAATTTAATTTTTGATTACTGAGGTTGATCAGAATTGTCAGCTAAAGCATTTACAATAGTTCTTGTATTAACCTTTAACATTTTCACATAACTATCAGCCTCAGTGCCTTTAACACTAATAGAATCAGAATAAAGTTTGTCTTGGGCGACTTTTACCTTGGATTCTTGTGCAACAGTTTCAATTAAAGTGGGGTTAATAGTAGTTTCCGCAAAAATTGCTTTGACTCCGCTATTTCTAATGATTTCGACTAAATTTTTAATAGTTTGTGCGCTAGGTTGTTCTTCTGTACTAATACCGATTAGTGTACCGGGGATTTCCAATCCATAAGCATTACTATAATATTGAAAAGCATCATGAGAAGTGATTAATTTTCTCTGGTTAGGAGGAATTGTAGCGATTTGAACTTTAATCCAGGAATCTAATTCTTGTAATTCTTCAATTAATTTAGCAGCATTTTCAGTAAATTTACCTTGATTTTCAGGATCAATTTCAATTAATTTATCTCGTATTGCTTTAACCATTATAATGCCATTTTGTGCATTTCCCCAAACATGAGGATCTGGTCTTTTTTGTCCTTTATGCTCAAAGTCAAGGGGTTTTATCTGTTCTCCTACCGCTAATTTTTCTCCTTTAATACCCGTAGAATTAATTAATTTAATAATATTTGGTTCGAGATTATAACCGTTATATAAAATTAAATCTGCTTTTTCTAAAGCTATAGTATCTTGAGGTACAGGTTCATATATATGAGGATCTGCACCCGCTTGTAAAATACTAATATTATCAATTTCTTCCCCTCCTATTTCCTCCGTCAAATTAGCGATAATAGTGCTGGTTGAAACTACTTGAGGTTTATCATTAACCTTATTTGATGTATTTTGGGAATTTTGATTACAACTACCCAAAAAAATAAGTAAGCTACTAAGAAAAATAACTCTTTTGATCTTCATTAGGAAACTAAAATACTTTTCATAATCTTTTCATAAAGTGTAGCATCTTATTCCTAAAATAAATAGGGGTTGCTGAAAAAGTATTCTGACATCTAATACTTCATTAAACTGAGATCTTGCACCAATACATTAATACCTAATAGTTAAAAAGGGAAAAATCAATTCTCTTATGGTTAGTATCAATTCTTATACTCATTACTCGTTACTCATTACTCATTACTCCCCCTCACCAGTGATTTTTAAACGAGGTGCAAGATCTGAGTTAAATATTAATACCACTAGGCTCATTATAAGTTGCAATAATTCGATGACAACCAGATTCAGGTTTTGCCCATTGATAAATGTATTCTTGAGGATTTCCCCAACACAAACCTAAATAGATTTCTTCTTTTCCTGCATCTAATTCTGCCCATTCTCCTTCTTTATATAATTGTTGTAATGACTCTTTATTGACTAAGGAATTATGATCATTACTTAAATAAAACTTCATATCTTGAGTAACATCAAGCCAAAAATCTATCACCGAAGACTTAGCCTGAATTAAGATTTCTTTATCACCTTCTACGGGAATTAACTGATTATAAATTTCGGGAAAACGAAAATATTTATCTTTAAAAATAATATTGCGCCAAACAATGCCAGAGACTTGATGTTTTTGCTGATATTCATGAATTTGTTGCCGAAAATCACGAAAAACAAACACCCGACTGGTTTTTTTCATATCAATAGCTTTAGCTACAGCAGGATTATCTAACTTTTCCTCTGCATTAAATATTAATCTCATTCCTCCCCAAGTTGCCCTTAATTCTAACTCTAAAAACGTAATTAATTCGTCTGTGGTGTAAGTCATTTCCGAAAAAATAGCTAGTAAATATTATTTAACTTTAGAATACATCATGACCGATAAAATTAGCTAAAGATAAAGTATTAATTTGAGGTTGACTTTCTGCCTTAGCTTTTGTTACATCATCGTTATAACCCCATAATGCCAAAAACAAGTTAACTTCTTCTAAATCTTGCTGTTGATTCACTAATTCTAAAGCCTCTAATCTATCCTCCATAAAACATATATCCCTAGGGTACACTTTTTCTTGATTAATAATTAATCGTAAACTTTCATATTTAGGGCGTTTAACTTCCTTACCCATAATCGCATTATCATTTAAAAAAATTCCTTCCTTTTCTAATAATTGTTTAGTAAATTTACCTTCTTTTGTTGTAATAATATACAGCTTAATATTTTGTTTTATTAAATATTTAAGTTTATCAATAACCCCATCATAAAAACAGTGTAAATCTAACCAATTTTCTAAATTATTTTTAATTTGTAACTCTCTAACTTTATCTAAAGTTTTTGATATTTTTTCGATAGTAATTCCTTGTGAATCAAGAATTTTAATCGCTTTTTCTTTGATATTATGCCAATTAGATAAAATATTATTAGGAGTTTCACCCCAAGTTAAAACTTTTAATAATAAAGGCATTTCCCAACCTGTTTCCACCACAGGACGCAATAAGTTAAAATCAGTTTGTAAACTATCAAGATTAACTTTTGAATCGTGCCAAATTTCTTGATAAACTAATTTACTACTGTAAAAATATTCCCTTAAACCATTACAAATAACACCATCAAAATCGCTGACTAATATCTTCATCACTAAGCTATATTTATCAAATAAAAAACGCCACAAAATCAGTTTAATCTGAACAATTGTAGCGTATTTTAGTTTTAGAATTAATCTTATTTAAAATTTTAATTCCTAAAATTGAGGCTTAATTACAGGAGTACGTCTTCTAATAGGAGGGCGAGAAAAATCTTCCCCAGTTGATGCTGGTTTCGGATTTAAAGGTTGACGCAAAGGGGGTCTTTGTTGTCTTACTTTTGTTCGCTCTTGATCTTCATATATCTCCAAATAAAGAACATCCCCAGCCACTTGAGCCGCAGTTTGTAATACGGTTCTCACGGCTTGAATATTTCTTCCTCCCCTACCATAAACTTTTCCTTTTTCGTTATCTTCAAAAGCTAGACGAATCCAGACTTTACGACTACTAGCTATATGCTCACAATCAAAGCTCAACAATTCAGGAGATTCGAGTAAAGGTTCAATTAAAAAACGTACTAAACCATCATAATCAGGTTTAGAGTTATGATCAATATTGATATTTTGTTCACTATTAAGCATTTACTTGTTCAAATACTTTTGCTTTTGCTAAAATGCTACGCACAGTTTCCGTCGGTTGAGCGCCTTGTTTTAATCTGGTAACAATAGCAGGTACATTCAACTTAGTTTCATCAGTTCTGGGATTATAAAAGCCTAATTCTTCTAAAGCTCTTCCATCTCGACGATCACGACTATTCATCGCTACAATGCGGTAACTTACTTCTCTTTTTTTACCTAATCGTTTTAAACGTAATTTAACCATATTAATTTAATTTATTTGCAATTCGACTTCATGAGTTAAGATTTAATTAACCTATACTATGATACTCAACTTTGACCGCAATTGCTAAATAAGTTACTTAATAATTGACATTTTACCGTTAATACCTGAAAATTATAATAATTTTTACCGTGAAATTAACAGAAATAACCTATCGTTGATTAGATTTTTTTGATCGTAGAAACATAAGTCCCCAGAAATAAAGAAAAAGTTTAAATAACTACTTCAATAATTAATTTTGTTTTTCATTATACAAAGAATCAACGTCATTATGGTAAATGAGATTCTGTCATCACGATAATAAATTCACTTTTTAAACTCTCGATGTCTGTGGTTATCATTACCGAGAATAAATTTATGAATAATCCTTTTAATTTACATTCCGCAGTCATCTATAACAATATTGACCTTGTTAAAAACATATTAGAAGAAAAAAACCTTATTCAAGTTATTAGTAACAAAGAAAAAAATCAATCTTTAATTTATGCTGTACAAAAAGGATATATCGACATTATTGAATTATTAATTAATCATGGTGCGGATGTTAACTTTCAAAATTTCCCCCATAAAATGACACCATTAATGTTTGCTTGTGCGATAAATAATCCTTCTATATGTGAATTATTAATTAATTATGGTGCTAATGTTAATCTTACTAATGATGACGAAACTTCTTGTTTAATGATTGCTAGTTATAAAGGATTCACCGCCATTGTGGAAATATTACTCCAACATAATGCACAAGTTAATCTTCAAGATTTAGACGGTGATAACGCTCTTTATTTAGCCATTAAATCGAATCATAAAACCGTTGTTTGTCTTTTAATGGACTATGGTGCAGATGTTTTTATGGATGATGGTGCATTAAGTATTGCTATTGATACCAATAATCTCAAAATGGTTAATCTTTTGCTGGAAAAAAAAGTAAATGTTAATCAAGGAAATCGAGACGGAGTTACTCCTTTAATGACGGCTTGTGCCCAAGGAAATTTAGCCATAGTAGAGAGATTATTACAAGCAGGAGCAAATATTAATCATCAAGATTTAACTGGGGATTCCCCTTTACACTTAGCAGTATTAGAAGATCATTTAAAAATTGTCATCTTATTATTACAAAATGGAGCAAAAGTAAATATTATTAATCAAGAAAGAGATTCACCTTTATTAATTGCTACTTTACAAGGCTATACAGAAATAGTAGCCCAATTATTAGCTTATGGCGCTAATCCCAATTTTCAGAATCAACAAGATACACCTCTAGGTTTAGCTATCGTTAATGGTTGGCAAAAAATCGCTATGGATTTAATCCAAGCTGGTGCAAATCCCAATACTAGACTCCTTGATGGTAAAACAATTTTAATGAAAGTTTGTGATCAAAATAATAAAGAATTAATTTCAAAGTTGTTGAAAGCTGGAGCTGATGTTAATTTAGAAGATAAAGGAGGAGGTACAGCTTTAATGTGGGCATCTCATCGAGGATATTTAGAAGCTGTAAAATTATTACTTGAAGTCAAAAATATTAACATTCATCATCACAATCACGGAAATTATACCGCCGCTAGTTTAGCTGAGTATAATCATCATCCTGAAGTAGCAAAGTTTTTAAAAGATTGGGAAGTCAAATAACTCTATCTATCACCAATGTTGATTCATAGATTTTTAACTGTTTAAAAAAAGGGCGAACGATGGGGCTCGAACCCACGAATGGCGGTACCACAAACCACTGCCTTAACCACTTGGCTACGCTCGCCGTTACATTTAACCATGATAACTTATTTTCTGTAAAATGTCTAGTAATTATTAAATTTTTCCTCTATGAATCCATTAACCCCAAATCACAGAAGTCCTCTATCTATTAGTCTTACTATAGGAGGAGGTTTACTTTTTATTCTTAGTTTATTATTATTTTTTACCAATCCTTCACAAAAAAAATATGAAATATTCGCTTCTGAACAGTTAATACAATATGCAAAAGAAAATGTATGTACTATTAAGTCTAATAATATTGAAGAGGCTATTAAAAGTCAGGTTTGTAACTTAATGTTAGATACGGGAAAAAATCAAATACCAAAATTAATCGAGAAAACTACTCGACAACGAAACTATTTACTTTTTAGTGTTTATGAGACTAATTTATATATTTATAACTTTGAAACTATCGGAATTTTTAATCAGTTTTTTGTCATCGGTTTTAATTCTTCTATGGCTAGATAATTATTTCTTAACACTTCCTTGAAAGGGGAAGCTATGAAAAAATTATTTCTGAACCAGGGGCATTGACTTTTACTTGTAATACTTGGCGATCGCTGAAAACTGATTGTAAACGAGAATGAGTTTCAGGGGGTGCAAAAAAGAGAATAAACCCCCCAGCACCAGCACCTAATAACTTACCACCCCAAGCACCAGCGTCCATACCTTGCTGATAAAGTTGATCAATTTCAGGGTTAGAAATTACCTGAGATAAACTACGTTTAGCCATCCATGCCTGATGTAACAAATCACCGAAAACGGAAAAACATTGATTGCTAGTCAGGATATTCCAACCATCATCAACCATTTTTCGCATATCTTTTAAAGTATCTGTATTATCGATCACTTTTTCTAATTGATGGGCTACCACTTGGGCGGCACGTCTTTTAATACCCGTAAACACCACAAAAAGATGTTGCTCAAACTCCGTTAATCTTTGAGCCGAAATGGGTAAACGATGGACAATAATATCAGTTTCCGTGCGAAATTCTACTAAATTAAAACCTCCCACCGCTGCCATTAATTGATCTTGACAACCAACTTTATCTTGTAATAAATTTCTTTCTACATAAATAGCTTCATAGGCTAAATCTAAAGGGCGGATAAATTCTCCTTTAAAACTATGTAATGCTTGAAGTAATGCCACAGTAAAAGTAGAAGAAGATCCTAACCCAGTAAAAGCGGGTAAATCAGCGACATTATGTAGTTCAATATCTCGCTCTAAACCACAAAATTGTAAACATTCACGATAAACGTTATGTTGAATATCCGCCAAATTTTTGACTAATTCTACCTGACGATAAGATAAACGCATGGTATAGTCGAATAAATGACTAGGAAATGGACTAGCGGTTAAATAACAAAATTTATCGATGGCTGTGGCTAAAACCGCACCTCCATGACGTAAAAAATGTTCAGGGTAATCCGTACCTCCGCCAAAAAAACTAATTCTAACAGGTGCGCGGGAAATGAGCATATTTTCAATGATTGATGATTGATAATGAATAATTACTCATTAATAAATTTAAACTCTATATTAGAGAGCAAAATTTAATCATAAAAGAAAATTAAACACTATCAATTTTAAAATTAATTAACTTTTTCCGAAGTAGATATATTTTTATCCGTTTCATTACTTGGTTCAAGTTTGGCATTCATGGTAACGGTTTCTTCGATGTTTTGAGCTTCTTTTTTAAACTCCTCTTGAAATTCTTTAGAAGCCTCTTGAAAACCTTTAATTGTTTTGCCTAAACTTCTGCCAATTTCGGGTAACTTTTTTGGACCAAAAATTAATAACGCTACCACGAAAATGAGGATCATTTCTGGAAGTCCGATACCAAAGACATTCATTATTTATAATTAAATTCTAATGTTTAGTGTTTAATGGACAACAACTTTTACTTGCTAGATTTGATTCAAAAATTAACTATCAACAATCAACTTTTTGAGGATTTATTGACCAAGACTGCTCCAGTCAACGGTTACACCTTCAAGTAAGAGTGAAGAATTGTAAATTTGTAGAATGATCAATAAAAAGACCAAAAACAAGACCATAAATACTCCCATTAAAGGGGTTGTACTCCATCCGGGAGCAACTTTACCATATTCTGAGTTAAGAGGCTTTAGAATATCGCCTAAACGAGTACGTTGTGACATATTTAACCTTTGATATTACAATTATTTTTTTATCTGTCGTAATATTATAGAGTAATAAGACCTTTATTTTACAAAGAAATAGCATTTATGGAAACTGCAACAATTGTCGGATTTACTATCGCTGCGGTGTTAGTCGCTTTTACGGGATACGCTATTTATACTGCTTTTGGTCCTCCTTCTACGGAATTAGGCGATCCTTTTGAGGATCACGAAGACTAAAATACTAATTAATTAGCAATTAACAATTAATTTTGGTTCATGGCTAAATATTTACTGATTGTAAGTCTTCCCATGTAATTTGTTGTTTATCTCCTGCAAATTCGTTATCAGGAGTAATAAATAACATACAATGACATTCTTTTCTCTCTCTCATGGGTACACAAGGGCAATTCCAAAAGGTATTTTTGACTTCGGCTTCTTTATCTTCGTAGTGACGACAAGGACAAAGAGGAGAGCCTAATTCTTCTTTATGACGTGCTAATCCTTGAATCACAACGGCGGTGACAGAAGGTTCTGAACAAAAGTAAGTGTCTGTACGTTTAGCGTATTGCTCTGCAAAATTTTTCATTGCTTCTAGGGTTTTATCGTTGCTAACTTCACTCATAGTGATTTATTTTGATATTCTGCTACGGTTTCTCTTAACATTTTACCTGATTGAGAGTCTTCAAAAATTTTCTGATGATTCTATTCTTATGGATTATTTTCTGTAAATTATTAATCCATAAAAAATTGGAAGCCATTAACTAAATTGTAAACGGTCAATTATTGATGTATGATTAAGTCATAGATATATTTTACTTTTAACACACTGAGAACATACTATATTCTCAAAACCTTCATGAGACATCGGCAAATTAGCCCAGAAAGCGCACTTGGTTTAGTTTCTACCTACAGTTTTCCCGCCATTGTTGGCACTGCTGACATGATGCTTAAGTCGGCGGAAGTTTTGTTGGTAGGTTATGAAAAAATTGGTGCTGGTCATTGTACTGCTATTGTAAGGGGGAACATTGCTGATGTGCGGTTAGCGGTAGAAGAAGGTGCTAGAATGGCTGAGCAAATAGGGCAATTACACACTAAATTAGTAATAGCACGACCGATGCGTAATTTAGAAGCAATATTCCCTATCGGTAGCCGTTTAGTGGAAATAGCACACCATCAAAAAGGTTATAGTAAATTAAGTAATCGCTCTATTGGCTTAATTGAAACTAGAGGTTTTCCTGCTATGGTAGGAGCGGCTGATGCTATGTTAAAATCAGCAAATGTACAGTTAGCATCTTATGAAACTATCGGTGCTGGTTTATGTACTGCTATTATAAGAGGATCAGTTGCAAATGTTGCCGTAGCTATGGAAGCGGGAATGGCAGCCGCAGAAAGAATTGGGGAGTTAAATTCAGTGATGATTATTCCTCGTTTATTAGAAGATTTAGAGCATACTTTACCTGTAGCTGCTTACTGGTTAGATGAGCAAGAAAAAGAACAACCCTTACCAGTGTTAGCTTCTAAGCAACGAACTCAACAACGTCGTAAATTAGTAGCATTACCTGAATTAGAAAAAGTGCCTTTAACTTTTGAAACTAGAGAGAAAGTGCAACAAAAAGCTGAATTAGAATCTAATTTGGAAGATAAGGAATAAGGAGTAATAACTACAAATAAAGCTATCAATCTTAGTAAGTAAGTAAGTAAGTAAAATTACTTGTATGTTTACTTTTTAATGTTATTTTAAATAAAATTTATATCTTTCTTCTAATTGTGTAAAAGTTAGATTTTTTGTCCAAAATTCTACTAAACTATGACCTAAAGCATAAGCATCATCTTCAGGATTACCATTATTTTCTATTAATAAAGGCCATAAAAATAGTAAATCAAATTGCATTTTATCTTCATTATTTGTACTTAATAAAGAGAATAAATCATAGGCTAATTGCAGTTTTCCTATAACTACTGGTAATTGCTCAATGGGGATTTTTTCTGCTAATAAATAAGCTAGACGGGGTGATCCTGTCGTGATAGTTGAAATAAATTGTAGGACAGGACTTTTTAATAAAGTTGTTAATCCCTGAGAAGTTGCCATTTGAAAGGAATATTTATCGATAATCTTGGCGGCGGCAATACTTTTAGCTTCCACATTACGGAAAAAACGAGCTAATCTTACTTGTTTGGCAGGAGCGATCGCCTCTAAAATATTGATAGCTAAAATGTCATCATGCCATGATTGTCGGGAAGTGAGATAGTCGGCGGTAACCATAGGTAAAATTCCTGTGCAAAATTCTCCTAAATTTTCTTGACGATATTTAACGGCTTCTCGGATAGAGATTTCTTTGGGGAAATTTCCCGTTAACCAATTATAAGGAGGTTGCCATTCACGAAGAGGACGAAGGCGATCAACTTGAGTAATAATAGTAAAAATGGGAATTTCTTGTAGATTTACTCGTAATTTGAGCAAAAAATCTTTATCCATTTGTAAGGCTGGATCAAGAGCTGGATTTAAAAGTAAAATAATATCAGCATTATAGGCATAATCTAACACTTTTTGTTGATATTCAGGGCGATTAATTTGCTCATAGCCGGGGGTATCAAGTAAATTTAAAGTTTCTCCTGTGTTGGCTTCCCATTGATAGCTTTTTATCTCCGTTGTGCTTGGTAAAACGTCAACTTCTGCTTTTTGGGCATCAAAAAGGGTATTAATTAAACTGCTTTTTCCTGCACCTGTTCTACCAACTAATAAAATATTAATGGGTTTTTGCTCAATTTTTTCAAAGTTTTGAGCTTCCTTGAAAATTTCTTGTAAAGTCTGAGTTTTTGCCGTGGATAAAATTTGATTATCAGGGGTAAATTTGTCAAAAGGTAAAGTATCACCGCCATATAATAAAGCAGTTTGACGGGCAAGATTACGCAAAGCGACTTCTCTTAATACTTGACTGAGATTAATTAATAATTCTTGATTGGCTTGTTTATTACTGCCTTGACTAGCTAATTTTGCGGCTGCCACCGTGGGATTTATAATCCATTGCGCCCAATTCCATACTTGTAATAATTTACGCGCGGATGGTTCAAGTTTGCGGTATAGTTGATAACCTTGATAACCTTGGGCAATACTAACTTGATTTAAAGCTGGAGAAAGTTGCTTCATCCATTTATCCATGTCATCCACCGTACCTCTAATTAATCCATAGGCTTGAGGAATGTAGATATTTAATAATGGATATTGTACTTCAGGATGATAAATTTTGGCGATCGCACTTACTAAATCTTGGCAACGTTGGAAAAATAACTGTAAATCTTCCCAAATAGGGGCGTCTTCTCTCGTTTTCGTGATAATACTTTGTAAGGCTTCTTCTAACTTAAGGATGGTTTCAGGATTGGAAAAGTCTCTTTTTTGGGTTAAATTTTGGGATGTGATGGTGTTTTTTTGCCCATCTTTGGAGGTTGAAGGGCTAAAAGTACTGTTTTTCAAGTCTTCTTGCACCTCTAACATGATGTTTTCCACATCAGGAAATAATGGTTTTGTCCATTTTACCAATAACCATCGCCAACCGACAAAAATTGCGACAAAAATAGCCCATATCCAGTTAATACCCCAAGCGTGAATTTGTATCCCTGTAGCGATGACAAAAAAAGTAATTAAAGCGATAACAGGAGTTGATAAAATAAACCATTGCCAAGATTTTAAGCGAATCATAAGGCGATAAAATTAGATGATTATTAATAAAATTAAATGGCTCTTCTACAGTAGTTATGATATTTTAGTAGTAAATAATCGTTAAAAGTGTTGATATATAATAGGTTTAGAATTTTAAAAATGCAGATGTTATAAATTTACAGTTTTAATTTAACCTAACACCCTTTCCGATAACCTGACACCTTTTTTTAGACATAATTTATCACAACGAGAAGTAAGAGAGCCAATTAAATGTTACCAGAAAATATCCTTAAACAAGGGAAAAATTTAACAGAATCAACTTCTATTGACATCTTTCAAAAGATTAAATTTACTTCTATTACCACAGAAGAATCTATTTTAACTAGCTATGTTTTAGAAGGAGAAAAAGAAACACCGATAATATTATTACATGGTTTTGATAGCTCTTTATTAGAGTTTCGTCGTTTATTACCATTATTAAGTAAAAATCATCAAGTTTGGGCATTAGATTTACTAGGTTTTGGTTTTACTGAGCGTAAATTATCCATCAATTATTCTCCTGAAAATATTAAAAATCATTTCAAAGAATTTTGGGCAAAAATGATTCAAAAACCTGTAATTTTAATTGGTGCATCCATGGGAGGTGCAACGGCTATTGACTTGACTTTAAGCTATCCTGAAATAATAGAAAAACTGATTTTATTAGATAGTGGAGGTTTAATAAAACAACCTATTATTAGTAAATTTATTATCCCTCCTTTAGACTATTTTGCCACGGAATTTTTAAAGAATTTAAAAGTTAGACAAAGTATTAGTAAAACGGCTTATTTTAATCCTAATTTTGCTACAGAAGATGCTTTACAATGTTCAGCATTGCACTTATTATGTAATAACTGGAATAAAGCATTAATTTCTTTTACTAAAAGTGGAGGTTATGGCTCATTTTCTCATCAGTTGAAGAACATAAAAAAACCTACTTTAATTATTTGGGGTGAAAATGATAAAATTTTGGGCATTAAATCTGCTAATAAATTTCAAGAGATGATACCCCATAGTAAATTAATTTGGGTTAAAAATTGCGGTCATGTGCCACACTTAGAACAATCTGAAATTACTGCTAATCATATTCTCGATTTTACCAACAACTGATAAACTAAAGAAAAATTAAGCATTTTGTTACAATCAAATTTTTAGTCAACTTTCTATAATTATTAGTCACTATGAGCAATAAACCCATCGTAATTTCCCCTTCAATTTTATCGGCTGATTTTAGTCGTCTTGGTGAAGATATTAAAGCAGTAGATGCGGCTGGTGCAGATTGGATTCACGTTGACGTGATGGATGGACGTTTTGTGCCTAATATTACCATTGGCCCTTTAATTGTGCAAGCAATTCGTCCTTATACTAAAAAACCTTTAGATGTTCATTTAATGATAGTCGAACCTGAAAAATATGTGGCTGATTTTGCGAAAGCTGGGGCGGATATTATTTCTGTCCATGCTGAACATAATGCGTCACCCCACTTACATCGTACATTGTGTCAAATTCGTGAGTTAGGAAAACAAGCAGGAGTAGTACTAAATCCTTCAACTCCTTTAGAATTAATTGAGTATGTTATTGAGATTTGTGATTTAGTTTTAATCATGAGTGTTAACCCCGGATTTGGTGGGCAAAGTTTTATACCCTCCGTTGTGCCTAAAATCAAAGCCTTACGTCAGATGTGTGACGAACGTGGTTTAGATCCTTGGATTGAAGTAGATGGCGGTTTAAAACCTGATAATACATGGCAAGTTTTAGAGGCTGGTGCTAACGCTATTGTAGCTGGTTCTGCGGTATTTAATGCTGCTGATTACGCTCAAGCTATCGAAGCTATCCGTCATAGTAAACGCCCTGAAAAAGAGTTAATTACTGCATAAATAATCCATAAATTAACAATTAACAATTACCAATTTTTTTTGCCAACAATTTTTTGGCAAATTAATAAATTTTCAGTTATTTTGTCTTCTAATTCATATAAATTTTCTAGTTTTTCGTAATATTTAATCGCTTCTAAATATAGACATTGTTTTTGATAAATCTTCGCTACTTGTAATAATGCCCAATAATCATCATGTTTAATATTTAAGGCTTGTTGATAGCTTTTTTTGGCGTTTTCCCACTGTTTTAATTTTTGTTGACATTCTCCTTGCCAATAGTAACTCCAATAATCCTCTCGACGAATTGTTAAGGTTTGTTGAAATAAATCTAATGCTTTTAGATATTTTTGTTTGTGATAGTAAGATTTACCGAGGCGATACATAGCCCAGTAATCTTTAGATTTATTCTGTAGTGCTTTTTCTAAACATCTAATGGCTTGTGAATGATTATTGAATTTGTCTTGCCAAATATAACCTTGATCATACCATGACCAATAATTATTTGGTTCTATTTTACACGCCACCGAAAAACTATAAATTGCTTCTAAATATTTCTCTAATTCTTCTAAAACTTTTCCTTTATAATACCAAGCAAAATAGTCATTAGGATGATATTCAATGGCTTTTTCATAGCTATATAAAGCATCTTGACATAGATTACGATGGCGCAGTTGATTAGCTTGATAATACCATCCTTGGTAACTATCAGGACGACATTCTAAAACACGATAAACCTCATTGACTTTACTCGCAACCATGATATTTTCACTTTCAATATAAATTTAATTTTATGTTGTGCTAATTCAATTTTATCAACTATATCTATGTCACAACCGTCAAAGGGTTATGAAAATTTAACATTAGCAAAAATCCGAAAACTTACTATATTTTTTTCAACTGTGTTTACCTGTTGCTAATTATAATTGATGCTATGTTTAAATTTAAAATAAAGGTTAAAAGAGTTAATGAATATTAATAATAATTCAATTAGACACATATTATCATTAGAATCAGGTCCATGGAAAAAAACTTTTTTTCTCGACAAAAATATTTATTCCATTGGGAGAAATTCTAGTAATTCCTTAGCTATTCATCACCGAGTTATTTCTCGAAATCATGCTAGTTTAATTAAAGTAACTTATGGTAATTTTAACCATGAATTTCAATGTCAAAGTATTTTTTGGATTATTGACGGAGATTTAAAAGGAAATAAAAGTACTAATGGTATTTATGTTAACGGAAAACAATGTAATTTTCATCAGTTGCAACCCGGGGATTTAATTTTTTTAGGCGGCATAGAAGTTAAGGCTAAATATGATATTGTTGATTTGCAAACTAGAACTTTTTTTAGTCTTTCTTCTGAGTCTAAAAATTCTCTTATTAACTTTGAAAATCTTGATAATAAACAGTCTTTAGCCATAATCAAAGATGAAGATGTTAAACTTTTTGAATTAATGGGTGAAGGGGTTTTAATTATTGATATAAAAACTAGACAAATTTTAAATGCTAATTCTAAGTATTGTCAATTAGTTAATTATTCTTTTGAGGAGATAACTACTTTAAGTATTGATGATTTATTTGTTGTAGAAAAAAGTATTTTTGATCATGATTTAGATATATTAGAAAATTATAATATTTCTACCATGAGAGAATCAATAAATAAAAGAAAAGATAAGAGTTTCGTTAATGTTTTACTTAATTATACCCCGATAAACTTTCAAAATAGAAAATGTATTTTAGTCACGATACAAGATATTAATGAATTAAAAAAAGTAGAAGAAGTTATCCGTTATCAAACTACCCATGATTCTCTTACTAACTTACCCAATAAAAAATTATTTAGAGAACAATTATTATTATCTTTAGGTCATAATTTAATTAAACAAGAAAACTTAGCTATCATTAAATTACGATTTAACAACTGGGAAAATATTAGTTATAAATTTAATATTGAGAAAGAAAATAAACTCATTCAAATGCTTATTGAAGTGATTAGAAAAACTCTTTTTGCAGGAGATTCTCTAGGCAAATGGTCAGATAATGAGTATATTATTATGGTAGAAGAAACTAAAAATAATAATAGGGTAAATGATGTTATTCAAAATATATTATTAAATATCAATAAACCGTTAATTATGGATGATCAATGTATCCTTATTACTGCTAATTTTGGTATTAGTGTCCATCCTCAAGATGGCGATAATATTAGAGGTTTATTAAATAAAGCTACGATGGCTTTAACCAAAAGTTATGATAAATCCTTTAATACTTATCAATATTATAGTAGGGAAATATCTTCTCAACTTATGGATAAAAAATATGATTTTCAAACTTTAATTTTTAAAGCTATTACTGAAGAAAAATTTATAGTAAAATATAATCCTATTATTAATGTTAAAACTAATCAAATATCTGGTTTTAATAGTAAATTATTTTCCGAAGAAATAGACTTAACTGAAAATGAGATTATAACCCTAGCTTCAGAAATAGGTTATACCGATAATTTAATCCGATTATGGTTAGAAAAAATTTCCCAAGATATTAGTTTTTTTCAAGAAAATAGTTTGCCTGTCAATAAAGTTAGTCTAAAAATATTACTATCTTCTCTAAGTAATATTGATACGGTAAATTTACTCATCGAAATAATAACAAATCCTGAAAAAAATCTAGTTAATATTGAGTTAGAAATTATTATAGATAATTATTTATTTGATATAAAAATAGTTGAAGAAAATTTGAATAAACTTATCAATATTTCTGTAGCTTTAAGTTTATCTAATCTTGATATTAATAATTTAATAACTTTAAGTCATCAAAAAGTAAAATTTACTACTATCAAAATATCAGCATTTATGATTAATGAGTTAGAAAATAATTCTAAAAATTTATCTTTAATAGCTAGTATTATTAACTTGGCAAAATCTTGTAAATTAAACTTAATCGCCGAAGGAATAACTACAGAAAAACAAAAAGATATTCTCCTAGATTTAGATTGCCAAGAAATGGAAGGAATTTTCTTTACTCCTCCACTATTACCTGAAAATATTAAAGATTTTTTAGAAAGTAATTCTCTATCTTTTATGTCAGTTATTTGATGAATACTCTATTAATATATTGCCTATTTTGAAGTAAAAATTAAATTTAAAGTAAATTTATACTCTAAACTCTCTTTTCTCTCAAAGTCGAATCAAAGTAATTTTTTTTGCGTATTCACTAACTCAAAGTTTTTATGTCATTAACTGTGCCAACTTTCTCATATTGTTTTAAAATAAGATTAACTTTTGTTACAAATATTAAAATATATCTCAGAATTTAACTTCCTAATGCGTTTTTTTAAACCTCATCAACCAATTTTACAAACAAAGCAATTATCCCTCAATCCACAACAATTAACCTTAATGAAATGTTTAATAATCAAGCCTTTAAAAACAATACATTTATGTGGAATTTATACTTGTATTGATCAAGCAATGATTATTTGGGGTGTCGTTGCCGCTATAATTTTTATGACTGCTCAATTTTCTCCTTTTAATTGGGTACATCAAGCTACTTTTTGGTCTATTATTACTTTAATCGGTGTTATCCTCATGACTGTTTTAACTTATTCTTGGACTGTACTTGAAAAAATTTCTTGGTTACTATATACTTGGATAATTTTAATGGTTGTAGGTATTATTATTACTGATTGTGCGATCGCCTATAATTGGAGTTTTATTGTTTCTCATTTATGCGCTTTGTGGTTAATATTAAGTGGCATCGGCTATGGTTTTACTGGTTGGGGAATGAGATCAAGAGCGTTTTTTATTTCTAGTATAATTCATTTAAGTGCAATATTCATTTTACCCTATTTTATTTCTTGGCAATTTTTCATAACAGGAATAGTGATGATGAGTAATTTATTTATCTTTTCTGAGGTACAATGGGATATGTTATTACCCAGAGAATTAAGAGAATACTCTGAGAAAAATTTTCATAAAAAAAATCAATCTTCTTCCTATTTTATCGAAAAAAATCCTCTAATTATTCACTTTTAATATAGGTAAATAACAAGTTATAAAAAGATAAATAGAAGTTAATAAATTTTTAGGTAACTCATTTTATTCAGTAAAATAATAATAAATATCCTAGAGGATCTTATCTTATTTTAACACATTATCATGAAATATATATCTCTTAATAAATTACCTATTAAATCTGTTTCTCATAATGTAAATATCAAAAAAAAAACTATTTTAAAGAAAGGAAATATTCCCCACTTAACTAATTTTTCTCAAGCAGTTTTTACTTCTGGACAAATTGCAAATATTCACAGTCATAATGATATGTGGGAAGTATTTTTTGTACAGTCTGGAAGTGGTATTATCAAAGTTAATGGCAGTGAATATTTATTAGTAAAAGATGTTTGTGTCATGGTTGAACCAAAAGAGAGTCATGAAATTATCAACAATGGCAAAGATGATTTAATAATTAACTATTTCGGCATTATTTAACTAGAAAATTATATATATATAAAGGAGTTATTATAAATGTTATTAGAACAAAATAAAAGTGATTATTTATTAGATTTAGAATATAAATACCCCATAGTGGAGATGTTTCACTCTATCCAAGGAGAAGGTTTTTGGAGTGGTGAAAATGCTTTTTTTATTCGTTTAGCAGGATGTGATGTTTTTTGTCCTTGGTGTGATCAAAAAGAAACTTGGACGATGAAAAAATATCCGTTATTAACTTTAGCAAATATTAAAAATAATTTAATAAATATTGATACTAAACATATAATTATTACTGGAGGAGAACCTTTATTACATGATTTATTTCCTCTTACTAAAATGCTAAAAAATTTAGGTTATAAAACTCATATAGAAACATCAGGATCTCATCCCTTTTCAGGAGAATTTGATTGGGTAACTTTTTCCCCTAAACCTTATAAATTACCCAAGGAAAATATTTATAATTACGTCAGTGAATTAAAAGTAGTGATTAATGATGAAAAAGACTTCATTTTCGCTGAATCTGAAGCAGAAAAACTTTCCCATAATATCCCTAAATATTTACAACCTCAATGGGAAAATTCTGCTAGTCAACAATTAATTTTTAACTATATTCTTCATCATCCTCAATGGCGTTTAAGTTTGCAAACTCATAAATTTATACAAGTCAGATAATTAGTGATTAGGGGTTCAAATTATTACTTAAATCAATCCATTGTGATAAACTTAAATTTTCTGCTCGTGCTTGATCATTTATATTTAACTTAGTTAATATATCAGTTAATTTATCTTGATCAATTATTGATTTTAAGTTATTTTTTAACATTTTTCTCCGACTACTAAAACCAACTTTAATTAAAGCATCTAAAAATTTTGGATTATCTGCTTTTTCTTTTAGTATTTTAGGAGTTATTTTAACAACTACAGAATCAACTTTTGGACGAGGATAAAAGTCTCTAGCAGGTACATCACAAACAAGTTCACAATCTGCTAAATACTGTACTTTAACCGATAATGCCCCATATACTTTATTATTGGGGTTAGCCACAAGACGATAACCAACTTCTTTTTGTACTAATAAAACAATGGATTCTAAAGGCTTTTCTACAGGATTACTAATAGTACCTAATAATTTTTCAATAATAGGACCTGTGATATTATAAGGTATATTTGCTATAACTTTATTATGGTTTTGAAAAGCGGGAAAATTTGTTAATATATCAGTTAAATTTAGTTGTAAAAAATCTCCTTCAATTAAAAGAAAATTGTCTATTTTACCATACTTAAATACCAGTTTTTTACATAAATCTCTATCTATTTCCACCGCTAATAACTTATCAACATAGGGATAAATTCTTTCTGTTAAAACCCCTAATCCCGGTCCTATTTCTAAGATACGATCTGTTTTTTTTAGTTCTCCTGCTATAATAATTTGATTAAGTGCATTTTCACTTTTTAACCAATGTTGTCCGAATTGTTTACGAGGTCTAATTGCCATATTTATTTGAATAGTTTATCATCAAAATTAGTGTAAATCTAGTCTTTAAATTCTGACAGATATTCAATAATATTGATAGTTAGTAAAAATAATAATACTCTTCTTTTTCTTAAGATTAATATAATTTTGACAACTATTTTTTGTTTTTAAATATTCAGAAAAATAGATTTTTTGTGTCCTAATGCTGATATAATGATTTAAAACCAAATTTTAGTCAATATCCGCCCATGTCTATTAATCCTTCCATTCCCTTAAGTCAATCAATTCCTGTGGAAAAAATTAATTATAATGAGCAAGGATTAGTACCAGCAATTACTCAAGACTATCTTGATGGTACAGTTTTGATGATGGCATGGATGAATAAAGAATCATTACAAAAAACTTTAGATACTGGGGAAGCATGGTATTGGAGTCGCTCTCGTCAAGAATTATGGCACAAAGGCGCAACTTCTGGACATCTTCAAAAAGTAAAAACTATTCGCTATGATTGTGATAGTGATGCACTTTTATTGACTATTGAACAAATCGGCGATATAGCTTGTCATACTGGAGAAAGAAGTTGCTTTCATCAAATAGATCATTCTAAGTCATCCCCCCCCGCCGATACTTTGTCAGAATTATTTAAGTTAATTTGCGATCGCAAAAAGCATCCCGTAGAAAATTCTTATACTTGTAAACTATACGAAGGCGGAGACAATAAAATTCTCAAAAAAATTGGGGAAGAAGCCGCAGAAGTGGTAATGGCTTGTAAAGACAATAAACCCGAAGACATTGCAGGAGAAGTTGCAGATTTATTTTATCATTCCTTAGTGGCTTTAGCCTATCACGATGTTAATTTAAGAGATGTTTATAAAAAGTTAGAGGAAAGAAGACGCTAATAAGGTTCTATATTAAAGATTCATTCTTGCTCACAATTTGGTCATTTTATGCTTAAATTTCTCTAAATATATACAATTAATTTTACCTGAGTAATTATTCCTTGGTGGGCATTGCCCACCCTATTGACGTACTTTACTTATCCACTATTAGTTAATATCTAATTTGTTGCGCAGTTTCAAAAAATACTCTCACACTTTCTTCTGATGTCCCGACTAATACTCCATGACCAAGATTCATAATGTGTCCACTTTTACCCGCTTTTTTAACAGTATCATGAACTCTTTGTTTAATAAATTCTGGTGAGCCAAATAATACACCCGGATCGATATTACCTTGAACTTTCGTTTGTTGTCCAAGTCTTTGTCTAGCTTCTGCCATATCCACAGTCCAATCAACGCTAATAATATCAACCCCTGATTGTCCCATTCTTTCCAAAATTCCTGCACTACCGCTAATGTAAAGAATTAAAGGCGTATCTGGATGAGTTGCTTTAACTTGTTCTACTACTCTTTTTTGATAGGGTAATGCAAAAGTTTCATAGTCTTGAGGACTTAATTCCCCTGCCCAAGAATCAAATAATTGTACTACTTGAGCCCCACAATCAATTTGGTGACGTACATAAACGGCAATGGCATCGGCAATTTTACTTAATAATTTATGAAGAATATCAGGGCGAGAAAAAGCCATACTTTTAATCACAGCATAATTTTTAGAACTTTTCCCTTCAATGGCATAAGCGGCTAAAGTCCAAGGCGCACCCACAAAACCTAAAACAGTAGATTTATTTCCGACTTCCTGCCGTAAAGTACCCAAAATAGTTTTAATAAAAGGTAAAGATTCTTCAGGGTTTAAAGGATGTAATTTTTCAACTTGTTCTAAAGTACGAATAGGAGGATCAATAATAGGACCTTTACTTTCAATAATGTCAAAAGGAATACCGATCCCAGGTAATGGAGTTAAAATATCAGAAAACATAATTACCCCGTCTGGTTGAAATGCACGCCAAGGCTGTAAAGAAATTTCAATGGCTAAATCAGCATTTTCAGATCTTTCTCTAAATCCAGGGTATTTATCTCTTAAATCACGATAAACTTTTAAATATCTACCCGCTTGACGCATCATCCATACAGGAGGACGATCTAATATTTCACCTCGGGCAACCCTTAATAAACAAGGTAATTCGCTCATTATAATTTTTTATTTTAAATTTAAGTGCATTTCATAGCTTATCACCACACTTATGCACTAACCAAAAAATGTAACGATGTGTGAACAAATTAGTTGGATTGGCAATAATTTTAAGTACTATTTCGTGATTACTACCTGAGCTTGAGAAAATTAAACCCCCTACTTGATACTTGAAAGTAGATAACATACGCTAAAAATTCATCATAAAATTAGTTTTGAGAGTTTCTCTTTACGATAAAATATAAATACATTAAATCATCGGAGTATATAAAAAATGTTGACATTAAAAATTGTTGTAAATGTTGTTGTAGCGTCTTTTATCTTAGTATTTATTTTCGGTTTCTTATCTGGAGATCCTGCTCGTAACCCCGGAAGTAAAGACTTAGAATAATTTTTAGGAATTTTACTGATCATTTACCATTAACTTTAGTTATACTACTCTAGTTAATCTTTTTCTTAAGATTTTTCAAAATTCATCAATTGTGGGCAATGCCCACCCTACTTTTTGATAATTAATTGAAATATTAGATCTTTTTTTACTTAATTAATTCTACTGCGTCTCTACCGTCAAAAGATTCTATATAAACCTTAACTTGCTCTTCTTTAGCTGTGGGTAATAATTTTCCTGTAAAATCAGGATGGATCGGTAATTGTCGATGACCTCGATCTACTAATACTACTAATTTGATAATTTCTGGCCTTCCATATTCCGTAACCGCATTTAAAGCAGCTCTAATGGTTCTACCTTTATAGATTACATCATCTACTAAAACAACAGTTTTACCCGTTAAATCAAAAGGTATTTCTGTCCGTTCTGGTGTTCTAGTTTTAATTTTATCTAAATCATCTCGATAAAAGGTAATATCAATGGCCCCTACAGGCACTTTAACTTGTTCAATCACTTCAATTTGAGTAGCAATCATATTCGCTAAAGGCACACCTCTAGTATAAATTCCTAGTAAAACCACTTGAGATAAATCCGAGGCTTCTTCGACAATTTGAGATGCTAAACGAGTTAAAGTACGGCGAATTTCCTCAGCCGAAAGTATTTCAATAATTTGACTAGCCATGATTTTTAACCTCAAAAAATAGTTAGAAAGGAATTTAGAATTTATGATAGTTGACTTTTATTCTTCATTCCTGATTCTTTGATTATTTCACCGCCACTATAACAACGGTAATGTTGTCAGATCCCCCTCCATCTTTAGCATTTTGTACCAATAAACTGGCTGCTTCTTCTAAGTTTTCTGTTTCCCCTAAAGATTTACTAATCAGATCTGGTGCTACTTCTTCGGTTAAACCATCACTACACAATAAAAAGCGATCGCCGGGTAAAATTTCTGGTATTTGTTGAATATCAATACCTTCGTATAAATCTCTTCTGCCTAAACATTGAGATAAAACGTGTCGCCAAGGGTGATGTTTAGCATCTTCAACGGTAATTTCTCCCGCACGAATTGCTTGAGAGATCCATGTATGATCTAAGGTTATTTGTTCTAATTTTTCTCCGTGCAGATGATAAAGTCGAGAATCTCCCACATGAGCTCGCCAAGTTTCCCCATTTCTAAACATGATCATGACTAATGTTGTACCCATATCCGCCCTAGCAGGATGGTTACTTTGATCTTCTAAAATACCTTCATTAGCTTGATAAACAGCTTTCTCTAGTAAATCATAAGAGTCCACGGGAGCATCCCAATTAGCTTCTAAATACTCTTTAATTACATCTGTGGCAATTTTACTGGCTTCTTCTCCTCCAGCGTGTCCACCCATACCATCGGCTAAAATAAAAAATCTACCTTCAGGATCAATGTAATGATTATCTTGATTATAAGGTCTAACTAATCCGGGATCGGTTAAACCAGCAAATGCACATTTCATAAAGTTAATCTGATTATTATTGTAATAAATTACAGTTTACGGTCGAATTTACCTAATTGTTTAAGTAAACGAAACAACGAAAAAGCTGGAATGACACTGATAATAGCAACAACTATTGCTAATTGCCAAAGTCCGTTAACAACCAGTATAGTACTAGATAGAATTAAAGCACTCATAAATAAACTATAGTTAGTTGCCATTTGCATTCCAGCGATACGGCGTAATAATCGTTCCGACTCTAATGATCTTACCCTTAAACGGAGATCTCCCCGTTCTAATTTTTCTATTGTATCCTCTAATCGTCTTGGCAAACTCAAAGCGCTATTACTAACTTGTATTGCTTGACGGCTAAATTCATCAAAAATTGATTTACCGACTCCATTATTATTAAAATCACTCATGATTTGTAAAGCAAAAGGTTGTGCTACCTCCATAAAATTAAAATCTGGATCTAATCCTTTTCCAACACCCTCAAGGGTAGAAAAAGCGCGCATCACAAAGGTGAAAGTAGCAGGAAAACGGAAGGGTTGATCATAAGCTATTTCGTACAAATCTTCACTAATTTTACTGATAGATTGCTCCTCAAAGGGTTTATCCATAAAATTATCTAGCATAAATTGTACCGATCTTCTAATAGGACCTGGATCATCCATTACCGCTAAAGCCTCTAAATCTATTAAAGCATTAACCACACGATCTGCATTTTTTTCTGTGACACCAAATAACATCTCGATTAGTTTTTCTTTGACATTACTTTTGAGTTGTCCCATCATACCAAAATCGTAGAAAATTAATGCTCCATCACTTGCTACAGCCAAGTTACCCGGATGAGGATCAGCATGGAAAAAACCATCATTTAATAGCTGTTGTAAATAGGCTTTTGCTCCTAATTTGGCTAATACTTTTCGATCTAATCCTGCGGCTTCTAAAGCTTCATAGTGATTAATTTTAATTCCAGGCAGATATTCTAAAGTTAATACCCGAAAAGAAGTATAACGCCAATAAATTCTTGGTACTTTTACCCAATTAGCCGAGCGAAAATTACGTCTAAAAGTATCGGCACTACGTCCTTCTTTTAAGTAGTCAGTTTCCTCCCATAAAATACGAGAGCATTCTTCATAAATGGCTAACCAATCCTTTCCTTTTCCCCAACGAGGATGATTTTGAAAATAACGAGTAATTTGTTTCAGAATAGCTAAATCAATGGTAAATAATTGCGGTAATCCGGGGCGTTGAATTTTGACAACTACTTCTTCCCCTGAGTTTAACTGTGCTTTATGAACTTGTCCTAAACTTGCGGCTGCTAAGGGTGTAGGATCAAAACTACGGAATAATTTATTTAAAGGTTTTCCTAAATCTTTTTCAATAATAGCTGTAACTTGTTCAAAACTAAAAGCTGGAACTCGATCTTGTAACTTGGATAGTTCTCTAACATATTCTGCGGGAAAAATGTCCTCACGAGTAGAAAATAATTGACCTACTTTAATAAAGGTTGGCCCTAATTCTAATAAATTTTCTCGAATCCATGCTGCTTGAATTTGCCGACGTTGCGATCGCTTTTCATCAGTATAACCATTAGCATAAGTCCATTTTTTGCTATTACGCCAAAGTTTGAAAATCAGAATTAAAACAAAAGTCCAAATATCAATACGACGACGAGCAGGAGAGTAATTATCTCGATTCCAACGATAACTTTTTTTTCCAGCTTCAGGCTTATTCGATATTACTAAAGGGCTACTTGAAGGTAAATATTCTTTTGGATTAGGGTAAGTTGCTGACACTGGTATTTTTATAAATTTGGTTTACTAAATGATTAGGAGATAAAAGAAAACGGGGAGATAAAAGGAAACGGGGAGTTAGGAGTTAGGAATTTACCTTTGCCCTTTACCCTTTGCTTTCTTACTATTTTTGGCGATAATTATTCAATTCTGCTTTTAAACGAGCAATTTCCGCCCTAAGTTCATCTAATAATTCTTGTAAATCAACGCACTTATTAGCCGTTACCGTTATAGTGGTAGGGTTATCGACTCTTTGTTTTTCAGCTTCTGCCCTAGCTTTTACTTCTCTAGCAAATTCCTCTAGTCTGTGTTTAGTTTCTGCATCGAATTTACCAATATCACTCAGAATATTAGTTAAGCTATCTTCTAGTTTTTCGGTGACAACTTCGGCAAAGGCTTTACCAAAAATAAATACTTCTGTTAGTGGATTACTCATTTGCAATATTTCTTAACGCTTTTGTTACAAATTATATCTTTTATTTTCATAACATCGCTACGAATACTTTATAGATAGCTTAAATTTTTATAAGTAGGGTTTGCTGAATAAATCAGAAAGCTATTAAAATCAAGACTTGGGGCATCGTTAAGTTAATAAAAAAGTGCGTAGTTTTAGGCATTTTTGCTCAAAAAACAGGGTAGTATTATACAGTTACAAACTCTAATTTCAAAAATCAAAACCATTAAAACCTTTGCCCTTTGCCCATTGCCCTTTGCCCTACCCCTTCCTCAGACTTTTTCAGCAACCCCTAAGTATTAAACCATTTAGAGATTGCATATTTTAAATTAAAAATAATAACTAACAATCTTCGTTGTCTCTTACCTGAGACTTGAAACCTGATACTTAAAACCTATTAAAACTTAATATGTGAATGAGTGGGTAATGTCAGTTAATAATCAAAATGAGGTAAAATTGAATGTTATAAAGAATCAGAAGTATATCATCGTTCCCCTAAAACTAAATCAATGTTTAAGCCATTATCAGATCTAGTAAAATCTTTTGGGAAAGACTCAGGCAATTTGTTGAAAAATCGTTACCAATTACTTAATCAAGTCGGTAGAGGATCTATGGGACAAGTGTATAAAGCCATAGATAAATCATCAAATAATACAACTATTGCCATTAAATTTTTATCCCAAGCACTCTTAGATGAAAGAATGCGCCGAAGATTTGAAACCGAAGCAAAAATAAGTGCTTTATTAGGAGAACAAAGTAATCATATTGTCAAGGTAAAAGATTATGGTTTAGACAACAATCAAGTTCCTTTTTATGTGATGGAATATTTAGAAGGAGATGATTTAGATCAATTAATCAAAAATAAGGCTATTTCTTTAAGTCGATTTTTATTTTTAATACGTCAGATTTGTTTAGGATTAGAATGCGCCCACAATGGTATTTTAGTTAACGGCGAATTAGCTCCTATTATTCATCGAGATATTAAACCTAGTAATATATTTTTAGCAAAAGATTCTGACAGTGAAGGAATTATTAAAATTTTAGATTTCGGTATTGCTCAAATTCATAATTCTGATCAAGGTACATTACAAAAAAGTTTTATGGGTACTCCCGAATATTGCTCTCCCGAACAAATGGCTGAAGACGAGTTACACCCAACTTCCGATATTTATAGTTTAGGTGTTTTGATGTACCGAATGTTAACCCAAAAAAATCCTATTGAAGCTGAGAATCGTACTTTTCAAGCGTGGTATCGAGCACATCATGAAAATAACCCTAAACCTTTACCTAATTATTTACAGTTACCTAAAGATTTAGATACTTTAATTATGAGATGTTTGTCTAAATCTCCTAGCGATCGCCCTCAAAATATGGGTGAAATAATGAGAGTTATTTATCCTTTAGAAAGAGAATATAAAAGTCGTAAAACTTCGGAAACTATTTCTTTTAATGAGAGTAGAAAAAGTCACGAAACTTTGCCATTACAACAAATATATCTTCAAAGTAGTTGGCCTAGTGATAAACCCCAGAAAAAAATTGTTTTTCCCTGTTTAACAGATGCTCAAGAAGGTACTTTTTCTAGTTTATGGACAATGTTAGAATCTCAAGATATAAATGTTTTTGTACCTAAATCTACTCTTTGCTTTAATCATTTCATCTTTCAAGAATCTCCCCATCCAATGATTTTATGGGTTAATTTACTTTATTGTCGTGAATATGAACCTAAATGGTTACCTTGTTATTTAGATTTAAAAACAGAAATAGGTTATCAAATTACAATTAATTTATGTGCTAATAGTTTATATTATATTATATTATTTGAACTAGATAAATCTAATCAATATCAGCAAATATTAACAGTTAAAATTAATGAAGAAAAAACTAAACAATTACAAAGTTTTTTAGTAAAAAGTGCTTCTTTTAAAGGAAAAAATCAGGCTGAAGTAAGTAAAATTGCACTGAAAAAACAATTTGAATCTATTAAAAATAATATCCTAAATTCTATTGATCGTTCTCATAAATAAGACATTAACTAACTAGGCAAAATTAATTGTATCTTTATTTTATTAAAGGACAAAATTTACTATTTAGGGTTTGCTGAATAAATCAGAAAGCTATTAAAATCAAGGCTTGGGGCATCGTTAAGTTAATAAAAAAGTGCGTAGTTTTAGGCATTTTTGCTCAAAAAACAGGGTAGTATTATACAGTTACAAACTCTAATTTCAAAAATCAAAACCATTAAAACCTTTGCCCATTGCCCATTGCCCTTTGCCCTACCCCTTCCTCAGACTTTTTCAGCAGACCCTATTGATTAGTTATTTTTATTAATTTTAAAGTCCACAATCCCTAAATGCTTTAATTGTTAATTGTTAATTATTAAATCTTAATTAGTGACAGTTAATGGGGGGTTTCCTAAATATTGCAAATAATTTATATGCTCTATTACTGCTTCTCCAATAGTTTTATAATTGATATAATCAATGTTGAATTCTTGGCAAGTTTCCTCAACTATACGGTGAATAATAGGATAATGAATATGAGACATACGAGGGAAAATATGATGCTCAATTTGAAAATTTAATCCCCCTAAATACCAAGTCAAAAACCAGTTATTAGTAGCAAAATTAGCGGTAGTTTTTACTTGATGTATTGCCCATTCATCTTGTAAATATTGATTTTTGGTGATAGGAAACTCATTTTTATTCATGATATGAGCAAGATTAAAGATAATAGAAAGATTAAATCCTACCATACCTAAAATTAATAAATTAGCGATAATTACATGGGAGATAGGATGAAAAAAAGAAGGTAATATCAAAGCATAAAAAATATAAAAAGCCTTGAAAGAGAATAAAATAGTTAATCTTTTATATCCTAAATTTGGTAATTTATAATCCCCTATTTTACCAGTAATTAACTTTTGAAAATCAGACAAATAAATCCAATAAAATAGTAAAATTGCGTAAACAAAGACAAAATATAAATGCTGAAAACGATGCCAAGGCTTCCATTCTTGATGAGGATTTAATCTCAATAAAGATAGAGTTTCCATGTCCGCATCAATATTGTCAATATTTGTATAAGTATGATGTAAGAAATTATGAGCTTGTTTCCATAATTCGCTACTGCCACCGACAAAATCCAATGATAATGATCCTAGTTTATTTAACCATGAATGGTTTGAGTAACTATTATGATTTGCGTCATGTTGAATATTAAAGCCAATCATGACATAAAATTGAGATAACAGAAAACCAATTAATAAAGCCGCCCAAATATTATGGGTAAAAAAAACGAGAGAAATATAACAAGTTATATATCCAGTAAAGATAATTCCTGATTTGAGAAATATTTGCCAATTGCCATGATAATGCAGATTTTTTTGGGCAAAATATTCGTCAACACGAAGTTTTAAAGTTTTATAAAAGCCCGTTTTCTGGGGAAATTTAGCAAGAGTCATTCGATAGATTAATGTTTATTGTATCAAAATAAGGGGGGTAACTACGGCTACCAATAAAAACCATAACATGATCTCGCCCTCATTGATTCAAAAAAAACCCTCAATAAGTGAACTACTCACACTGAATCGAAGATTACAGTGTTAGCTTCTAACTTCACAGGCTCATGCCCCAAAACCGACTTACGTCCGCCTTTTGGTCTTACAGTGCCTCCATTAGCAGAAACGGCTATTCCATCCGT
>Ga0210030_1000061_pt1 | contig 80190 bp, 65 predicted proteins | sample CryGeymeta201523_FD_183986 | JGI IMG/M metagenome (GOLD analysis project Ga0210030, IMG submission 183986) | Groundwater microbial communities from Crystal Geyser aquifers in Utah, USA - Crystal Geyser metaG 2015-23 (SPAdes) (version 2) | ecosystem: Environmental > Aquatic > Deep subsurface >...
TCTTTAAGGATGCCTATATAGTGCTTAATTGATTGCGTCCGATTGACAAGTCGGTGGGCTCTGATGACACGCTTGTTGTCATTGGGTTTAAGGCGCAGTTTTTTGTCGCAACGGCAGAGTTTTTTTCCTCGGTTTGGGCAAGCTTGCCGGCCTGTATGGAGGCCCGTTCAAGGGCCGCTATGTTTCGCTGCAGTAGGCGTTCGTACTCGAGGTTTTTACCACCACCGGCCAGTCCGTTGTTGTCCGCGAGGGTGAGGTTGGCCCTTAGAGCCTTGACTTCTGAACCGATACTTAGAAATGCTTTGTGGCATGATTTGCAGTCGCCATTGTGTATCGGGATTACCTGCTTATCGATATCGGTCACGGCGTTCTTATACTCGGTCCAGAAGTCGGTTTGCAAAGCGGGATCGTTGCCTGCAAGGAACATGTATGCGGATTTTTCTAGCTTGCTTACATGGGCATAGACGTGGTCGGCATTTCTAAGGACGGTGAGTGCTTTAACCTGACCGGCCTCTACGGTGTCAGCGTCGTTGATAATCTGAAACCCGATTAAGCCGCTTATCACGACGAGGGACGTTATTAAGGTTGCGAGAAAAAATAGTTTCTTATACATAGCCTATTGTATTCAATTAGAATCATTTTGATGTTTGCCCTACGCTTGTATCGGCGCACAGTATCCGCAGATAAATGCCTATTTATAAAAAATATTCGTCGGATGCACCTGAATTAACCCATATAGGGGAGGGGAAGACTTTCTCGCATAGAGCGGTGTAAATTATTCGAAGACCCCGCGTCAAGCGAGGTTAAAAAGTAACTGATCGGGTGGTTGCTCAAAGCCCCGGTGGGGACGATACGCTCTTACAGTATCTCATCAACCTCTGCCTCATATTCCTTTCCGTATACCGGTAACTTAACCAATTGCTCGAACTTTGATTGCGATGCCGTGGAATTAGTAAAACTTATCACCGTCGTTATGGGGGCGCCGATGAGCTTTCTGGACTCGCCGATGATTTCGCTTTGGGATGTCCGCTGCCGTTCGGCAAGCCGCGCCATATCCGCCTTGATTGCGAGTATCTCTTTCTCATGCGCCTCTTTATCCTGGTTCAATTCCTGCAGGTGCCGCGCCTTGATGATTTGCTCCAGGATGATCTTGTCGAGCAGGCGTTCTTTCTTCTCGATGTGCTCGAACTCATCGGCCATGATATCCCGCCAGTCCTCGATGCATATGCTTACGCTATTGTAGACTTCGATCACCTGGTTGCGGATGTTTTGCACGAACTCGTGCGCGAGTTCCCTATCCAATTTAAACTCGCCATCGTTGGCGTTGTTTAGTATGGTACTCGCTTTAAGATCGATGGTGTCTAATGTGCGGCTGGTTGTCCGCAGAAGCTCGTAGGTCTTCTTTATGCTTTTTCGGGCTAGTTCTTTTTGTCGCTTGGCGAGCTTTTGTCTGGAATAGTAATAGGTTGCAGCCCAGGTGATAGCGGAGCAGACAACAGGGATAACGATCTGCATGGTGAGTGAGCCTATCCGAAGGTGGATGAAGCCCTCAGGCAGGATTGTGTACAGCATTAAACCGACGGCTATACCGCAGATAACACAGACCACCGCGAGGAACTCAAGCCAAACCTCAACCTTACCGGACCGTTTCTGCATAGTAAGACTCCGCTCTTAGCTTTATGGTTGCTTTGGCATTTGCTTCGAATTTTGGTCTAGCTTTGTAAGGTTATTATAGAACAGTTTAATAGCAGGGTTAAATAGGAAAGTCAAGCATTTCGTTGAAAATATAGCTTTTATACGGCAAGCGCTGTGGTGGGGGCCTAGTTTCCGGTTAACTTTATCCCCACGATATTGGGATTGGATTCAACATTTCCGGCATTATCGATTGCCCGTGCCCGCAGGATATAGCCGGTAAACCTATCTTCGGGCAGTATCCAGATGTATCTCCAGGACGCCTCTGGGCTGCCTTTGCCGTTAATTATTTTTGCCGACACCCAGGTTTCTGCGGTTTTCCAATCATTGCCGGTCCAATACGATTTATCCGATTGCCTGCCGATGGAGACCTCAACGCGGGCGATGCCTGCGTTATCCGCCGATAGTCCGTAGACAGCATAGGTCCTTCCGCCGACCTCAACGGCACCCGTAGGGTCGATGATCGCCGTCGAGGGCCCTGTCGGGTCGCTTTGGGCAACTACGGTGACCATCGCCAGATAGGGAAGTGAAGCTACCAGCTGGTTGTTGACAAGGTCGATGCGCGTGTTCTGTACCGGCACCCACTTTTTTTGTTTTTCGTCATAAGAGACGAGCCGCAAGCTGGTCGGGTCGGGTACTTCGTCCGGCTTGTATTTAATCCTAAATGTCGCCGGACTACCCAGCGGCATTTGCAATGGGTCGAGCCGGTATACAGGGCTATACCTGGTAGCGCCCGTTACATCGGGGACGTCGTTACCCCGCAGCTCCTCGAGCATAATGGTCGTTTCGGTGGAGAGGGCGCCTGCGGGAATCTCCAGGGACACGGTTTGGTTATTATCGGTAACCACGCCTCCGGCAGGGCCAACCGTTTGCTTGAACGATGATTGATATGAGCCTTCGGTGGTAAACGACCACGAGAAATTCGCTGCCAGTGGGTTTTTTGCCGCATCCTTTATGCCGGTTGTTAAGTAAACCGTGTAGGCGGTGCCCGATTCGAGCCGGTCTCTTGGGACAAGCTTGGCCGATTTGGCTTTTTCATCATAGGATGCACTTGCTGAGATCCAGCGCGAGCCCTGCTTGAGATAGAAGGTCGACCCCTGCTCTGTGCCGTCGTTCTTAATGCTTAACGGATACATATTCTCGTAAAAGACAATGCCGATGCCCGCATCCGGTAAGACTTTTGTCGCATTCATCGCCGGGAAGATATGGCGTGTTACCGGCGGTACGGTATCGAGCGTGATGCTGTCGGAGATCACATATGAGTTGCCGCTATCGTCTTTGAACTGGCCGTTTACTATCTTCATACCGTCGCCTTTGGGAAGGATCAGCGTTTTCGTCGGCGCATATTTTTCCCAATCCGTCCAGGTTTGCCCGTTGTCGAGGCTGAAGCGCATGTCCGTTGCGCCGTGTATGTCGATATCCACGCGCACATTTTGGTTGTTGGTGTAGGTGGCGGCATCCTCGATAAAGATATTGCCGACCGGCCCGACATTATCAACTGCGACGTTGTTTTCAATCGGTATGCTCTCCTTGTTTGCGGTGATATCAACCGATCGGGCCAACAACTTAAAGTGGGCTCCGTCGCTCGTGGGAAGCGGCCACGGGTAGACCCATGAAACCGAACGCTCGGCGTTGGATGTTACCCTCGCGTTATTCCAGTATTCGTTCTTAACCCAGCTCGTGCCATTCCACCAGGCCTTATCGTAGAGCCTGATGATGGCCAGCTCGACTTTGGCGACGCCGGCATCATCAATCGCGACGCCGCTTATCGGGTAGATGCTGCCGGTAAGCTTGTTTGCGCCGGTTGGGTTTAAAAACGATGTCTGCGGGCCGCTGCTCAATCCCATTGCGATATCGAGCTTTACGCTATCGAACCAGGCATATATCACGGCTTCACGGGCGTTGCCGTTTTCAAAGGCTGCGCCAAGGCTTATGTGGTAGTCGCCTGTCTGGTTGAGGTATTGGGAGATATCAACCGATTCGGTCGCCCAGGTGTTGTCGTTGAGAACTTGCCGGTTTGCCCAGACGGTCACCGAAGTGTTATCGGGTTTTATAAGGTTGATGTAGATCCGCTGTTCGAGGGGAAGGATAGATGTCCAGTTTTTTCTCCAGACAAACTCGATCTTGCCGGTGCTTCCGGCCTGAATGGGGACGGTGATGCGCTGTTTGGCAAAGGACTCGCCCCTGCTTCTGCGACCGGAAATCGTAAAGCCAAGGCCGCCGCCATTCTCAAATCCGGCGCCGTCAAAGGATATATTGATTCCTTTGGTTAACTCTTGCGGCCTCCAGTTGCCGAGGTCGCTTTTAAAGTCTCCGTTAAGAATAAGCTGGTCGGCATTAGCCGCCGTGGGTGAAAGCGAGAGCGCCAGCCACAGCACTGCAAGAAGTATGAGAAGTCGTGGGGCGGAAAGGACGTTTTTAGTTTCCACCCAATCCTACCCCTGTGCCGGATGACGACGTTGATGATGACGGTGACAGCCCCTGTATTTGCCCGCCGGTCCTCGATTCCAGGGCTTTGAGGGTTTCGTTGTTCGGGTCGATGCTTAAGCCGGTCGCGATGATTCCCTTGGCCTGCACGAAGTCGTTTTGCAGGATATAGATATTTGCCAGCTCGGCAAGAACGCTCGAGCGCAGTTTATCCGCCGGCGGCAGCAGATTTAAGACCTTCTTCCACTCGTCGATCGCGTTATCGTAGTATTTTGCCCTGGTGTCGGCGCGTGCGACCTCTGAGTGAAAGAGGATCACATTCGGAGCGGCCTGCGCGGCGCGGTTCAAGTACGTGATGGCCTCGTTTTGCCTGCCCGTGCGCTCGAGCAGAATACCCACCTTATAGAGCAGTTCCGCATCGTTCGGCTTGGTCTTTAGCAACAACTGGTACTCGTCACCGGCGCGCTTGTTGTCGCCACTGAGCAGGTATGAGGAGGCGAGTATCTCGCGCATTTGGGCATCGTTTTTATTCGCCGCAAGGAAACTCTCAAGGCTTGGGATAACCGCCTTGTAATCGCCCTTGTTGTAGGTGTCGATTATCTGCTTCCTGCTTAAATCGTTCTTTTCGGCGACCTGGGTTTGTGCGCCGTTATCCGTTGGCGCTCCTTTCGGCCACAGGTAAATCCCGAGTCCGATAGTACAGACGGTGAGGACCACGGCGAGCGATATCCAGATATATTTACTCACACGGATATCCATAGCTCTCACCGTGCTTTGCTTCCGGTCAGCGGCATGCCTGCCCAATTCAGTTCCTCCAGCGGATGGTTTAGTTTGTTCTATAGCGCCCATATTATAGCAGAACCCGGGCGTTGAAAATCCTGGAAAACAAGATTTACCTTGTAACAATTATTATTGTGTTTATTACCGTGTTAATGTCGTCCTTGTGAGCAGCGCAAATGCACCGTGTTTTTTGTTGTGGGCGGATGTAATTGTGTGTTGATTCTGTGCTTGCTTCTCTTATTTTAGCAGAGGCTTGGTAGAATTGACACGCTTAAAAGCGCTGTATATTTTGGTGGTTAAGAAGATGGGATTGTTGGCGCGTGGGAGTAGCCATGACAGCTTAAGCAACTGCTAATACCTGTATGGTCAACAAACGGCCCGGTCGGCAGGGCTCCAATGTTTACACCCATAACCTCGACGGTCCGTGTGGTTTCGGTCGGGCTCTTATGGCACACCTGGCATGATTCGTTGCTATCGGTGATGCGGTTGTTGCTATCCGGGTCGTTCCAGCCGTTTTGCACCGCATAGTCGTAAAGGCTGTCGGCGATCATCTTATAATTACCCAACCTTGCGGTATGCACATCATGGCACACCATGCAGGGCATCTTAACCCCGGTATTGTATTGCTGGCCCGATGGCGGCGCTTTCCAGCCGGTTGTAAGCGTACCGTTTACCCTAAGCTGGTGACCTGTATAGGTCGTGTCGGTGGAATTGTAGAGGCCCTTGATATTTTTTTCCACGGTGGTACCGGCGCCGGTACCGTCATGGCAGCTAAAGCAAAGCGCATTATAGATATCCGAACTTTTGCTGTTTACCACGGAGGGGCTTTCAAAGTAGGGCTGTACAAGCAGGCGGCGCGTGGCGTCGCTTCCGGTCAGCCCAAAATCGGGGCCGAAATCGGGCGCGAGATGCACCGCGTGGCAGGTTTCACACAAGTTGGTTGTCGACGAGAACGGGCTTTGATTTGTATCCGTACCGTGCGGGGTTTGTACCAGCGTAAGCTCGTGCGATTGCAGGTTGGCGAAGTTCTGGACGATATCATCCGAATTGCCCCCGGTTGTATCGATCGTGATAGAGTTCTGATCAACCAGCCTTGAGCCGATTGTCGGGCTTCCGCTGGCATCCGCCGAGGTTGATAGTGTGTAGATGATATAGTAGGTGTCGGGAGTGGTAGAGATCGTCTGCGGTGTTTCAAACGTAAAATCGGTCTCTTCCGCTGAAAATGTGGCTGTGTTAGGCGTTGTAGGCACAACGGTATCGGGGCTTATATTAAACTGGATATCCCCAACACTGTTGGTTTCCTTATATATCTTAACCTGCAGCACGTTGACCGTAGCGTTGCCGGTGCCGTATTCGTTGATCTTAAGCGATGTCCAGATTGCGTTGCCGGTGCCGGTTTTCAGGGTGAGCCGCTGCATGACGATGTTATCCTCCCCACTCGTAACGCTGCCCCGCGCCTCCGGCTCGGAACTTACCATCACCGTATCGGCCCAAGCGATACCCGCGAAGATGATCATGAAGCATATCGCTAAGGGGACTATTATCAAGAGGCGGGCCGGTAATCTACCGGCATGTATGCTGATCGAGTTTCGAGCTGCCACTACTACACTAGCTCCTTTAAAGCGAGCCCTGATGGGCCTTTTACAAACTACATCAAAAATCTATAATAGCCTGCAACAGTTTTTAACGAACCTTTTTAGACTGTTATTAGACTACTATTGGATTGTTATTAGATGACAAATCTCCAATACTAATATATCAATAATCGGCTGTTTGCTCAACCAAAAATATCCGATAGTGCCTGCTGCGCGGGTTACTTCCAGGCTGCAATGCGGTTGTTGAGCTTATCCGCTATGAATATCTCATTATTCCGGGTGTCGATGGCGATACCGTTCGGATAGGCAAGGCCTTTTCCCGTAGTTCCAAACCCGCCGTAGGTGCTGATGAAGCGCCCGTCTTTTGTAAAGACGAAGACCTTGTGCTTCAGCATATCGACAACATGCAGGCGTCCACCTCTATCGAGCGCAATACCGCGCGGTAGGGCCATCGCCTCCTTTTCCGACCCGGTAACGACGTTGAGAAACTCGCCCCGGCCGCTAAAGACCTGGACGCGTGCGTTGTTCGAGTCGCTAACGTAAATGGTGCCCTGTCTATCTGCAGTAATTCCATTGGGGTATAAAAACTGGCCCTTGTCGCTCCCCGGTCGGCCGAACCTGGTGATGAGCCTGCCCTTAAGGTCGTAGACTTTTACATCCTGGTCGAGAACATCTGTTACGTAGAGCTTCTCATTGGCCGCGCACAGGGCTATCGGTCGCCCTGGGAGCACGGAGACCGACCCCTCGTCTGAGGTGCCTTCCGGGAACCGGTAGAGGAACTTCCCATCGCTGCCGTATACGAAGATCGCACCCTCAGCCCCGAGCGTGCTTACGTAGATGCGCATATCCCGGTCCACAGCCACACCTACCGGGCGGGCGCCCCCGGCTTGGGCGGAAACATCGATTACTTTCTTAAAGGTGCCCGTCGGCGAGATGATAACCAGATGGCCGCTGCCCGAATCCGCGACGTAGAGCGCATCGTTGCCTAGAGCTATCCCCATCGGCCCCTTCAGGCGCTGATTACCGCCCCCGGCAAGAGCGGATATAAACTTTGGCCGGTAGGAGGGAGCTTTTTGATTGTTGCCTGAATCATCGGCAGCGTAGTTTGAGAGCGAGTAGTAAAGGATGCCGGATGTTCCTACAAGCACGATTGCAACGAATATGAGCAAGAATAACCGTTTACTGATTGCTGTTTCACTCCTTATGACCAATCTCCCGCTAGTGCCAGAACACCATAATTATTGTGTCATTCTGAGCGAAGCGAAGAATCTAGCGGGCACTCACAAACTTCTGTCACTGAGCTTGTCTAAGCTTAGACCCTCCTGCATATGCAGAAGGTTTCTGCACCCAAGATTCTTCAGTCGCATTCGCTCCTTCAGAATGACATGCACAGAAAGTAGGATGTCGCGGTACTAGGCTTAATCATAGCATCAAAGCATGCAGTGCGTGTCCGGGTATGCTATAATTTATTGTGCTAAAGGCCGCTGGTTTTTCAAAGGACACCATCACTCGTATGTACCGGAACCCCTTACTTTGCTGCACGTAAAGAGGGGCAAGCAGCAGGCAATCTATGAATATTGGTGGTAGTTTAACAGGTGGTATTGCCTAAAAGTTTATCGGCATTGCTGGGAATGGTTAGCGATACATATATAGTTATCGCGGCCTCTTCTTTTTCCATTATACTCTTAATAGCCCTTCTCTTTGTTGTCCGAGGCATATTCGCCAAATTCGGCAAAAACAAGATCCTCGGCCTTCCAATCTCCGTTTTTTCCGTCGCAACTATTGTTGTTATGGTTGTACTCTCAACAGTGAGTTCTCACCAGCTGGTATGTCAATCGTGCCATCCTATGAGGGCGCCCGCAGTTGAGTTGCGCACATCAAGCCATAAAGGCATCGGGTGTCTTGCCTGCCATAAAAAATCCAACATGATGGCTTTGCCTATTCAAAAATTAGAGCAATTAAGGATGACTTTCAACTACTTTTCCGGGAGTTACAAATATCCCGTCAGATCTGAGGTTGGCAACGACGTCTGTTTGGAGTGCCACGGGGATGTGCGGCGGGGCTTAAAGGTTAAGTTTAAAGTGATGATGAGCCACGCCGAGGTGGTCGACGCCGGCATAAACTGTACTGAATGCCATCCACAGATTGCGCATAAGGGTGCGGCGGCGAAAAGCGGCGTCTCGATGATGGAGAAATGCAGCTCCTGTCATAACGACGAAGAGGCGTCATCGCGGTGCGAGACCTGTCACCAGGGCGATGTATGGCTTGGAATGAAGCCTTCTACGGATTGGGGCATCTCGCACGACAAAAATTGGGCGAAGACGCACGGCGCACGAAGCCTCTATATTTGCAAGGCATGCCACTATGAAAAAGATTGTAACCGGTGTCACTCAACGGTCCCGCACCAGGAAGGCTGGCCGTACATACACGGGCAGCAGGCCGAGAGCAACCCCGATGATTGCAATATCTGTCATAAAGAAGAAAGTTTTTGTAGAGGCTGCCATAAAATAACGATGCCGCACCCGCCGAGCTGGTTGCCCCTTCATAAATGGGAAGTGGATATTGCCGGCCGGGGAACATGCCTTTCGTGTCACATTAAGAAAGATTGCGACCGGTGCCATGACAAGCATAGCATCGACGTGGAAATAATGGGGAAGAAGAAACAGTGAAACAACTCGACTTTAACGAGTTAATCAAACACATAACAGCGGTTATTAAGCAGCCCGAGCTGCACATGAGGGAGATACCGATACTCATCGGTCTTGGCATTCTCGCGGTCTTTATTTTCCTGATTCTCATCGCGATCATCTTTGTGCGACCATCGAAGAACAAGCTCAAACCCCTTGAAGCAAAGGAGCTTCGCCGTCGTGTTCGCAAGAGCTATATTGTAGGGCTGGTGCTCGGTGTTGTTGCCATAGGTTCGCTGGGGGTTGTTATGGAGTTCGCATCACGGCCTGAGTTCTGTGCGGGTTGCCATGAGATGAAACAGGCGTATAAGGCGTCTCACGCCTCAATGCACAAGAACGCCGATTGCCTCGCATGCCATCAGGAACTGGGTATAAGCGGTGTGTTTATCGAGAAGTTTCAGCTAATCGAGATGGTATTTGCCAAGTCTAAGGTGGTCGGTGATGTTACCTCGGCGCAGGTTACGAACGAGGCGTGTTTGCGGTGCCATAAACGTATTCTGGGCTCTGTTGAGCAGGTAAGCACTATCAGAATCAAGCATAAGGAGCCTCTTGAGGCGGGCTATAGCTGTACCGATTGCCATTTTGCAAAGCGGATGTTTCACATTGATAAGAGAAAACTTGATAAGCTCGGGATGAGCCGCTGCGTTGATTGTCATAACCAGAAGAAGGCGTCGGCGGAGTGTCCGGTGTGTCACACGCAAGGAAGCGGGATTACACCTAGCATAGCCAGGTCGCATTACCCGCCGGTACATATCCCGGATTCGATCAATTGCAAGGTATGTCACACAGCGAGTACGTGTACTGCTTGTCATGCTATTCGAGTTCCTCATCCAGCGGACTGGGCGAATGGAGGGCATGGGTTGCAGGCGTTTGTCGGCAAGAAGCTGTGCTGGGAATGCCACGACCAAAAAAGCTGCAAGAAATGCCACCCCAGCGTCTTCCCGCACGGCGAGGATTGGGTGAAGGAGCACGGTCCTGCGCTTAAGGCCCGGGCAGAGCCTTGCGCTGATTGCCATAAGGTCGAGTTTTGTATGATGTGCCATACCGACATGCTCAACTTCAAGGTAAAAGCTATTACGGGTACATAGTTGGTTTGCACCGATCTTAGAAAGGGTTCGGGACGCACGCAAGGCTTTAAGGAAGTGCTTAAGGCACTGATGCGGTATTGTGGCAGCCGGTGCAGACGTTATCGATACCCGTTGCCGTAGTGCCTGCTTTTAGCATGGCGGGGGGTAAACCCGAGGAGTGCGGGAATTCACTCGTGCCGCTTCCTCCAGCCGCCGTGTGGCATTGCTGGCAGGTCGGCCCGGTTCCATCGTACTTCACATCGGCAAAGCCGTCCGACGTCGTAGTTGATCCTTGGGCCGATGAGCTGTGCCCCGCAACTTTACCGGTTATCGCCCCCATCGCTACGGTTTTTAACTCAGCGCTTGACCCGAAGTTGGCGTTATGGCAGGTAGAGCACCACTGACTCACGGTTTGTGTGGACTCTCCGACTACCGGTGTGTAATGAAGATAGTTCTGGTTTTTAGCCGGGTTTGGATCGGATTTTAGCAACCTACCGTAAGAGAGATCCGATAGTTTAATCGTCTGGTTATCGTGCACCGAGTGACACTCAAGGCATCCCCAGAGTTTGGCGTTTTTAGTATACGGTGGATCGGTATCGTCGGGGGCGGTCACTATCCCTTCCGCCTGATCGGTGCTGATGCCGTGGCCGTGCTCGTCCAGCACGATATGCTTGATCGATGCGCCGCCGTCCCCGTGGCAGAAATCACAGGTCTCGCTGCGCACATTGGCTCGTGTGAGCCGGTATGTTCCGGTCGCTATGTGAACCGCATGGCACTCCCGGCACTTGTTGGTTGTATCGGTGTAGCCTCCGTGCGGGCCGGGTGTTGTGACATATTGCAGGGGATCATTGTATCCACCGAAAGCGGCTGCGCCGACGCCATAGCCGGAAAAATGAGTTATATTTGTATATCCGATAGTGTACGGATCGTTATCATCATAGACGTATTGCCCGCCGGTTACCACCTCCCATTTGTTATCGCTGTCGTTGTAATGGTAGATGACATCGGAGCGTTCGATAATCCTATTGCACCTGAAAATCAGAGTTAGCGGCCGGGCGAATGGCGCAGCTACATTCGTCTGAAATTCGAAATAGTACTTGCTGATAAGCTGAATGCCCGGGGCCGGGGGATTTGCGGCGCTTATTATCGTGAAGGTCTCATCGGTATATGTTGCATCAGGCGGTATGATCAGCTTAACGGCCGCATCCGCGCTCTCGATGGTTACCGTGGTAATCGAACTCGCTTTATCATCCGCAATAATGCTTGCCGCGATCTCCGTTGAGCCTTGTAGGCTCTCAGCGGTATCGTTAACGCCGGAAACCCTATACCAGTAATTACCGGGTGATGGGACGGTATCCACATAGGCACTTCCACTTCCGCCGGTTGATCCTGCCAGGTTAAAAGGCCCGTTGGCCGAGTCTGACCTGTATATATCGTAGTGCGTTATGTATTCGTTGGCGGGATTGTCGTTCCAATTAAGGTTGAACTTGCTGTTGCTATTGGCGGCAACCTGCAGGCCGGTCGGTATGGTCGGCGGTATGGGGGTAATCGTATGAAGGATACTTGAGAGAGGTGTCACTGAAAGCGATACCTTATCGGGCGAACCCACAACAGCGCTTGAAGTATTCTCAATTGAAGCGCCGATAGTTCGCCCGACCCCCGCATCGCTTGGTAGCGAGTACGTTACCAGCAGCTTTTTGGATGCAGATGGGCTAATTGCGGCAAGGCCTATACCATTAAATGTGACCGCCCCTGCCGAGAACGTCTTTGAAGTGGAGAGCTGCTGGTCGCCAGGGTTGAGCGAGTTACTGTTGTCAGCGTCAAACCACAGCTTAATTCCGTTTTGGGCGGTGTCACTGTCGGTCGCTGTTCCGGTGCGGTTGATGGTAAGCGTTGTCAGACCCACGGTATCTTCAACCGTAGAGAGGTCGAGTACCTGCACGACGTGGTCGCTTGTTCCGGCGGTGATATTCCCGCCGTCTACGGCAGTCTGAGCGATATCCAGCGTATCCGGCTTATCCTGGATGGTCAGGACGGCGCTGCCCATAACGCCGAAGGGTGTAACGGTATCAGGGTGGCACATAGTAAAGTAACCAGCATCCACTATATTTGATTTGACAGTGGCGCCGATATTGGCGGTATTCGATAGGTGTGCCGTAACAAACAGCGTCTCGGTCGAATCACTCGCGATTTCAAAGGAAGAGAAGGGGAAATCTGCCCTACCGCCTGAAAACGTAGTTGATGCAAGCTCGATGTCGACTCCCGGATTGAACACACCGTTTGCGTTGCTGTCACGCACCAACGCGACAGAGGTCAGGTCGGAATCGAATGCGGTCCCGACCTCATCGATGCGGAGACCGTTAATCACGACGCCGTCCCCAGCGGGCGCATAAAGGTTTAACGTATCCAGCAGTTGATTTTGCGAACCCTGATCGGCGTTAAAATCAGGCGGCGGCGTGTGGGAAACCTCCAGCGATTCGGCAGATCCGCTAATGGCCGGCAAATTAGAGTTCAGGTTTGCAAAGGGCGCCACTGTATCGGGGGGTGCTATTGTAATGCAGGACTCGTCGACAATACTTGAACCGAGGGTATCCCCGGTTACAGCGGTATCCGAAATATCGTAGGCGACCAGAAGATAGCTTGGTGCCGTGGTAATAACCTGCGGTGACGATAAGGTGATAGTTACCTGTCCGCCGGTAAAAGTGCCGCTTCCGGTTTCGGTATCGGCGCCATTGATGACCCCGTTGCCGTTGAGATCGGTAAATATTTTTACCGCCGTGATGGTGTTATCCGGTATCGTACCGAGCTTAGCCACTTTTATTGCTGTCAGCGAAGCAGTGCCGTAATCTGTTGAGAAACCCAGCTTTTGCATGGTAGTATTGCTCTGGCCCCGGTGTGCAACGGTTGCTATAGCGGTGCTGGTGACGCTTACGGTGTCGCTGGCAATGTTGGGAGTATTCGAGCCGTAATTCGTAAAAGCCGCCACCTGGTAAGCGCCGCTGGCGCTGATTGAGTTCTGATTAACTATGTTTGATCCGGCGGTAACCGAGGTATTCGACGAGCCGGATATATCATAAACCACGAGCAGGCAGGATGGGGTCGTTGTTATGGTCTGGGGCGTTACGGAGAGCGATGATGACCCGCCGCTAAACGTACCGCTTCCTATTTGCGTATCCCCGCCATCGATGACCCCGTTGCCGTTGAGATCTGTAAATATTTTTACGCTCGAGATATCGGAGTCGGACGCCGAGCCGGTCCTGTCGACCGTCACCGAGTTAAGCGTTGCCGTTGAGAAATCGGTGCTAAAGCCGAGTTTTTGCATGACGACTCCGGCCTGTCCCTGGTGGAGGGTATCGGTCGCCACCGGCGAGTTGGTGACGGTAATCGTTGGGCCCGGGGTTCCCGTATCCGCATTAATCCCGGGCGTAACGGTTGTGTTCCAGTTGCCAACCGCGTCGCGGGTAAACACAGAATACTTGTATGCTATGCCGTTTGTTAGCGGCCCGATATCGGTGTAGGTTATGGCGACAGGGGTTGTGGTATCTTCCCAGACTTGCTGGGCCAGCGGATCGCTCGGCCCCGTTGGATAGACGCCGTCACTGCGGCGCATAATCCTTATCCCTAAGAAATCGGGATCGGTCGGGTTGGTCCAGGACAGGTCGGATTGGGCATCGTCACCATCGCTTGCAAAAAACCCGGTTGCCTGGCCGGACGGCGTGGCATCGATGGTTATGGTGGCGCTTGACGTATCACTTCCCTGGAGGGTATTAGTGCAGGTGATCGCGGAGACGGTTCCGGTAACTGAAACATCGGTGGCTGTACCGGCTACGTCAAAGGCCACTAGGTACTGGGCGGTGGTTTTACCGATATCGACGTTAAGCCCGGAGAAGGTGGCGGTTGTGCCGGCAATTGAGCCCGTGCCGAGGAGGGTATCCGCAGAATCCCACTCGTTGGGTGTGCTTCCGTTATCTTTGAAAAGCCGGACGTTGGTAACGTTGCTAGAGATAAAGTCGGCATTGCCGGCGAAGGTAAGGTCGGTAACCGTATCGATGCCTGAATTCGTGTTAAGCGTGAAGGTGTCGAGCGCGATGTTCGTTGAGGTTTTTGCCACTGTTTTGTTTGCCGGATCGGTACCGTTCGCTTCGTTTGTGATCGCATACCTGTCGAACGTAAAGTCAAAGGGAACCGATGATGCGCTACTTAAATTTGTCGTAAGAGCCACCCCACCGTCGGCGTTTGCCCATGTCGAACCGTCATACGTCATCGCCCACAAGTCGCTGTTGCTGTCACCTATGGTAACCATCGCCTTGTTTTCGCCGGGCTGCCGGTCGATATTGATGCAGGCCAAGTAGCCGATAGCGTGCCCCGGGTTCCAATCGGTCTGTATGCCCCAGCCCGAACCGTTCCAGCGCGACCAGTGGATGGCATTGGTGGCGTTATCCGCATAAACGACAATAGCCCACGGCGAGGCACCGGTTCTTACCCAACCGGCCGCAATCGGCATTTCACCCATCACGCCGGCTAAGTCATACATGGAGTTGTCGGCGTTGGCCACCGGGTTTATCCAGGCTGAGGTTGCTCCGTCCCAGATGGCGTACTGCATATCATCGCTCTTACTGTCCGCTGATACAGCGGCGATACGGTCTCCTCCGGGTTCTGGCGCAAGCTGCATGATAGTCGCCTCATCCTTCCAGGTGGGAAAGGCGGTAGGCGCTCCCCATGCGCCACCGGCCGGCTTTGTTACATACCGGGCGGCAAGTTGGTTATTAGGGGTGTTATTCCAGCCGAAAGCGACCAGGAGGTCGCCGCTGTTCTCATAAGCCGCATCAAAACATTTGGTGTCGCCGGCTGCGCTTGCGTATGCGAGGTTGGTCTCTAGGGCCGCCGATTGGTTTCCCCAGGCGTTTCCGTCCCAAATAATGCCTTTCAATGTGTAGCCGCCCGTACCGTCGTTAATCGCGTAGAGAAGGGCGATTTCGTTGCTGTTCGGCCTTGAGGCAAGCTCGATCCACTCGACGTTGGTGGCTTCATCCGCGGGGAGGGTGTTGGCGGCGGCCGTCCAGGAGTTCCCATCCCATATGCGGTATTGGGGATTGGTGCCGGTTGAGTAGACGACCATCGCGTGGCCTGAGGTATCCTCATAGGCGACATCAAAGCTTCGCCTGCTCGCAAAGTTGGCGTTGGCCGTACTCACGTTCCATTCGTTAGACCAGGCGGAGCCGTTCCAGCGCTGGATATAAAGGTTGCTGCCCGCGCCGGCGTTTGTTGTCAACGTGCCTGCGATGTTCTCGATTCTGTTTGGGGCCGCCTGGTTTATCGTCCAGTTTATTACGGTATTGGCGGCCTGTGTACCCGCCGGCGCCCCGGTAGCCGACGTTTCCTGATCCCATAGCCGGGCTTGTGGGGTGGCGTTTCCCGATGCTCCGTAAACCATACGGCCATCTGTCTTGTAAGCAAAGCTGGTCGTCTTAAAAGCAAGGACCAATATCGCGGCCAGAATCAGCGGAACAATTATTAACGATAGCTTGAGCTTTGTTTTGTTCCGGCGGCCTTTTATTCGTGCTCGCATTAACCTACCGCCTCACTTTCTGAGGCTGCTTTTCGTAATGATTCCGCGTGCTGTTGACAGTATTCGTAGCAGAGGCTTTTCTATATGCTTTTTTAGCCTTGCCGGGCTCCTCTAAGATTGTGTAGATATCGCCGATTTTTTTGTATACGGCGGAGCGGGCGGGGCTATTACCGGGGAGCGTTTCTAGAGTAGCACGCCACTGCGTAAGGGCCTTGGCGTAGAGCCTCCGGTTTGTATACGTTTCGGCCATCTGGTAATGGAATTGCACGACGCTTGGGTCTATCGTTGTGGCACGTTTGAAGTAAGCTATAGCATCCGCCGACCGGCCGAGTTGGTTGGATAGTTGACCGGCCCGGTAGAGAGCCCCGGCGTCATGTGGCTTTGCCTTTACCAGGGTCTCGTTTTCTTTAAGCGCCGCTTTAAGATCGCCGACCTGGGCGTAGCTTGTTATAAGGACGTTTCGCGCTTCCTGATCGCTACCGTTATTCTTCAAGTAGGCAGTCAGTTTTACGATAGCGCCCCTAAAATCGCCGTTGCGGTAGGCTTTATATGATTCTTCTTTTAACTGTGGCGTCGGGGATATGTGCGAGCGGGTGCCAAGGACGTAATATGCCGTCCCTATCGCTGCGGCAATAAGCAGAAAAAATCCTAAATATTTTACTACTAACCATCTATTAAATAGGCGCTTGGGTGGCTTAGCAAAGGCGCTCGTCACTGATGCTCACCGGCCTGTTCCGTATATGTTCTAGAACTATTTGTAAAAATGTTCGTAAAAATAGTCTTTTAAAAGCTAAAAGCTAAAAGACTAACGAAATAATTACTACCAACCTAATAATCATGACTGCTACAGCCGAAATTATGCACTAAGTAACCGCTTGGTTTCCGATTTTGAGGGTTCTGACATAAAAGCTTGAATTCTAAGTAATATACCAGTTAATGGCCCATTTTACAAGCCGTGCAAACTACACGGTGGGGTTAAAAGTTTAGGGACCGCGCGCCTATCTAGCTATGGTAGGGTCACTGTATTATGGCAACTCGTGCAAACGCCGTCCATCCCGCGCTGCGTGATACCCGACCTGAGCATGCCGGGCACTGAGCCCGATGAGTGCGGGAACTCGCTCGTGCCGATACGCCCGTCCGCCGGGTGGCATTGCTGGCAGGTAGGCCCGGTACCGTTAAACTTTACGTCTGCGTAGCCGTCAGGCGTGGTGGTCGAGCCCTGCGAAGAGGAGCTGTGGCCGGCAACCCGACCTGTCTTTGAGCCGAAGAGCACCGTCTTTAAATCCGTGCTCGGCCCGAAGTTGGCATTGTGGCATGTGGAGCACCACTGGCTTATGGTCTGCGTTGTTTCTCCAACTACGGGAGTATAATATAAGTAGTTCTTGTTCTTTAGCGGATTCGGATCGGCTTTTAGCAGCTTATCCGAGCTTAAGCCCGCCAGTTTAGTTGTCTGCTTATCGTGCGCTGAGTGACACTCAAGGCATCCCCAGGATTTGGCGTTTTTACTGTACGGTATATCGGTATCGCCCGGCGCCGTCACTTCGGCCCGGCCCGGGTCCGCACCGTGGCCGTTTTGGTCGAGGGTGACCTGCTTGCTTGCAACGCCGCCGATCCCGTGGCAGAAATCACAGGTCTCGTTTCTTGCGTTAACTCTGGTCAGGTCATACGTGCCGATCGCCAGGTGCACCGCATGGCATTCTTTGCATTTGTTGGTCGTGCTGGTATAGTTGCCGTGCGGTCCCGCCGTTGCCGTATCGGTGTATTGCAGGGGGTAATTGTACCCGCCGAAGAATATCTGCGCCGCGGCATATCCTGAGAAGCCGGTGATATTGGTGTAGCCAATATCAAACGTGTTCATATTGGGAACCGCCACGGTGCTATCGGTGCTGAAGAAGTACCGACCGCCATCGGCCTGCTCCCATTTGCCGAGATTCGTGTAATGGTAAATAGCGATATCCTGCATACCGGTAAGCGAGCTGTCGCACCGCAGCACAAGCATGAGCGCCGGGTTGAACGGCTGGGTTGCAGTAGTTGAAAAGTCGTAATAGAACCTGCTTACTACTTTAACACCGGACGGTTTTGGCGCACTGCGGATGGTAAATGTTTTACCCAAATAGGCCGCACTCGGCGGAATAATGAGCTTTACCGTCGCGTTGGCGCTCTCGATAGTAGTCGTTGTGCCGGTCGTATCGACCGTAACGGTTATGTCAACCTTGGTTGCGGTCGCACCCGCGCTCTTTACGCTCTCACCGGTCACGTTTTTCGCCGAGACCTTGTACCAGTAGTCGGCCGCAGACGGAACCGCGTTTACGAAATGCGGTTGGGTCGGCGTGGTCGTGCCGACCGGGCTATAACTGCCGAACTCGGTGTCGGACCTATAGACATCATACTCGGCAACGTGTTCGCCGGCCGGATTCGTATTCCAGTCGAGCGCGTATTGCATATTGGCTCCCGCCGTTACCACCAATCCGGTTGGTGCGGTCGGCGGTACGGGCGCAATTGTATGCAACGCGCTCGCAAGCGATGGGACCGGTCCGGATGTTGATTCAAGTGAAACGTAATCCGGCGGGGTCACGCCGACGCTACCCGTCGAGTCGACCGAGGCGCCGATGGTTACACCGATATTTGCGGTGCTAGAAATCGAGTACGTTACGAGCAACTTTTTGGGCGATGTGGGTGAAATCGGCGCAAGCTTGATGTTATCAAAGGTAACGCTTCCGCCGATAAAGGTCTTCGCGCTTGAAAGCTGCCAATCCGCCAGGGTAATCGAGTTGCTGTTATCCGCATCGTACCAGAGCTTAATCCCGTTTGTTGCGGTGTCGCTACTGGTTGCCGTACCCGTAAGGTTGACCGAAAGCGATGTGAGCGTGACCATATCCTGTGGCACCGAGAGGTCGAGCACCTGCATGACATGGTTGGTCGTCCCGACGACCACGTTACCGCCATCAACCGCCGTTTGTTTGATTACAAGCGTATCCGGCAAGTCCGTAATCCTTATCGATGCGCCCGAGAGGGTGCCGAAACTGTTGGTGTAGTCCGGATCGGCCGCCTGTACGCCGCTTTGGGCGGTATCGGTGCTAAAGGTAACATTGCTGTTGATAATAGCGCCGACTTTAGCCGTTATTGAAAGATCGTATGCCACGAGCACGGTCTCGGTGGTATCCGGGTTGATGAACAGCCCGCCCGGTATGGTAAACCGGGCCATCATCCCCGGGGCCGTGCTGGTCGAGACAAGCACGGTGTCGGTAGACGAGTCATAGATGCCGTTGCTGTTTTTATCCCAGATGAGTTTGACCGCGCTTATATCGGAATCCTGCACCCCCGTAAGGGCGACGTTAATACCGGTAAGGTTTACACCGTCTCCCGGATCTGCGTGAAGCGCAAGCTCTTGGCCCGGGGTATTCGTTGTACTTTGCTGCGCATCGATGTTGGGCAGTAAAACATTTGAGACGGTGAGCTTATCCCCCGACAAGCCGATCATCCTGAGTGTCGACACCAGCGGCGCTGCCGCCGAGACGGTATCCGGGCTTGAGACGACAACCGATGAAGTCGCATCCAGACTTGTTCCGATATTGACCCCCGTCTGTGCGGTGGGGGAGATATCCATGGTGACGTAAAGCCGCTTATGCGCCGGGTCTTTTACATCCAGGTAACTATCCAAGTTGCTAAAGATTGCCTGCTCGCTTGCAACGGTAGCAGTGGCTATTAACGTATCACCAGTTGCGGTAAAGGTACTATCCCCATCATCCAGCCATAACTTTATCCCACCGGGTTTGATATCGGTTGCAAAGCTTGCCTGCGGCGTTGTTGTCGATGCTTTTGATAGCGTTATCCGGCTTACCGTTGACGAATCGTTGTCTACGGATAGGTCGAATATTTGGATAAGGTTGTTGTTCGATGCCCTCGATATTTGTTCGCCGCTAACAAGTAGCTGCGCCACGTTTAAGGTATCGGCTTTATCGCTAATCGTTATCGCGGTTCCGTTAAGCGCTGAGAAGTCGGCAACGAGATCGGGTGAATCGACCTTAATATCGCTTAACGCCATATCGGGATTGTAGGCGATGTTGCTCTGAAGCGTTTTGCCGATCGACGCGGTGTTCGATACATTAAACACCGCGAAGACCGTTTTGGTTGAATCAACCGAGATCGGAATATTCAAGTTAGAGAACGTCACGCTTTGTCCCGTAAGAGGGGATGACGTGGTTTCGGTATCTAGCGCCGGTTCAAACGACCCGTTGTCGTTACTATCCACGAAAAGTTTAACCAATGTGATATCGCTCGCCGGTGCGCTGCCGTTTTGCCGTAGGGTGATCGTATTTACATTTACGCCGTCTCCGCCGGCCGGATCATGCAAGTCGATCTTTTCGGCCAGTACGTTGGCGCTTCCTTGTTCAACGGTCGCCGTAGCCACTGAGCTATGCGATACCTGTAGCGTCTCGGTGGCGTAGATAATCTGCTGCGCGTTTGATGTGGTCGGTGGGATAAGGTTTACATTATCCGGGCTTGCCGCTGTTGCCGTTGCTATCGTAGACCCGAGCATCGCACCGATAGTCGCGGTAGGCGATATCGAATAAGTTACAAATAGCTTCTTCGTCTCTCCTTGAGCCAATCCCACCGAGATCGGGAAGGTTGCAGACCCTCCACTAAGCGGCGCGGACCCGATGACGGTATCGGTCGTATCGAACGTGCCGTTCTGGTTGCTATCGAGCCACAATTTAACCTGGGAGACGTCGGTATCCGTACCACCTGTTCTCTGTACCGTAACGGTTGAAAGCGTTGCCGCGTCGTAGTTTAGACTATCGAATGAGAGGTTAACCGTTTGTATCAAGTTATCCGCCGAGGAACGAGAAACCGTTGCCGTTGCGGGAGAAGTCATCGAAAGAGAAATGGTATCGGGTGCATCCAAGACGGTAACCGTTGCGCCGTTTATAAGGTTGTAGTCGGCTACAGTATCCGGCAATAAAACCGAGATGCCGTTTGTGGCAAAGCTTATGGAGCTTTGTATGCTTTGCCCGATCCCTGCCGAGTAGGAGAGATTATAGCCGACAAGCAGCGTCTCGGTAGAGTCCGGTGCAATATTGAGCGCCAGACCGGAAAATTGCGCCACCCCGGCCGCGGTAGTCGTTGCGGCAAGCTCCTCACCGGAGTCGATAATGTCATTGTGATTTGCGTCATGGGCAAGTTTTACCAGCGATACGTTTGATGGTGCCGGTGTGTTTACCGTGATATTTGCAGCGGTAACTGTAACACCATCCCCGATTGGGGCATGGAGCAGGATTTTCTGTCCTACGACATCCTGCGAGCCCTGGGCGGCGGCGGTGTCGGCAACGCTTGCCCCCGCCACCGAAAGATTCTCGGAGGCGTATGTGACCTGCTGCAGGTTCGACTGTGTCGGCGCGATTAAGCTTATGGTATCGGGCGCGGCCACCGTGGCCGAGTTCACATCGGCGCCGAGGGTCGCCCCGGCGGTCGCCGTGGATGAGACTGAGTACGTGACGAGAAGTTTGTTTGTCTGGCCTTGGAAAACAGCGATAGTTGAAGTAAACGTTATCACTCCACCAGAGAAGCTTCCCACCCCAAGGGAGGTGTCCGTTGCATCAAGGCTTCCGTTTTGGTTGTTGTCTAACCAGAGTTTGACCTGAGAAACATCCGAATCGGCACCTGTACCGGTTCTTTGGATGGTGATGCTGTTTAAGGTTGCCGCGTCGTAATTCGGATTATCGAAGGAGAGATCAATCCGTTCGATAAGGTTGTCCTGCGCTGAACGGGAGATAGTTCCCGTTGTCGGCGATGATGTCCGCAGCGCAATAGTATCGGCAAAATCACTTATGCCGACGGTTGCTCCGGTCATTATACCGAAATTAGCCACACTATCCGGGCTAGCGACTTGTATCCCGTTTGAAGTAAAATCTACATTTGTTTGGACCGTTGCCCCGGGTGTTGCCGAATAGGATAGGTCAACCCCGACGAGTACCGTCTCCGTTGAGTTTGCGGCGATAGTCAGGTTAAGCCCACTGAAGCTCGCCACCCCGGCCGCGGTAGTCGTTGCGGCAAGCTCCTCACCGGAGTCGATAATGTCATTGTGATTTGCGTCATGGGCAAGCTTGACCAGAGACACGTTCGAGTCTGGAGTCGTCGCGACCCCAATGTTCGCTCCACTTAGTATGATATTATCTCCCGCCGGGGCGTACAGTAAGAGTTTTTGTGTTACCGCATCATGTGTGCCCTGCGCCGTTGTGGTGTCAGGCATATTCGCCCCCGAAACTGAAAGTTCTTCGGCGGCAAGCCCCACCTGCTGCAGGGCAGAGGGGGTGGCCGCGCTTATGTCGACCGAGTCGGGAAGAAAAGCCGCAGCCCCCGTGACGCTTGAAGCGAGCGTATCGCCCACACCGGCGGTCGCAGAGATCGAGTAGCTGACAAAGAGGCGCTTTGCGCTCGAAATGGTAACCGGCACATTAAGCGCGGTGAAGGTGATCGAGCCCGCACTAAAGGTGCCCGCCCCAAGAAGGGTGTCATCCGTCCCGAAGGTGCCGCTGCCGGTATCGAGCCAGAGTTTGACCTCTGCCACATCGGTGTCCGGGGCGCTGCCCACTTTGCTAATCGTTATGGTGTCAACCGCGGCCGCGTCATAGCCGGCCCCGAGTGTTAGATCGATCTGCTGCACCGGCGCATCGGCCTGGGCCCGGGCGACACTGCCCGTGCCAAGAGAAGCGGTTTGAAGTGTTACCACATCGGGGAAGTCAGCGATCGTCATCAAAGCGCCGGCGGCGCTAAAGCTTGCGACCGTATCCGGGAGGGCAACCCCGATATCATTGCTACCGAGGCTTGTTTGAACGCTGTGCCCCACCACCGCCGAAGTCGAGAGCCCCACTTTTACGAGCACCGTCTCGGTGGTGTCCGAGGCGATTGATAGAGTAAATCCCGTAAAGCTCGCCACCCCGGCCGCGGTCGTCGTTGAGCCGAGCTCCTCACCGGTATCGATTACCCCGTTGCCGTCTATATCACGGCCGAGGGTGACAACCGAGACGTTTGAGGCCTCAGCGCTTGAAACGGTCACCGTGGCCGCATTTACCGTGATGCCGTCGCCGGGGGGTGCGTGAAGCAAAAGCTTTTGCACGACCGAGCCCTGCCCCTGCGCCGTTGTGGTGTCAGGCATATTCGCCCCCGAAACTGAAAGTTCTTCGGCGGCAGAATCAATGGTAGCCAGCGTACCGATAAGGTTAGAAAAAGCATTAACCGTGCTTGCGACATCGACCTTGATATCGCTAAGTGACGGGTCAACATTATATTGGATAGTACTCTGGACCGTGTTGCCAAGTGTCGCAGAGCTAGAAATATCGAATGCTACAAGTAGGGTGGCGGTGGTATCCGGTGAGATATTCAAGTTCAACGCAGAAAACTGTGCGGTATTGCCGGCAGTGGTGGTTGATGCAAGCACCGGCTCACCGATATCGATAACACCGTTACCGTTGGTGTCTGATATAAGTTTAACTAAACTGATATCAGAATCGAGTGCTGTGCCGTTTTGGCGAACCGTGATGTCGGTAACGGTCACGGTATCGGGTGGGGAAGCATAAAGCCTTAAAATGTCGGCAACGTGGGTTTGGCCACGAACGGCTATACTGTTGCCGGTTGAAGAGTCGGAGACCGTGAGGGTTCCCGCAAAAGCGCTTGCTGTGTCTACAAAAAATACCAAAAGCAAGGCAACCGCAAAAAACAGGGTCAGCCTTGCTAGCTTATCGTATGATAATTCGCGTAAGAGCCTTTTAAAATGGAACATATCACCCAATTATGAAATGGGTGCAAAAGAAGCTTCATAGCCTGTGTATCACCTCTACTACAACATGAACTGCTACTTGTAAACCACTATTACTGCTATTACTAAAACATGTTAAATCTGAAAAACTAGGTCTTGCTTCTTGCACACAAACTTATTTTCTTGAAACCGGATAATCCCAACCAAGTCTACTACTGCTTACTACTTAAGGCCTGCTATAGCCTCCTTATTATTCTTGTCTAACTTTAAGGCCTGCTCGAACTCACCCCTGGCATTACCGCTCTGGCCCATCTGTTTAAAAACTAGCCCTTTGAAGCTATGTATGCGCGCCAAGTAAAGGGTATCGGAGGAGCCTATGATTTTCGCCAGCCCATCATATGTAGCAAGGGCTTTTGCAAACTCCTTTTTCTGCGCGTAAGCATCGGCCAATGCGACGTAGTCAGCGGTGAAGTTAGGATTCGTTTTTGCCGCTGTTTCAAATTCGGTGATAGCTTTGTCAAGCTGCTTTTTTTGCACCAAAATTCTGCCCACACTATAGTGAGCATCGGCGGACCCTTTATTCACCTTAAGTATTTCACCGTACTGCTTATATGCGTCGTCAAGCTGCCCTTTTCGCTCGTAGGCATACCCAAGTTGAAACTGCACTTGCATGTCTTTCGGATCGCCTTCCGCAGCTTTTTTAAGCTCCGGTATCGCTTGGTCAAGCTTGCCTTGTTGATATAACTGCGTACCGTTCTTTTTTGCCTTTGCTATGTCGGCTGGGGAAAGCTTTGCCTCGTTTTTGCCTTTGCTGCCGCAACCTCCAAGAAATCCGGTTAGTCCAATAATCGCAACCAGCACGACCGCAGCTGCGATTACCAGTGTTTTAGTACTAAGGATACTAGATTTGCCCCTATGACCCATTTATAAAAACCTCCTGCAGTTAATTAAAAGCCAGGCTGAAACAATTCCTTAAGCCGGCTCTCTAACACGCATTCTTAATGTGGCTGGGTGATCTTTGAAGGTCGAGATTGATATGGCGGGCAGTTATTGCATGCAGTTAAAAATCACCACCAAAATTGCTTATTCTTGCGGTAGTTACCACAATAATATTATCGCAAAAATCGAATTCATTAGCAAGCGCATAGATTATGGTAAACACAGGTTAAGCTGGCTATTTATATGCTAGCCGTACGTGCGGTTGTCCCTGCTACTGAAGGGAAGCGGTATTGTGGCACGTTTCGCATACCTTGTCGAGCTGATTCGGTATTGTGCCTGCCATTAACATGTCTGGAGCAGTTAATGTGCCGGTTGTCGGCGTGTTTTCCGAGGAATGCGGGAAACCGCCGCCGATACCTGTCGCCTTGTGACATTGTTCGCAGGTCGGACCTTCATTTGATGTGTCGTCCGGTGTAACTACTGCGTATCCTGTGACAGAATCGGTACTGTAGCCCCCACCGGAGCAATCATGACCGTAGACCGTCGTAGTCGTAGTGCCGAGCATGACGTTTTTCACGGTTTGCGTATCGTCGTGGCGCCCGAAATCAGCATTGTGGCAGGTTGAGCACCAGTCAGACATAGTTTCCGAGGATTCGCCGGTCGTGACGGTATAGAAGAGGTACGTCTTACCGGGATTCGGATCTGATTTTAGCAAGAAGGTTGATGTTTCCCCAGTAAGCTTAACCGTTTGGTTATCATGCACCGAATGGCACTCGAGACAGCCCCATCTCGAGGTCTGTACCTGATATGAGGGGATAGTGTCGTCCGGGGCCGTAATTGTGGTCGAGGCCGTCTGTGTGGTATCCAGGCCGTGGCCTTCTGCATTCATAATAACATCGGTTCCAACGCCCGGTCCGCCGTAGTTATGGCAGAAATCGCAGGTATCGGCCCTTTTATCGGCCCTGGTCAGCATGTAGCTGCCGGTTGCAATATGCACCGCGTGGCATTCCTTACATTTATTTGTTGTTGTCGTGTACCCACCGTGCGGCGTATTCGTGCTTGAGTCGTATATCTGCGGCCAATTATAGCCCGCCACTGTTGTGGTCGGCTCAATCGCCAGGGCTGTAGATGCTGTTGCTATGATAAAGGAGAAGACTGCTGCTACGAGGAGTACGCTTTTAATCACCAAACGCATAGAAACCCACTTGCTAAAACCTGTGTAATGCCTAAACACCGAAAAAGCGAACTAACGAATTTATACTAACATAAAGCTTGCTTGCATACAAGCCCATTCGAATAGATTGTAATTCGAGTAGATTTTTACGTAAGGCAATACGGCATAAATATACCTTAATACTGGGTCCAAGTACCGGGTTGCTACTCAACCGTTATCTTAACGACCTGCACTCTATCGTTGAATTTATCAGCGATGGCAAACACGCCGTCCTGATCGTAAGCAATGCCGGATGGTAGGTTCAGTTCGCCTTCTCTCGAGCCCTGTTTGCCAAGCGTCGCGATCTGGGCGCCTTTCGTATTGAGCACTTTTATCGTGTTATCGAAGGCGTCTATCAGGTAAAGAAGGTTTTTGTCATCCATGACGATACCGCAGGGCAGGCCGAATGTTCTGTCCGCCGCTTTAATATCCTGGGCCGGCTTACCTTTAACCCACAAGAGGTCGCCATCACGTGAAAACGCTTCGAGCCGTAAGTTTAACGTATCTGATATGAATACGCTGCCATCTTTACCGACTGTCAGGCCCGAGGGCGAATCCATATCACCCTCAGCACGCCCCTGATGGCCCCACTTTGCTAATACGTGTCCCTTGAGATCGTAGACTATGACGTGGCCGTAGGTCGAAAGATAGAGTTTTCCGTTTGCAACATACGGCTTAAACGGCACCATAACTTTAAACTCGCTTAAGTAGTGACCGCCTCTATCGTATATTACGACCTTGCTTAACGCCTTGTCGGCAACATAGAGCTTACCGTCTTTGGAGGTGGTAATGCCGACCGGCTCCATAAGTTCGCCCGGCCCGGCGCCTTTGCGGCCGATCTTGCGTAAGAACTGTCCGCCCGAGCGAAACTTAAGTACTCTTGCGCGCCCGGTATCGGCGATATAGATGTTGCCCTCATCATCAAAGCACACATCGGTCGGCCGATAGAGAAGCTCATCGTCTTTTGTGCCGTAACCGTAAATACTATAGAGGTGCGTCATGTATTTGCTTTGCACCGCGGGCATACCCGGCGGACGTGAGATGAGGTAATACAGGTAAAGCAGGATTAGCGTCATCACCATAAGTATTGCCAGCAATGTGATTAGAAAACTTCTTAAACTGATTCTCTGCATATCTCTTAAACCTACACTTATATCAAGGCTTATATATCTATACTATTGTTCGAGCCGCTTCAATGCCTTTTCGGCCTCCGGGTAACTCTGAACGTATTTTAACGCTTCACGATACTCTTTTATTGCGAGATCGCTCTTGTTGGTCTTTTCGTAGCAGCAGCCCAGGAAGTAGTGGGCATCCGCAAGCGTTGGGTTTATTTTTAGGGTTCTTTGAAAAGCTTGAACGGCCTGGCCGTATTGCTTTTGGTCCTGGTAGAGCTTGCCAAGCTGGTAGAACGCGAGTTCGTTGTTCGGATCGATCGACGTCGCCTGCCAAAAATGACTCGCGGCGATATTGGGCTCCTGTTTGCTGATATAGGCCATACCGAGTTCAAAATGCGCGTTCCATGGGCGCGGTTCTATCTCGATGGCCTTATCAAGTTGCCCGATCGCTTTGTCTACCTCCTCGATCTCAAGGTACACACCGGCGAGGCCCACATACGCCTCTGCGTCTCGGGGGTTTAGTTTCACGGCTTCCTTGTACTTAATCAGGTCTCTCTCGACGGCGGTTCTGACAACGGGCGGTTGGAAATAGACTTTTTGTACGATTAACGCTGCAACGGCAAAAACAATTACTAAAAAGAGGATAATGGAGCCAGCCAGCCAGAGGCTTATTCGCTCCTCTGTTTTGGTTTCTTGCCGCCCAGCTTGTTCGTCAACACCGGTTTTAAAAAAGTCGGATAATTCCGTATCTTCCTCATGAGTCATACAAAGCACCTTACCGAAAAGAGTATAGCAAACTCAAGGTTTTTACAAGCGGTCATACGCCGCCTTCGCTTCGCGCAATCTCGGGTTTAGTCGCAACGCCTTTTCGTACGCCTGTTTTGCCTGCGCGCGATTGCCTTTTCGCTCGTATATCCACCCGAGGTCGTAATAGGCACGGTCGCTGCCGGGCTCGATTGCGAGGGCCTGGTTCCATGCATTGATGGCGTCATCGTAATTGTTAAGATAAGCGTATGCGACACCCATGTCGATGTATGCATCGACCATTACCGGGTTCAGCGCAAGACCCCGGCGGTCGTTCTCGATTGCTTTTTTTAAATAGACGGGTTTGCCGGCACGACCTGCAACCAGGTACGAGGCGGCTGCCGTGAAGTAGGCCTGCTCGTTGATGGGGTTGATCTGCTGAGCTTGCTCGAACGCCGCTGTGCCGAGGCTTAAGTACTCCTCTTTAGCGGTCTTTTTCCCAAACCTAAAGAGCGCCTGGCCAAGCGTGGTTTTATACAGCGGCTCGGTCACATTAAGCGATGACGCCGTCTTGTATTCGCTGACTGCCTGGGAAATTTTGCCGATACTCTCAAGATCACGACCCCGGGCAAAGTGGATGTCGGCCACAAGCGGTATACTGCTGAGTACCGCGAGGTAGGTGCATGCGAGCACTATAAAGCCAATCGCCAGCGGTTTTTTCGATTCTTCCAGCCCTGTCTCAACTATCCGGCTCTGGCCCCGGGTGAAGAGCAGCCTGCTTTCTATCCCTAAGAAAATCCAAAACAGAGGGGCGATCGAAAAGTGGCTGAAGTTAAATTGCAGTTGTATCCAGTATGCGAGTAGTGCGCCGAGGAGACCGACGGCGAGCCAGCCCTCACGCATAGGTTCTGCCGCACGAAGCCTTTTTATCCCGGAACCGATGAGCAAAATAAATATCCAAAGGTAAGCGACTAGGCTTATCATGCCGTCTGTCACCGCGGTCTGCAATGCGTCGTTATGCGCTCTGTCGAGAAGGGGGTCGTCGGCGTGCTGCGTCCATCCCTGGGGTTTGTATTTGCCGAAAACATATTTAAACGTATCGGGCCCCGACCCGAGAAGAGGAGTGTCGGCCACGAGGGGAAGCGATGCATTCCACATTTGGATTCTGGTAAGCGAGCTTCCTTCGATTTTAACTATCGAGACGGCCCTGTTGGGGAGGGAATACGTCTTTCCGGTTACGCCTACGCCGACCAGGGCGATGAGTAGAATTGCCACCAACGGGATTATCTGATACTTCGACCTCTTAATAGTACTCCAGTTAAACCAGCCCACCAGGATAACCCCGGCGGCGGTTCCCAGCCACGCGGCCCTGCCGAATGTTACAAGCAGCGCGATGGTTGAAAGAAGGAGCGCAAGGTAGGGAAGGGCTCTGGGAACGGTATCCTTATCCCGCCATAAAAGGTAAGAAACTATAAGGGGGATGATAAGCGTGTAGTAAGCGCCGAGGAACATGGCGTTGCCGAATGTGGCCATGCTCCGTCCGGATTCAAATGCGTTAGGTCGCCCAAATCCGGCCGCGCAATACACTCTGGCAAATAATAAAAACGGGTTCGTCCAGAAATACTCGACGATGGCAACCGTTGAAACCAGTATCGAGGAGATAATTACCGCTAAAAACAGCGGTTTTAGCAGTTTTTTATTGGCTGCAACGTTATGTGCAACCAGGTAGAGCACAAGGTAGCACGCCAGCGTTGACAACCCTTCCCACCGGCCATATTGGCCCTGCAGGGAGGTGAGTGGACTTACCGATTGCAGACCGGAGATAAACGCAAGCGTGAAGAATGCGGCCAAGGAAAGCCGCATAGTCGATACCGCCCATGTAAACCTTCCCGTCCGAATCGAGCGCGCCAGGTAGAGCGCTATGATTGCCAGCGAAAAAAGCTTAAGAAAAGTAAGCTTCGGAAGCCCGAAGACCGGCGAAGAGAGCGGGTTGACGAGAAGCGGGTACACAACAACAAAGCCGATAATGCCGACCTCGATGATATTCAACCGCTGCTTTTCCTGAACCGCAGGGGAGCTAATGGCCTACCTCTTTCTCAAAGTATCTGGGAACTCTATTGGAAACTCTATAGCTACCGTGTCGCACCAATAAGATTGATGCTGTATTCACCCTGGTTGGATGCGTTAACCGTTGTCGCGATATCAAAGCTTTTCTTTTCGCCGGCCGGCAGGTTTTTAACCTCTACCTCTCCAACCTTTATGCCCTGGCCCCTCTTGCCGAAGCTAATCGCAAGGGTAACCGATTTCAAATTTTGTTTACTGCCGTTTGTCACCGTGCCGTAAACGCGCGAAAGGCCGTAGTTGTCCGGATAATGGCCGCCTACCTCGAGGCCGAGCATGCCTTTTATGTCGTTGAGATCTTTGCTGCCCAGCGCATTTCCTCCCCCGGCATCCGGGGATTTCACGGTGCTTTCTAAAGATGAACTGCTGCAGCCTGCTGCAAGCAGAATAAACGCCAGCAGTACTAGGCTGAGCAATAGCCTGGCAAAGCTATTCTTCATGATAAAACTTCCTCCTGTTTGATGCTGTATTACGGGCAAGAACTGCCCCTTTGATTATCCGTAGCCGTTGCCATAGCACATGGTTAAAACACATGGTTATAACAGTTGCTATAACATGCTGTTATAGCAGGCTCATATTATAGATTGTTAAGATCACCTTAAAGGTAGCAGCCTGCAAGAGTACGGTCAATAAATGCATCGTAAACGTGTCGCAAATATCTCCTCTATCTCTCTTACGGATGCTTGCTGTTTCTTGCTGCGCCCATGATGAGGGATACTTTCCAGTGGCCCCCGGCATCTTTTGCCAGACCCAGCGCCCACTCTCGTTTTACGTTAAGCGGTTGGCTTACCGGTTGGCGCGTTTTGGTATCGATGTAGTAGCTGTTATCGGTGAACTTGTAGATGGCTTCAGGAACGCCAAACTGCATACCGATGACCTTCACATCAATGGTTTTGTAAACGCGCACCCGAATCTTGCCGCCGTCAAAGTCTTTTTCATATGCGGTCTGGAACTGGCGCAGCGCCCGTCCCGTTAAACCCTTCGTAAAGTCATGCGGGTTTTTGCTCTGCATCAACTTGATATCATCCAGCAGGTCTTTGGATATCTTCTCTTTTAACTTCGCACCGGTAAGTTCGTTCTTTTCGTTATGAACGTCCGGCCTGGCCGCAATGGTACCGACAGGTGGTACGCCGTTATTGGCGTTTATCATGCTTAAAAACCAGATGACTGCGGCAATCAAAATCAACGCCGTAATGATAATAGTGGTCTTGTTGTTCTTCAAATATAGATCCATCGATCTCATACCTCCTTATCAAATCTTTACGAATACACGGTTCATACCAGGTGCGGCAGAGCATCTTTTAACTCACTTATTAGCACTAAATAACGCACATTACCTCCTTCACTAGGTAAGGTCTTAAGGTCGCTCGACGCTCGAAATCGCCCGACATATTATGGGCCGCGGCTGAAATCACTCTGCGACGGTTCTATCGATCCTCCCTGGCCGAACAATGGCGATACTGTGGCATGGCGGCTATCGCTGTGGCACTTGTTGCAAAAGTCTCCATGACAGTTCGTACAGTTGCGTACCGGGTCGCCATCGCCATGACACTGTATACATACCTTTGTCTGCACCGGTATCTGAGCGTAGGCTGCCGGGCCGTGCTGGCGTATCCACTGCTGAGTTGGGCCATGTGGCGCAGGGAATTCATGACACTTGTTGCAGAAGTAACTTTTCGCAACACCGTCTACGCCCTGATGAGGAAACTCGGCCGGTTGCATGCCCGCCGGCTGCGGATGGCACTTGTCGCACAGCGCCCGGTTCGTAAAGGCGAGCTTGGCGTGACTGCCCTCTTTCCATCCCGGGGGGTGGGGCATTTCCAGCCCGTGACACCGTATGCACTCTCCCTTCCACATCGCGGGTGGATGACAGCCACGACAATTCGTCAGCGGCTGCACATCAATTCGCAAGAACCCCCGGCTTGCGGTGCGTATATTGGTATCGGCCTGGTTTGGATGACAGAGGGTGCACGAAGCGCTCGCTTTCTGGCTGTTATGGCAGTTGATACACTTATTCATGCTCATACGATCGGTTTTGTTTACAAGCGCGTGCGGTGCGCTTGCATGGCAACTGGTGCAGGACTCACCGATAGCGAGAAACTCTTTATGGCTGACGCGGATATTAAAGCGCTTTACCGTTTTTTTTGGGATGTTCCGGTGGCAGCTTAAACACGCATCGTTCGAGATTTGCGCCTGTTGGGGCTGGGCGCCCGCCCCGCTTAAATACGCCATAGCCCACCTCGCATAATCAAACTTTCCTGCGACGTAACCGGTTATGCCGGAACCTTCGTGGCATCTGATGCAGCTCATTCCTTTATGTTTTGTTGCCACGCTCTCTGTGGCCTGTTTATCTTGATGGCAGCTTGTACAGATGCCCGGTTGATCCAGATAATTGAACCCGTAGATAACGGCCGCACCTACCAATACGGTCATGACCGTCATGCTTATGAGGCGCTCTTTTGCCGCTCGGGGCTCCCGTTTTAAAACGACCTTTGGCAACTTCGGCTTCTTGTGGTCCATGATAGCCGTATAGATCAAGTATCCTGCTATTCCTAAGAAGCAAAGGATGACCAGGAGGATACCGGCCAGCAGTATGGTCTGTGCCGGGTCGGAATACGGGCTGTTGATCGTATCGGCGATGCTCTTCATGATCTTCGTGTACATCTCGCCAAGACTTATCCGTGCTGCCGTGGAAGAGTTAGTCGGATCCATTGCCCATCCCCTTCCTTAACTGTTTCAAGGCATCCTTTGGTAAGCCGGGATGGATATGTTGTGCATGGCATCGGTCGCAGCCCTGTTTCTGGTGACAGCTATAGCAGACCTTGGTGCCGCTTTTACCGACGATCCGTGGGTGCGCTTCTAAGAACGTTGCCGGGTGCGGCATCTCGATTTGGTGGCAGCTATTACAGAGCGATTCCTGATGGCATTTTAGACAGCCCTGTCTCGATTTACGGGCTTCGTCGCCATGGATGTTGAGCCACGAGTCCGGATGCGGCATGGTCACCGAGTGGCACATCAAGCAGAAATCGCTTGAATGGCAGACCTGGCAACTCTTAACATCGCCCATCCCATGCAGCTTACGCCACTCCTTGCTATGCGTGATCTGCCAGGGACCTTTAAATGTACGGTCGATTTGTCCCACATTTTCTACATGGCAAATTTTGCAGTCAGCACCGGGTCGGCCGGCGGCATGGCAACCGACGCATTTATCCATGGAGCTTATGCGCGGATTCGGTACGGCTTTTCCGTGGACTACGGTACTATGGCACTCGGTGCACGCGTAATTGGCTTTAACGATCGCTGTGTGATTGATGCGGATGTTTTTGTTGACGACGGTCTTGTTCGTATCGGCATGGCATGAGCGACAGGCGACACTCGGCACTTTCGCCACAACCGGTTGCCGGTTTAGCAGGACGGAAGGGGAGAGAACGACCATGCGCACGACATCGAGCCGTTGTCCGATAAAACTTATCGTATCGGGACGGCGGTGACAGAAATTACAGTTGAGTTTACTATGCTTGCTCTTCTGCCAGGCGTTATATTCATGTCCATGGCATAAGCCGCAGAACGACGGCTGCGATGAAAGGGCGGATATACTGTTTGCGATTACAATTACTATGCCGACTACGGCAAATACAATCGTACTTTTCTTTAAATTCATATCAGCGATCACACTAATTTGTCTGATCACCTTTCCTATATTTTGGATTGCTTATGTATACGTTGATTCTTTGTGAAAGAATGTCGCCGACTTTTTGCAGGCCTATTTCCGGGTTAGCCGGAATAGCATTTACGTATGTCGTTATTATCTTGACGGAAAATCCCTGGTAGACCCAACCGGTAAAATAACTTCCGCCATCGTTTGAGAATCCCGATGATGCGCGTTGCGTCTCGATTTGGATGTCCTTGCGGTCTTTAGGAAACCTTCCATCAAGGGTTTTCCTAATCTCTTGGGCGGCTTGCCCATCGCTGCCCTGATATGAGATCAACACGTAGCTGTTGAGCGGCATGATCTGCGTGAACTGGTCTCCTTGGGGCTGGTAAATCGCTTCCGCCGCCCGGCCGTCGCCGCCCGGAGTCTCGTGATGCGCGTTGGTATTGAAATCCTTTATATTAGATGGGACAAGGGTAAGCGGTTCGATAGTCGGTTTTGGCTTCTCAGCTCTACTTTGCTGCATGGAACCAGGCGAGTGGTGCTGTTCTAATGCGTCCTTCGTATAGACGCTCATCGCTGATGACTCCCCGACAGCGTAGAATATCGCCGTGAAAAGAGAGAGCACGATTGCCGCGGAGACAATCCCTATAACGATGTGGTCTGCCGATATTTTGTGCCTGGCTGCCGGACTTTGCATTTTCAATAAACCTCTCGCTCGTTCTTAAAACTTCACCGTCTGCTTGTTAAATGGTCAAGCTAGCAGCTCTAAAGTAATAAAGGCGCTGGTGTTTGCCAGCGCCTTTATTGAGTGCATTTCTCGTGTTACTGGGTAACACCGACATCCTCTGCGTGACACCTCAAGCAAACACTGTCGATTTGCTCCGTGGTTTTGTCGTACGCGCTGGTAATCGGGTTGCCGGACTCGTCAGTACCATACGTGAACGGTGTGTCCGTAGTGGTACCGTCAGGCATTACGTAAGATGCAATACCTGCGCCTGCCGGCATATCGCCGAGCAGTTTGGTCGAACCCTCATCACCGGAGTGCGGGAAGTCAGATTTCGCGCGCATACCCTTGTAGCCATTCGGCGTGATATGGCACTTGTTACCGCACCTGCTGGCAGTCGCCGGATACATATCCGTGACGTGGCAGCTGTAGCAATCCGGAGCGTTGTTGGCGCCTGTTCCCGCCTGCATGTAAGGTACCGGGTGGGTACGATCGACGTGTGAGTACTTACCAAACAATGTGTTGTTAGCACCCTGACCGAGATCTTTAACCGGATAACCGATGTTGAGGTTATGGCAGTCGGCACACCATACAGCGAGGTGCGCGCCATCGTTAACGCCGGTATCGGGGCCCTGCCATTGCGTCCAGAGGGTAAATACCGTGCTAGTACCCTCCTTGCCCGTCGAAGTCGTTAGGCCACCGGTGTTGCCGGAAGTCATCGTTGTCTCTGGGACAAGAACTTGCGCGAGATTTGGCGTTGTAGCACCATGGCTCGTAAAGGTCACTCCCTTGTACTGGGTCATAGCCGTATAGCTGTCGCATGAACCCGATGGAGAGTTTCTCAGGAGCATATAGCCGCTGGTATCCGAACCCGGCTTCCAGGTCAACTGGCTGCCGTTGTGTACGGAGTGGCAGGTCTGGCACTGCAGCAGGTATGGGCCTACACGCTTTAATCCGCCATGACCGCCTGTCTTAAAGATCTTGTTCTCTGCCGGGTTATAGGCACGAGCTTTAATCTGAATCGAGGAGCCATTGGCGCTTGCGATAGTTCTTACTTCTTGCCATTGCCAAACTGAGCTGTCAGGAATCTCTGGGCCGGAACCGATCGTGTGACCGTTGCTGGTGTATTTGCCAGAGGTTGAGCGATAGTACGCTGCTCTAATGCTATGGATCGCGGACCCTACATGGCAGTAATCGCACGCGCTGTCGGGGTCATCCGACCGCAATAACTCGTAGATACCGTCGGCACGGTGGACTCCGTGGCAAGTTTTACACTTATTCGAAGTCGTGGCATAGTCACCGTGTGGGCCTCTCATCGTGCCTGTACTGGTTGTTGTACCTTCGTCGGCAAAACCCTGATAATACCCTGCACCAGTCTGCGTACTGCCGTCGGCCGTTGTAACGGGGCCATCAGTATGTTGGAACTTCAAATATGAACCCTCATATTTGGAGGCGTTGCCGTTAGGGAAGGTTGTATCGTAGTTATCTTTATACGCCCAGTTCGACTGACCATCGATGCTGTTATACGTCGTATCGGTGGCGGGATTGCCATAGAATGCGCCAGCCGTAGGCGTAGCTACCGGAGTGGTAGTGACAACAGCCGGTGGCGCTGCAAAGGCGATACTTGACATACCAAGCACGAAAGCCATAGCCATTAAGATAATCAAAGCCTTTTTCATTCAATTTCACCTCCTTTCAGTTGGAGTAAAGGATTTCATCGAATGGACCGCAAAGCTTACTCCATTGCCCGGTTGTGCACGGCGTTGGCGTTAGGCTCCGGCTTAATCCTTGCGGACGCACTGTATTGAATAGCGCTTAAATAAATACTAGCCATGTTCGACCGTTGTTCTTGAGCAACTCGTTTGAAGTCGAGAGAAAAATTGGGTAGTGGATTGCAGTAGTGCTTTACAGGGCTTACTCAAATACTGTCTGCTTTTTGTTTGTTAATCTGTTTGTGCTAAGTTCTGTGCCTGTTTCTTGTGTTTATTTGGTTTTCAACCAAACGAGTAATTGCTAAGGTAAACATAGCATACGAAAACGCATTAGTAAATAGATTTACAATAATTTGTAGTGCAAATTACATAGTTACGTAATATTACTAACATGCGCCGGCATTTATTGCTTCTCCATTGCCAGTGCAGCAAGCATAAAAAAGCGCCCATCCTTATAGGCTTCCTTATGCGGGGGAATGTGCCGTATGCATGGATTGCGAATCCACAAGATCGTCATGCCGCTTTGCAGTAATGCCGTAGGCGGCTGCGATCTGCGCTACTCTACCGTTCTCAGTAAGCATCGCGATGCGCCCTTTAAGCTCTTTTGATAAGGAAATCGAGGCGGCTTCTTCTTCGGTACAACCGTGCTCCACTGTGATCTTCTTCGCCACATCGGGCGAGAACGGCCTTGTTTTTAGCAGCGCACCGAGCTTTACGCCATTTTCCTCAACGTCTTTATACTTTTCATATATCGACCCCGTTACGTATACCTTGCCGAGCTCGCTAATAATTGAGGCGGCATAGCCTTTGCTGAGGGCCTCTTCTATGAAACTCTCATCAAACACGTACCGGAACGAACGCCTACGCAGCATCCATAGGATAAGTGCGAGTAGTGGGATAAGGGCCAGTATTGGCAGACCATACCCTGAGGCCCGCTGGATTGGCGTAATAACCGGACTCGGGATCCTTAGTACCTGTACGCGGTCATTAAACTTGTCCGCTACAACAAAGGTTTCATTGCCGGTATACGCGATACCTTCCGGGTAATAAAACTGGCCTTCGTTATGGCCCCAATCGCCAACCTTGTCGAGTTGCTTACCCTTGGTATCTAAAACAGTTATCTCTCCGCCCAGGCCATCTACGACGTAGAGGATATTGTCTTTATCGATTGTCAGGCTTACGGGAAGACCGAATGTACGGAATCTGTCCGTGAGCGGGTTTTTCTTGTCGATTGGTTTGCCGAATGTCCAGAGACTCTTGCCCTCTGGCGTAAATGCCTGAATCCGGTAGTTCAAGCTGTCCGCAACGTAAATAGTTCCCTTATCATCAACCGCAATACCGGTTGGGAAATCAACTTGCCCTACCCGAGGACCGCGTGTGCCAAAATTGTTAATGAGGTTGCCTTTAACATCACCGATCATTACGCCACGCATTGTAGTCGAATAAACCCGGTTGTTCTTGATGGTGAGCGCAAGCGGAGCCGGCACGTTGATCTGCCAGATCGGCTTGTGATCTGCGTTAAATATAACGATTCTGTTTGACTGCTTGCAGGCTACGAAGACCTGGCCGTTATCCGCTACCGCTACCGCGTTCGGGTACCAGAGTTCGTATTTTTTCTGCCCCGCGTCGCCAAACTGGTCGATGAAGGTGCCGTTGCTATCAAAGATAAGTATCCTGTGTTTTTCGCTATCGGCTACGTAGATGTTGCCATTTGCATCGGTGGTAACCCCGGTGGGCCGATTAAGGCGATCTCCCTCAAACCCATAGATCGAGAACAGGCTGGTAAGCCCCTTTGGGTTGTCATCGCCCTTAACTTCCGGCGGTTTGTTCAGCAGGTTGTAAAGAAACAACATCCCAAGGAGGACCAAGCCTAAAAAGCCGACAATTGCGAGATATCGTTTTAGTGCTGAACGGTCCTGGACGTAAAAATTATCCGTTGACAAACTCATAACCTCCAAACATTATCGTTTCGCCGCGGTCGACGGTGGTGTTGCAGCTTTAGGCGCCGACCCTTTTTTGCTTGACTGAAGCTTTGCGCTAAGCCGCACCAGCTCGTCTTGTGCCTTCTTCTCATCCGGCACGAATGCGACTATATCCTTGTAGATGGTGAGGGCTTCTTGTGATTTGCCGGCCTTCTCCAACATGCTCGCATAGGAGTAGCCTATGTTTATGTCTTGCCCGGATGAATCATATGCTGCCCCATACGCCTTAATCGCATCAGGGATATTTCCTGTTGCTTCATAGGCCTGGCCTAAGTTATCGTACACTTGGCTTTGTAATTCTGCCGTCCCTTGCTCCACCATCAGCGCTTTTTTAAGCGTTGAGATTGCAGCGTCGTGCTGGTTTGTCCTGTTGTAGGCGATACCTAATGTCATGTACGCATCCATACTCTTGCGATCGAGTCTGGTCGCAACCGAGGCTTGCTCGATCGCATTGTTAAACCTGCCAACAGCTATATATGCCTTGGCCAGCGCAATCCTGGCTTTTGCGTTTCTTGGGTCGGCTTTCACAGCTTGTTCTGCATCCATGTAGGCTCTCTCGACATATGTTCTTGGAACCGCCGGTGCCTGGTGCACTACCGCAGTTTTAGCCAGCAATCCCAAGACAACGACAATACCGATCATGAGAGCCAGGATTATTGCCCTAAAGAATAAGCGAGCATAAACGTTCATTCATACCAACCTTTCCGATTGTTTTTGGCGTATACCGGTCATACTGCTTCATTGCGTTTAAATCTAGTAAGATATCACTCAACCGCTTAAGAAGGGAATACTTGCTGAAAGAACGTACTGTTTGCGTGCAGGATAATCTCTCAGCAAGGCAGTAACGAACTAGATTTTCCACGGTTGATCTTTAAGGGTTACACCACCCCAAAACTTTTCAACATCCTTGCCGTCAATCCGACCTTTTTCCTTGCCCTCGACCTGGAATTTGAACTGCTTTAAGCTGTTTGATTGCTGGGCTGTTGAAATTATTGCCATGAGAAGCAAGTCTTGAGACGACTTGTTTCCGCTAAAGTTGAGGATGTTTCTGTTGAAGTTGATAGTTACCGTGTTGTTGTCGATCCTTGTGCCGAGGACTTTGACGTTTTCAGGCATAACGGGCATGATATTGCCGTTATTCGGCTTACCCTCAAAAAGAATGTCGAGTGCCGCTTTTACTTTATCCGTTTCTCTGGGTACCTCACGGACCTCTTTGGCCAGCGCATCCTTATCCGGATAGTAAACAACGATTTGCATGTAGTTGTTGGAGGCATCGGTTTTTGGTAGGTCCGTAGGTGCAGCCAGGTAACTGGGTTCGGTCGCACACCCCGCCACAACAATTAAGAGAAGTGCGACTACCGTTAACATCGCAGTAAGATACCTCATAACCACTCCATAAACTAAACCATAAAACTTGCATTAACTGGTAATATATACCACCAGCTTGTCTCTACTATAACCAAAAAGCATCTGCTCTTCAATATACTTAGTCAAAAAATAGCGTTTTATTAATAAAAAAACAATGTTTTGATAATAGTATAACTCGGTTTCTTTAGTAAATAAACAGAGCATCTGTTGTTAGGATAGCAGGCGGATGGTACTAAAGCGCCTATTTAAGTTTCCATCGTTGGCTATTTTGGCGCACGTTGTATGGCTTGCAGACCCTGAATAATCTGGCCTACCTTGGTATCACGCGGGTTAAGGGACTGGTACTTCTTATAGTACGTTACGGCAAGCTCTTTATTCCCGAGGTTTTTATACGCCTCAGCAGTCAGCAAGTAGGCTTCTTTTGAGGTCGGGTTTACATCGCGGACGAATTCAAGCAGCCTCAGGACGTCGTCATAACGGCCTTCCGCCTCATAAGCGTTCGCCAAAAGCAGTTGGGCAAGCGGCGAGTATGGCCGTATCGCGAGCGCCTTATTGAGAGCTTCTTCGGCCGAATCAAAATACCCGGTCCCCGGTCCTTGTGTTAGAGTGGCGTATGCGTTTGCAAGATAAATCCAGTGATCCGAGTCGTTCGGCTCGAGGTCGGCGGCCGTCTCTGCGATATCTTTAGCCTTGACGAGCAGTGACGTATCATGCTTAGCGAGGCCAATATCTTGCAGGTATCGTCCGTAGAGATCGAAGTAGAGACCGTTTTTATAGAGGCGCATTGCGGTGTCAAAGCTTGCAATTGCCTGATCGGGGTTACCCAATTCTCAAGCGTCATCGCCCGGTTAAAGTGAACATCGGCAGCATACATAGTCACGGCAAGATAGGCAGCTATAAGGAAGGTGAGTGTGGTCGCCGATGCCGCGATGATTGCGGGTACGGCCTTAACCTTGTTGGTGTGTACGAAGTAGGCCTGCGAAAGGATCGCCCCGATTATCAACCATAGCAGGGGTGTGCTGCCGATGATGCTGAGCCCAAAGGCAAGGTAGACGATGTAGCCGGCCGCCGCTGCGATAAGGCCGGCATAGACACGCTTTGTGTTCGCATCATAGTAGCGGATTGAATTTCGTGCAAAGAAAAGCGCTGCGCATATGAAGACGATAAAACATATCGCGGCGGGAATCCCAACTGTCGCGGCAAGCTGCAAAAAATAGTTGTGAGCGTTATCTGCGGTTGAGTTGCCCTGAACGATTTTCACGTAGCGCACGGTCTCATACCGTTGTGAGAGGAGATTAAACGTATCCGGCCCGAACCCTAACAGGGGGCGTTCCTCGGTTGCGCGTAGAGCGGCCTTCCATATCTCTAGCCTGCTGCCGGCGCTTCCTTCGCTAATTTGGGATGTCGAGGAGATTCGCTCAAGCAGGTTTGTGTTGTGCGCTCGCGTACCTGAATAGAAAGCTATGCTTCCAAAGGTGATGACAAAAACAGCCGCGATGACGGCGAGCTTTCGTGGGCTCAAAAGGACAAACCTGCCGACCAACAGGGCAAACACAAGTATGCCTGCAACCGCACCCAGCCAGGCGCCCCGGGTGTAGCTTGTCAGAAGGCATGCTGTAATCAGGGTAAATGCGATTCCGTAGAGCGTGCTGTCTTTCGCGCCCTCTGCATCGAGGTATGAAGCCAGTGCCGTGGGAAACGCAAGTGCTAAGAAGCCACCTAACATATCCGGGTTACCAAACGTGGAAAAGCTTCGCCATAGCTCAAACTGCTGTCCCGGCCAGGAGATAGGGTCAAAGCCCGTAAACTGGGCGAGCCCGTAGATCGAAACGACCCCGCCTACCAGTGAAAGCAACCTGCCAAGCACCTTGATTCTTTCAAATGAGGCAAAGCTTTGCAGGGCGAGGAAGTAGATGGCCGCGTAGTTGATAAAGGTCAACAGACCTTCAAAACGCCGGTATTTTCCAAGGATTGATAGAGAGGGCTGAAGTGAGAATATCGTCGATACAGTAACGAGCATTATAAAAAGGAGTAACAGTGCGTCAAGTTTGCTCCAGCGGACCCGGCGCTCCTTTTTGATGGCGACGCGAAATGCCCAGATGCCAACAAGCCCCAAGCTGATAAGGCGCAAAGCCACAAGCTTTGCGATATCAAACGTGTCCGCCGAAAGGTATGGGGTCATTACGAGTGGCAGGGCGATTACGAGCGCTAAAAGGCCGAGGTAGAGCCATCTTTCTAAACGTGCACCTACGGATAACGGTTCGATGTCATTGGTTCGCTCGCTCAAATTACTTTTTCACCAACTGTATCTAATATCTACTGTGATGATACTTAATGGCAAGGTTTTTATTGCTGCGATGTCTGAAATGCCGGGTCGGGCTTTAGGCGCTCGCTGTTCGGTTGCTTCTGTCCACGCACATGGCACCAGGCGCAAAATGTCGGACCGTGACAGTTAAAGCAGTACGCCGGTCCTTGCTTGGCGACAACATATCTATGCATGGGTATCCAGGAGCCCGGCGGGCCGATAAAGCCCTTGTGGTGGCACGAGTTACAGAAATCCTGTTGGCGGTGGCATTTCTTGCATATCTGCGGGTTTTGGCTGCCGATACCGCCGTGGTCTTGCTTGATGAACTTATCGGTGTGGGGAACCTCCACACCGTGACAGCCCCGGCAGAAGGTTTTCTGGTGACACATCAAGCATGGCTCGATGTTTTTCAAGGCGGTTTTACCGTGATCCGGTATGCGCCAGGTTCCCGTTTTGTGATTTAAATACCCATCGGATGGAACCAGGTCAAACCCTTTCTGCGGATGGCAGGTAAAGCAGCTTCCCGGCGCCAGCGCTGATTTCGAGAGCCCGTGGCAGCGGAAGCAGCCGTCCATAGTGAGGAAGGTCCGGTACTCGGGAAGGCCCGGATGTCCGGCACGGTTGTGGCACGTCGTACAGTTGATTCCCTTCTTGAGGTGGATGTTATGGTTCATCTTCAGGCCTTTGGTCGGCGTAACGATTCGCTTGGGGGTATGGCACTGCAAGCAGCCGTCGTTGTCGATTTTCTTGCTGAGCGCGCTGTCTACATTAATGGGTTGCTGATAGGAATTGGTGTAATGACGGTAGATTTCGACCGCAAGGTCCGTTTTTTGTTTGAGAAAGCCCAAGGGGCCGGTGTAATGGCAGACACCGCAATCAACCTCTGCGTGCAACGATTGTTTTTGCCAGGACTGAATAGCAGGTGAAAGCTCATGGCATGACTTGCAATACTCAGGTTGCGAAGTATACCAAAAACCATAGCCTGCGGCAGCAATTATTGCGAACCCTACAACCCCGGCGATTATTAGTAGGAGCCTCGAGCGTGGGCCATGCAAGTCCGGCAGGCTAAGGCGCGGGACCCGGATTCTTGATTTTGTATTCCGGAAATTAAACTTACGCATTTTGCTCGATTGTAACATTAGATAGGTGTCTTAACAAGCTAAAGAGTTGTCCTTGTAAAGAGTTGTCCATGCTAACATACCGCTAATGAGTGAATTGTGTGGACATAGCAAATCTCTTGGTATGACAGAAAGGGCAATTATTCTGCATAGCCGTATGACACTGCATGCAGAGCTTGCGTTTTGGCAGCGTATCACCGATTTTCCCCACATGCGGGTGTGCAGCGCCGGGATGGCATTTTATGCAGGGGATATTAGCACGCATAACATGGTTGCGATGGTTTATTTTAATATCTCCCGATGTTGAGCTTATCCTATTCAAACTATGACAGCCGCCCCTTTGACATGAGCCTACCCCCGGCAATGTCGCCCCAACGGGTTTTAAATTCGCCCCTACGATACTGGCGTAAATCTCACGATAGAAGCTGATGCGATAGATCCAGAGGCTAACCGTGCCTTGTTTTACGTGGCAATCAAAGCAATTTCCCGCTGCGGTTGCATGCGAAGACTTCTTCCAGGAATCGTAGTACTTTTGCATGCTGTGGCATCTAGTGCAGGACTCGGGGTTTGATGTGTAGATATATGGGATACCAAGAAAGACCACTACTATGACGCCTACTATTGCCAATAAGAGGCGGGTTTTTGTGTTCTTCGGTGCAATCGCTGGTTCTTCGTGGGTTTGCTCGCCACCGGTTTCAGTCATTACATACCTTCACTACAAATAAAACATAGTTCAACTACTAGTGTTATTATGTGCCACCGCATGAGCAGTTGCAACAGTTGCTACATCTCTTATGCAAGGATTTTTACGTGTAGACGGTATGCTGTTGAAGAGAGTCCGATGCGAGACATCCTCTTACTGGTGCTTGAACCCCTCGATACGCTGGTTTCGCTTCACATGGCAGAACGAGCAGTCGCTCATTTGTGCGGTATGGCAGGTTTTGCACATCTTTCGCGGTGGCAGCGTATCACCGATTTTCCCCACATGCGGGTGTGCAGCGCCGGGATGGCATTTTATGCAGGGGATATTAGCACGCATAACATGGTTGCGATGGTTTATTTTAATATCTCCCGATGTTGAGCTTATCCTATTCAAACTATGACAGCCGCCCCTTTGACATGAGCCTACCCCCGGCAATGTCGCCCCAACGGGTTTTAAATTCGCCCCTACGATACTGGCGTAAATCTCACGATAGAAGCTGATGCGATAGATCCAGAGGCTAACCGTGCCTTGTTTTACGTGGCAATCAAAGCAATTTCCCGCTGCGGTTGCATGCGAAGACTTCTTCCAGGAATCGTAGTACTTTTGCATGCTGTGGCATCTAGTGCAGGACTCGGGGTTTGATGTGTAGATATATGGGATACCAAGAAAGACCACTACTATGACGCCTACTATTGCCAATAAGAGGCGGGTTTTTGTGCTCTTCGGTGCGGTTTCCGGCGCTATCGGCTCTGCTTGAGGTTGTTCAGGCGTTTCTGGCATGTGTGCCCCCCGTCTTAAGGACTACTCTGTATATATCCAATACCTAGAAGTAATTATGTAGCAACATCTTGCTGCTTACAATAAGGTTATCAAAAAAATGATGTATTATTTGCTCAGAGGTTGCCACAAGAGCGGATATACTCGCTAAAGCTCAGCCAAAATGGGTTCGATGGATGTAGCGAGGCCGATTATGCATTACGGGAATTCGTTGTATAGAATACGGTAAGCTGTGTCAATGCACTAGAAGATCGGAGCAATATATCAGCGGACAAGTATCGATTGTGCAACTTAATACATTTTTGGATTTTGCAGGAATAGTTTTATTGGTGATTGTTTTTGTGGCGCTGTATATTGTGCATTTTGGCGGCGATATCATTACCGGACGTGCACGCAAACGCTTTATAAAATGGCAATGGTCGCTTCATGAACTCCCCACAGGGATACGCCGTTCTTTCCATCGAATCCATGCTATTTCAATTCTCGCACTTGCGGCAACCGGAATTTATTTACGATTTCCCATCCAACTTCCAATCGGTGATCACACGAGTATAAAGTATCTCCATTATGCGATGGCGATTATCGCTACGGTATTCTTTGCGGCGGCTGTGCTCAATACTTTTATCAGTAGAAATAAACCGTACAAGGAGTTTGCCTTCTCCAAACGGGACGCAAAAGCAGTGCTTCCGACCATTAAGTATTATATATTTATGGCCTCGTCAAAGCCGCATGTTGCAAATTACAACCCGCTGCAAAAAGCGATCTATGGCTTTATGGTGCCATTCTTGATGGTGATGCAAATAGCTACCGGATTCGCCCTTCTTTTCTCTCCACAAATGCTGGGTTGGGCTGTGCCGCTTACCGGAGGCCTGGAAATAGCGAGGGTATATACGCGATTCGCCCATTATCTTGTCAACTGGTTCTTTATACTTTTTTTGTCTGTCCATATTTACTTGGCGATCACCGAGGATTTACCGGGGCTCTTATACCTCTTTTTCGGGGTCCGGCCGGTGTCAAAAGGCCAACCCGACCATGAGGCGGAGGCGCATACCGTACAAGGGGTGGTGTATGCGAGGTTTGATCCATCGAGTGAAGATATCTAATCCGGATATTGATCTTAAGTGGTTGGGGTTATTCGGTATAGACAATCGTATGCTTTATCGGATCAATGGCAAATATGGATACCTTTGTTAAGTGCACTGAAGGACCCCCGGTATTCCAGACCAAGGCAACCAACCACACACGCTTATTCTCAAACCGTGCTTTTTCTACATATACCGGTAATGACGGTTTTCCGAGAATTGACAGTGCCGTCTTGACGGATTGCTCGGCGGCGGCGCCATCTTCGCCCAGGGAACGGGCCTTCGCCGCAACTTTTGCAACCAGTTTGTTTTGCAAGCCGACTACTTGGGCTATCGTATACTGCTCACAATGCTCAAGTATTGTAGGGTTAATCATTGCGTCACCGATTGTATTACGGGTAAATTGCTTGCCGGATACCACTACTTCCGGAATGGCTTTGTCGGATCTGATATATGTTCCCGGCCCGGTAGGCAGGCTTTCCACACCCGGCTCCGCTTTTTTACCCTTGAGAGGTTTTTGAAGCAAGAGAGTCGTTGCTGCTTGCGGTTTCTTATCATGTGTCCGGCGGTCTGAGGCGAACCAGAAGTAAGCTTTTAGCAGTCCCGCGGCTATAACGAGCAACGCAACCAGGCGGATGAAAGCAACCATATAGTGATAGTATCTTCGTCTTTTGACAACGAAGAAGCGCTTCATGCTACCGATATGGTAGCGTAGATCATGTCGGCGCATATGTGAAAGGAGGCCTTCAGCCAAGGCTAGGGGCAGGGTTATTTCAGATGTAAGCTTGATCGCGTTATCCAGTAGCCCTACATCAGCAAGCTTCTTTGAGCAAACGGGGCATCCCCTTATATGGCCCTCAAACTCCAGCCTATCGGGTGCTGTAAGATGCTTATCATAGTACGCGGGCAGAAGCAACAAAGCTCTCTTACAATCCATCCTGTTTAGTCCTCGCCTTCACCAGCAGTTCGTTATTCTCCTATATTCCGTTAGGTCGTCATCGCTCGGTAACCGTGTAAAACCCTAAGACCATCCTAAAATCCTGCCAACAGTATCCCAGAAAATCTCAATAGTCGATCTTTTATCGCGTTCATGAACCATTATGCCATACTGGACAAATTCTAGGTCAGCCTCCGAATGGCACTTTCTGCACGTCTTGCGAAGGTTAATCAGAGCAACATGGGAAGTTCGGTTCTTTGATGGCTGGATGTCATGATATCCATGGCAGTCCCAGCAAGCAGGCGCGTCGGGCGCATGGGCTTTATAGGCTTTTCCGTGGTAGTAATCGTCATATGAGTCCCAGTGATCTTTATGACAGCCGCCGCAAATCCGTTGAGCTTTATCGCGCATTGCGGCCAGCGCCTCGGGCTTATCTTTTTGCGTCAGCGTTGAATGCCCGCTGTGACAATCAGCGCACGTTGGGGCAGGCTTGTTATTCTTGCCGGTTTTTCCTGCAAGGGCAAGTTGCCCATGGATACTTTTTGCGTAGATGTCGTACTGTTTTTTATGATTATGGCAATGGATACATGCATATCGCGCGGTTGCCTTCCAATCAGCTTTCTTAAAAGCCTTCTTTTTATTATCGAAATTAGGGTGGCATGCGATGCAATAAAGTGCTTTATGGGGGTTTACACGCTGCTGGGCTGTCGCAATATCCTGGCTTATCTTCGGCCAAGAATCGACTATTCGTGCGGTGGAGGGCTCTATGGCGAATGCTGATATCCTTGAAAGCGCTGCCGCCTGGCCGCCATCTTCCCAATTTATGACTATAACCCAGATATCTTTTCCGTCTTTATCCACTTCTTCGGCATACGAAGGGAGTCCCGGTTTATTGATTGCACCAAGCGCAATTTTAATGCTTGTCTTAAATGAGTTCGTTTCATGGCCGTGTTTTCTAAGATACTTGACCATATCAGAGATAATCAGTTTTTGATACTCCTTGGCCTCGATGACCCTGTAGTTCTGTGCAAATGTAACAACGCTGTATTTTATCGCGACCTTTTCAAGCGTGTCTTTTCTATAATTGCCGATCTCTATCGGCATCTCCGGTCTAGGCAGGAACTCGATCGACTCGGGTCGCACCTCTTCATTTTGCGACTGCGCCGGCTCTTCCTTGAAGACATCCGTGTTAGGATTAGATGTTTGCTGGGGAACGAAGAGCTCTTTCAGCGTTGAAAAACTAAACCCGTGCGTTAAGACTACCAGGGATACTAACAAGATGACGATAGCTGCCATGGTGGTGGCTATTTTAAGGATGGCATCTGCATAACTGCGCAAAGCCCCTTTTTGCTCGGGTTTTTCAATTGCCACCATAGTATGCTCTTTGATGGCAGCTGATGCTCTTTTCGCGATTCGATTTCGAAGCGATTTTGGCAATTGATCGGGGGATATGTTTTGCACTAATATCGGGATATCTTTAAGTGCGGACAACGCTTTTGAGCAGCTGGGGCACGTTTCAAGATGAGCTTGCAGCTCTTTGTCCTTGCTTTCATCAAGCTTTTCTTCGTAGTAATCTGCGAGCAAAGGCAAGGCCTTTTTGCAATCCATTATTTACGCCCCGGTTGAATCATATACCGTTGTGGCTATTTTCACAACATATGGTTGCAATGCGGGCCGACTAATCGTAGGGGAATATGTGTGCGTTTACTCCGTATACACAATCGAATTCTTGGCTGCATCGATCGCAAATACCGAGGCTTTCGAGAGCCGCTCTGAGGGGCCGCCGGTATTCCAGATAAGAACGACGAGCCATACTGTTTTGTCTCTAAAGCGCGCCTTCTCGACATATACGGGCAAGGCCGGTTTATCCAGTATTGCAAGCGCGGTCTTGACGCAGCGCTGGGCGCACGCCCCGTCCTCTCCAAGAAGCCGGGCTTTATCCGCGACCGCCATTGTCAACCGGTCCTTAAGCGGGGCGGCTTGGGCTATCGAGTATTCCGAGCTGTGGTCGAGGATTACTTTGTTCAGCATGATGTCGCCGATATCATCGCGAGCGTAGTGTTTATTTGATATCACAACCTGCGGGAGGGCCGTATTCGAACTTACGTATTTCCCCGATTCGATGAGCTTTTCTGCACCCGGCTCCGCGACTTTACTTTTCGCCGGTTTTGGCATTAAAGGGGCCGTGCTCGCGGTTTCTGTCGGGGTAGAACCGGGTGCAAGGCTAGAATCCCACCATGAGTACAATGTTATAACGCCGATGGTCATCAGCACGAGGCTGCTAAGGAACGCGGTCTCTGATATAAAGCTGACTACATCCCGCCTCTGGACGACGAAAAATAACAAGAATTTATTGACTAAATACCGCGGTCGCGAACGACGGATAAACGAGCGAAACTCACCGGCAAGCGAGAGCGGCAATCCAATGCCATAAGTCGCCTTGAGGGCATCCGCCAATCTTTCTATCTTCTTGGATTCGGTCGAGCAATCCGGGCACGAGTTGAGATGGGCTTCAAGCTCGATTTTATCGGACCGGTCCAGGTCTTTATCATAATATGCGGGAAGAAATTGTAGCGCTCTTTTGCAGTCCATTCCCCGTTGATCCTCCTTCGAAATCAAGCCTCTTTAGCTTAAGAGTTAAGGCTGTCGCTTGCGTTGTAAGTCGTAGAGCCCACTGTTTAGATAGCGCCAGAATGTGTCTGTAACGGATTCGCCCCTATCGGAATGAACGGGCCTTCCATATTGAACAAATGTAAGGTCGGTCGTAGAGTGACACTTCGCGCATGTCATGGGAAGGTTCGCTTTTGCCACATGCGATACGGGGTTGCTTGAGGGCTGGATATCGTGATAGCCGTGGCAATCCCAGCAGACGGGCACATTTGGCGTGTTAAAGATAAAAGCTTTTCCGTGATAGTAATCGTAGTACGGTTCCCAGTAGTTTTTATGGCAGCCACCGCAGATTTCTTGTACTTGCAGGCGCATTGTCGCGCGCATTCGAGCGGTATCATTTGATGCTAAGGTGAAATGGCCTCCATGACAATCAACGCAGTCCGGCGCGAACATGTCGCTCTTACCTTTATCTGCAGAGCGCGCCGGCCGGCTGTGTATACTTTTAGCATATGTATCAGACTGTGCTTTATGGTCATGGCAGTGAACGCATGTTTCCCTGGCTTTGGCTTTCCACTGAGACGGTTGGAACGAAGGGCTATCGTTGTCAAAATTCGTGTGACAGGTTACACAGTAGAGCGACGAGTGTGGGTTCGAAGGCGGGCTCCCCATGTCGGCGTCCTGCGGCGCACACGGCCAGAAATCGATTATTCTTGGAGTTGAAGGGTCGATCGTAAAGACCGTTACTTGTGAGAGCGGTGCATCCTGAGTTCCGCTATCCCAGTTAAGGACGATAACCCAGAGCTTTTTATCATCTTTAACCACCTCTTCAACATAGGAGGGAAGTGCCGGCTTGCCTAATGAGCGAAGTGCGAGCCTGATGCTTGCGGTAAACGACCCCGATCGCTTGCCGGCCTCATCCACCCGATTTGCCATTGATGATACGAGCTTTTGCTGGTACGCCCGCGCCTCAATAACCCTGTATTCATGTGCGAACTTCACGATGCCGATTCTTGTCGCCGCTTTTTCCGCGGTAGTAATATCGTATTGCACCGTTGAAAACGATAATTCAGGTTGGTCCAGTAAATTAAGCGGTTTAGGCTTAAGCAAACCGCCTTTTTGTATTCCAATGCCGGCATCGAGGTCGTTTACGCTGGAAATAGAGGCATCTTGCGATGAAAGGATGCCTTGAACTGAGGAGAACCCCGGACCCTGCGTTAACGAGAGGGGGATGGCGGCGATGGCCATAACGATAACGGCTATAGCCGCATATCTGATAACCGCCGAAAAACTGCGAAGTTCTGCATCGGGCTCGATCTCTGCGGCTATCAGGTCTTCACGCCCCTTCAATGCCGCAATACTTCTTATTCTGATTCTGCGCCTGAGTCTACGCGGTAGTCTGCCGATGGGAATGCTTTGAATAAGCTCGGGGAGTTCCCGGAATGTAGAAAACGCCCGTGAACAGTCCGGGCATGCCTTGAGGTGCTCATTAACCTCTTTGCTTTGCTGCTTGTCGAGCTTTTTATCGTAATAATCCGAAAGCAAAAACCGGGCTTGTTTGCAATCCATCGTTAGCACCTCAAGAAAATCATATAACGAGAGAGGCACTTCTTACAATAGGGACGCATAAATCCGCCGCTCGGGCAATAGCGAGCGTATTCCTCTAATAATGGGGTTGCAACCGATGCGTGGGTTTAACAGAAGCCCGCTTGGTATACTACGGCTGGATACCGTGGCACCGCAAGCAGAACTCCGTCTTATGGCAAGCGTTACAGCCTTTGCGGTCGGCCTTGGCACGCTGGCCGTGGTTGGTTCTCCACATGGTCAAGTGGGATTGCGGTTTTTTCTTGTGGCACTGCATACACCAGTCAGGTCTCCAGTTATGGCATTTGCCGCAGTTGATGACTTTCGACATCCGACCGTGTACCTGGAACCAGTTGGCTTGCTTATGGCTTTCCGGAACCGCCTTTTTGGTGTGGCACGTGCCGCATTCGTCAGGAGCTTTCTTGCCGTCATGGCATGTCAAACAGACTTCCATCTTCGGCTTTCTCTGGTCGGGATCGCCATGGACGACTCGCGAGTGGCAGGTCGGGCAGGTGAGGCCCTTTTTAATATGCAGCTCGTGCGGTACCTTAAGGTCTCCCGAGAACGAGAACTGCCTGTTCATGGAGTGGCACTGCTCGCATGCTCCGTTTTCCGGCTCGAGTTCGCTGGCATGAATCGCCGGCGGGTTTGGCTTATTCTGCACGGTGAAGTGCGCGATGATTTCTTTATACGATGCCATCTTATGAAATACGAGGTTGAAAAAACCTGGTTTTATGTGGCACGAATTGCACGTTACTTCGGCGTGAACCGAACTTTTCCAATTATTCCAGGCCGGGTGCATCTCGTGGCAGTTATAGCAGAAACCGGGTTGAGAAGTGAACTCAAGCGCAGCGTAGCTAAATACGCCAACCGCGACTAAGGCGATGAGCGCTAGCCTGACCCTTTTAGGGTTGTTCTCATAGAAATTGCGCACTTTTTCCAGCAATGAGTTCACGGTCTAATCTACCCTTCCTAGTCTTTAAACGGATCGTGACACCTGTAACAGAACGTCTCTGCATTATGACACACCAGGCAACCGCTCTTATCAACCTTGGCGCGAATGGAGTGGTACGTGCGCCACTTATCGGCGCCGTAATGGGTTGAAGGACGTTTGCTCTGGTGGCAATTACTGCAGAAGAAAGGCGTCCAGCCATGACATTTTTTGCAGTTGTGATCGGGATGAGCTGCATCCCTTGCTACCGTACTGTGTATCTGGAACCATTTCGGCGTCTTATGACTATCCGGGATGGCTTTTTCAGTATGACAGTTCTTACATGTCAGGGTCGGCGCATAGTAGGTTGCCGCAGTCTTTGCGCCGCCGCCATGACAGGTCAAGCACAGTTCCATAGGGGGCCTGCGTATGAATTTTCCTTCCATCTGCGCGCCGTGGACAACGCCAAAGTGGCACCTGACACAAGGTATTTTCTTCTTCTGAAAGTGTATGTTATGCGGAACGAGCAAGTCACCCGACGGGGAAACATTTCGCCAGCTTACATGGCAACGCTGGCATACACTACTATCTATATGTTGTGCCGCCCTGATCGGCGTCGAGTACGAGCCGGTTACGTGGGCGAAGCCATCGGTGATTTTTTCCGGGATTCCGAGGATGAAACCGTAATAGCCTGTTGCTTTGTGGTGACAACTCGTACAGGCGATCTTTTCGTGCGATGAAGCCTGCCATGCTTTAACGTCGTTGTTCATCTCGTGGCACATATTGCAGGTTTGATAGCGGTTTACCATGGCATTTCCCGCAACCATAAATGCGATTACGAAAACTGCCAGTGCGCTAATTTGATATACTAGAAACCTCTTTTTTCTTGGGTCCATCTCTTAAGTAACCATCCTGATTTTAGTATCCTGCCCTGCGTTATAGAGAGTCATCGACCAATTTCAAATCGACTTTAGCGTTTAGCATTCCGGTTTTTATAAGAACGCTTTCTATCCTAAAAACATAAGAAATGCTCGCATTTTGTACGCAACGTTTAATCGGCTTGCTATTATTTTAGCAAAAAAAGTCGGATTAAAGAATGATTTGTTAAAAAACTAAACATTTGTTAATAGTGCAAAAACGAATGAAACAATAGCAACAAAGCCATTACTATTATAATGAGAACAACCCAGGAATTGTCAAGCAAATTTTTCCATAGTGCTAAGATGAGCAGGATTTTTAGTTTTTAACTTCCAAGCCCCTGGAGCAAGCCGTTGATTGCGGTCAGTTTCCCGCTCAGGATAAGAACGCCCATCGCCAGGAGCAGCAGACCGCTGATAATATTGATTACCTTGTAGTTTTTCTTAATCCATTTAAAAGCTCCCAGAGCTGTATTGAAAAAGAGTGCGGTTGCTATGAACGGAATACCAAGGCCTAAAGCATAGATACTTAAGAGTATGGTTGCCTGGTTAACGTTTTGGCTGGTCGCGGCTACCATATAGATGGATGCAAGGATCGGGCCCACGCAGGGAGTCCAGGCAAAACCGAATGCCATTCCCAGCGGGAGCGCCCCCCAGAGTCCGAAGTTGCGCTTATTTGTCTGAAACCGTTTTGTCCCATAGAGCTGCGGAATCTTGATAATATCCATCGTAAACAGCGCAAATATAATTACCACTATGCCGGCAACCTTGGTCATAATCGACTTGTATGAGGTAAGCCAGGAGCCCGCGAGACCCGCGGATGCACCGAGTGCCACGAAGATAATTGCAAAACCGATGACAAAAAGGATGGTTGCGATAAGTACCTTAACGCGCGATTGCGCAGAAGCTTCTCCAAGCCGGTCCACCGATACTCCGGAGATAAATGACAGATATCCTGGGATCAGCGGTAGCACGCACGGTGAAATAAATGATATTATGCCTGCTGAAAAGGCCATAAGCATTGATACGTTAGCGCCGGTTTGCATATATACCCCCTACCGGTATCAGTATTCTTGCTATATTCTAGCACAAGTCCGGTTCAGTTAAAGAGTTTTTCTTGTCAAATCCCCGAGACAGAGATATACTACAAAGCATAGTAATTTATTTTAGAGGTTAATTGTGAAGAAGTTCAAGGTAAACAGTTTCAGGCCAAGCGAATCGGGAAGCAGAAAAGTGCTGGGCGACCTCGAAGCCGATATTATGGACCTCATCTGGGAGCGCGAGATCGTAAGCGTGAGGGAGATCCATGCAATTCTTGAGTGCAACCGGGAAATTGCTTACACCACTGTTATGACGGTTATGAGTCGCCTGTCGGATAAAGGTATTCTCCAAAAAGAGCGCGATGGCAAGCACTATCTTTACAGCGCGACGATAACCAGAGATGAGTTCAGCCAGACGATGCTCGCCTCAATGATAGGCGGAATAAAAGACGACTTCGGTAGAAAGGCACTGGCATTTTTTGTCGACAGCCTGACCGAGGACGACGAAACGCTCGACGAGCTTGAGCGGCTTATTCAAGAAAAAAGGAAACAGTCTTGAGTAAAGCGGATTTTTCATCGAGAAACGCACGTGTCAGTTTAATAGGGCTTATCGCGCTGGGGCTCGGGGCCTGCGCGGCAATCGTCTATAACATCGATAATTGGCTTGCCGGCGGGGCGGCGGTGAAGCGGGTTGCCGAGACTTGTAACGTGTTGGGGTCCGGTTGCTCAAATGCCGTGACGTCGATTTTTAAAATTATAGGAAGCCCGCAGCTAATTTTGTTGACGGTTGCTGTAGCTGCGCTGATTGCCGCTGCGATCAAAGCGGTCTTTGTTGTCGCTTCCGCACGTAAGGTAGCGCAGCGTTATTTTCATACAGCCGAAGAATTTCCACGGCTCGGCGCCATCCTCGGCAATCTGGATGCCACACGCGTGCGTGTGCGCGTTGCGGATGATAGTGCTATCTCGGCCTTTACCTATGGTGTCATAAAACCCACCATCTGCCTTTCTAGCGGACTTATCCGGAGTCTCAACGATAGCGAGCTTGCGGCGCTCGTTGCTCATGAAGTGGGTCACATTAAGCGTCGAGACAACCTGGCTATTTTTCTTGCACTGTTTATCAGGGATTTCTTGTGGCCGCTTCCTATCAGCCACCAGCTATTTGCAATCTTTGTCAGCGAAAAAGAGTTTGCCGCCGATGATTTTGCAGTTCGCATGACGGGCGATCCGGTGGAGCTTGCGGGTGCGATAGTCTCGGTCGCTAAGGCGGTCCATAGCAAAAAAGCATTATCTCCCGCATACGCTACGTTTTTCTCAAACAAGGCCACGGCCAAGACCCGCATACACCGGCTGTTGCAATCGGGTGATACGGTCCGGACCTCGGTGTTGAGGTTGATAACCGGCGCACTTATTAGTGTGTTGATTCTGGCAAGCGTGGTTGGCCTCGCTTATGCACAGCCATCGCTCAACGGGGGCGCCTACGGAAAATGCAAGATGGATGGCGCTTGCATAAAGCATAACTATAGTTGTTGCAGTAGTTCTAACAGTGGTTCTAACAGTAACCCCAATAGTAGAAGTAGATCTATTATTAGATTTAATAATAGACCTAATAATAGATCTAATAATACAGCCACTACTTCGAACGCTACTGCAATAAGCATAAAGTAAATTTTTTTGATGCTAATTACTATGGCATGTAGTAGTTATAGAGCGGGCTTAACAACCCCGTGGTGTCCTTTAAAAAATAATATGCCGGTAAATCCAGCCACAGGCCTGACGATACTAAGAACTACCGGCGACAGGTTGATTGCTGAGTATTTGATGCTTTAAAAATAAATATCTGAAACGAGGTAAGGAAATGAGTAAAAACACTACACCGAAAAACAAGAGGGATCAGTTTGTCAACGCGAAAGGCCCTTCAAAATCCATATATGTCGTGATAGCGGCGGTTGCGATTCTTGTGATGGTCGGCATCGGCTTTTATATGCGCTCAAGCAGTGCCCCGGTCGTAGCGCAAGCAGATCCGCGGGAGGCGAAGTATATCGGGCGCTATTTGCCGAGTGGTTACGATGAAGTCAAGCTCACCGAGCCCATCAAATTCGATAAGAGGATCGATATGACCGACATATCCCCGCAAGTTCAAGGCGGCAACATTGTAATTACGGTTGGCGATATCATAAGCAACCGGATCGTATATTTCGAGTACACCAGACCAAGCGACAAGCAGATTATCTCGATGATGGCGTATATAAAGCCATCGGGCAAACTGTTTACCGGTGTAAGCTTGTGCCCGCCATGTCAGGCCAAGCGGCAGTATTACGATGTAGACGGATTGCTTACCTGCGGCTCTTGTGGGACAAAAAGAGACCCGGAAACCCAGGTCGGCATCTCCGGGGCGTGCAAGCTGTACCCGTTTGACGAAATCGCGCATAAGCTGGTCGGCGATAAAATCCAGATAGCCGAGTCTGACTTAGCCAAGTGGAAACCCCAACCCCTTGATAGGCCGGTTGGCGGACAATAAGTCGTAGGCGGTAAGAGGAGTAAGGAGGTATCTCGTGACGGACGACAAAGTTGAAGAGGTCTTAAGTGAGACTTCAGAAGGCGCTGTTGATTCAAGGCGTCAAATCGCAAAATACGTTGTGTTCTGGGTCGCCATTGTGGCGCTGTTCCTAGTATTTAACATCGTGATAAAGTCCTTAGCGGCGTCCAGGAACGCCGAGGTGGGTCAGAGCGGCTACTATGCATCAGGACAAGCGGTAGCTGCTGCGGTTGGCGGTGGCAATAGCGCAGCCGGCGGCACTAGCGCTGGTAGTTACGGAGCATGTGGAGGATACTGTGGCGGCAGCGCGGGTGCGACCGGTACCGGAAGCTGCTGCTCATCTAGTACAGGCCAGTAATGAGTCTTCACCATATAACATGGAAGAATATAAAAGAACATCCATCAAAAGTAATCCTGCTTATTGTTACTCTGGCGGTCGGGGTGGCGACGGTCGTGAGCCTTTACAGCATCTCTACGGCTATGTCGGTCGATCTGCAGAACAAGATCGACGAGTACGGCGCCAATATGGTCGTTGTGCCGAGAGCGAAAAGTCTCTCGCTCTCCTACGCGGGGATCACGCTCGGCGGGCTACAGTACGGCTCTGCGCTCTTAACCGAAAAAGACGTGAACAAAATCCGCACGATTAAAAACAGCGCCAATATTAATGTGGTCGCGCCGAAGCTTTTGGGCATCGTCGAGCTTAACGGGCGGAAGGTGATGATCGCGGGTGTTCGCTTTAAGGATGAGCTTAAGATTAAGAAGTGGTGGGAGATAAAGCAGGGCGCACGTCCCGCACACGACAAGGACCTGCTGCTCGGTGGAAAGGCGGCGGCGCAGTTTGGGGTCAAGCCGGGCGATTATCTTAAGATTAAGGGCGAGCGTTTTAAGGTTGCCGGTGTGCTCAGCAGGGTCGGCACCCAGGAGGACGACCTCATCTACCTAGACCTCAAGCAAGCCCAGCGGGTGCTGAATAAGCCGGGTGAGGTCAGCCTAATCGAAATCTCCGCTTGGTGTAAGAACTGCCCTATTACGATGATGGTGGATCAGCTCGGCACTAAAATTCCGGGCGGTAAGGTATCGGCGGTACGACAGGCCGCCGAGGCACGAGACGCGGTCATCGGCCAGTTTGCCATCTTTTCCAGCGTGCTCTCGGTAATGATGGGCGTGGCGGCGGTTTTAATAGTCTTTACCAACGTCTTGAGCGCGGTAAGGGAGCGTCGTAGAGAGATCGGTATTTTCAGGGCGATAGGGTACCGAAAGGGCCATATCCTCTATATCATCCTGCTTGAATCGGGCGTCGCCGGTCTTCTGGCGGGCTTGATCGGGTACGCGGCGGGGTTCTTCAGCGCGAGCGCGATTGCCCCGTTGGCGGTCGGGATCGATGTTGGTGTTAAGTTTAATCCCGCGCTTGCCGGTGCGGCGATCGGCGGAGCGGTGTGTATCGCGTTGCTTTCAAGCCTTTACCCGGCGTTAAGCGCGGCACGCCTCGACCCGACCGAAGCTATTAATGCGGTATAGGCTAAAAAGCATGACTATAGGTGAGTACGGATGCATGTATATACTATCGCACTAAAAGATATAACAAGACGAAAAGGCAAGATGGCCCTTGTTGTGGCCGGTCTCGCGGTAGGTGTTGCGGCGCTGGTCGCAATCCTTACCATCGTGCTCTCCTTTCAAAAGGGTATCGATAAGAAGCTCGATACCTACGGCTTTAACATCGTCATCTACCCGGCGTCGTCGAATTTATCGCTGAGCTATGGCGGAATGACGATCTCGGGCGTCGATACCTACGAGGTGAAATCGCTTTTAATGGCAGACCTCGCGACGATCAAGCGCAGTCACAGCGCCGATTCTGTCGCCGCTCTGTCGCCAAAGCTGTTGCAAGTGGTGGATAGTAAAGATAAGAAGGCGCTTTTGGTGGGGTCCGATTTCAACCAGGAGTTTTTGATAAAGAAATGGTGGCGGCTGAATGGAAGCAGACCCACCAGGCCCGATGAGCTGGTGTTGGGTCAGGATGCCGCCAAGAACCTTCAGGTAAAAGCCGGTGACACCCTCAAGCTTTCCGGGAAAGATTTCAAGGTTGCCGCCGTGCTTCAGCCCACAGGCAGCCAGGATGATAGCCTCATCTTCGGTGATTTAAGGGAAGTACAGTCGTTATATAAGCGAGGCGGTGAACTCAGTCTGATTGAGATATCGGCTAAGAGCACTGCGGATATCGATGCCGTAGTAAAAGATCTCAAGAAGGCCCTTCCGCAGGCCGCAGTCTCATCGATTAAGCAGGCGGTGCAATACCGGGAAAAAGCGGTCGGCTCCCTTGCACGATTCGGCCTGGCGATCACCGCAGTAATCATGCTGATTAGCGGACTTATCGTATTTACGACTATGACCTCATCGGTACGTGACCGCAAGCGGGAGATCGGTATCTTCAGAGCGATCGGGTATCGACAATCGGTTGTAGCCCGGATAATCTTAACGGAAACCCTTATTTTGAGCCTCATCGGCGGCGCTATCGGGTACGCGGCGGGGTTTGGTATAGTTTTTATGCTGCCGGCATTTCTAAAGAAGTTTGAGTTCTCTGTCGGCTTAAATGTGCCGGTGTTGATCCTCTCGATTGTTCTCGCGGTTGCGGTCGGCCTGGTTGCAAGCCTGGTACCGGCCTTAAGAGCCGCAAACATGGACCCGGCCGATGCCCTTAAAAGCCTTTAGGAGGAGAAGTAATGTCGTTAGTTGTAGTCAATGACCTGAGCAAATATTTTGGAAACGACGGGGATACCCAGGTGCATGCGCTAGAGCATGTAAGCTTTGAGATTGCAAACGGTGAGTACCTTGCGATCATGGGCCCGTCGGGAAGCGGCAAGAGCACGCTTCTCGCCATCCTCGGCGCGATGAGCCCGCCCAGCTCGGGAACGCTTGTTATCGACCAGATCGACGTCTACGCGCTTTCGCAGGAAAAGCGGGCCGACTTTAGGCGCGAGTACCTGGGATTCGTCTTCCAACAGCTCCAGCTTATCCCATATTTGACAGCGGTTGAAAACGTAATGCTCCCGTTGGTTGTTACGAACCACAAGAATAAGCGGGAACTTGCCGCAACCACCCTTGAACGGGTCGGCCTTGGCGATAAGCTCAACAGGCTTCCCTCCGAGATGTCCGGCGGAGAGCAGAGCCGGGTCGCAATCGCCCGCGCGGTGGTTAACAATCCGCCGATTTTACTTGCAGACGAGCCGGTCGGCAGCCTTGATAGTAAAACGGGAGAAGAGGTATTGGGCCTCTTTAAGCAGCTCCATAGCGAAGGGCAGACCATTATTATGGTCACGCACAATCCCGAATCGATCCGCGATGCCGAACGCCTTGTTCAGTTGAAAGACGGCCGTATTGTAGCTGATTTAATGACCAAGGATGTTATCCCGGCCACAAAATTCCTTTAGTCGGTTTTTAATTTTTTACAAAGCGCTGGATGATGTCCACTAACTCCTGGACCGCAACATCCTCATCCCCGCTTGTGATGGCGCCTCTCAAGCATCCCTTGATGTGGTCGTCTAGGATGATGAAGCCTACCCGCTGCGTTGCGCCCAGCACGGATGATACCTGAACCAAGATATCGACGCAGTACTTATCATCATTGACCATGCGCTGGATGCCGCGAAGCTGACCTTCAATGCGCTTCAGCCTTGATAAAATTTTCTCTTTATCGGCGGAGTATGATGCCATTCGATCACCCCTGTATACCTATACCCCTATGTATACGTTACCCTTATTATTATGGAAATCGCAGTTAGTGTCAATATTCACGTAGCGAAGTAGAATATATTTGCCATTATCGGGCAGATTGATTCAAGACCCTGTAAAATGGTATCCTAATAATACATATAGGGGGTAGGGGTATATTTGTTGTACCTGTTATCTGTGAACTTCTACCACTTATTTTTACTACTGTGATGGATTTTAGCGAACTCGCGATGATAAAGCGATAATAAAGTCGTTTTAAAGAGACTTAAAAAAGAGATATCATGCTGCCGATGAACCGTTTGTCGGACGGCATGCGGCTTAAAAACAGCGACTATGCGAGATTGTAGTTGATACAGGTGTCTGTGAAAGGCAGGGAGACGGAAGATGACGAAAAAATATACCCTTCCCGTTTCGGGAATGACCTGAGCGTCATGTGTGCGCCGCGTGGAAACGGCGCTTAGTCGCGCGCAGGGAATACAAAGCGTAAATGTAAGCCTGGCAAGCCAGAAAGCTACTATAGAGGTTGCTGATAACAGCGTTACGGTGGCCGACCTCGTCGCAGCCGTTGAGGATTCGGGCTATCACGTTCCCGTCGAGGAGATTACAATCCCAATCGGCGGCATGACGTGCGCCTCGTGCGTGCGAAGGGTCGAGCAGGCCCTTCTTAAGGTAAACGGTGTTGTTTCCGCAAATGTAAACCTGGCAACCGAAAAGGGCACGGTAAAGTATATTGCGGAAATGACCGGTCTCAAAGAGCTAAAGCAGGCGATAAAAAATGCGGGCTATGAGGTAAAGGAAGACGAAAAAACCCTCGCGGACGAGATTAAGCCCGCCAGGAGGGATGAGGCCGCAGAACTTAAGCGGCGCCTTATCGTTGCCGCCGCGCTCACGGTTATTATTATGATCGGCAGCATGCATGAGATTATCCCGGCCTTGAAGCTCATTCCGATGCAGATTCGGTTTATCACGCTTCTTGTTTTAACCACGCCCGTGCAGTTCTGGGCGGGCGCCCGATTTTACCGGGGGGCGTATCTTACCGCAAAGCACGGGAGCACGGATATGAACACGCTGGTCGCGGTGGGTACTTCGGTTGCCTATCTCTACAGTATCGCGGTGACTTTCTTCCCTAAGTTCTTCGCGACCCAGGGATTGCAGCATGCGGTCTATTACGACACGGCCGCAGTTATTATTACCTTGATATTGTTCGGGCGCTACCTTGAGGCAAAAGCCAAGGGGAGGGCATCCGATGCTATAAAGAAGCTTATAGGATTGCAGGCAAAAACCGGTCGCGTTGTACGGGATGGGGTCGAGGTCGATATCCCGATCGAGGATATTCAGGCAGGAGACATCGTCGTAGTCCGCCCCGGCGAGAAAGTACCGGTTGACGGTAAGGTCGTTGAGGGTTACTCGTCGGTCGACGAGTCGATGATAACCGGCGAGAGCATTCCGGTTGAGAAGCGTGACGGCGATGATGTTATCGGGGCAACGATCAACAAGACGGGATCATTTAAGTTCAGGGCGACCAAGGTCGGCAGCGAGACCGCCCTGGCCCAGATTGTGCGGCTCGTCGAGGAGGCGCAGGGCTCAAAGGCGCCGATACAGCGCCTTGCGGATGTCGTGGCGAGTTACTTCGTCCCGACGGTCATCACGATAGCCCTTATCACATTCGCCGCTTGGCTTATTTTTGGGCCCAAGCCGGCCTTTACGCTGGCGCTTTTAAACTTCATTGCGGTGTTGATCATCGCATGCCCGTGCTCGCTGGGTCTGGCGACGCCGACGGCGATTATGGTGGGTACCGGTCAGGGTGCGCAAAACGGCATCCTCATCCGGGATGCCCAGGCGCTTGAAAACGCGCATAAGATCAACACGACTTTGCCGCGTCTGCCGAGAGGGGCTCCGAACACCCGCTTGGCGATGCGATCGTTGCGAAGGCAAAAGAGGCCGGTCTGGATCTCGCGGACCCCAAGAATTTCGAGTCCTTTACGGGACGAGGCATTGCGGCACACATCGATGGAAAACCGGTGCTGCTTGGAAACCTGCGCCTGATGGAAGAGCGGGGTACCCGGCTTAACGGTACACCGGCAACGGCGATCAAGCTTTCCGAGGAAGGCAAGACACCGATGTACGTTGCGGTGGACTCTAAGATTGCCGGTATCGTAGCCGTAGCCGATGTCTTAAAGCCCAACTCGGCCATGGCAGTAAAACGTCTGCATGAGATGGGCCTCGAAGTCACGATGCTTACCGGGGACAACGAGAGAACGGCTGCCGCAATTGCCAAGCAGACAGGTGTCGATCGCGTGCTTGCCGAGGTTCTGCCGGCAGATAAGGCGATTGAGGTAAAACGACTGCAGGGGCAGGGCAAGGTGGTCGCGATGGTCGGCGACGGCATCAACGACGCCCCGGCGCTTGCCCAAGCCGATATCGGCATATCGATCGGCACGGGAACCGATGTCGCTATCGAGGCCTCCGATATCACGCTCGTCGGCGGCGATTTGCAGGGTCTGGTGACTGCGATTGCTTTGAGCCGCAAGACGTTAAAGACGATTTATCAGAACCTATTCTGGGCGTTTTTCTACAACGCCATACTGATCCCGGTGGCGGCAGGTGCGCTGTATCCGATCTGGCACATCAGGCTCGACCCGATGTACGCGGCCGGCGCGATGGCGTTTAGCTCGGTCTCGGTCGTATCGAACTCGCTGCGCCTGCGACGCTTTAAAGCGCCCCAGATACGCACAACCGATTAACCTTACGTTATTTCGCTATTTTTGTTTGCGTTTGCAGTGTTGCGTAAAGTCAGCGAGAATAGGAAAATATACTAATTAGTGTTTGACTAATGTTTGATTAGTGATTCGAGGCCCAGCATGTGTTGGGCCTCGGCTCTATCCCGATCGCATGGAGCTCAAGCTATGGAAATCCAATCATATAAGATAGCGCAAATATCCGATCTTCACTGCGGCGATCCGCGTTTTAGCCGGGAGCTTTTAATCGCTGCAATCAACGAGATCAACCAGGCGAAGCCCAGGGTAGTCACGATCTGCGGCGATCTAACGACTGCGGGATATCGTGACGAGTTCGAGGCGGCCAAGGAGTACATAGATATGATCGAGTGCCCGATCAAGATCGTCATCTCGGGCAACCACGACAGCCGCAACCTTGGCTACCTACATTTTGAGAGCATCTTCGGGCCCCGATATAGGACGCTTGATTTGCAGTTTGGGATGCACTCGGAAGAAAACTTCCAGGAGCGCATAAAGTTCATTGCGGTCGATTCGGCAAAGCCGGATTTAAACGACGGCGAGATCGGGCGCGAGCACTACGGCTGGTTGCGCGAAGAATTCATGGTTGACCGCACGTTCAAGGTCTTTGTCCTGCACCATCATCTGGTGAGCGTCCCGGGAACCGGTAGGGAGCGCAACATCGTGCTCGATGCGGGCGATGTGATGGCCCTTCTTCGCGGCGCAGGGGTTGATCTCGTCTTATGCGGGCACAAGCATGTCCCCTATGTGTGGCCGCTTTCCAATATGCTTCTCATCAACAGCGGGACGGTTTCCACGCTTCGCACCCGAGGCTACACCGAGCCGTCGTATAATATGGTCACCATCGAGCCCGGAGAAATAGTAGTGACGACCAAAACACCCGGCGAGGATTTTGCACAGGAATGGTCGTTCCCCCGACGCCCGGTGTATTAAGGGTCAAGAGGCCGGGGTCTGGGGTCCAAGGAAGAGGAATAACTATGACTGGTCGGAAGGTTGCAATAGGTGTTGATGTGGGCGGGACCAAGATCGCGGTTGCGGCGGTGGATGCCGAGGGCCGTATGGTCGCTTCGTCCAAGGCGGCTACGCCCGCGGGGACATCGGAAGATGTCGTTACCGCCATCAAGGGTCTTATCGCAAAGCTTATCGAGTCCACCGCCGATATCGGCGAAGTCATGGGCATCGGCCTTGCGGTTGCCGGCACCATCGACTGGGAGCAGGGCGTGGTGGTGCAATCCCCCAATCTGCCCTTTGCCAACCTCCGTCTTAAAAGCATCGTTGAATCAAACTTCGGCCTTTCCGCGTTTATGGACAACGACGGTAATCTCGCGACATTGGGTGAGAAGTACTACGGTGCAGGCCGGGATGCCGACAACATTGTGGGCCTTACCCTCGGGACAGGCATCGGCGCCGGTATTATTATCGATGGCTGCCTCTACAGGGGTGCTACGGGAAGCGCAGCGGAGATAGGCCATATGGTCATAGAAGCGACCGGGCCGCGCTGTAGCTGTGGCTCCTACGGCTGTTTTGAGGAGATGGCCGCGGGGAGGGCGCTGGTGCGAATCGCCAAGGAGCGGGCCGGGCATACCAAGGACAGCCTTATCCTGAAGCTTGCCGGAGGCAGTATCCAAGCCATCACCGGTCCCATGGTAACCGAAGCCGCACAGAAAAACGATCCGTTAGCCCTTGATATCTTTAACGAAGTAGGCTTTTGGCTCGGTATCGGTATTAACAACGTTATCAACATTTTTAACCCGGAGCTCGTAATCCTGGGTGGCGGTATGGCGGAGGCCGGGGATCTCGTGCTCGCACCGGCCAGGAAAGTTATCGCCGAGCGCACGCTTCACCCAAACCAGGATGTTGCCGAAGTCGTGCTGGCCGATCTCGGCAACCAGGCCGGCTTGCTCGGTGCGGCGGCGCTCGTATTTAACCAACTTACCCCCTAATTCTTGGCCACCGTAATGTTTTTCCTCTGCTTAAAAAGGGTAAATTCCGAACTAACGAATTACGACTAAGGGGGACTTTCATGGGCCAACCAAGCTTAAAAAAAGTAAAAGATGCGTTCTATGAGCTGCCTGTAGTTGACTTGCGCCGCGACTGCGACCCGTCGGTGTTCAAGTTTTCGTCAACTGCAGATATCGAGCCGCTCAAGGGCACGATCGGGCAAAACAGGGCTGTCGAATCTATCGAATTCAGCCTCGGGATAAAAACCAAGGGCTTCAATTTGTATGCATCCGGGCCTCCGGGTGTGGGTAAAACCTCGACCATCAAAGATTATATCGATATAAAAGCAAAGCAAGAGCCGATCCCGAGCGATTGGTGCTATATCAATAACTTTAACGACACCGATCGGCCGTTGGCGATATCGTTGCCGCCGGGCAAAGGCAGAGAGCTTGCGAAAGATATGGATGAGGTCGTGGTTCACACCCGTGAAGAAATCCCAAAGGCGTTCGAGAGCAAGGAGTATGAGGAGCGCAAAACGCGCATCGCCAACACCTTCGAAACCGAGCGCGAAAAGGGGTTCGCCGAGATAGAAAAGAAAGCCGAAGAGCGAGGGTTTACGGTTGATATTACGACCGCGGGCATCATGACCATCCCCCTGCTGAAGGGGCGTCCCCTGCGCAGAGAGGAGTTCAGCCTTATTCCCGAGGATCAGAAAAAAGAGATCCAGCAGCGGGGTGAGGAACTGCAGTCCGAGATAAACGAAGTTCTCACCCGTGTTCGAAAGCTCGAGAAAGAGACCAAAGACAAGGTTCAGGAGCTGGATAAAGAGGTCGCGCTTTTTGCTATCGGCCACTTGCTGCAGGACTTACGAGACAAATACAACGACATACCTAAGGTGCTTACCTATTTGGATCAGGTTGAAAAAGACATTATCGCAAATTTGGAAGATTTCAAGCCCGGAGAGCGGCAGGCGGTTGCGATTCCGGGGCTAGAGGCGCTGCAGCGACCGGTAAGTTTTGATAGATACAAAGTAAATGTTATCGTTAACAACGCTGAGCAGAAGGGAGCGCCTGTCGTTGTGGAGCTTAACCCATCCTACTACAACCTGCTTGGAAAAACCGAGTATAAAGCCCAGTTTGGTGCGATGAGCACCGATTTCAGTATGATAAAATCAGGGGCTCTTCACAGGGCGAATGGCGGATATCTCATCATGCATGTGCTCGATGTGCTCACGAGCCCGCTTGCGTGGGATGCGCTGAAACGGGCGATTCGAAGCGAGGAGATCAGAATCGAGCTTATGGGCGAGCAGTACCGGGTCATACCGGCGACTACGATCAAGCCCGAGCCGATTCCGCTTAACGTAAAGATCGTATTGATCGGCAATCCGCACATCTACATGCTTCTCTACAATATGGATGAGGACTTTAGAGAGCTCTTCAAGGTCAAAGCCGACTTTAATGTGGAGATGGACCGCACGGACGAGCACATTCAAAAATACGCCGCCTTCTTGCGGGAGCAGGTTGCTGAAGCCAAGCTTAAAGACTTCGAGCCAAGCGGCGCCGCAAAGATCGTCGAGTACGGCTCATGGTTGGCAGGGGATCAGTTGAAGCTCTCTACCCGGTTCCAGGATGTTGGGGATCTGGCGAGCGAGGCGAGCTACTGGGCGGCGGCAAGCAACGCACCGCTGGTTTCGGCCGAACACGTGAAAAAAGCCCAGGATCACAAAAAATTCCGCTCCAACATGATCGAGGCGAAGATCCAGGAGATGATCAACCGCGATATCGTCTTGATCCAGACAGAGGACTCGGTTGTCGGGCAGATAAACGCTCTGTCCATCATCAGCCTCGGCGATTACTACTTCGGGCGCCCGTCCCGGATTACCGCAAAGGTTCACCTGGGTACCAAGGGAGTTATCAACATCGAGCGAGAAATCGAACAGAGCGGACCGTCTCATAGCAAAGGCGTGCTGATTTTGGCAAATTACCTGGCGGGGCAATATGCCCAGGATAAACCCCTCTCAATATCGGCGAGTTTGACGTTTGAGCAGAGCTACGAGGGAGTCGACGGCGACAGCGCCTCAAGTACCGAACTCTATGCGCTCCTCTCGGCGCTCTCCGGCGTACCGATTAAGCAGAATCTCGCGATCACGGGTTCGGTTAACCAGCGGGGCGAGGTTCAGCCGATCGGCGGGGTAAACCGCAAGATCGAGGGCTTCTTCGATGTCTGTAAAGCACGTAGTCTGACGGGCGACCAGGGAGTAATGATCCCGATTCAAAATGTGGTCAACCTTATGCTTAAGCAAGAGGTAATCGATGCGGTGAACGAAGGAAAGTTCCATATCTATCCGGTTAAGACAGTTGATGAGGGAATTCAGGTACTGACCGGTGTTGAGGCCGGCCAGCGCAAGGAAGATGGAACGTTCCCGGAGGGGACCATCCACTACCTGGTCAACCAGAAGCTTAAAGATATGGCAAACCTTTTAAGGGAATACGAAATCCCCGAGGAGTTTGAAGGCAGGGAACGAAGGAAAAGAGGTGGCGCAGCAGCTCAACACAGCTAACCCGTGAAAGACTTACAAAAGAGGCCGGTTGCTTCGAAAGAACATAGATAAAGTAAAGGCGGTCGCTAGGCGACCGCCTTTACCGTGAGTTCATTGATAACGTCGCGTACGCCGGGAGTCCACCAGGCGATATCCGAGGCGATCCACTTTTGTGTAAAATCGCCGACCCGACCCCTTAAATATACAACCGCATCCACCGATGTCACATCGATGTTTCTAATATCGATTCTTGTGTCGCGGGCAAGGCTCGCCCGTACATCTTCTTCGATATCCTGGTCCATCCTGGCCACCGCCGGGGTGACGACGACGTTGTTGATGACATCCGTAACGCCCGGGGTAAGCCAGGCGTCGCTCTCCGCAGCATTTTTCTCCGCCATCGTGCCGACGGCGCCACTCAGCACCACGATGCCGTTGCTTACCCTTACAACGATATCGGTCTCATCAACAAGAACATCCCGCTTAAAAGCGGCTTCGATATCATCTTGAATCTCGATATCCGAGCGCACGACCGACGGTTTTACAACAAGGTTGTTGATTACGTCAACCACACCTTTTATGCGGCTTGAAATCTGCGCGGCATCGAGCTTCTGGGCATACGTATCGACGATACCGCTAAGGCTAACGATCCCGCTTGTGACCGAAACATCGATGTTTGCCGCATTAATCCTTACGTCCCACGTAAGGGCATCCTGTACATCCGATAGCACCTGTTGGTCGCTGGGCATATAATACTCCTTTCACGAATTAAAAAGCGTTTCAGGTTTTCGTACCCTTAGACACCTAAAAAATCACGCACCAATTGAGGTCTCATAAGCAGAGAATAGTTACAAGTGAAAGACTATATCAATTCTTCGTACCTGGTATAATATAGACTTGGTTTTGGATTACGGTAAGCAAGCATCGAGGTGTGTAATGTCAAACGTTTACTACAGTAACTTTCATGGTAAAAAGAGCCGGTTGGATACGACAAGCAAGCTTTTTGACAAGGCGGATTTTAAGTCGATCATAGACCCCGGCGATATCGTCGCGATCAAGGTACACTTTGGCGAGCCGGGAAACACGGCGTTTCTTTCGCCGATCTTTGCACGGCGGGTCGTCGAAAAAGTCAAAGAAGCCGGGGGCAAGCCGTTCTTAACGGACGCCAACACGCTCTATGCCGGCAGGAGGTCGAATGCGGTCGATCACCTTATCTCGGCGATTGAAAACGGCTTCAGCTACGCGACAGTCGGCGCCCCGGTAGTTATCGCGGACGGTATCAACGGCAAGGACTACGTCGCGGTCGATATCGAGGGCACGCATATTAAAGAGGCTAAAATCGGAAGCGCCGTGTATCACGCGGATGCCATGATCGCCCTGACTCATTTCAAGGGACATGAGCTTACCGGTTTTGGCGGGACGCTTAAGAACATCGGGATGGGGCTGGGCTGTCGCAGCGCCAAGCAGGTCATGCACTCCGATGTACTGCCTCGCGTTAATCCGGATACCTGCACGAGCTGCGCCAAGTGCGTCAAGTGGTGTCCGACAGGAGCGATAACCGTCGCAAGCCCTGCGGTAATCGACCATGAGGTATGTATCGGCTGCGGCGAGTGCACCGTTACCTGCCCCTCGGGCGCAATCGAGGTAAATTGGGCGACCGATCCCAAGGTAATCCAGGAGAAAATCGTCGAGCATGCTTGGGCGGTAATAAAAGACAAACCCGGAAAAGTCGGGTTCTTTAACTTCATTCTTAACGTAAGCCCGGATTGTGATTGCTGGGGATGGAACGATGCCCCGATCGTCCCGGATATCGGCATTTTGGCCTCGCTCGACCCCATCGCTATCGATCAGGCAAGCGCCGATCTTGTCAACGAGGCGCAGGCGCTGGCGGGAAGCAGGCTTTCAACGGCACCGGACGACGGCGACAAGTTCAAGGCTCTCTCCGGCATCGACTGGCGTCCCCAGTTGGCTTATGGGGAGAAGCTCGGCCTCGGGGTCAGAGACTATCACCTGGTTGAGATCAAGTAGAGAATAGATAACATGTCCAACATATCTGGCGCAACCGGCAAACTCTATATCTGTGCAACACCGATCGGCAATCTTGAGGATATCACGTTGCGGGTGATGCGCACACTTAAAGAGGTCGATCTCATCGCCGCCGAGGACACGCGGGTTACCCGAAAGCTGCTCTCGCGTTACGATATCTCCACCCCGATAACGAGCTACTACGAGCATAATGAGGCCGTCAAGGGGAAAGAGCTTGTTGAGGCGATGGGTGCGGGGAAAACGATCGCCCTTGTTTCTGACGCCGGTATGCCGGGGATATCGGATCCGGGGCACCGGCTGATTAAGCTTTGTATCGAGCGCGGCATTCCCGTTGAGGCGCTCCCCGGCCCGTCATCGCTTATCACCGCGCTGGTCATTTCGGGGCTTCCCACCGATACCTTTGTCTTCCAGGGATTCCTTCCCCGCAAAAAAGGTGAGCGTACCGCGCTTCTAGAAGAGCTATTGCGAACTGGGCGTACCACCATACTATTTGAGTCCCCCCGGCGACTTAAGGCCACTATTGCAGAAATCGCTCATATCGACCCGATGCGAAGCACCGTAATTGCGCGTGAGCTTACCAAGAAATTCGAGGAGGTGATCCGGGGCTCGGCAGCAGAGCTGCTTGAGCGGCTGGATACCGCCGAAATCAAAGGCGAAGTCGTGCTGCTCTTCGGTCCGGGTCAAAAAGGGGGAGCGCAAACCATCACCGCAAGCGAACTACGGGATGCGGTGATCGGGCTGATTGAAAAAGGTACGCAAAAGAAACAGGCGATCTCAGAAGTAGCCAAGAAATTTGGCGCCGGTAAACATTCAGTCTACGAGGCAGTCCTCGACATCCACGAGCGGGGCACAAAGGATCAACCTAAAGGCCGTTAAAAAGGCCATTCATAAATTAAAAGCTAACTTGAGCAAAAGCTAACTACCGGATGCCCGGTAGCCTCAATTGTGCGAAGCCTAAGTTCTTATCGCAAGCGTCAAAATAAACTGACGCTACACCCTTTTATCGGTTATCAATTCTTTCTTACAATCTTGGCAGACGTTTTTCCCTTTGAAGCTTTCAATGTGCGTCCCGCTGCCGCAGAATACGCAAACCGCCTGGTATTTGGAGAGAACAATCGCATCGCCATCTACAAAAATCTCAAGCGGGTCTTTAATTTCAATGCCAAAAGTACGTCTAAGCTCCATCGGTATTACTATTCTTCCTAATTCGTCTACTCGTCTCACGATGCCAGTGGATTTCATGGGGTTCCTCCTGCTGCTTTCCTTGACAAGTGGTTGTTATCAATTATATGGTTGAGAAAATTTTGTGTCAACGAGTGCTATACTTTTAATATAATAAAATAGCACTCAATTTTTTCTTAAAAGGTGATATTGATTTGGCAAATTCGGCAAAAAACAGCTTTTACGTAACGACTCCGATTTACTATGTAAATGATGTTCCTCACATAGGACATGCCTATTCTACCATAATCGCAGATGTCCTCGCTCGCTATAAAAGACTTACCGGATACGACGTTCTTTTTCTCACCGGCACCGACGAGCATGGGCAAAAAGTTGAGAAAGCCGCGCGGGATAGAGGCCTTACCCCACAAGAACATTGCGATCTCATGGTAGGGCCGTTCAAGGAACTCTGGGATCGGCTCAGCATATCGTATAGCGACTTCATCCGCACCACGCAGGAGCGCCATATTAAAGTTGTACAGAATATCTTTCAGAAGCTCTACGACCAGGGAGATATCTACAAGGGCTTTTACGAGGGCTGGTATTGCATCCATGAGGAAACCTTCTATCCCGAGAGCCAGCTTGTAGGGGGTTGTTGTCCGGCCTGCGGACGCGAGGTCGAGTGGCTTAAAGAGGAGAGCTACTATTTCAGAAGCTCGAAGTACCAGGACCGTCTTCAGGCATATATCAAGGACAACCCCAGCTTCGTGCAGCCCGATTTCAGGCGCAACGAGGTTGTAAGCTTTCTCGAAAGCGGCGTCCAGGACATCTCGGTTTCCAGGACCACGTTTAAATGGGGAATCCCGGTACCATTCGACCCCGACCACGTTATCTACGTCTGGTTCGATGCGCTCATTAACTACCTTACCGGCGCCGGCTACCTGCAGGATGGGCAGAAGTACGAGACATTTTGGCCGGCAGATGTACACATTATAGGCAAGGATATTATCCGCTTTCATGCGGTGATCTGGCCGATGATGCTCATGGCGCTCGGCGTAGAACTGCCCAAGGTGGTTCTGGCGCACGGTTTCTGGATGCTCGGCGGCCGGAAGATGTCAAAATCAACAGGGGTCGTGGTCGATCCAAACCGCGTTATCGAGCAGTTCGGCGAGGATGCCATCCGCTACTTCCTGCTGCGGGAGATCAGCATCGGTCTCGACGGCGAGTTCACACAGGATGCGCTGATACGCCGCATCAATGGGGATTTGGCAAATGATCTTGGAAACCTCATCCACCGAACGGTCGCCATGATGAGCAAGTACTTTGATGCCGAGATTCCTGAGGCCGGAGCCTTAAGCGACCTTGAAACAGCGCTCAAAGAAGAAGCGCTCTCATTACCCGGGATCGTGGATGAGGCCATGACTAAGATGGATATCCGCGAGGCGCTTGTGCAGATATGGCGCGTCATAGGAAGGGCAAACAAGTATATTGATGAAGCCGCACCCTGGGCGCTTGCACGGGAAGGGCAGACGGATCGTTTAAAGACGGTCATGCGTACGCTGCTTGAAGCGATCCGCACGATAGTTGTCCTGGTAAGCCCTGTGATGCCGCGCACGGCGGAGCAAGTATGGGAGCAGCTCGGCCAGGAAAATTTCGGCTCGATAACCATCGAGGATGCAAAAATCTGGAACGCTCTCGCGCCGGGGACATCGGTCAAGAAAGCGCCGCCGCTCTTTCCCCGCATAGAGATTGAGTAAACATGGGATATAAAAAATAGTTATATAAGTCTATTGGAAAAGACTTTTATCCGGTTTAGTACTATAATTGATGACAATCCTGAAGTTATTACACAGTCGATAGTGCAACCGGCGGTTGGTTAGGGGGGACTATGAAGAAGGCAGTTGGTCTTACAGATACCCACGCTCACCTGGATTTCTTCGGAAGCGATCAGGCGATAGAGGCCGTTGTTGCGCGTGCGAAGGAGCAGGGCGTAACTAGAATAATCACTGTTGCCGACAAGCTTGAATCAAGCTATCGGGCGGTCGAGCTTGCCGAAAAGTTCGACGAGGTCTACGCGGCGGTCGGCATTCACCCACACGACGCAAAAACGGTTAATCCCGATACGATAAAAGACCTGAAGAAGCTTGCCAAACATCCCAAGGTGGTCGCTATCGGGGAGATCGGCCTTGACTATTACAAGAACCACTCGCCCCGGCCAACCCAGCAAAAAGTCTTTGCCCAGCAACTCGACCTTGCCTGCGAACTTGGATTGCCCGTGATAATTCACGATCGCGACGCCGACGAGGATGTGCTTAAAATAATTACGAAGCACCGCCCGAAGAAGGGCGTGTTCCATTGTTTTAGCGGCGACATCGCTTATGCCCAGACGGTCCTTGCCATGAACTTCTACATCTCGATCGCCGGGCCGGTCACCTTTAAAAATGCGGGCGACTTAGTAGATGTCGCAAAGTTCGTGCCCCTAACGAAACTTCTTGTCGAGACCGATTCGCCGTACCTCACGCCACACCCCCACAGAGGGCGCAAAAACGAACCGGCAAACGTGCGCCTGGTCGCCGAAAAAATAGCCGAAATAAAAGGAATCGACGTTTCGAAATTGCTCGCATCAACCCAGGAAAACGTTTCCTTGCTCTTCTCGATTAATCACAAATAGCCGGTGGAGCGCTACGATTTACGTAGCAAGTGACCATACATTTTGCCCCTCAATAACTTCTCTAGTGCCTTCCACCGAACGCTTCTGCCGTTTAGCATAAGCGCCCTACGGGTAACTCATGAGTTAAAGTTTTTTGGATACTCAACCGATTATGGTATAATAGCTGGCAGTTATTGCGTTTGTGCCTTAACAAATTGACAACTAAATACAGAAATCAGAAGGGACTGATTTGATGAGTACACGTTTTCATCAGTTAGCCCGCGGTATCAGAGGAAGAAAGTACGAGATTATCTTGCTCTCTCTGATAATGGTATTTGTCCTGATGGACATGGTCTACGGAGGGACGACCGTAAACCTCACCATCGATGGTAAGGCAAGCACCATTACAACCCGGGCGCGAACAGTGGCAACTGTTCTGAGAGAAAACGGCGTAACTGTTAAGGCAAATGACGAAGTAACACCTAAGCCCTCGTCTGCGTTAGAAGAGGGCATGACAGTACAAGTAAAACACGCTGTACCAGTAACTATTAGAATGAACAAACAAGGAATTGCCATGATGTCCACAGCCGGTACCGTCGGCGAAGTACTAAAGGACGTCGGTCTGCGGTTAAAGCCTGTAGACAAGGTAACACCTGGTGTAAGCGAAAAGCTTACAGCAGGCATGACCGTGGAAGTTACGCTCGTTAAGAGCAAGTGTGAGGTCACCAAAATTCCGGTGGCGTACCAGAGGGTTGCGAACGCCGACCCAAATCTGGATTACGGCAAGCAGGTGGTGGTCTCGCAAGGTAAGCCAGGCTTACTGCTAAGGATTGTCGAGATCGTATTCGAAGGCGATCGGCCTGTAAAAAGACAAGTTAAGTTAGAAAGCATGGTATCGCCTCCACTCGCAGAAGTGGTGGCGGTCGGCACAAAACGCAAAATTGCCCGCTTAATGAAATCGCCGGTATATGTATCTCGCGGAGCCGGAAGGGTTCCGGCAGGAGGTAGAACGTTTACGATGCGCGCCTCGGCCTACGCGCCCAATTATGGGCCGGGTGTCGGTAGTAGATGCGCAAACGGCATGAAGGCACGCAAAGGTGTAGTGGCCGTTGACCCGCGGGTTATCCCGCTTGGGACAAGGCTATACATCGAAGGCTACGGAGAAGCCATAGCCGCCGATACCGGTGGTGCGATTAAAGGAAATCGCATCGACCTGTGCTACAACACACCCGGTGAGTGCTTTGATTTCGGCAGGCGTTCTGTTAAGGTGTCAATCCTTGACAACTAATACAAAGAGCCCGATCTAGCTCGCAAGTTCGGGGCGTTAGTCGAAGGGTGCATGAAACAGTGACACTAGCAACACCACAGGCAACGCTAGAAGTAGTAAAGAAATTTAGCCTCAGGCTCGATAAGAGCCTGGGGCAACATTTTTTAATCGACCAGAACATCTTGGGCAAAGTGGTCGATGCCGCCGTGCTTTCAAAAGACGATGTGGTGGTCGAGGTCGGTCCCGGAATCGGGACGTTGACGCAAGCGCTCGCCAAAAACGCGGGTACGGTCGTTGCGCTTGAACTCGACCGCAAGCTCGCGCCGGTATTGGACTACACCCTCAAAAGTTTTGAGAACGCAAAGGTTGTTTTTTCCGATGCGCTCTCGGTCGACCTTAAGAACCTGCCGGACGATCTTCCCGCCCCCAACAAGCTCGTATCGAACCTGCCATACCAGGTGGCTACGCCGATTCTGGCGACTTACCTGGATAAATTCGATGATCTTAAGCTCTACGTGGTCATGATACAAAAGGAAGTAGCCGACCGAATCACGGCAAAACCGGCGACCGCAGAGTACGGGTCGTTTTCCGTAAAAGCACAGTTTTACTGCGATGTAGACAGGGTTGCCGTGGTTTCGAAAAACGTGTTCATCCCGCCGCCGGAAGTAAGCTCGGCAGTGGTCAGGATGAGACGATTGGCGCAGCCCAGGGTGCATGTCTTTAATAAAGAGTTCTTTTTTAAGGTAGTAAAGGCGGCGTTTTGGCAGCGAAGAAAGACGATAAAAAACGCGCTTCGCGGAAGCCCCGAGCTTGATTTAGACATCGAGGAAATCGATAGGGCTTTAAAGAAAGCCGGAATCGACCCCAAACGCCGGGGCGAGACCCTCTCTATCGAGGAGTTTGCGGCGCTCACGAACGCGTTTAAGGAAGTCGTTGAGCCCGCTAGTTTCTCGAAATATTTTTAGGCGATAAAGAAGGGTTTTATCTGTTTTTGTCGTATATTAGTAAATGTGGCCAGCAATACTTGTATTTAGTCGCAGTAGACGGTAAACTTGAACTTTTCGCAATTTTGAAGTATAATTTGTTGAATACCTGAAGGAGAGGGATAAATATTATGGCAGTTGGCCAGTTGCCGCAAGTTGAGGTTGTTGACCGGATTCGAAGGCAACTCGACGAATTCGTGGGCGAAAAAATGCGTCTCAAGGCTAACATGGGACGGTGCAAGATTATTGAAAGAGAGGGTGTACTCGAAGAAACACACCCTAATTTATTTGTCGTAAAGGTTGAGGAAAAACGGAATCGTTGCCGCAGAGTCTCATACAGCTATGCGGATGTCTTAACCAAGACAGTTGAACTTTCAAATCCCGATAACGGCGAAAACCTGCTTCCCTGGTTGATGTAATCAGGGAAGCTTGAAAGCGGCAAATCTGTGCGCTTAGTTTCCGGTGCCAACACCTACCATACGATGCTGTCAATAAAGGCTCACGCAAAAATAAACCTTTATCTCGATGTAATCTCGCGGTACCCCAATGGCTACCACCAGATTGAAAGTGTCATGCAGAGTATCTCTCTTCATGATCTGATTGAGATATCCCCGGCCCAAGAACTCATTGTTTCCTGTACTGAAGAAACCTTAAGCGGCGAGGAAAACCTCGCGTTTCGTGCGGCTTTAGAGCTTCGCAAGCAGGCGGTCGTAAAAGCCGGCGCCTCACTCAATATCATCAAGCATATCCCTGTTGCGGCCGGATTGGCCGGCGGGAGTGCGGATGCCGCCGCCGCGCTTACCGGTCTTAACATCCTATGGGGTCTTAACCTGCCCCGGGAGGAACTGCAGGGGATAGGGGCCGGTCTTGGGGCTGATATTCCGTTTTGTTTGGCAGGGGGCACACTGCTTGCCCAGGGAAAGGGCGATATCCTGACAAAACTCAACCCGATGCCCGATACGGCGATTGTTGTTATAACGCCGCCGCTACATGTATCCACAGCAGAGATTTACCACGCCATTGATGAAGAGCGGCCGGCGCCGCTTAACGCCAAGGATACCATTGTAGAGGCGCTATCCGGTCGTGATCTAGGGCAAATTGCGGTATCGCTCGATAATCTTCTTGAAACTGTCGCACTAAAGCGTTATCCTGCTATTTCAAGGGCAAAACAACTTGGGGTTACCGCGGGAGGAATCGGGGCCTTAATGTCGGGGAGCGGACCCACGGTTTTTATCTTGTGCGAGGACCTTCGTTCGGCAAATGCTATCGCGGATTCGGTCAAATCGGCCGAGCCGGAATTTTTTGTCAATGTTGCAAAACCGGTTAATAACGGTATAGAGGTCTTATGGGTTTAGTAATTATCCGGTAAGAAAATTATACTAATAGTTGTTGTATATTAGTGCTTATAAGTGTTTATAAGTTTTCGTTAAATTAAAGGAAATCCGGCAGCTATCAAGAATATGTAACTACTCAACAATAGTTCTAGGTGGTATCGGTTGGTAGACGCGATAATACTTGCAGGAGGAAGCGCAAAAGGATTGGCTGAAGTACCGGCAAAAGGCTTGGTGCCGGTTAACGGTAGGCCTATGTTCGAGTATGTGGTCGATGCGCTCAGCCGCTGCAAGGATATCGACCGTATCTGCGTGGTACTCCCGGTCGAGCATTCGCTCAACAGGTTGGCCGCAAAGGCGGATGTCGTAATGGCGACAGGGAGCCTGCCCAGGGTCGCAAAAGCGGGGATTGATTTTCTAGGTACAAAGAACCAGGTGCTGATTTTGTCCGCCGACATACCGCTGATTTCGCCTGAGGCCATTAGTGATTTCCTCGAGCGTTGTTCAAAACGCAAAGCAGGGTTTTACTACCCGATAGTTAAGTACGGCGAGTCCGAGAAGCGCTTTCCCGATGTAAAGCGAACCTACGCAAAAGTAAAGGAAGGCCGTTTTACCGGGGGGAACATCGTGCTCGTCGAGCCCGAGTTTGTAAACAGGAACATGGCGTTTATCGAGCGGATGTATGAGCTTCGCAAACAGCCCGTAAAGCTCGCTCGGGTCCTTGGCATCATGTTTTTGTTCAGGTTTGTGCTGGGGTTGCTAAGTATTGGCCAGCTTGAGGAGAGGGTAGGCCGGCTAACGCAGTCGACTTGCATGGCGGTAATAACCCCGTTTATCGAAATAGGGGTCGATGTGGATAAGGAATCGGATTTGCAACTGGCAACGGTCGCGTTACGTGGAGGTACGCATGAGTAGGATAACCATTATAACCGATGGTGCCCCACAGCCTGTCGGGCCTTATTCTCAAGGTATAAAGGCGGAAAACCTTGTTTTTGTGTCGGGTCAGATTGCGCTCGATCCTGAAACAGGCAAGCTTATCGATGGAGACATCAAGGAGCAAACACAGCGGGCGCTTAAAAATGTCGAGTCGGTGTTGACCGCGGGAAATAGTTCTCTTGATGGTGCGGTGAAGGTGACAGTATATTTAAGCGATATAGCAGATTTTCCGATAGTAAATGATGTATTCGGTGAATTTTTCTCTAAGCAACCGCCAGCTAGGGAGGCCGTACAAGTTGCAGGCTTGCCAAAAGGCGCGAAGATAGAAATCTCAGCCATAGGATTGGCAAGATCGTAGTAAAGGAGCCCGAATGGAAATTACAAAGGTGAGCATTAGGCCAGTAGAGATGAACAAGGTTAAGGCGATTGCGAGCATTACGATCGACGACCAGTTTGTTGTTCACGATCTGCGTGTCGTTGAGGGTGAGAAGGGTCTTTTTGTGGCCATGCCGAGCCGCAAATTGCCGAGCGGTGATTTTAGAGACATAGCTCATCCGATCAATAGCGAAACACGAGAGCGTATCCAGGCGGCTGTTATTGCCGAATACAAGCAACAGCTTGGCGGCTAAGCTTACTGCATAACGCTTTAATTTAATATTGTTTAGGGCTATTTAAGATAGCTTGCTACCGCTATTTCGTATATAATCAGTAGTAGTTTTTTCGAAAGACTGATTAGAGTATCAATGTTTAACCAGGGAGGGTAATGTTGAAACGAATAGCAAAGGTAGTATTGATTGTAGTAGCCATATCCTTATTGCTCTCAGGCATTGCCTGGGCATCGACTCCGGAGATAACCATAAAGGTCAACGGAGTCGCACTATCTTCCGAGATCCCACCACTCATTGTTTCCAGCAGTACCATGGTCCCGATGCGCACTATCTGTGAATCGATCGGCGCCGGAGTTACCTGGGACCAGAGAACCAAGACGGTTATCGCAACCAAATCAGGTCATATCGTCAAACTCCAGGTAGGAAACCGTATACCCACAAAGGACAATTCACCGATGAAACAGCTGGATGTTCCGGCGATGCTTATAGAAGGGCGCACCCTTGTGCCGGTGCGCTGCATCGCTGAAGCCTTCGGATCTACGGTTGGCTGGAACGGCGCAACCAGAACGGTCGATATCGCGTACAGCGATATTCGTGACGGTAAGACGGCGCAGGATGTTCTTAACGAGTCAACGGCAACGCTTGATGCGGTTACCTCGTATAAGTTCGGCGGGACGACAAAGTCCACCTTGATTATATCGCCCGACCAAGCCGGTTCAGGCCCCATGGCCATAACCCAGGAGATGACCGGCGCATTTAGAAAGCCCCAAGAGGTATATGTAAAAACGACGACAACGGCATCGGGGGGCGGAGACCTTCTTGGTCTTGGAACTTCAGGCGCTGATGTTAGCGAAAGCTATACCAACGGTTCTGAATACTATGAGAAAGTCGACGGCGCATGGGAGCTGGTCGATACCCAGACCTCTTCAATACTCAACGCGCTCGTCGGCGGTAATACCATGCAGAACCCGAACGCGACGCTTACCGAGTTTAAGGATATTGCAACTATTGTCGCTTTTGGTGATGATGCGCTGGTAAACGGCAAGCCGCATTACACGATTTACGTAAAGCTCGACCCGAGAGGGTTTAAGGATTATCTGTTGAATCTGGTCACTCAGCTGGCGGGCACCGATGCTACACCTGAAGATCTCGCACTAATGAAAGAGGTATACGGACAGCTGCTTCAGGGTATGAGGTTCGATATGGCGTACAGGGTGTTTGTGGACAAGGATACAAAGATTGCCGATTATTACGAAACGCGCAGCATATTTAAGATGGCTATGGAGGGACTGGGTACCATTACCTCTAAGGCCGATTCATCCATGAGTATTTCCGACTTGAATCAGCCGGTGGTTATGCCGGTTGTAAAGTAGATAATCAGGCGGCTTGTAAGACGGTGTTTTGCGGTCGGCCCTCTATGAATGCGATGATGTTCGCCATGGTCGTGTCCAAAATCCTCTGAACGGCCTCGGTGCTGTTAAACGCGTTGTGAGGGGTTATAATAACGTCGTCTCTAAAGAGAAGCATGTGCGTCTCAAGGGCGATTCGCAGTTTTTCGTGCGTGTATTCGTGCGAGAGCAGCTGGCGTTCTTCCTTTATCAATCCTTCTTCTTCGATAACGTCCAGACCGACGCCGTTTAAAATGCCGTTCTGCAGCCCTTCCACCAGCGCCGAGGTTTCAACCAGACCGCCTCGGGATGTGTTTATCAGGATCGCACCCCGTTTCATCCCGTGGATATTTCTGCGATTGATCATGTGGTGGGTATGCGGGTTGTACGGTGCGTGCAGGCTTATCACATCGGATATCCGAAGCAATTCATCCAGGTCTTCATATTTAAAATCCAGGTTTTTGGCCAGGAGTTCGTCGCGTCTCACATCAAAAACTACGACGTTCATCTCGAAGCCGTGGGCCATTCGGATGACGTGTTGGCCGATGCTCCCGGCGCCGACCACGCCGATCGTTCTGCCTTTTAGATCAAAACCGCGAAGCCCGGCAAGGTCGAAGTTGCCACGACGGGTGCGCTCGACCGAAGGCAATATTTTTCTAGAAAGGGCGAGGATAAGCGCGAATGTGTGCTCGGCCACTGTGTTCTCCCCGTAGAAGGGTACGTTTGATATCTCAATGCCCCCGGCCGCGCACACGGTAAGGTCGATGTGATCGAACCCGGTCGACCGGGTGGCGATCATTTTTAAGTCCGGCAGTTGCTCTATTACGCTTTTATCGATATCCGAGTAGATAAAAGGCGAGATTACATCAAAACCCTTAGCAAGCTCGACGGTATCGACCGTGAGCGGTTCGGTGAAAAAGGCAAACTCGAATTTGCCGTCGAGGTGCCCCTCGATGTATGCTTCCTCCCAGGGTTCTACTTCAAAAAAAGCCACTCGTGCGGGCATATAAACCATCTCCATCAAAGCAATCTACTGCTTATAGTGTTTTGTATCTAGTACCGCGACATCCTACTTTCTGTGCATGTCATTCTGAAGGAGCGATTAGCAATTGATTGTCATTCTGAAGGAGCGAAGCGACTGAAGAATCTTGGGCGCAGAAACCTTCTTCTTATGCAGG
>Ga0210030_1000063_pt1 | contig 76591 bp, 78 predicted proteins | sample CryGeymeta201523_FD_183986 | JGI IMG/M metagenome (GOLD analysis project Ga0210030, IMG submission 183986) | Groundwater microbial communities from Crystal Geyser aquifers in Utah, USA - Crystal Geyser metaG 2015-23 (SPAdes) (version 2) | ecosystem: Environmental > Aquatic > Deep subsurface >...
TTTGGTCATGACTAGAAACACGAGCATAACCGATGGTAAAAGATAGCTCTTTTTTGATACCTAATAATTGATTTAAGTCATATCTACGATGACCATTAGCGGTACGTTCAGGAATTAAAATCCCTTTGGATGCTAGGGAAAATATGTTTTTCAACTTTTCCGCAACAGCTTAATTTTTCCTCTATATATTCCTGTACTTGTTGATAACCCCAATTATTCCAGATGGGATGACGGGGAATGCAAATGGCTTCTAATTCTTTCTCTAAGGTTGATTTACTCAGATTATAGGACATGATTTGTATTCAGTTTTATTCTTGTATTTATTATATATTAAATAATGTTATATTATATTTGAAATTGATTGTTAAGACAAAAATATTTTTCTCTTGCTACTGCATAATTTGACTAAATCGACTTGATATATATATAGACACAAAAAATTAATGAGTAAATCATTCCATGACTAAAAATAATAATTCTCCTATCACCAAAAAGTTAGAAGCCATAATCTCTCAGGCAGAACAATTAACGGAATCTGAAAATTATGAGGATGCCATCATACTTTATAATCGAGCTATTGAGTTAGATCCTAATAATGCCAATATTTACTGTGATCGTGCTTGGGTTTATAGTGAATTAGAAGAAGATGAAAAAGCAATCTCGGATTATACTAAAGCCATTGAACTAGACCCTAATTATACTGATGCTTACAAGAATCTTGGTGAATTTTATAAGAATTTAGGAGAGTATGAAAAGGCGATCGCAAATTATAACAAGATTATTGAATTAAAACCAAACGAAGCCAACGGTTATTATCTTCGTGGCATTGTCTATAGTAACTTACAGGAATATGAAACGGCGATTATCGATTATAATAAAGCTATTAAATTAGATCCCAGTTTTAGTTTTACTTACTATAGTCGTGGTATTGACTATAATGAGCTAGGAGAATACGAAAAAGCCATCGCTGATTTTACTCAAAGCATAAAACTATATCCCATTTTTGGTTTTACCTATCATAGTCGTGGTAATGCTTATCAGAATTTAGGGGAATATCAAAAGGCGATCGCTGACTATAATAAAGCCATTGAAATATACCCTTATCTTGGTTATTTTTACTATGATCGTGGTTGCGCTTATAGTGAATTAGAAGAACATGAAAAAGCAATGTCTGATTATACTAAAGCTATCGAACTAGAACCAGATAATACCTATTATCAAGAAGCTCTCGAAGGTGCTGTTTTGTTAAAGAAACAAAAAGAAGATGACCTAAACGACTATTGGATTGTAGATCTAGAGAGATTCGTAAATACGGGTAAACTATTAACAAATGAAGAGCAATGCTATGAATTATTTAGCCACTTTTTTCCTGAAAACATTAATCCCAGAAAAGCAGCAACTAACCTCATTAAAAAATTTACTGTATTATGTGAACAACAACAAGTAATTCCCTATTTTTGTTCAGTATTTACATCTTTAAAAATTTATAATCGTGATACAGCCATTATGGATGCTTGTGTATTTGATCAATATGAGGATAAAGAAATACTGATTGTCGATGCGATGGAAGAATGTTATCAAGATTATAAACCGCCTTTTTATTTTGGCTCAGACTTTGAAATATTCGTCAGAAACCCTATTGGCAGTTTGAGTTTTTCTAGTTTCGTCATTTTCAATGAATTTGGTTTAATCACGAAAAATCCGAAGACTTTTCCCCAATTTTATTCTTCAATTCCAGTGCAAATAACTGCATTCGATAAAATTTTTTGGAATGGTTGCAATTATGATTTATTGGGAATAGCTGAAAAAGATAATAAATTAGTCATTGTTATTCAACCCCATGAGACATTTTATATGGGTATTACTAACATGAAGGATGATGATACTTTTCAAGAAAGGGAACAAAAAAAAGCAACATTAATGTTTATTTATTTCCTTCTGAAAAAATATTTCAAAATTTACAAAGAATGTGCGGATTTACCTATTATCAGATATAGTTCTGTTTCTGTTTTACCCCTTGAAACAAAAGAACAAACATCCTTTGAAGCCATAATTGAACTTTTAAACACAACTGACATCACAATCGCAGACTTCGATACTTTATTGAAAGATATTGAGACAATTCCTTGGATATTCTAGGTAATATTGCCTTCAATCTAAATTCCCTCTGATTAAGGGGGATTTATTTTTACTTTCATTGCATAAAATCATTAAACCAACTGGATAAATATATAGACAAGACAAAAGCAAACTAAATTATTAATCATAATCATGACCAAAAATACAACGAACTCCCAAACCACTATTAATATTATCGGCATTGGTAGTAGCTTATTAATTCTTCTTATGGGCTTTTTTATCAAGTCTAATTCTTTAAAAATAATCGGGATCATTACAGGAATTTCGACAGGAATATATACCCAATTAGCCTCTAAAAAATTAGAGCAAGATAATGAAAAACTGACTACTTTACCAGAATCAAAAACAATAGAAATTTCATCTCCTTGCCTAGAAATTATAGAAGAAAAAGAAAGAGATTTAGAAATCAAAGAAAATGTAATAAAATATCAATATTTAGAAGATGAAAAAATAATCAAACAAACCATTGATCAATTTAGTAAATATTCTACTCTTTGGCTTGATACTGAAACAGCCGACTGGGATAAACCCACTAAAAGATTATCCCTATTACAAATAACTGCAAACCCAAATGATTTGACAGGAGAATCAGTTTATCTCTTAGATTTATTAGATAAAAACCATTTAATAGAATACTTTATTCAAACAATAATGGTTAATGAAAATATCCAAAAAGTTTTTCATAATGCTCCTTATGATTTAAGATTTTTAGGTGGTAAAGATAGAGTAAATAATATTTTTTGTACCTATAATTTATCTCGAAAACTATCCTTAGAAGTATTAGGAACACCTAACAGACAATTAAAAACTTTGGCGAGTTATTTGTGTGGTTTTACCATAGAAGAAAATGAACAAGGAAGCGATTGGGCAATTCGTCCTTTAACAGAAAAACAGGTAAAATATGCGGCAATGGACATTATTTTTCTCACTCAAGTTCATCAAAAATTAGAAGATATATATAATTTATCTACATTAGATAAAAATGAATTAACAGTAGTAAATTCTCAAGAAACAATTAATACTAATCCTTTAAATTTTGAAGAAGAATTAGCTCTATTATTAACAGAACAACAACTTAGAAATCATCAAAAATCTTGGGTTTATTATCAAATTAGAAATGAATTTAGACTAGATTTAGAAAAATTAAAAATTATCGCTCAAGCTCTTGGTTATAACGAAAGATGGGCTTATTATCGAGCAGGAATAAATCCACCTAATAATCAGTTTAATCAACAAGAAAATAATCATCAAAATATGCAAAATTTACCTTCTTCTTCAGATTGTCTAAATATTAGCGAATCAGCAATTTTATTTCGTATTAATAGAACTTATTCTCCCGATTTATCTTCTGAAGAACTTTATAACATTACAAGAGGAAATTGGGTATTAAGAGAGCGTCGAGAAAATGCAGATTATGCCTTTGCCGTTTACAGGGGAATTATCAAACAAGTTTATCGTATTCACTCTTGGGATTTTTCAGGAGTTATCACCAATGGGAATGAAAGATATTGTTTTGAAGGAGAAATAGCAGAAGATAAACAAAATTATATAGGAATGAATGTCGCCCATTATTTTCCTAGAGGTATGGCTTCTTCTACTCGATATGTTAATTGCTAAAGTAAAAACCTATGATAAAATTAATATAATTTGCTATATTCATAGGTTATAAATATTTTAAAAATATTTTTCTTACCGCTGCATAAATTTACGAAATCCACTGGATAAATAAATAGAAATAAAAAACATAAAATTTACAGAAGAATTAAACCATGACAGAACAAAATGTATCTCAAAAACCCATTATCAAACCTGCAATTACACTAAAAGGAAATCTCAATGTTGAGAACATTGAAGTAGGTGAGCATTTAGCAGAAATTCAATATTATCAAGTAGTTAAAGTTAACCCTAAAACCATTAAAGTTGTTAGTGATAAAGGAGTAGAATCAAATATAGATAAAGATTTAGTTTTAGAGATGTATTCAGCTAGTCAATATCAAATAGAAAAATCTATTACTCGCACAGAAGTTAATAATATTTTAGCGAATATTGGACAACAAATATTTACGGTTAATTTTAACAAACAAGTTAAACAAGATGATATTAAAAATAAGTTATTAACTGCTATTAAAGATGAAGAAGGAAATCCTCTTACTTATGAACAAATAGAGAAAAATTTAAAGATAATTAGTAAGGAATTAAACAAAGGAGAAGAAAGAACTTTAATCGGTTATTTATTAGAGATTAATAATGAGATGGGCAGAAGTAGTGCCATTGATTTAGAAATAGAAAGAGGTCAAAATCGTTTGCGTCAAATTGATCATCGTACTATTAATTATTTAATCTTTAAAAACACTAAATATCTTGTCAAATAAATTATTATGACCATACAAACATTTAAACTTACTAATAATGTTTCCGTAAATTATTAACTATTGAATAATGTAATAGTAAAAAAATGAAATTTTTAGAAAAGACAGTTTCAAATGTTACTTTTTGTGAACTTTTATATCTTAAAAATTGTACCAGTTTAAGTAAGGTTTTATTGGTACACCAAATTGGTAGCGGATATCAAGGGTTTCAATCTTGTCTTTTCCGAAAGGTTTAACTGATACAGCGAACGCAAATCACAAGCGCGGGGTTTTTAGTACAGATGCGACTCAAACGCCATAACGAGTAAATTTATTCACTACTCACTAAAAATATATAAATGACACCTGCTAACCTCCAAGAATATTTAAACAAACTGGTTAAAAACCAATTACACATTAGTACGATGATTTGGGGCGCACCTAGTATTGGTACATCATTTATTCCCTTTTTTGAGAAGGTAGAAAAAACCAGAGACTTATGTTTACAAGGAGTTTGTGTTTATCTAACAGACGGTTATGGAGATTTTCCCAGAGACAAACCGAATTTACCAGTTTTATGGGTAGTTGTACCAGGGGGATTAGATACTGATAAATTTCCTTTTGGAGAAGTAGTTAAGATTTACTAAAGAACTTTTATACTAAAATCGTCTAACTCTTGTTCAGTCTTTCTTTTTTTATGAGATAATAAATTATAAAAATTATAAAAGTTATAAAAACTATAGTTTATGATGACTGTCAACTTAAGCCCGAATATCGAAAGTCGTTATAGAGTTTTAGCAATAGAGTTGGGGCTAAAAGAAGATGAATTATTACAAGAAGCAATTATTTCTTATTTAGAAGATTTAGAAGATGTAAGAGATGCAGAATATCGTTTAGATAATCCCGAATCTTATCTAACCCTTGATGAATGGGAGAAAAGTTTTGACTTGGAAGATTAGCATTGATTCACGGGCGGGGAAGGAATTAAAAAAACTGGATAAATTGGCGCAAAAAAAGATAATTCTTTACTTAAAAGAACAAATAGCAATATTAAACAATCCTTGTTTATTTGGAAAAGCCTTACAAGGTAATAAGCGTGGATTATGGCGTTATCGAGTCGGAGATTATCGAATTATATGTCAAATTCTGGATGATGAATTCATTATTTTGGTAGTAAAAATCGGTCATCGTAGCACCATTTACAACAAGTAAAATTATCACTATTATTATTTATTTCCATCATTCTAATTATCGAAATTTTAAACATTACTATCAAGATCATATTCAGACTTATCATCTTCAAGATTTTCCTAATTTGGTTAGTTATATAGGAGAAATTTTGGCTTTTCAAATAACACAAGGAAATGTTGATGACAGAAAAACAGTACCATATTTAAGTAAAGATTTATGGGCAAAATTATTTGGAGATAAAGGTTATATTTCTCAAGATTTATTCCAAGAATTATATAAACAAAATATTAAGTTCATTACTCCCTTCAAAAAAAATATGAAAAATAAATTATTAGAATTATGGGAAAAGTTGATGTTAAGAAAACGCTCTTTAATTGAAACTTTTAATGATCAATTACAAAATATATGTCAAATAGTCCATTCACGACACCGAAGTCCAATTAATTTTTTAGTCAATATAATTAGTGGATTAATCCCTTATACATGGCAAAAAAAAACCTAAATTAAAATTAGAAAAAGAAGAAATAAATTCTTTATCAGCATTAGTAATTTAAAGTTAATAATTATATAAAATTAAATATAGATTAGCTAAAAAAGAATAATTTTAGCTTTCATTTTTATAGTTATAATATCAAACAATAAAAAAATATTTGTTATAGGCTTAAAAGTTTTCAATATTTTCTTTATTCAGAATACTAAAATTCATTATCTTTCAACAAAATAAACAAAAACAAATAGGGTGAACATAAAAGCCCACCCCGTATTATACGTTAAACTCTATTTATTAGCATCCAATCTTTCTTCTAACTTGGCAATATCAAGCAAAGTTTTAAGTAAAGAATCTGGATTTAAACTCATGGAGTCAATGCCTAATTCCACTAAGAAACGAGCAAATTCAGGGTAATCGCTGGGCGCTTGTCCACAAATACCAATTTTACGGTTATTGCGTTTCGCTTTTTCAATTACCATCGCCACCATATCTTTAACGGCTTGGTTGCGTTCATCGAAAATATGTGCTACTAATGAGGAATCTCGATCAAGTCCTAAAGTTAACTGAGTAAGATCATTTGAACCAATGGAGAAACCGTCAAAAATTTCGCTAAATTGATCCGCTAAAATAACATTACTAGGAATTTCACACATTACATAGACTTGTAAGCCATTTTCGCCCCGTTTTAAGCCGTGTTTTTCCATCTCTGCTAACACACGGCGACCTTCATAGGGAGTGCGACAGAAAGGAATCATAGGGATTACGTTAGTTAAACCCATGTCATCACGCACCCGTTTAAGGGCTTTACACTCTAAACCGTAAGCATCACGGTAGTTTTCATCGTAGTAACGAGATGCACCACGCCAACCAATCATGGGGTTTTCTTCCTTCGGTTCAAAATCTGCACCACCTAAAAGGTTTGCATACTCATTAGATTTGAAGTCCGACATACGAACTACTACAGGATTGGGATAGAAAGCGGCAGCAATCGTACCTACCCCTTGAGCGACTTTATCCACAAAGAAATCAGCTTTATTTTGATAACCCAAAGTTAACTCCGCAATCTCTTTTTTAGCGGTTTCGTCCGTTAATTCATCGAATTTCATCAAAGCTAAAGGATGCGCTTTAATTTGATTAGCGATAATGAACTCTAAACGAGCTAAACCAACGCCATCGCAAGGAATAGAGGCTAATTTGAAGGCTTCTTCAGGATTACCTACATTCATCAAGATTTTAGTGCGAGTTTTCGGTAAATTGTCTAGTTGAGTTTCGATGATGTCGAAGGGAACTAAACCAGAATACACTCGTCCTTCTTCTCCTTCCGAGCAAGAAACAGTAATATCTTGACCTGTTTTAAGCATACCCGTAGCATTCCCACAACCAACGATGGCTGGAATACCCATTTCACGGGCAATAATTGCGGCGTGACAGGTGCGCCCACCTTGGTTAGTGACGATGGCACTGGCTTTTTTCATAATCGGCTCCCAATCAGGATCAGTTTTGTTCGTTACAAGTACTTCACCTGCTTTAAACTCACCAATTTGATGGACATTAAGGATAACACGAGCTAAACCTTGACCGATCATTTCGCCCACCGCACGACCTGTAATCAATACTTCACTTGTACCTTTTAGTTTATAGTCACGGAGGATACTACTAGATTTTTGTGATTGTACCGTCTCTGGACGGGCTTGGACGATGAATAATTGACCTGTTTGACCATCTTTTGCCCATTCAATGTCCATAGGGCTATTTTGACCCCGTTTTTCACTGTAATGATCTTCGATAATACAAGCCCAACGAGCAAGGGTTAAGGCTTCTTCATCGGTGATGGAATATTGCAAACGCTCAGATTCCGACACAGGAACGTTTTTGACTTGTTTCCCACCGCCTAAGTCATACACCATTTTGACTTCTTTCGAGCCAAGACGTTTATTTAAAATAGGTTTGAAGCCCTGTTTTAAGGTGGGTTTAAAGACGAAAAATTCATCAGGATTGACAGCACCTTGTACTACGTTTTCCCCCAAACCGTAGGCAGAAGTAACAAAAGCCGCATCTTTAAAGCCTGTTTCTGTGTCGATGCTAAACATAACCCCTGATGAGGCTAAGTCTGAGCGTACCATTTTTTGTACACCAACAGATAAGGCTACTTCAAAGTGATCAAAATTATTGACTGTACGATATGATATAGCTCGATCAGTAAAAATTGAAGCAAAACATTTATGACAGGATTCTAGGACATTTTTGACACCGTGAACATTTAAGTAAGTCTCTTGTTGTCCCGCAAAACTAGCGTCGGGTAAGTCTTCCGCCGTTGCAGATGATCTTACGGCTACATCCGTATCATAAGAGCAACTACGCAAACGCATCATTTCTTCTTCATCATCCGTAGTGCAGAGATTAGGATTATTACCGTAGCGTTGACAAAGTTTGAAATAAGCCTCAGAAATAGCCAAATCTAACTCTTTTGGGAAAGGGGTATTTAATACCAATGCCCTAGCTTGTCGCCCAACGGCTTGTAAATTAGGTAAATCTTCTACATCTAAATGAGCAAAAATCTTGCGTAATTGAACTTCTAAACCTGCTTTTTTAACAAAGTAACGATAAGCGTAAGCAGTGGTAGCGAATCCTGTAGGTACATTAACACCTTTAGCGGTCAATTGTTGGATCATTTCTCCTAAAGAGGCATTTTTACCTCCTACCATCGGCACGTCTTCGATACCGACTTCTTCAAACCACAAGATGAATTTTTCTTGTTTGGTTGTAGCGTTAATTTTTTCTGGAGCGGTATTTACCATAATAATTAATCTCCTTAATTATATAATCTAAAAGAGTCTAAAAATACTTGGCTTAATATTATCTTTTTGGTAAGTTTATGATTAACTTAATCTTTATTTAAGATTCATTTCTTCAGGATAATAAATATTAAGAAAAAATAAACTTATTTCGCTAATAGCTTAATATTGTTAGTAATTACAGGTCTTAACTGCTACTAATCTTATTAAGATTTAATTAAGATCTACTTGATTTTTTGACTGCTTTTTTTTCTAAAATTATTTATCTAAATCTAATTTTATTAAAGCAGATATTATGAAGGGATCAATTATTTTGATAGAAAACTTAACGAATCTTTGCAAAGATTAAACTTTGACTGTTTAAAATAACCATACTTAAAACTCTCCTGAAAAAGTATCAGTGATGAGAGTAGATTTTTGTTCTTGTATTAGGTGTTAGATTTAATATCAACTTTAATATTACGATATTTTTTTTGACAACTTATATAAATTATTCTTAAATTCCATAGACATTTATAGTTGACTAGAATCTAAACTTTGTGCTTCTTCGTTACTTATGGGTAAATGTAAACCACATTCTTGTTTAACTCCATGAAAACGGGTGTCTCTTTCATTATCATCATCAGCAGTGAGAGGACGACTTGAATGCCAATCACCTACAGAAACATAACCTTGATCAAAATAAGGATGATAGGGTAAGTTATATTTTGTTAAATATTGATAAATATCTTTAGAAGTCCAAGTTAATATAGGTAAAATTTTATATTGCTCACCCTGTTGATTAACATAATCTAATTTTTGACGAAATACCGTCTGATTTTGCCTTAATCCTGCTAACCATGCTTTGGCTTCTAAATCTTTTAATGCCTTTTGCATGGGTTCTACTTTTCTGATACGATCATATAAATTCAGGGAATCTAAATCTTTTTGTTGCCATAATTTTCCGTAAATAGCCTCCATTCGGGCAGGAGAAAGTTCAGATTGATATACTTTTAAATTGAGATTAAGTCTATCAGTTAATTGTTGAGCAAAAATATAAGTTTCTTTTGGTAAATAACCTGTATCCACCCAAATGATAGGAATATCAGGAACAATTTGAGTAACGAGGTGTAACATTACGGCTGCTTGAATACCAAAACTGGTACTCATGATTAAATGTTGATCAAATTCTTGACTAGCCCATGTTATTATTTCTTCTGAGTTTGCGGTGGCTAAATTTTTATTAATGACATCGAGATCGAGATAAGAGTTAGATAATTGATACACTGCTTTTATGGATGATTCTTGAAAAGATGAAATACTATTAGACACTGTCATTATTAGACAAGACATCTCCAAAATAAAAATAAACTTAGAATAAGTATTTATAGAGATAGCTAGATCAATAATAACCCAAAAGAAACAAAAAGAATAATTGGTATTGCTTACCCACAGTTTAACCAACTAATGGAAAATACCATAAAAATTAACCCTAATAAAAAAAAGCAATTTCTGCGGAGAAAAAATTATTAATTAAAGATTGTGGTGGAAGAAAAAATGTCTAAAACCTGAAGATAAAATTCTTTTAACCCTATATTACCTCAGTTCGATGCTTTCAATATCAAATTTAGGGCGGTTTAGAGATTATTTAAATAGTTGAGTGGGTTGCGATCGCATTATCAAAATGGATGGAAAAAGCGAAAAAGATATTGGGGATGGAGTAGCCATAGAAGCCATGGGAGAAAAAATGAATAACTGATGTTACGCAAAAATAGAATTAATTATTGGTTTGAAGTGTCAGGTGTCGGGTGTCAGGTGTCGGGTTAAAGAATTGACAAGAAACATAAGTTTATTGATTTTCTTCTTTTTCTTGTAGAAGAATGAGGAAAGGGTTGTATTAACTTGCCTTTAGGATTCTAAACGTAATGTCGAAGTAAATTTTTTGACGGAGGAATCACCTGAGTTGTTTTGTGTCTGAAACCTGCAACCCGAAACCTAGTAAAAACATTTGAATTAGTGCGTAACTTCAGTTATGTAAGCTAAAGTTATTTTAAATACCATTGAAAATTATCTATAAATTAAAACTTATTTTCAAAAAATCCTTTTAAAATGCAAATTATGAATATAGTAAATTTATTTTCTGCAAATAATAAAAATTTTGTGACTAAACATACAAATTTCCTCATAGCAAAGGTTTTAAATATGTACATCAAACTTAACAAATATTCAGATAAATCAAAAAAACCATTAAAATATGTCTCAAGTATCCAGACGCAAGTTTATTTACACAGCCGGAATTACTGCTGTAGGTAGTGCTATCCTTCATGGTTGCACCAGTGGAGGTAATCAACAACCCACCACAGAAACTACTCCCACAACTCCTACTAATACCACACCAGCCACTGGAGATGGGCCAGAAGTAACTACCGCCAAACTTGGTTTTATCGCTTTAACTGACTCTGCACCGCTAATTATTGCTAAAGAAAAAGGCTTTTTTGATAAATATGGCATGACAGGAGTAGAAGTACTTAAACAAGCATCTTGGCCAGTAACTAGAGATAATATTGAATTAGGTTCAGGAGGCGGTGGTATTGATGGAGCGCACATCCTTACACCTATGCCTTATCAGATGACATTAGGTACTATAACCAAAACAAAACAACCAGTACCAATGTATATTTTGGCACGATTAAATACTAATGGTCAAGGAATTTCTGTGGCAGACAAATATAAAGATCTAAAAGTAGGGCTTGATAGTTCAGCGATGAAAGATACTTTTGCCAAAGCTAAAGCCGATGGGAAACAGTTAAGTTGTGCTATGACTTTTCCCGGAGGTACTCATGATTTATGGATGCGTTATTGGTTAGCAGCAGGGGGTATTAACCCTGATACAGATGTTTCAGTAGTTCCCGTACCTCCTCCCCAAATGGTGGCAAATATGAAAGTTGGTAATATGGAGGCTTTTTGTGTAGGTGAACCTTGGAATGCTCAGTTAGTTAACCAAAAAATTGGTTTTACTGCCTTAGTTACGGGTGAATTATGGAAAGATCATCCAGAAAAAGCCTTCAGTTTGCGCAAAGATTGGGTTGATGCTAATCCTAAAGCGGCTAAAGCATTATTAATGGCAGTTTTAGAAGCTCAACAATGGTGTGATCAACCAGAAAATGTTGAAGAAATGTGTCAAATTGTTTCTCAAGATAAATGGTTTAAAGTACCTTTTGAAGATATTATCGGACGTTCTAAAGGTACTATTGATTTTGGTAACGGTAGGGTAGAAGAAAACTTCCCTCAAGCTATGAAATTTTGGAGAGATAACGCTTCTTATCCTTTCAAAAGTCATGATTTGTGGTTTTTAACTGAAAATATCCGTTGGGGTTATATTCCAGCGGATACTGACACAAAAGCGTTAGTAGAGCAAGTTAACCGTGAAGACTTGTGGAAAGAAGCCGCTAAAGAATTAAAAGTAGCAGACGCACAAATTCCTGCAAATTCTTCTCGTGGAGTAGAAACTTTCTTTGATGGTACAAAATTTGATCCTGAAAATCCTAAAGCCTATTTAGATGGATTAAAAATCAAAAAAGCGTAAAAAAAATTAGGAATGAGTAATTATTAATTAGTAATTATTCTCCTTTTCAATTAAGCATATTTTCTTTTAGTTATTTATCTATAAATATAAAATAAATATTATGATTTCAAAAACTCAAAAACCATCAAAAGGGGTTAATATTTTAAATTCTATTCTCTATTCTCAAAACACCAGAAAAATAGTTGCTCCATTAGTGGCCTTATTTATTTTATTAGCAATTTGGCAAATATTATGTTCAGGGGAAACCCCAAATTTACCCGCACCAACTACGGTAATAAAAGAAACATGGAATCCTTATATTATTGATCCATTTTTTAATAATGGTGGTACAGATGTTGGTTTATTTTGGCAACTTTTAGCTAGTTTAAAACGAGTAGCTATTGGCTTTTCTTTGGCTACAGTAGTGGGTATTGCATTAGGTATTTTAATCGGTGCAAATCGTCTTGTTTATTCTGCTTTAGATCCCATTTTTCAAGTATTAAGAACTATTCCTCCTTTAGCATGGCTACCTATATCTTTAGCGGCTTTGAGACAATCTGATCCCTCTGCTATTTTCGTTATTTTTATTACCGCAATTTGGCCTATTATCATCAATACCACCGTTGGAGTTCAACAAATTCCTCAAGATTATAATAACGTTTCTAGGGTGTTAAAATTATCAAAAATGGAATACTTTTTCAACATCTTATTTCCTTCTACTGTACCTTATATTTTCACAGGCTTAAAAATTGGTATTGGCTTGTCTTGGTTAGCAATTATTGCCGCAGAAATGTTAGTAGGTGGTGTGGGCATTGGCTTCTTTATTTGGGATGCTTATAACAGTTCAAAAATGAGTCAAATTATTATTGCTTTATTCTATGTTGGAATCATTGGTTTATTATTAGATAGATTAGTGAGTTTTGTTGCTAGTTTAGTTGTACCTGAAGAACAAAAATAGTGAATAGTTGATAGTGAATAATTAATAGTTGATAACTCATAGTTATTTATTTCCTAATTCTTAATTCTTAATTCTTAATTCTTAATTCCTCATTACATTAAACTATGCAAAATTTTATTGAAATTGATCACGTTGACAAAATTTTCCCCCTTGCAAATGGCGGAGAATATATCGCTTTACGCAACATTAATTTGAAGATCGAAAAAGGAGAATTTATCTCTTTAATTGGTCATTCTGGTTGCGGTAAATCCACTCTTTTAAATATGGTGGCTGGTTTATCTAATGCTACTCATGGCGGTGTTATTCTTGAAGGGAAAGAAGTTACCGAACCAGGTCCTGATCGCATGGTAGTATTTCAAAACTATTCTTTATTACCTTGGTTAACGGTACGGCAAAATATCGCTTTAGCGGTTAACCGTGTCATGAATCACTATCCCGAAGCGCAAAGAAAAGCTATTGTTGAGGAAAATATCTCCATTGTCGGTTTAAAACACGCTGCTAATAAGAAACCTGGACAACTTTCTGGAGGTATGAAACAAAGGGTGGCCATCGCTCGTGCTTTATCAACAAAACCGAAAGTATTACTATTAGACGAACCTTTTGGGGCTTTAGATGCCTTAACGAGAGGGAATTTACAAGAAAGTTTGATGCGCATTGTCCAAGAAAATTGTGTTACTTGTGTTATGGTAACTCATGATGTGGATGAAGCATTATTATTATCTGATCGCATTGTAATGTTAACTACGGGACCAGAAGCTCATATAGGGCAAGTATTAGAAGTACCTATCCCCCGACCACGACAACGATTAGAAGTAGTAAATCACCCCAGTTATTATGGACTGCGTAACGAAATGGTTTACTTTCTCAATCAACAAAAACGCTCGAAAAAAGTTGGTGCAGTTACCGTTAATAAAGAAGTTATCCCCCGTAATGGCTTGGAAAAAATCAACCTCGATATTGGTTTTATTCCTTTAACTGACTGTGCACCGTTAATTGTAGCTAAAGAGAAAGGTTTTTTTGAGAACCACGGTTTAGAACAAGTGAACCTTATTAGAGAACCATCATGGCAAGAATTGGCTAGAGGAATTGCTGACGGGCGTTTAGATGCAGCTCAAATGGTGGCAGGAATGCCTTTAAGTATGACATTAGGTGCAGGAAATAATATTTCTATTCCTATGATTACTTCAATGGTACTTAGTCGCAACGGTAACGCCATTACATTAGCCAAAAAATTTCGAGAAATGGGAGTTACTAACCTCACCGAATTAAAAGAAGCTATTAACACAGCTCCCGATACAGTTCATACTTTTGGTATTGTACACCCTGCTTCTATGCACAACTTACTGCTGCGTTACTGGTTAGCTTCAGGAGGTATAGATCCCGATCAAGACGTTAATTTAACCGTCATTCCCCCCCCTCAGATGGTATCTAATCTTAAAGCAGGTAATATTGATGGTTATTGTGTGGGTGAGCCTTGGAATAGTCGTGCAGCACTAGAAGATTTAGGTTATGTCATTGCTACAGACTTAGATATTTGGGCAGGACATCCTGAGAAGGTTTTAGGGGTAAAAGAAGATTGGGTAGAAAAACATCCTCAAACTCACATCGCTTTAGTTAAGGCTTTGATTGAGGCTTGTGAATATTGTGACGATCGCCGTAACCGTGAAGAAATTGTCGAATTACTAAGTCGGGAAGAATATTTGAATATGTCGATGGAATATATCCGCTCTGGTTTTGTCGATGACTATAATTACGGTACAAAAATTGAGCCTTTATTGAGATTTAACCAATTTTATGTCAATAACGCCAATTATCCCTCTAGGGTAGAAGGGTTATGGATTTTAACTCAATTAGCGAGATGGGGTTATACCGACTTTCCCCGTAATTGGGTTGAAATTCTCGAACGAGTACGCCGTCCAGATTTATTCAATGAGGCTTGTCGTCAGTTAGGTATTCCTGATCTGGATAGCGAACCTCAAAACTTACAACTATTTGACAAGATGATCTTTAATGCAGATGATCCCGTTGGCTATTTAGAAAGGTTATCTATCCGCCGTGATTATAAGGTTTCAGAGATTTTAATTGATAGCCCCCCAGCCTCCAATTCTGGAGGAGTAAGACAATAAGTTCAAGTCCTCATATTTGGGGATTTAGGGGAATTTAGGGGAATTTTACTAATAAATACAATAAAAATTATGCAAAGTTTAATGAATACAGAAAATCACAAGACTAATATCTTAGAAAAAACTGCTTTCTTACATATTCAAGAAGTTTCCAAAGTATATCCTACTAACAACGGTGATTATGTCGTTTTAGATGGTGTCAATCTTACTGTCAATGAAGGAGAATTTGTCTGTATTATTGGCCATTCTGGTTGCGGTAAATCCACACTTTTAAATATGATTTCTGGTTTTAATCAACCTACCACTGGCACAGTAAAACTTAAAGATCGTATTATTGCAGAACCAGGTCCTGATCGTATGATGGTTTTTCAAAATTACTGTTTATTACCATGGAAAAATGCTTTTGATAACGTTTACCTTGCTGTTAATGCCGTTTATCCCCATAAAAATCAGCAAGAAAAATTAACCATTGTCGAGCAACATTTAGCCATGGTTGGTTTAACCGAAGCAGCGAAAAAAATGCCTCATCAATTATCTGGTGGTATGAAACAACGAGTTGCCATCGCTCGTGCTTTAGCTATTCGCCCTGAAATATTGATTTTAGATGAGCCTTTTGGCGCTTTAGATGCCATTACTAAAGAAGAATTACAGGAAGAATTATTACAAATTTGTCGAGAGTATAATTTAACCGTAATGATGATTACCCACGATATAGATGAAGCATTATTTTTAGCCGATAGACTCGTTATGATGACTAACGGCCCTAGAGCAAAAATTGGCGAAATCCTTAATATTCCTTTTTCTCGCCCTCGTAATCGCACACAAATCACTGAAGATCCTAGATACTATGAATTACGCAACTATGCTTTAGATTTCTTATTTAATCGTTTTGCTCATTCCGAAGATCCAGAGGATGATAATATTGAACTAGAACCTCAAAATAATAAACTCAAAATTGCAGGTATTGTGGGCGGTTTATTAGTAGCCGCCATAGCAGGATTTACCCTATTACAATCTTTTGGCGGTAATAGCGGACAATCACCCAATAAGACAGAACAAATTAGTAATTAAGATCTATTCAATAAAACTTTTGATGATTATACTTGACTAATTTAACAAAAATAAGTTATAATTATGAGTTGTGAGCTTTTGCGGATGTGGCGGAATGGTATACGCGCACGCTTGAGGTGCGTGTGGGCTTAGCCCTTGCGAGTTCGAGTCTCGCTATCCGCATATTCTAATAGAATAAATATTATGAGTTAACCTTTTTATTTCCTTAAAAACAGTCCTGTTATAGTCAAAGTATGAGGTATATTTCCCTTTTCCAATCCGCATTATGAGTCCGTTGTCGCCCCCTCAGCAGAACCTTAACATTGAAATCGTTTTACCATCAATATTTCCAGCATCCTTGTCACCCCCACAGATATAATTGACTTAATCAGAGGAGATATTGTTCATTGGTTAAATATCGAAGGTATAATTATCGAGTTCTATGACGTAGTCATAATACCTTCAGTTATTCGTGCTATGGCTATCGGTTTTAAAAATGAGGAAATTTGCCGAATAATTACCATGGGAGAAAAGTAATTAAAAAGAGACAGTAAAAAGGAGCAAAAACAAAATTTAAGTCCCCAAATTTGGGGATTCAGACGCATTACTATGGGGCAAACCCTCATTATTTAGAATCTTTCTTCCATAGGAATATAAGGCTGATTATGTTCTCCGATATATACTTGAGTAGGACGGAAAATACGATTAACGGCTAATTGTTCTTTCCAATGGGCTAACCAACCAGCTACCCTAGAAATGGCAAACATGGGAGTAAATAAATCAGTTTTGATGCCTAACTTACGATAAACTAATCCTGAGTAAAAATCGACATTGGCATAAATACCTTTAGTACCTAATTTTTCGGCTACGACTTTTTCTACTTCCAAGGCGATGTCATAATAATCATCATGACCCGTTAATTCAAATAATCGCTCAGCTAACTGTTGTAATATCTTCGCCCTAGGATCTTTTACTTTATAAACTCGATGACCGAAACCCATGATTTTCTGTTTATTTTCGATACATTTTTCAATATAAGGACGAACATTTTCGATAGTGCCGATTTCTTCTAACATAGATAAAACTTCTTCATTAGCACCACCGTGTAAAGGACCGGCTAATGTTCCCACCGCCGAAGCTACTACCGCATAAGGATCTGTAAGGGTAGAAGCCGTTACCATAGCCGAAAAAGTAGAGGCATTCATGGTATGTTCAGCATGAAGCATTAAACAAACATCAAATATTCTCGCTTCCAATGGTTCGGGCTCTTTTTCTGTAAGCATATACAAAAAGTTGGCAGAATAATTTAAGTTATCATTAGGTTTAACAGGATCATTTCCGTTGCGCATTTGAGCAAAAGCCGCTACCATCGTGGGAATTTTCGCTAATAAACGGACTACCGCATCTCTAATATATTCATCTTTAGCTAAAGCTCGACGAGAGTAAAATAAACCTAAAGCGGCCGCCGAAGTTTGTAAAGCATCCATGGGATGACCACTTTCAGGAAAACATTTCATCATATCCCGAATATGATATTTAATACGCCGATGATTATTAATTTCCTCTTGAAAAATAAGTAATTCTTCCTTAGTGGGCAATTTACCCCAAATTAGTAAATAAGCGGTTTCGATAAAAGTACTTTTTTGGGCTAATTCTTCAATATTAATGCCCCTATATTCTAAAATACCGTTTTTACCATCCACAAAACTAATACTTGATTGGGCAACAGGTACTCCCTCTAAACCGGGTTGATATTCGCAAAACGCCATATTTATACCTCAATAATAAAATTTAAAATAATAGTGAAATTAATTCATTAGGTATCCCACAAAAGTCATCTAAGATACGAAAATATCAACTGACATCATCAAATAAAGGTGTTTAATCCAGATTTTTTTTAAGATAATACTTTAATTAGTAATCCATTTTGGACCTGCTAACAAAAATAACTCACTTGTACCGATGGGATTCGATAAATCTAGTAAATCTAAACCAATAATACCAGCTTTTTTGAGGATTAATTTTCCTTGAATTTCTCCCCAAATCAATAACTCTGTCCAATTAGTAAGATCTGGTTGATGTCCTACCAATGCAATACTATTACTATCCTTATAATCAGAATTTTGTAGCCAATTAATCCACTCTAAGATATTTCCTTCGGGTTTTAAGGCTGAATGTTCGATAATTTGAGAAGTTAATTTTCCTTGTTGCAGAATAATAGCCGTTTCTTTTGCTCTGGTATAAGGACTACTAATAATTACATCAAACTTTATTTTCAATGTTGATAATTTTTGAGTAACTTTTTGAACTCTTGTTATTCCTTTACTGGTTAAAATTCTTTCAGGATCATTTTCTTCTATGTTCCTAGATTCTGCAATACCGTGACGAATTAAGTATATTTTCATATCATAATTTTATTATAAATTTAGTTAAAGCTCATTGTTAACTTTCACCTGTCAACTGTCAACTATTAACTATCATTGTTACCGAACTTTAGGAAAAGAAATCCCTCCTGACGGGGGAGAATGAATTAATGAATGGAAGTCCTCACACTTGGCGATTTAGGGGCGTATAGAACCCATTTGGGATCTATTGTGAAAACCTTATGAAATAAGTCTTACAGTCAAAGTCAATATTTTTCTACAATATTGACTGAATAATGATTCTAGGAAAAATACCAAATGGACTCTATATTAACAAATGACCACAATTATTAAGATTTCGAGACCTAAGCTACAAAAGGTTATCGTATTTCTACAAAAAATATTAATATAGTATTTATAGCTCTTTGTATTTTTTATATTAAGTAGTAAAAATAATGACTAAATTAAATCAAGCGATCGCCCAAGCCGAAGTATTCCTGCTGAAAACCTCTCTCAATGACAGTCTCGAAGTAAACTTAACCACCGCTTTTGGTGAAAATTACAATGTTACCGTAGCTAATAATATATTCTCCTCATGGCGTAACGGTGATTTCAGTAATTTACCAAAGATTGAAGTAATCAGTAGTGATATTTTAGGAAATGCACGGGGTGCTTATGCTAGTAGTACTAATACCATAACATAAACTTTGGCAACACTACACCCTCATCTGTTACTCTGAGCGTCAATCCAGCTCTTGTTACTGAAGATGGTACGGATAATTTAGTTTACACTTTTACTCGTACAGGTAATCTTACTAACACATTAACGGTTAACTATAATATTAGTGGTACGGCTAATAGTAGTGACTATACAGGTGCTACTATCGGAAGTGGTAAAACTATTACCTTTGGTGCTGGGTTAAGCACAGCAACCTTAATGATAGATCCTACTGAGGATACTACCATTGAACTGAACGAAACTGTAGCCTTAACTTTGGTATCGGGTACGGACTATATCATTGGTACAACTACTCCCGTTGTGGGAACTATTATTAATGATGACCCGAAGATATTATCGATTAATAACGTCATTGTTATAGAAGGACAACAATCTGAGGCTATACTTACTATCAGCGTCAATTATACTAGTCCTTTACCAATTACTTTTGACTATATCACGACACCTATTAACGCAACGGCTAATACTGACTACATAAGCAAGACAGGCACGTTAACGATAGCCAGGAATACTACTTCAACTACGGTTAGTATTCCCATCCTTAACGATAATCTCAATGAGGCTGATGAATCCTTTATCATCACCCTTTCCAATCCTGTTAATGCGATTATTGATCCTGATACTAGAATCGGTGAAGTAACCATTACAGACACCTTACCAACTCGCATCACTCGGACATTACCCCCCAAGGTCGAAAATTTAAAACTGAATGGGATTAGTGCCATCAATGGTACAGGGAATGCGGGGAATAACATAATTACGGGAAATAGTGCCAATAATCGCCTCAATGGTGGTGTCGGTAATGATACTTTAATCGGTGGTACTGGCAATGATTCTCTGGTCGGTGGTGCTGGTTTAGATTTCTTCCGTTTTAACTCAACTTCTGAAAAAGTAGATCGTATTACTGATTTTAACGTTATTAATGACACAATTTTAGTTAGTCTCAGTGGTTTTGGTGGTAATTTCTCCGTAGGTGCATTAACTACTAATCAGTTTACCATTGGCTCATCGGCTACTACTTCCGAACAACGTTTCTTCTACAATTCTAGTAATGGTGGATTATTCTTTGACTCTGATGGTAATGGTGCAACGGCGGCGGTACAATTTGCCACTTTAAATACTGGTTTAGCATTGACTAATGCTGATATTGTCGTGGTGTAATAATGCACTGATGAAATAATTTTGTAAGTTTGTGGGCATTGCCCACCCTACTAACCATCATAAAAATTAACAAAAAAGAATAATTCATTATGGATAATAGATTAAGAAAAATTGACAATAGTGATCAATAATAGAATTACTACTTAAAGTACTCAATCAAGATATTAAAAAAGCATGAAAACAGGTATAAACCAAATATTAGAAACTTTTACAGAATTTGTTAGTACTCATGATTATCAAAATAATCCTATTTTAAGTGTTTATGTAGATATTGATTCCACTAATCCTAATAATAGAAAAGAACAACCTGCATGGCAGATAGAATTAAAAAACGAATTAAAAAGAATTGAGTCACAATTAGATCCTGAAGAAATGAAGCGTTGGGATAATCAGAAAATTTGGTCTGATACTGAACGTATGGTAATGGATTATTTAGAAACTGAAAAACCCACAGGAAGATCCGTTGTTGTTTTTACTGATTTTAAAGATATAATCGGCGTTGATTTACCCGTAACCATGAAAACCGCTATTTATTATGGATTACCACAAATCAAGCATCTTTTATTTGCTCTTGATCAGTATAAAGAATATTCTGCCATCCTTTTTTCAGGTGATCAAGGGAGAATCGTAGAAGTATTTTTAACTAGATCTACTAATGAAGTCAAAATAGAAACAGAACACGAGTTATCTCGTCGATTCGGACGTAAATCTCAAACCCTCGCTAGCGATCGCCGTGACAGAGAATTTGAACTCCGTTTCATCAGAGAAATGGCTACAGAAATTAATGAATATTTCCTTGATCATTTAGAAGATTCTCGCATTGTTTTTGGCGGTAATTTACAACAAGCAGCAAAAATTAAAAATGCCCTTAATCCCGCCGTTAGAGATTTAGTTGTGGCTATTGAAGCAATGGACTTCAAACTTCCTGATAACGAAATTGCTGACATTGTTCGCCCTATAGCCTATGCCTATGAACAAGATCATGATGTGATGGTGGTAGAAAACTTAATCTATCATTTCAATAAAAATGGTACTGCGGTAATTGAAAAACAAGGTGTAGAAAGAGCTCTAAGTGAAGCTAGAGTAAAAACTTTAGTACTTCCTTATCCTATGGATACCGAAGAATTTGACGCTCTCATTGTTCAAGTTATTTTATCTGGCGCACAAATTGAATTTGTATATGGCGAAGGTGCAGAAAAATTAAAACAATATGGTGGTATTGGAGCAGAACTTTACTATTCTGTAAGATAATTAACCATTAGAAGGGTGAAATCCTTTCACCCCTACAGGTTTTTCATGATTGTTAAACTTTGGCGAAAACCCACTACTTTCCCAATAATAGCGATAGCTGGAGCAGTAAAACCAGTTTTTTCTACTTGATCAAGAATATCCTTTAAAGTACCATATAATTCTTCTTGTTCTGGTGTTGTACCCCAGCGAATTAAGGCAATTTCGGTTTTTTCCTCTAAACCAGCCTTAATCAATTCGGGGATAATATAGCTTAAATTATGAATCCCCATATAAATAACGATGGTTTCTGAACCAAGGGCGATGGCCTTCCAATTAACTTCAGGGCGATATTTTCCAGCTGATTCATGACCAGTGACAAAAGTAACCGATGAACTATAACCCCGATGGGTAACAGGAATATTTGCATAGGCAGGAGCAGCAATACCAGCAGTAATACCCGGTACAACTTCCACATCAATTCCCTCGGCGATTAAATCTGCCATTTCTTCTCCACCCCGTCCAAAAACGAAAGGATCTCCTCCTTTCAAACGTACAACGATAGCGTGTTGTTTTGCCTTTTCAATCAATAATTGTGTAGTATCTGATTGTAATAATGAGTGATTTCCTCTACGTTTACCTGCGTCAATTTTTTCCGCATAAGGGTTAATCATTCCCAAAATTTCTGCACTTACTAAGGCATCATAGATAACCACATCTGCTAATTCAAGAAGAGTTTTACCCTTAATTGTCATTAATCCTAGATCTCCAGGTCCTGCACCCACTAAGTAAACTTTACCAACTTTTTGAGACTCGTTTATGATCATTTAATAACCTGAAATCAATTTATACTTTAACTTTTTTTGTCAAATATATTAGGTATTTATCTGGAAAATATTGTCATAGCTAAATTTTAAATAACTCATGATTATTAGTTTGAGCTAATTTTAATAAACCATCGATAGATAAATCCTCGTCAATCATTAACCAATGAATACCATAACCAGCAGGAGATATTTGATAAAGATTCCGTTCGGTTTCCGTTGCCTTTAATAATTTCTGAGAAATAGAGATTAAAGGGAAACGATAAACTTTACCATTAATGGATAAACATAAATTATCACCGTCAAAATTAACCTCTTTTACTTGATGAATTTTTTTCATTATCTGTTTGTATCTCCATGAAAATTGTTCCAAGCCTCGACTAAATCATCAAAATTTTGATAAATAATCTTCTTAATTTCTCTAACATCTTTGTTATTCATACCGTATAAATAAGCCTCTCTAATATCATAAAAATCAACATCTAACCAATATTTACATTCTTTATCTGCTTTTTGGCAATGAATATGGATTGGTTCATTTCCTTCGTTAGCATAAAAGAATAAACGCCAACCTTTAAAGTATAAAACCGTTGGCATAGTTTAACGATTCTTCCTACACATTTTATTTAATTTTTTTGATAAGTTTATCATTCTTTTTAAAGTAGCAAAATCTGAGTATAATAAGCAACGATTGCCAAAATTTATGAAACTATCCATGAGCGTTAATTGGGAAACCGTTGGAACTTACGAAGATATATTGTATTTTAAATATGATGGAATCGCAAAAATAGTTATTAATCGCCCTCATAAACGTAATGCTTTTCGTCCGCAAACTGTATTTGAACTTTACTCAGCTTTTTGTGATGCGAGAGAAGATCAACGTATTGGAGTAATTTTACTTACAGGTGCAGGCCCTCACAGTGATGGGAAATACGCTTTTTGCTCTGGTGGTGATCAAAGTGTTAGAGGTAAAGCAGGATATGTTGGTAATGATGGAGTACCTCGTTTAAATGTTTTAGACTTACAAAGACTAATTCGCACTATTCCTAAAGTTGTTATTGCTTTAGTAGCAGGATATGCTATCGGTGGTGGTCATGTATTGCACTTAATTTGTGATTTGAGTATCGCCGCAGATAACGCTATTTTCGGGCAAACTGGCCCAAAAGTAGGCAGTTTTGATGGTGGTTTTGGGGCTAGTTATCTCGCTCGTGTAGTAGGACAAAAAAAAGCCCGTGAAATTTGGTTTTTATGTCGTCAATATAATGCAGAAGAAGCCTTAGAAATGGGCTTAGTTAATATTGTTGTACCTGTGGAAGACTTAGAAACCGAAGGCATAAAATGGGCTCAAGAAATCCTTGAAAAAAGTCCTACGGCTATTCGTTGTTTGAAATCCGCTTTTAATGCTGATTGTGATGGTCAAGCAGGAATACAAGAACTAGCTGGTAATGCTACTTTATTATATTATCTCACAGAAGAAGGTACAGAAGGAAAAGAGGCATTTTTGGAAAAGCGATCGCCAGATTTTCGTCAATATCCTTGGCTACCCTAACAAACCTGAGTCAACCATAAAATTTTGAGGGGAGGAGATAGGAATAATGAGTAATTAATTTCTAATTTCTAAAGCCTTTATTCTAAGAGGTTTTTAATCTCGAACTCAGGTTAACAAAGGTAAAGAGTTTGTGAAATTTTTGATTAATTTGAAAAGATAAAAATTAAGGGAAATTTAGCTTAACGAGATGGTTTAACAAAAATGGAGAAAGAAGTCCCACGCTCTATTTTTCGTTAAAAAACCGCCCATGAAATGAGCGTGGGATGAATTTTGACAGTAAAATAACATCCGTAGGATTCTACACAAAAATCAAAATCTCTGATAATGCACAAAGCAATAAAAGTACGACTATACCCCAAAGATAAACAAGCTCAAAAACTTAGCCAAGTTATAGGTTCGGCTCGTTGGTGGTATAATTTTGCTCTTAATTTGTGCAATGAAACCTATAAAGCAACTGGGAAAGGACTGAATCAAATTGCTCTTAATAAGTATCTTCCAAAACTCAAAAAAGCAGAAGAAACTTCTTGGTTGAATGATTGTTATTCTCAGGTTTTACAGTCTGCAACTCTCAATCTCACAAAAGCGTTTAAAAACTTCTTTGAGAAACGGGCTAAATATCCTAGGTTCAAATGTTATCATGGTAAGCAATCGTGTCAATATCCTCAAAATGTCAAGATAGTTGATGGATGCCTGAAAATCCCCCAACTTGGATTAGTCAAGGCATCTATTCATCGAATATTTGAAGGTGAAATTAAGACTGTTACCGTGAGTAAAACCCCTACTGGTAAATATTTTGCATCTATCCTATTTGAGACAGAACAAGATTTTCCTGTTGTTACTATCATTGGTAAAATCTGTGGTATCGATTTAGGAATTAAGGATTTTGCCATAGTAAATGATGGTGAAAAAACCAGTAAATATGCTAATCCCAAACACCTAAAAAAACATGAAAAAAACTTAGCACGAAAACAACAAAAATTAGCGCGTAAACAAAAAGGCAGTAAAAACAAAGAAAAGGCACGAAAGCTAGTAGCTAAGGTACACGAACGCACAAGTAATACCCGTCACGACTTCTTACATAAACTTTCCAGAAAAATTGTCAATAACAATCAAGTAGTAGTCGTTGAACAATTGAATATCAAGGGTATGGTTCGTAACCACTGTTTGGCAAAAGCTATATCTGATGTGGGATGGGGAATGTTTATCAATTACCTAGATTACAAACTCAAAGAAAAAGGTGGGTTGTTAGTGGAGATTGATCGATGGTTTCCGAGTTCTAAAACTTGCTCTAATTGCTTATATCAAATGTCTGAAATGCCATTAGACGTAAGAGAATGGACTTGTCCGAGTTGTGGTACAGTTCATGATCGAGATGAGAATGCCAGTAAGAATATAAGAGCAGAAGGCATTAGAATAATAAAGACGGATGGAATAGCCGTCTCTGCTAATGGAGGCACTGTAAGACCAAAAGGCGGACGTAAGTCGGTTTTGGGGCATGAGCCTGTGAAGTTAGAAGCTAACACTGTAATCTTCGATTCAGTGTGAGTAGTTCAATATTGCAAACAGGACAAAATAATTAAGAAAACGTAAAGAATAAAAAAAGGTTTACAATAAGTATATTAAATTATAAAGATTCAAATATAACATTTAGGATTGGAAATTAACCTTTTAACTTTTTAGATGAATAGTTTTAATAACTCTATTTCAAAAACAACCTTTTCTTTAACAACCCCTTTATATTACGTTAACGGTTTACCTCATATCGGTAGTGCCTATACTACTATGATTGCTGACGTTATCGCCCGTTGGCAAAGACTTTCTGGTAATGAAGTCTTATTTGTAACAGGTACAGATGAACACGGACAAAAAATTCAAGGCACGGCTGAAGATAGTGGTGTTGCACCTCAAGAACATTGCGATCGCATAGCAGATAGTTTCAGTGATTTATGGGCAAAACTCAACATACAATACGATAGATTCAGTCGTACCACAGCAAAAAATCATGGTGTGATAGTCAAAGAATTTTTTGAAAGAGTTTACGCACAAAACGATATATATCTTGATCAACAACAAGGTTGGTATTGCGTTGCTTGTGAAGAATTTAAAGAAAAAAGAGAACTATCAGAAGATGGTTACTGTCCGATTCATACGAATCTCAAAGCTGAATGGCGAGATGAACAAAATTATTTCTTCCGTCTTTCTCGTTATCAAAGTGCATTAGAAAAACTTTATCAATCAAATCCAGATTTTATTCAACCAGAAACAAGACGTAATGAAGTCTTAAATTTTGTGAAACAAGGTTTACAAGATTTTTCCATTTCACGGATAAACGTTTCTTGGGGGTTTCCCATACCTAATGATCCCAGTCATACTATATATGTATGGTTCGATGCTCTTTTAGGGTATATTACCGCTTTATTAGAGGAAAATGAAGAACCTACCCTTGAAAATGCGTTAAAAAAATGGTATCCCTTTAATTTACACCTCATCGGTAAAGATATTTTGCGTTTTCATGCCGTTTATTGGCCGGCAATGCTCATGTCAGCGAATTTGCCTCTACCACATCAAGTATTTGGTCATGGATTCTTGACAAAAGACGGTCATAAAATGGGAAAAACTTTAGGAAATACCCTAGATCCATTTATTCTATTAGATAAATATGGTTCAGATGCGGTACGTTATTATTTTCTCAAAGAAATCGAATTTGGTAAAGATGGTGATTTCAATGAAACCCGTTTTGTGAATATTCTTAATGCAGATTTAGCCAATGATTTAGGGAATTTATTAAATCGCAGTTTAGGAATGTTAAATAAATATTGTGGTGGAATTTTACCGCCTATTTTAGGAAAAAATATTCCTGATGAAAATACTGTTAAACAAATTGCTAACGTTATAACCTATCGTTTTCCTGAAAGTTATAAATCCTATAAATTTGATTTAGTCTGTGAAGATGCTTTAAGTTTAGTACGCAGTTGTAATAAATTTATTGATGATAGCGCACCTTGGAGTTTATATAAAAAAGGAGAACAAAAAGAAGTCGAAAAAATCCTTTATATCTTATTAGAATCGGTGAGATTTTCCGCTTTTATTCTAGCTCCAATTATTCCAAATATTAGTAATAAAATCTATAATCAATTAGGCTATAATTTAGATTTTAACCAAAAAGATTTAGATCTAAAAAAAGGTACAGATAAAAATCATTTTGAATGGGGTATTTTACCATTAAATCAAAACTTACCTAAACCGAATCCCGTATTTATCAAACTAGAATTACCGAATCTAATTGACAAGGGATAATAGATAATAGACAATAATTATATAAGCTAATTATCTTGAGATGACAATACATATAAGTTAATTAAATAAACTATATAAGTTTGTTTAGAATACATAACTTATTTTGTAAAACTAATTATAATTAATATTATTTAGTATTAACTAAATTTGACCATTTAATCTCAACTTTTAAAAACTTTTTTCATATTTATATAACTTTTGATCAAAAACCGTTTTTCAAATAAATTTTACTTAAAAATAAGGATAAAAAAATGTGGGATAATTTTGATAGTGATCCCGTTTTTCCTCCAGAACAAGTATTAGAAAATAGGGGTAAAGTAGCCATTTTTATTGATGGTTCAAACCTGTTTTATGCAGCTTTACAATTAGGAGTGGAAATCGATTACACTAAACTTTTATATCGTTTGACAGCAGGAGCAAAATTACTACGCGCTTTCTTTTATACTGGAGTTGATCGCACTAACGAAAAACAACAAGGCTTCTTACTCTGGATGCGGCGCAATGGCTATCGAGTCATCGCTAAAGATTTAGTGCAATTGCCCGATGGCTCAAAAAAAGCCAATTTAGACGTAGAAATTGCGGTGGATTTAATGGCTTTAGTGGGTTCTTATGATACTGCTGTATTAGTAAGCGGAGACGGTGACTTAGCCTACGCAGTAGATGCCGTAAGTTATCGAGGTGCTCGTATTGAAGTTGTCAGTTTGCGATCTATGACCAGTGATAGTTTAATTAATGTAGCAGATCGTTATATTGATTTGGAACAAATTCGGGAAGATATACAAAAAACTCGTAAATCAAATTTAACCTATGATAATTTTTCTCCTTATCACCTTATTGAAAATCGAGATAATTTGGAAATTTAATTATTAATAATTTATAGTTACTAATTTTTCTTGATTATAATAATCAATTATGTTTAGGCTCAAATTAATTATCTTTTTGCTATTTTTTCCCGTTGGTTTAGGGTTATTATGGCAATCTTTTAATCTAAATATTTTACCAGATCAATTAATCTCTTTTACCTTTTTTTTATTTTCTATAGAACAAGCTAGAATGGCGGTAATTGATTTACAATCTTATTATTTAACGAAAAAAGAAACGGAGAATAAAGTTTTATTTCAATTCTTCCTCGTTATTCTTACCACAATTATTATTGAATTATGTGGTTTTTATTGGGCTTTATTTTCTGTTGGTTGGGGTGCATTTTTAGTTATAGTTAGTCAAATTTGGTTTAATTTTTTTGCACCGTTAAGAGTAGTAGAAACAAGTAATATTCTTCTACAAAATTATAATTTTACTGAAAAAATAGCCGTTTTATTTGCTGATTCTATCCCCCTATTTCTCATGATTTTGTGGTTAATCAATGTCTATCCTTTAACAATTTCTTTAGCAATACTTGCTATTACCTTAACTTTTGTCTGTGTTAAATATGGGACTTTTATCATGAAAATAAATCGCTAATGAGATGGTAGAGGCTAAATATATTGAGGTAGGGCGATATACCGCCCATAATTCCTAAGATATTTTATTGATCAAAACTACGGATGAAAGACTCTTGTTTAAGCACCACAAACTGAGGAGTTAAAGGAGGTAAATTAGTAGGATCATTAAAGTCTGTATCATAATCCCATGGACGTAAAGGAGGGCTATAACCACCACCCCAGGCACCACTAACCCGTGAAGGAATAAAAATACTTACGAAAGAACCTTTATAACGCCATTCTTTATCACTCCAATTTTCCATAAAGCGAGGATAGTTTTCTAAACCGCCATTATAGCTTTTACCTAAGGTTTTATCAACTCCTGATAAAAGAGCCATATTCATTTCTGTATGACTAGCAGGAACTTTAGTACCAGTATCCCCATTACCAATATCACACCCTGAATTTGGACGATGATTTAGCATTTGATCACTATTAAGACAAGCATTAGAAAGAGGGGTAAAAGAATCAGCGAGAATAGAAGCTGGTTGTTTATTATGTACTCTTGTTTTACGAGCACTATCAGGTGTTGGCGAACTCAAACTAGCACTAAAACCTCCAGCTGGGCTATTATAATCATATTGTGCAACGTTATAGTCTCCTTGTACATAAATAGCTTGATCAGAAGCGATAGTTAATCCTGTGGGATCTGAGTTGCCGATCTTACCTAAACCTAATAATTGTTTTCCATTAATAATAGCAAAACCATAAGGACTCTTCTTTGTAGCTGCTTTAGTATAATTAGTGCCATCGATGGTGGCATGAATAACCATCCCCCCTTGAGAAGTATCCACGGCAGCGTAACCTAAATTTTGGAAAGAATTTAATGGTGCTGAGGAGTCAGCCGCTGCAGTAACATATAGTAAATTATCCGCAGAAAGAAGATTTGTATTCGTAGCATCTAAATAAACTCCATCTTTATTCCAAATAGCTAAACTTTGGAGGTTTAATTGTAATAATCGCATATCCTGACCTTCTCTGACGTTATAAAAACGAGTGGGAGATTTATGGGTAGATGCATCTCTACCAATGTCACTAACGGGGGCTGATACAAAACAACGTCCTGTATTACTAACTGCACTACCAGAACCTGTGCCAGTATATTCTGGTAATCCTGCTATTTGTTTAGGAGTCATGAGTAAAAGATTTGTTACGGCTAGAGTTATTTGTGCAGTATTAAATAGTGATCCTGTTGTTAATCTACTATCCGTAGAAAAACTTGTAGTAGTTTGAGAAAAAGTTGGTATAAGAGTATCTGTAGTTCTAATTGTTGCCATAGTGCTATTTAGTAAAGAAAAACGCACAGGAACATTTTGAGATTGGATTTGTTTTTGAAGATAGTCTTGAGCCGCTAATCTAAAGGCATTTTTCTGATCTTTGGTTAGAGCTTCCCACCAAGTTTTAGCTGCACCTGTGGGTAAGAAGGCAGTGGGAGAACAACCATGAAAAGCAGAGTAACTACTGGTAATACCTGAACCCGTGGTAGAGGCTGGAATACTAGCTATAACTGGACTAACCATCACAGGTTGACGTAAACTTCTTAATTGAGCGGTGGTCAAATCTCTTTCTACAGGAGTGGTACGGCGATCAATAGAAGTAACTTCAAAGGGAATATTCTTTAAGTAGGTGTTTGCGGCTGTCATGGTAGTTGTTGAAGTCGCCACGGGCTTAAATTTAAAGCGAATATCTGCTTTTTTGTAATAATCCCCTTCACTATTTAAAAAACTTGGTTTAGGGATAGAAATAGCCGCCGCACTGTTTACTTGTACTTGAGTATTCCAATTTTGCTTAATGAGTGAAGGATTCATTGCACTGGTTGTCAATGTAGTGCTACCTGTTCCATTAGATAGTAGATTTAATAAAGTACCATCTTTTTTGGCTATTTTTACTTTTCCATCAGCGAACTTAGTACCATCGGCTAGTTTGTAGTGATAAATATCTTCAACAGTACTAACTTGTCCTTTCAAATTAAGACCATTATTACTACCTAAATATAAATTACCATTAGTATGAACAGGACCATTAAGAGTCATAGGAGGAGAGGGGAAAATTTCTAAATCTCCATCATAAAAAGCAGCAAACTGAAACATAGGAATTAAACGACTTCTTACATCCATTTGGATAATAGCCGTTGCTTGTTTACCATCCTTTTTATAATTAACATCCTCCTCTTTAAAACTGAGGGCATAAATAGAGTAACCATTTTCCACCATCGATAAACCTTCATGAAGATCTCCTTGGGGGACTATTCCTGTAACTCCTTCCCCACCATTTTTTTCTGTTACATAAGTAGTCACAAGAGTGTCACTCATACCCTTGTTGAGGGATTTTATAGTTTTTGAATCACAGGCAAAATCTCCTGAACCTTTATCAGCCGTTTGATCAAAACAAGCATCAGCTTTACTTGGTGATGTCCCTATAGGCGTATTATTAACTAAATATATATCCCTGATTTCATTAGCCCGAATATTTAATTGTGCTTCTGCGTTATAAAATCCAGTATTACTGCTTACGGAGGCGTTGGTAGTTTCTTGTTCAGTGTTATTATTAGTTTTTGCATATAATGCCATAAGGCCACTTAATGCTAAAACAATCCCTAAAGCAACCACTAAAATGTAACCTTGTTCTTGGTTAGACTTACGAGAATGTTGAGATTTCAGTAACTGGAATAAAAATAATAAATGGCGATTAGTTTTCATAGTATTTTAAGTTTGATTTTATAATAAATAAATGTTCTTAAATCCCTTTCTTCTCCCCTAGAATTGGGGGAAATTAACGCCCCTAAATCCCCAAGTTTGGGGACTTCCAACCCTTCTCTTACTCCCCCAGAATTGGGGGCTGGGGGGCGATCTCCAGAATTGGGGGCGGGGGGCGATCTCCAGAATTGGGGGCGGGGGGCGATCTCCAGAATTGGGGGCGGGGGGCGATCCCCAAAATTGGGGGACGGGGGGCGATCTCCAGAATTGGAGGCTGGGAGACTTTCCCAAGTTGGATGTTTTTTTCATAAAATTTTCCCTAATTAATAGCATTACGAGGATAGTATTTTTGAGACATAGTTTTATCTTCCTCATTGCGTAAATCTTTCCTCTGATTGTTAGGATCTGAATCTACATCCTCTTTCGTGAATACTTTGGCTGATATTTCTATGGATTTTATTTGATTAAATTTATATTCCGTTGTCGGATTTGGAAAACTAGGGGTACAACTTGTTGGTCCTCCTGTTTCAGTTATTACTTTACATAAAGGTTCTATAGTAGTACTATCTTTATTGACTTTTTTTAATGTAACAGTAACATCTAATTTATCCGTATTTTCCGCTAACTCAAATGTCTGTGTATCATTGACAATTAGTCTTAATTTATTGTCTTCATCAACCTTATACTGCCGTTGATCCATTAAATAAATAACGCTACCGACTGGATAATCCCTCTCCCAACGATGATTATTGGTGTCAAGATTTACCTTGTACACTGCTGTTATATTTGTTGTGTTAGGTTTTACTGGATTACCTTTATCGTCCTCTATAATTTCTCCTTTATAGTCAAAAAATTCTCCTTTATTGGTTGAAGGATCATAGATATAGGCTTGAATAGTACCCGGATCATTAGTTCTTTTCTGATTCCATAACTTAAGGGTATCAGGCCAGCCATCTATAGGATCATTATCGTTTCGTTTACAAAAACTATTTGTATTTAATGGATTTTCATCTACAAGTAAAGGTTGAGTAGTTGAACCAGCAGTTATGGCAGTGCAAGAAGTTAAGGTTTGAGGTATTAAAGTTCTTCTAATGGTAATATCAGAAGTGACAGTATCAGAAGGTCTTTCTGGAAGCTTAGCAGGGATTGTTCGTTGTTCGATTTCCAACAGTGGAAAAGCAGTATCTGTTAATCCTTCTCCTACCTGTATCATATCAGGACCGATACTGGCAAAAATTGTTTTTAATCTTTGGTTTACGTCAGCTTTACCTGTATCCCCAACAAAACTTTGCCGCATACTGAGGAAACCACTAAAGGCAAAACTTAAAATAACAAAACCCATTACGCTAGTAGCAATAACTTCAAGAAGGGTAAATCCATCTGAATTATGGTGTGGTTTTTGACTGTAATTTCGTAAAAGTAGCAGAGGTGGCGAGATATACTTGTTCACTGGTTTTAGCTGAGTCATCTGTTATTTCCTTTAATTTATTATTTTTTATTTGAACAATAATAGTTCTAGTATTCGCTGAAGCTGTTTGTTGACAAGTAGAAGTGTCAACTACATCATCAGGATCATCAGGATCAACAACTACATCATCAGGTAGTTTATTAGAACATACATCAATTACGACTTTGTATTTATAACCGCCAAAATCTTTGGCACGATCATCAGATATGGTAAATTCTGTTCTACCTAAATTATTGATGGTTTGTGTAACTATTGGTGTTGTGGTGGGGCGTGTTTGCTTAAAAATGGGAACAGTGTCAAAATTTTCTTTCCAATCGTATCGGAGTCCGTCTAAAATTTCTTTAGTAAGAGAAACTGCACCCATCCTGTTTTTTTGATCTAAATTTTGGATTTTCAGAGTTAATAAAAACTGTAGATTAATGGCAAAGGCAAGACTTAAAATGGTCATAGCTACTAATACTTCAATAAAAGAAAATCCTCGGTTTTGTTTCCTTTTTTGAATCAGAAAATAATATTTAAGTAGTGAAGGAAAATAGTTTTTTTTCATAGGGATTATTTATTATTAACAGTTTATTTTCGATGATTCCCTCTTTTTAAGGGAAGTTCACTATTCAATAGCACCTCCTTGATTAATAGTTATAGTTTCTTCTTCATTGTTGGTAACATTTGTGATAGTTAGCTCTAAAGAAGGTTGTAAATTATTGTTTTCATCAAAAATATAGGCAACACCCCGACTGTTAAAACATAACGTCCAATCCGTTAAATCGGCAGTAAACGTTGCTAAAGCACTGGTTTTATCTTTTGTTAGGGGTAAAGTCACGTCCTCCCCTTGAAGACGGCGATCTTCACTCCAGTTATCTTTTAGTTCGATGATGCTTTTTTCCTTTTGAACTGTACCGATTTCGTCACCCAAGGTTATGGTATCATCAGAAGTGTCAGTTATGTTGTTATCATCAGAATCACTACCTATTTTAATTTTATCGTTGACGGAAAACCCTTTAGTAGAAATAACTTTTAAGATTTTTGTCGTAGTGTCGGTATCTTCGGTTAATTTCGTAAGTGCCGTACAACCTCTACTTTGTGCTATTTCCACGAGAAATTTATTGTCAGGTTGACTAGGATCTGGGCGAAGTCTGACGGCGGAGGTATTAGAAATTGCTCTACCACGAACTTGTTGAAGGATAGTTTTAACTTGATTTTGAGCATCTATGTCGGCGGTAGCCGAATTATCTCGTACAAGATTAGGTGCAGCAACGGCGGTTAAGATGCCAAATATAGCTAAAACTGTGAGAATTTCAATTAAGGTATAACCATCATTTTGATTTTTACGATAATATTGTTTAAATAAATTATTTATAATTGCTTGTTTTTTTTTCATATATTACTTTTCTCCTATAATGCGACCTTGGTTTTTAGGATATAACTATTGGACTAAAATTTACACATACTTATTACCTTTAATTATAAACTCGATTTAGTAAAACCTTATCAGTGTTAATACTTATTTTATTCAAAATTTTACAATAAAGTTTTATCTTTTTATATATTGTTTTTATAAACTTTAATAATGTTAATTTTATAAGTACTAAATGAATAGGAAACCGCTCTAATACTCCCTTAAAAGGATTGATGATAAATGGTAAGAGAGAATATAATTGTAATTGTTAATTTTTATGAAGTAATAAATAGCTGAAATTCAAAAAAAAATGAATGTTTCATCACAAAATCAGTGTTATTTAATGCTTACATAAATTTACTTAAAAGGTCCTAAAATATCTCTTTCAAGGATGGTTTGAGTAGCGGAATTATTGGCAAAAGTTCGTTTAGCTTCGATTTGTATTTGTACTGCTTTACTAACTTCTAAGTAACGAGGATCAATGGGTAATTGTCCGATGTCAATGATAAAGCGATTGTTGCTATAACGAATAAATTGGGGAGGAATTTCTCCTTCATAACGCAAGATATAATCATTGACTTGTCTTAAACGGGCTTCACTAGAGTTAGAAACACTATATTTAATATAAAAGTTAGTGTTAATCACATCTGATTTTTGAGCTTCGTCTAGTAATTCTAGCTGTAATTTTGAACCAAATCCTGATAAACCTTTACTTTTTAATTTCGTTGCTTCTTCGGCTTTAATGGCGTTGAAAACAAATAATTCAGTGACGTTATTTCTCTGTAATGTGTTGGTTTCTAACCATAAGTCTGTAGGGATTTTTATGGTGACGCTACGATCATCTTGTAAATTTAAGGTTATGGTGCGATCGCCAAAAGGAGCGAAAACTTGAGGAGCATTCCAGATTAAAACAACGGAATTTTGAACTCTATCGACTAATTCTAGGTATTGATCATCAATAATAGAATCTTTGGCAAATAAAGAAGTAGCGCCCGTGCGAGTTTCCCAGATATTTTTGGATAAACTAAAACCACGATTTTTTAATTCTCCCATAGTGACAGAGGCGCTGAGTCGATCTGGTGCTAAAGGTTGATTGGTTTTAATAAGAGTAAGAGAGCCTAATTTTCCTTCTCTTCCAGCCCTTCCTGAACGTCCATTTTTCCCACTTTCACCATTAATACACCTAAATTCTTTTGTTCCACAACTATAATTCGCATCTCCTGGGCGGCCGGTACAAGATTCCACAGTCCAATAAGGTTTAGGACATTGACAACCTTTTGCACCATTACCACTTTCCCCTGATTTACCGCCATCACCGCCTTTTGCTCGAACATAAATCTGTTTAAGGTAGTTTTTATCGGTGGCATAAATAGTCAATGAACCTGCATTACCGCCATCGCCACCATTTCCACCATTGCCACCATCACCTCCATTCGCACCCACAAGATTATAATTAACGTTGGGAGGTTGATTATCACAGATAGAATTTTCTCCGTTACTGCCATTTTCTCCGGGTAATCCTTGTTGCCCTGATAAATCTAAGTTTAGGGGCGAACCATCGGCAAAAATAGTTAGTGCTTCGCTATCTCTTCCCCTAGTTCCGTCTTTTCCGTCAATTCCTTGTTTTCCTTCTTTACCAAAACTGACAATTTGATTTGCTGAAGCTGTTAATAAACACATTGCCGATTGAGGATTTAAGAAAGGAAATACATCGGGAATGAACAAAAAGAATATTGTTAGAGAAATTTTTGTAAACCAACCCATGATAATTAGATCAAACTAAATAATAATTTTGGTAAAACTTTATCATAAGGTGAATTGACTTGAGTGAGCGATCAAAATTCTTGGGGAAAAAATTAAATATAAACTGATGTTAGGCAAAAAAGAATTAACCGTTGATTTCGGGTATTAGGTTTCAGGTTTCAGGTTTCAGGTTTCAGGTTTCAGGTTTCAGGTTTCAGGTTTCAGGTTTCAGGTTTTAGGTTTTAGGTTTCAGGTTTCAGGTTTCAGGTTTCAGGTTTCAGGTTTCAGGTTTCAAAAAATGAGTTTATACATTATTATTCAACATTCTTGCTAATTCCCTGTTTCTTTTCTAATTCCCTGTTTCCTTTCTAATTCCCTGTTTCCTTTCTAATTCCCTGTTTCCTTTCTAATTCCCTGTTTCCTTTCTAATTCCCTGTTTCCTTTCTAATTCCCTGTTTCCTTTCTAATTCCTAATTCCTAACTCCTAACTCCTATCTCCTATCTCCTATCTCCTAACTCCTAACTCCTATCTCCTAACTCCTATCTCCTAACTCCTAACTCCTATCTCCTAACTCCTAACTCCTCATTAATTATCTACTTCCAAAAAGCCATTATAAGCCTCCATACCATGTTCTCCAATATCTAAGCCTAAATATTCTTCTTCAGGAGAAACCCTTAAACCAAGAGTAACTCTAAGAAGATTCCAAAATAAAACACTTAAAATTATCATAGTCATTCCCACGGTAACAACACCCAATAATTGAATACCGAGTAAGGCAAAATTACCGTTACTAAATAAACCAGCTATTTTTTCATTGCCTGTGATGGTGGCATCGGCAAATAATCCCACGGCAAGAGTACCCCAAATACCGTTAACTAAATGTACTGACACTGCACCTACGGGATCATCTATTTTTAAACTATCGAGTAAATAAACCGCAAAAACTACTAAAATTCCTGCTAATGCACCAATGGTAATCGCACTAGAGTTACTAACCATTGAACAACCTGCGGTAATGGCTACTAATCCTGATAATATACCGTTGATACTTAAAGATAAATCAGGTTTTCCTGCTAATATCCAACTTGTAACAGTACCTGTAATACCTCCTGACGCAGCCGCTAAATTAGTCACCACGGCAATATTAGCAATACTATCATTTACCGCCATAGTTGAACCTGGATTGAAGCCAAACCAACCAATCCAAAGAATAAAACAGCCTAATGTAGCTACACTCAAATTATGACCGGGTAACGGTATTATACTGCCATCTTCCTGATATTTTCCTAATCTAGCACCTAAAATAATCGCCCCTGTTAAAGCACACCAACCACCAACCGAATGTACTACTGTTGATCCAGCAAAGTCTTGAAATCCAGCTTTTTGTAACCAGCCTCCTCCCCAAACCCAATGTCCTATCATGGGATAGGCGATCGCTACCAAGAAAAAAGCGAACAGGAGAAAATCGATAAATTTAATTCTTTCGGCTACCGCACCAGAGACGATAGTAGCGGCAGTACCAGCAAAAGCGACTTGAAATAAGAATTTTGCTGACAAAGGAACTCCAGTCCAATTTAAAGCGTTATAAACCCCTTCATAGGCATCTCCTAAAGCGGGACTATTATCAGCACCTTTCAAGAAAAAACCTTGTAAACCAATAAAACCATTGCCATCACTGAACATTAAACCAAAACCGATAGCCCAAAAAGCAATAGTTGATACGGCAAATACCATCAAATTTTTTGATAACATATTCACAGCATTTTTACGGCGACAAAAACCAGTTTCTAGCATGGCAAAACCAGCATTCATGAAAATCACCAAAACAGAAGCTAAAACTACCCATAAAGTATCTAAACCGACTTTTAACTCTCCCGTAACTTTTTGTAAATCAACGGGAGTATCTTGAGCATAAACAGCATAACTAGAAGAAAGAAGTAGTATTGAACTTAAAAGAACACAACCTTGCCAACCAGAAGATTTTTTTATTTTGTTAATAATTAATTTAACTTTTTTTTGTGTAGTTTTACTTTTGAACATAATCCTCACCAGATTTTAACTAAATCATTATAAATAGGTACTTAACTATTTTTAGCATCAATTATTACAAATATTTATGTAACTTTTATTGTAAAAACTGTCACCTAAAATGGGTTATTGTAAATCATAATTAATTGTCTTTGAGGATTATATATTTCTACAGGTAATTTATATTTTGAACTAAGATATTGATAATTTTTCTCTACTTGATCAATATGAGTGATGATTTGATTTTTTTCTTCTTTATTATTAGTTAAATTCGTTATAGCTGATGCTGAAGCTATTTTCTGTAAATATTTATCCGTTAAAAAGACTTTAATATTTTCCTTACTTACATTAAAACTGCACATTACTTCTTCTTTGTTACATATTTCTTTTAACTTTGTTTTGATTTCTTCTCTAATAATCGCTTGTTTTAATTCTGATGTAGCTATTTCTAATTGTTTATTAGCATTAGATTCTAATTTATTTATTTCTTTTCTTAACAAAACTTCTGAAGGTATTTTTTTGAATAGAGTTATCGCTTCTTTCCATAGAGAAACTGCTTTTGTCCATTGATTATTTTTTTGAGATTCTGTAGCTAACTTAATTTTTTCTTGCGCTTTATTTTTAATATTTAAAGCATTTTTTTCTTGATTAATTTGATTTTGTACTTTAATGAGTTTTTGTAAATAATTATTTAAAATTTCTTCTTTTTCTAAGTAAGCTGTTGTTTGAGGAGAAATTAATTCTACTTTTTGAATGGAAGTTTGCCATTTTTTTCCTATATTTTCTAAATCTACTAAAGACTTAACTTCTTTTGCTTCATTATCAATTACTACGGCTAAATCTTTTGCTTGATTTAATAAATCATTAGCTTTTTTTTCCTGTAGAATATTATTATTTACTGTCGTTAATTCATTTTGATAACTTATTAATTTTTCTGTTTTAAATTGGTTTAATTCTTCTACTTTTATGGAATTTATAATCTTAATAGCATCATTTAAAAAACTTTTAACTCTATTCCATTCATCTAAAGATAAAGGTAAATTTTTTGTTAAAGTTTGCGCATTATTAACTAACACTAAAGCATTTAATAATTTATCTAAATCGTCAATTTTATTTTTATATTCACTAATTAATATATTACTTTCTTGATAGTATTTTGACCAGCGAGGAACTCTTTTTAATTTATTTATTCCCTCTATTAACCCTAATTGTATATTTTTTATTTTAATTTCATCTAAACCTTGAGATTGATTTTTTAATAAACGAGATATTGATGTTTCCGTTTCTGTGATTAACTCACAATTTCCCAAAACACAAGGACGAGTAAAATAATATATCGTACCAATAGTACCTAAAGATAATAACCCAAAAAGAAAAATAAAAAATCCTACCGAAAAATTAAAAGAAGAATATTTTAAATTATTTACAGTTTCAAACTTATCATTAATAATGTTATCTTTAGTTTGATTATTACTGCAAAAAAATATTTTATTAACATCATAAAAACTACGAATTAAAAAGTCATCAATAATTTGATATTCATTAATAACTTGTCGAATTAAATCAATAATTTTAGTTAAATTATCTTCCCCAAAATCATCAATAGAAATTACTAGATATTTGTCTTCGATCAAACAATCAAGATTGTAAGGAGATTCGATAAGTTTACTCTCATTAATGATCTCAGAACATTTTATTTTTAAAGTTTGACAGTCAATATTATTCCCGATGGCTGTTTTAATCATAGTCAATATAATTAATTATATTTAACAATTATGTAGTTTAATCTTCCTCAAAATTAGTGAAAAGATTTGGATAAAATACTAATTATTAAAAGGTGAAATAGTGCGAATCATTTTAAGAATATTAAGTAAAAAAATCTGATGACGTAAATCAGAATTAACTACGGGAGGAAAAGCACTTTTTGCTATTTTTTCTTCTAATAAAGCATAATCTGCCGCCGTTAATGATTTATTATCCATAGGAGATTTTCCCTCAACAATAATTTCTGTCGATAAAATTTCTTCAGGAATATCCTCCCGAGGAGGTAAAGCTAAAGCGGATAAATTACCCATCAACACGAGACAAAATATACCTAAACTTATCATAAAAAAATTCATCATGAGTTATTATGGCTATAATAAGCTCTATTAATCAAAATTATCAAAAAAAATAGACTTAATCGTACAATTTTAAGCTATATTGTACAATTGATTCATCAACTACAGGAAAGTAAGGAGGTAGCTATTTCAGAACAACTAAATCTGACAGTTAGTCTTAGAGGGACTCGTGAAGTCAGAAAAAACTGCCAAATCTTCCATTTACTAGGTCAATTAGACGCTTTTTCAGAACCGACTTTTCAGAAAGTAGTCTTGAATTATGTCAAAGAATCAGCTAATCAGGTAATCTTAGATTTATCTCAAATTGACTTCATTGATAGTTCAGGATTAGGTGCTTTAGTTCGTATTGCAAAACACGTTGATACCATCAAAGGAAATTTCCGAATTGTTAGTAATGCGAGAGTAACTCAAACAGTAAAAATGGTTAGATTAGAGAAGTTTCTTAAATTGAAAAATTCTCTTGATGAAGCCTTAGAAGATATGCAATAATTTAGCTTTAAAACCAGTTTCATGCTTTGTCTATAACACAAAACAGTTTTGAATCCTCGAATTCGCCTCAATCTGACTCCCAGAATGAGGTTATTCCCCACTGGCAACCCATTTTGCATGGGGAAATTTCTCCTTCTTCTATTCTACAAATTTCCCCTGTTTCTTTTGCTTATATCGGCGATGTAGTTTTTGAGCTTTATATTAGGACTAAGTTTTTATTACCTCCCAAAAAAATTTCTGACTATCATCACCAAGTAGTTGGCAAGGTTAGAGCTGAATCACAAGCTGCTTATTTACAACAACTATACCCTCTTTTAACGGACATCGAAAGAAATTGGGTTCGTCGGGGTAAAAATTCTGTTAATAAATCTCCTCGTCGTTTACCTCTACAAACCTATCAACAAGCCACTGGTTTAGAAACACTGTTAGGATACCTTTATATTTGCGATCGCCAAAGATTAGAATATATATTATCTCAAATAAAAATGTAATTAATTTATCTATGGTATAACATCCATTAGTAAGTTATAATAGTAGATTAGTTTTAAAATCTAAGTAAAAATTTTAGTAAGGAGGATATTAAATGACCCAAGTGGTTGTAGGACAAAATGAAAATATAGAATCAGCTTTACGTCGTTTTAAAAGACAAGTTTCTAAAGCTGGAATCTTTGCAGATATTAAACGTCTGCGTCACTTTGAAACCCCCATTGAAAAACAAAAACGCAAAGCCGTTGCTCGTCGCAAAAAACGCTTTCGTTAAGTAGAATAGTATTTTTAGAAAAAGAGTAGTGAGTAGTTATTTATAAATAGGTAAGGTGATAATAAAATTAACAGTAGATAGTTGTCTTTATCTTAGTTAATTCATAATGAAATTATTTGAGTTTTGAATGTTATTTTTTTTGAAATATAAGAACAAGTCACAATATTTAAGTAGAAACTTATGTTGATGACTTGTTTTTATTAATTAGTTAAATATTAGAGTGATTGAATAAAATTTCCTAGTCTTGTCATACCTTTTTCAATAGATACCATATCGGTGGCATAGGATAAACGAATACAATTATCATCCCCGAAAGCAATACCCGGAATTACTGCAACTTGTTCTTGAGTAAGTAATTTATCACAAAATTCCAAAGATTTTAAACCAGTTTTACTAATATCAATAAATAAGTAAAATGCTCCTTGAGGTAAAGTGGTACTAACATTAGGAATAGATTTTACGGCAGAGTACATGACTTTTCTTCTTTGGGTAAAAGAGACTAACATCTCCTCCACACATTCTTGAGAAGATTCTAAAGCGGCTATAGCGCCATATTGAGCAAAAGTACAAACATTAGAAGTACTGTGACCTTGAACAGTGGTCATGGCTTTGATAAGATTAATATCACCAGCAATATAACCAACACGCCATCCCGTCATAGAATAAGCCTTTGCAAAACCGTTACTAATAATAGTACGTTTGAAAATTTCTTCATTCACTGCTCCAATACTTAAATGAGTAGTGTCATCATAAAGGATTTTTTCGTAAATTTCGTCGGATACTACTAAAATATCGTGATCAATAATAACTTGGGCTAGAGCCTTAATCTCAGATGGGCTATAAACGCTTCCTGTGGGGTTAGAAGGAGAGTTTAAGACAAATAATTTAGTTTTTGAGGTAATCGCCTGTTTTAACTGTTCTGGGGTAATTTTATAGTGATGTTCTGCGGTGGTGGTTACAATTACAGATTTGCCTCCAGCTAATGTCACCATTTCAGGATAACTTAACCAATAGGGTGCAGGAATAATTACCTCGTCACCTTCTTCAATTAACGCCATCATCAAGTTATATAAAGAGTGTTTCCCACCGTTAGTAACGATAATATTTTCAGGTTTATAATCTAAATTGTTGTCTTTTTTGAGCTTATTAGCGATGGCTTGACGTAAACCAATTTCTCCTGCTGCCGCGCCATATTTAGTTTTACCTTGATCTAATGCTTGTTTAGCTGCTAATTTAATATGATTAGGAGTATCAAAATCGGGCTCACCGGCACTAAAACTACAAACATCTAACCCCTCTGCTTTCATGGTTTTAGCTTTAGCGGTGATAGTCAGAGTAATGGAGGGATTAACTTGGGATATTCTAGCGGCTAATTTATTCATTTTTGCTTAATTTCTTCTTGCAAAGATATTTTTATATATTAATTTTCATAGTAAATAGTATTTATTGAACTACGATCCGTAAAAAAAATCACCCTTTCTTAATAAAAATTTTATTTAGTTATAAATTCTCTTGATACAAACACCTTCAGAGAAAGTATATCTTTTAATAAATTAGACTATCAATATCTAGGAATATTTCAGGTCATCTTAAGATAAAATGGCTCTCATTAGTTTTTATATAGCAATAATTATTAGTTACTGACACCTGAAAGAATACTACTAAATACCGAGAAGATATAATATTTTCATGAAAAAATGTTTAGTAAAAATTCAGTATTTTTCAAGAAAACTTAGTTACATTCTAGGGTAAAGATAATTCAAGTTAAAAGTACGAAATAAAATTATGACTTTGGAACAATTTAGCCTCTTAATTCATCCTTTTTTTGCGGTTATTGGTGTTTTTCCTTTAGTGGGGATAGTTTCTTATTTTGCGTGGGAAACTCGTCAAAGGAGATTACAAGTAAAAACAGGAGAAAAAACTAAAATTGCCCCTTCCGTGGGTAAAACTCATGTCAATATTGGGAAACTATTATCTACAGCAGTAGTTATAGTCACATTGATAGGATTAGCACAACCTATTATTACTAAAAATATTCTTAAAGAACAACTTTGGCAAACAAATTTTCTACAGTTTATCTTCTTAGTTTTAATGTTTATTTTTACCATTGCTTCTTTTATTTTATTATTTCGTGGGACAGTAAAATTATGGAGAGGAATTTTTGCTACTTTAAGTGGCATGGGAGTTGTTATTTTAGGTTGTCAAGATGGTGTTTTTCGTCGTGGTAATGAGTGGTTTTGGTCACACTACTATTATGGTGTAATTGTTTGTTTATTAATGATTTTTTCCGTAGCCATTATTGATGATATTTATCGAGATAAATCCCATAAATGGCGTAATATTCACATTATTTTAAACTGTTTAGCATTATTATTATTTATAGGACAAGGTATTACAGGATCTAGAGATTTATTTGAAATTGGTTTATATACTCCCCCTCCTGCATTTATATTGACACTTAGTAACTATTAATAATTATTGATAAAAATTGTAAGTAGAAATATAATTTATTATTGGTTTAATATTTGAAAAGTGAATCAATTAAGTATTTAAGCATTTGCGGATTATCTATTTTAAGGTTAATAAAAATAATGAATAATCTTTGTTGCATGAGTGCCTTTGATAAGGTAAACAGATAATTAATTTTACTTACTTACTTGATTTAGCCAGAGAGAATCAATGTCCTTAATTGATAATCTATTGTTAATTAATAAGCAATAGTCGATAATTAAAGGAAAAATGATTATAGAAATAACGCAAATATGCCAAACTTCCTTTTAGAAATTGGAACTGAAGAACTACCAGCAGATTTTATTGATAGTGCAATTAATCAATGGCAACACAAAATAAAACAAAATTTAGCTGACGAATTTTTATATCCTAGAGAGATTACAATATACGGTACTCCCAGACGTTTAGCGGTGTTAATAGAAGGTTTAGAAGAAAAACAACCCGATAGAGAGGAAGAGATAAAAGGGCCACCTATTTCTTCGGCTTTTAAAGACGGTAAGCCAACTCCAGCCGCCGAAGGTTTTGCGCGTAAACAAGGGGTTAAAGTGGAGGATTTTCACATCAAACAAACGGATAAAGGAGAATTTATTTTTATTCACAAAAAAACTGTCGGTGATGCTACTACTTCTATCTTGCAAAAATTAATCCCTCAATGGATTATGGGTTTAGAAGGAAGAAGGTTTATGCGGTGGAGTGACGGTGATTTACGTTTTCCTCGCCCTATTCGTAGTATTATTACTCTTTGGAATAATGAGATTTTACCTTTTGAATTAGTAAGCGGTTCAACTACGTTAAAAAGTGATCGCTATACATCAGGACATCGTATTTTACACCCTGCTAAGGTAAAAATTTCTTCGGCGACTGATTATGTTGCTTCTTTAGAAAAAGCATCGGTGTTAGTAGAAGTAAAAAACCGTAGTCAAAAGATTGAAGGAGAAATCAAGATTTTAGCGGATACCGTAGGCGGAAAAGCCGATATTTACCCTGATTTATTAGCAGAGGTAACGAATTTAGTGGAATATCCTACGGCAGTTTTAGGTAAATTTGAATCAGAATTCTTGATATTACCTTCAGAAGTTATCGCTACAGTGATGGTTAAACATCAGCGTTATTTTCCCATTAGAGACGAAAAAGGCGATTTAATGCCCTATTTTATTACTATTTCTAATGGAGATCCTAAAAAATCTGATATTATTGCCACAGGAAATGCTAAGGTAATTCGAGCAAGATTAGCCGATGCTCAATTTTTTTATCAAGCTGATTGTGACGAACATTTAGAAACTTATTTACCTCAGTTAGAAAATGTTACTTTTCAAGAAGATTTAGGCTCAATTCACGATAAAGTTAATCGTATTATTACTATTAGTCAACAAATTTCTGACCAGTTACGATTAACTGAACAACAAAAAAGTGACATAGAAATTACTGCTTCTTTATGTAAAGCTGATTTAGTTACTCAGATGGTATATGAATTTCCTGAGTTACAGGGCGTTATGGGCGAAAAATACGCTTTAATTAGTGGTGAATCTCCTACGGTAGCAAGAGGTATTTTTGAACATTATTTACCTAGAAATGCTGGAGATATTTTACCTCAAACCCTTAATGGACAAGTTGTTGGCATTTGCGATCGCCTTGATACCATAGTAAGTATTATGGGTTTAGGAATGATGCCTACAGGTTCAAGTGATCCCTTTGCCCTGAGAAGAGCAGCTAATGGTATTATTAATATTATTTGGCACGGAAATCTTAACCTCAATTTATCTCAATTATTAACTCAAGCCTGTGAAGAATTTACTACGGCACATCGTGAAAAAAAATCTCCTTTAAATGTCATAAAAGAATTTTTCTTACAAAGAATTAATACTCTTTTACAAGATGAATTAAACATCGATTATGACTTAGTAAATGCTGTATTAGGAGACAATGATTTAGAATATAATCAAAGAGCATTAAATAATTTATTAGACGTAAGAAAAAGAGCTTTATTTTTACAAGAAATTCGTAATAATAACATCCTAATTCAAATTTATGAAACAGTAAATCGTTCAACAAAATTAGCTTCAAAAGGAAGTTTAAAAACCGAAGAATTACATTTAGAAAAGGTGATAAATCCTGATTTATTTGAATCAATTTCAGAGCAAGAATTTTATCAAGGATTATCTAAGTTATTACCCATTAGTAAACAAGCTAAAAGTGAAAGTAACTATCAATTATTAACCGATGGTTTACTAGAAATTAATCCTAAAGTAAGTAGCTTTTTTGATGGTGAAAATAGTGTTTTAGTGATGGCAGATAATGAAAAGATAAAAACTAACCGTCTAAATTTATTAGGCTTATTACGCAATTGTAGCCGAGTTTTAGCTGATTTTGGAGTAATTGTAAAATAAGTAAATTGAAGGGAAAGGGGCAATGATGTTGGAGTTTTAAAAATTAAATATATTGTGCAAAATTTAGTATTCTAAAAATAGAGTTTTTATTTAACAAATAAGACTGATAATACTCTATTTTATGATAATTTTAAGACAGTAAAACTTTTGCCCTTTCTCCCTTTATCTTCTTAATTTCACGAAACCATTAAGTAACCCTAGGGTGATTTTTCTTCAGAAAGTAATTTATCACAAATATCTTTTATTTTCATTCTTTCAATATAAGGCCAACCACCAACTTCTTCTATATGTTTTAACAATAAATAAAGTCGGTGACGAGTATCCGGTAAATTCGGCTCTAGCATTTCTTGTCTAATGGTACGATGAAGTAACTCTAACTCTCGAAGAATCAAAAGTACGTCAAAAATATTATCGGGAGATTTTTTGGCTAAACACAAAATTTCATTGACTAACTTTTTTAGTTCATTTTCAATGGCGCTGTTATTAATACTGCTATTCATGAATCTTAAAATTACTTACCAGAAATTAATAATAGTGGATAATTCTTCTTTTTGCTATGAAAACTATTTTTCTCTTTCTTCATCGAGGAAAAATTATTTAACAATAACGCACAGATTGCTCTAAAGACATAGGTTTTCCTGTTTGTGCATCGGTGTTATGACAAGCAAACATCATACTCGGTGATAACTTTTGAAATTCTAGGCTATCGCCATAACGTTGTAAAACATATCCTCGTAACTCCTTAATGGGTAAATTAGTATATTGATCAATTTCATCAGTAAAGGAACGTAAAATAAGAGAAGCATTAGTTTTAACTCCATTAGCTAAACGTAACATAAATTGTTTTTTGACATCGACTTGATAACCATACCTAACTTGGTGATATTTCCTCGTTAAATCGATAATCAAAACTTCTCCTTCACTATCGACAAAAGTAATGATAGCAGTAGAATAACAGTGAGATTCAAGTTCAAAAAGAAAAAGAGATAAGCTATGTTGGATCATAATAAAATAATAAAGCAATCAATAACAAATTAATGACATTAGTAAACTTAGTCAAAAAACCTCAAGATAACCATTTTAAGAGAAAAAAAAATCTTCCCAAAAATACTCAACGCAAAAAAATTTGGTTAACGGTGGGACAAAATGACCAATCAATATTTATTATGATCTTAATCAGTCTTTTTCTTTTTGGTGCTATGGGTTTTCGTTTAGCATACTTACAAATAGTTCAAGGAGACAAATATTCTCTAAAAGCAGAAAATAATCGCACTAAAATCATCCCAAAACCACCAGTAAGAGGGAATTTATTTGATCGCAAAGGCAGAAGTTTAGGTACAACTCGATTGTCTTACTCTGCTTATTTATGGCCTATTGCTCAAAAACAAGAAAATTGGCCCTTAGCAAAAACTATGTTAGCTAATATCTTGAATATTTCTGAAGATAATTTACAAAATATTTTAGAAAAAGAAGGTTACGATTCTCCTACACTTGTCCGTATTGCTCGTAATTTAACTCCCAAACAAATCACCGCCATAGAAGAAAATCGTCACTTACTTTCACAAGTTGAAGTAGATACAGACACCGTCAGATACTACCCTCATCATAAAATCGGTTCACATATACTAGGTTACACCAGAGAAATTAATGCTGATGAATTAAAACTCCGTGAAAAAGAAGGTTATCGCATGGGAGATGTCATCGGTAAAATGGGGGTAGAAGCCGCCTTTGAGTCTCAATTGCGTGGGGAATGGGGTGGAATTTTGATGGAAAGAGACGGCACAGGAAAAGTACTGCGTAAACTAGGTATCAAAGAAGCAAAAGCAGGAAATGACGTTACTCTTACCCTCGATTTAGAATTACAAATTGCTGCGGAAAAAGCTCTTGGCGATCGCAAAGGGGCAGTAGTGGCGCTCGATCCCAGAGATGGTGCAGTGTTAGCGATGGTAAGCTATCCAGCCTTTGATCCGAATATTTTTTCTGGTAAAATTACAGAACAGATTTGGCAAGAAGTACAAGCAAAAGGCTACCCATTAATTAACCGTGCGGTAATGGGATTTCCTCCAGCATCCACCTTTAAAATCGTCACGGCTACTGCTGGAATGGAATCAGGGAAGTTTTCATCAAAAACCATTTTACCGACTTATGCCTATCTTCGAGTGGGGGGTACAGCCTTTGGAGAATGGAATCGAGCAGGATTTGGCCCTTTAGGATTTGTAAGAGCATTGCAATGGAGTAGTAATACTTTTTTCGGACAAATAGGCAACGGTGTTGGTGGAGAAACCCTGATTAATTGGTCAAGAAAGTATGGTTTTGGTAGTAAAACAGGCATTGAAATCCCCGAAGACACCCCCGGATTAATCGCTGATAATGAGTGGAAAAAAAAGCGATTTAACTGGGAATGGACAGCAGGAGATACAGTTAATATGTCCATAGGGCAAGGTTTTACCCAAGCAACCCCTTTACAAATAGCGGTAATGTTTGCTGTGCCGGCCAATGGAGGTTATAAAGTGACACCCCATCTTTACCAAGATAAAGCTACTTTTATGAAAAAACGTGAATCTTTGAACTTAAAACCCGAAACCCTCAGTACTATTAGAACAGGATTACGAGCTGTTGTTAATGGTGGTACAGGCTCAAGAGCAGCTATTAGTGGGGTTGCCGTAGCGGGAAAAAGTGGCACAGCAGAAGCGCCTCCCAGAAAATCTCATACATGGTTTGGTGGTTTTGCCCCCTATGATAAGCCAGAAATCGTTGTAGTTGCCTTTGTGGAACATTCAGGAGGCGGAGGAGGCTCAACGGCAGGTCCTATTGTTAGACAGGTTTTAGAGGCTTATTTTAAACAAAAATAACAGATTAAGCATTAGACATCTCCCAAAATTAAAAATCAAATCAATTTTAATATTGAAATCGTCTAAATCAATATCTTTTACCTCTTGTCTGACTTCTTTAGATATTACCAAATCTGACTTTGCCTTTATATTCTTGATTGATTAAGATACAACTTATAATTAATAAAAGATATAAGATAACTTAACAAAATTATGGTCATTGCCACAGATAAATTAATTACACCAGAAATATTTAAACCAGCCCGTTATTTAGGTAACGAATTAGGGGCAAAACATAAGGAATGGCAATCCGCCGAAGTTAGATGGGTGTTGACTTATCCTGAAATTTACGAAGTGGGTGCGTCAAATTTAGGGCATATTATTCTCTACAATATCATCAATGATCAACCTACACAATTATGCGATCGCTCTTATTTACCTGCAGCAGACTTGGCGAAGAAAATGAGAGATACAAATACGCCTTTATTTGCCCTTGAATCGAAACGAGACGTTAAAGAGTTCGATATTTTAGGGTTTAGCTTGAGTTATGAACTAGGAGCAACTAATATCTTAGAAATGCTCAGTTTAGCTCATATTCCCTTAACATGGCAGGAAAGAAAAGATAGGGATTATCCCTTGATATTTGCAGGAGGACAAACTGCAACCTCAAACCCAGAGCCTTATGCAGACTTTTTTGACTTTGTCGCTTTGGGTGATGGAGAAGAATTGTTACCAGAAATTGGCTTAGTTATTGAAAAAGGTAAAAAAGAGGGTTTAACTAAAACACAATTACTATGGAATTTAGCACAAGTGCCAGGGGTATATGTGCCACAATTCTATGATATGCAAGAAGATGGTAGCGTCAAGGCTAATCGTGAGGATGTGCCAGAGAGAATATTAAGACGAGTTGCTACTCCCATTCCGCACTATTCTATTGGTTTAGTGCCTTATGTGCAGACAGTTCATGATCGTCTTACGATAGAAATTCGTAGAGGTTGCACTAGAGGTTGTCGTTTTTGTCAACCAGGGATGTTAACTCGCCCTGCCCGTGATGTTGAGCCGAAGGAAGTGGTAGAAAGTATTGTAGAAGGCATGAAACAGACAGGGTTTAACGAATTTTCCTTATTATCTCTTAGTTGCTCTGATTATTTATCTTTACCTGCCGTTGGCATCGAAATTAAAAACCGTCTCAAAGATGAAAATATTTCTCTGTCTCTTCCTTCTCAAAGAGTGGATCGATTTGATGAGAATATTGCTAACATTATTGGTGGTACTCGTAAAGGTGGCTTAACTTTTGCCCCTGAAGCTGGTACGCAACGAATGCGTAATATTATTAATAAGGGCTTAACTGATGAGGAATTATTGCGAGGTATTCAAACCGCAGTAAAAGAGGGTTGGAATCAAATTAAGTTATATTTCATGATTGGTTTACCCGGTGAAACCGATGAGGATGTTATCGGTATTGTGGAGACTATTAAATGGTTACGTCAAGAATGCAGACATCTCAGTAATAAGCGTCTTAATTTTAATGTCACCATCTCGAATTTTACTCCCAAACCCCATACTCCTTTTCAATGGCATTCCGTTTCTACTTCCGAATTTTTGCGTAAACGTAATATTTTGCGTGATGAATTTTATCCCGTTAAAGGGGTTAAGGTTAATTATACTGATGTGCGTATTTCCGCTATCGAGGACTTTGTAGGACGTGGCGATCGCCGTTTAGCCCCCGTAGTGCGTCGGGCGTGGGAATTAGGGGCGGGGATGGATTCATGGTGGGAAAACATCGATAAGGCTTATAAAGCATGGCAACAAGCTATTGATGAGGCTGGATTAACATGGAAATATCGTCAGGTAGAAAACGGTGAGTGGAATGTTTTTGAGACTTTAACCCCCCTTAATCCCCCCTTAGAAGGTGGGAAATCTGAAAAATCTAAAACTCCCTCTCTTGTTGAGGAGAGGGTTGGGGAGAGGTTGTACAATATGGCTCTTCCGTGGGATCATTTAGATACTGGTATTGATAAAAACTGGCTCAAAAATGACTTAGAAAAGGCATTACAAGAAGCCACAGTGCCAGATTGTGCCTTTGATGGTTGCAGTCATTGCGGAGTTTGTAGCCCTGATTTTGGCCATAATATCGTGGTAACTCCTCCTCCTATTCCAGACTATGTGGGTGATTTCAAGCCTAACCAAGAGAAAGCCCAAAAAATTCGGGTTTGGTTTGGTAAACATGGGGATATGGCGTTAGTTAGTCATTTAGATTTAGTACGTTTGTTTGACAGAGCCATCAGAAGGGCTAGTATTCCTATATCATACACTGGTGGTTTTCATCCAGGTCCAAAAATCTCCATCGCCCTTGCTTTATCATTAGGTATGACAAGTAATGGGGAAATTGTGGATTTTGAAAATCATACATATATGGATATTAATGAATTTACGGAAAAATTAAAAGCCCAATTACCGCCAGAATTACCTATTTTTAAAGTTGAAGAATTACCTCTTAAATCTCCTAAAGCTACTCAAATTTTAGATACTGCTGAATATATAATTACAGTTTCTGCGGATAATAAATTTAGCGTTACTCAGTGGCAAAATTGGCTTAATCAAGTGCAAAATTCTTCAGAAATAATCATGGAGAAAACGGCTAAAACTGGGAAGAAAAAAATGGTTAATTTAAGAGAAAATTTGGATAAAATCTCTTTAATTGATGATAATTTTCAAGAATCAGATACCGTGACAATAAATTATTTAGGAAGTGCTAAAAATGATGGTAGTTTATTGACTCCTGATCAAGTTTGCTTTATGTTAGAACAAATTAGCGGAGAGAATTTAAGTATTATTAAGGCACATCGTGAGGAAATAATTTTAGCAGATATTATCACTCAATAAAAAGTTAATATTATCCACCTTTGAGGTTAATTTTGTTCAAAGATTTTCTAGTTATTCAAACATAACATTTAGTTACATCTCCTATCTTCCATCTCCTATCTCCTATCTCCTAGTTAGTTAATGGAATTTCTTAACCCACAAGCTGCACCATAGGCAATGGCGATCGCATCGACACTGTCGTTAATAGGTAATTCTGGTAAATCAAAAATTTGTTGTAATATTTCTGCCACTTCATCTTTAGTGGCTCTACCGTTGCCTAAATGGGCTTTCCAACTAGCTTGGTGTAAAAAAATAGGGGTTATTTGTGCTTCACGATAACACACTAAATTAATTACCCCTAAAGCCTGTAAAACCTTTCCTGCAGACTTTATTTGTCGGTTAAAGAAGGGCATTTCTATGGCTACATGATGGGGCTTAAACTCCTTCATAATAGCTATAAAATCCTCTTCTAACTCCACTAGACGCTCTCCCGTTGGCAGACTTTTATGAGTTTCAACTATACCATATTCGATAATTTCGGGGGTTTTAGTTTCATCCCCTTTTAAAATTGCCCAACCTGCGATCGCCAACCCTGGATCAATTCCTAACCAAATCATATAAAAAGATCTAATATTTAAACTTTTTTAGATATAAATTATGATACCATTATTGTTGTTATTTTTAATCTTAAAAAATCTCATTATGATATAGCAAATTAGTTTGTTATTGAACATTAATGGAATTATTAACAGATGAAAATTAATGGTAAAATTTTTGTTTATTATAACTTTTTATTAATGAATAATCCTCGTCAATTAGCTTTTCAGGCTTTACAAAATATTTATCAAAATCATGCTTATACTGACATTGCCTTAGATAAAGTTTTTTCCTCCTCAAATATTTCACCTTCTAATAGTCATTTAGTTTCAGAGTTGGTGTATGGTATTGTTAGACGCAAACGCACCCTTGATAGTCTTATCAATCAACTAGCCACAAAAAAAGCCACTCAACAACCCTTAAATTTGCGTATTATTTTGCAATTGGGATTATATCAATTACGGTATCTCGACAAAATTCCTGAATCGGCGGCAGTAAATACTAGCGTTGACTTGGCTAAAAATAACGGTTTAACTAAACTTTCTGGAGTAGTTAATGGTATTCTAAGATCTTATATTAGATTATCACAGCAAGAAGATCCTTTAATTTTACCTTCAGATTTTATTCCCCATCTTGGAGTTAAATATAGTTTTCCTGATTGGTTAGTTTCTCTTTTTATCGAACAATTTAACGTTAAAAATACTAAAAAATTATTGAATTGGTATAACCAAATTCCTTCTATAGATTTAAGAGTTAATTCTTTACAAATTTCGAGGGAAAACTTACAAGAAATTCTCCTTAATCATGGTATCGAAACAACTTTTTTACCTTATCTTTCAGATGGTTTAAGGTTAGCTAATTCTGCGGGAAATATTACTAAATTAGACTGTTTTAAAGAAGGTTTATTTACCATTCAAGATGCCAGCGCACAACTTGTCTCCCATTTTCTTAACCCTCAACCTCATGAAATCATTATAGATGCTTGTGCCGCCCCTGGAGGAAAAACTACTCATATCGCTGAGTTAATGAAGGATACTGGTACTATTATAGGTTGCGATCGCCACTTATCAAGGTTAAAAAAAGTAACTCAAAACGCCGAGAGACTAAAATTAAAATCCATTGAAGTGTTAGAAGGAGATAGCAGTCAATTAAGGGGGTGGGAAAATAAAGTTGATAGAGTGTTGGTAGATGTGCCATGTTCAGGTTTAGGTACATTACATAAAAATCCAGATATTCGTTGGCATAAAAAACCAGAAGAAATTAAAGCCTTGACTGAATTACAATTAAAAATTCTCGAAAATTCGGCAAAATGGGTTAAAAATGGTGGTATTTTAGTTTATTCTACTTGTACCTTAAATAAACAAGAAAATGAGGATATTATCACTAAGTTTTTAGAAAATAATCCTTTATGGCAATTAGACACAAAAAATAATAATCCAAACTTCGATTTTTCGATAACATCAAAAGGGATGGTGAAAATATTTCCTCCTGTGGATAATATGGACGGATTTTTTATGGCAAAATTAATTAAAGGAGAATAACTTTATGACAACGCAAAATAAAACTAAATTATTAGTCAAAATTTTAGTCGGTACAGCATGGATTGATGGTATTATTCAACCTCAAGAAAGACAATATTTGCAAAAAGTAGTAACAGAAAATAATCTTAATGATGATGCGGAAATTAAATCTTTATTATCAGAAATTAAACCTATTAATCCACAAGAATGTTATCAATGGTTAGAAGAATATTTAGGTAAAAATCCCACCATACAAGATTATGAAGAATTATTAGGAAGTATTAGTGCTTTAGTTTACAGCGATGGTGATGTAGATATTCAAGAAGCAAAACTGTTAAATAAATTACAAAATTTAGATCCTTATTCTCAAGAAAAAAAATCTGGTTTTGAGCAAATTATTAACTCTATTAGACAATTATATAATAAAGCAATATCTAGCAATTAGGGGAAAAATAATAGTGATAAAAATTAAGGATTTAAAAGTGATGCTTTAAGAAAAAAAGACATAATTTTGTTGAAAAATAAAACATTTTTGACTAAGTTAAAGTAGGAGTAAGGAAAATTTTTAATTGCGCATTATCCATTGTCAATTAATTACCATGACTTGATTTATAATTATTTTTCTCCTTTCTCCTTTCTCCTGTTTTAATTATAAAAGTCCTCGATAACGGATAAATAAGAGTATAATTGCCCATGATCCTAAAGCGACTTTTAAAGCAACTAAAATATTCAATAAAGGAATTATACCACCACTTAGTAATGATCCTAAATTTCCTTGAGGTAATTCTACTCCAAATAGGGTAATAATAGCTAATAAAATGAAGATAATTACTGTAATTTTTTCCCATTTAGAAGCATTATAATCTTTATATATTTTCTCCATTAATTCAGTGGAAGAAGTTATCACAATTAAGCCAATAGCTGTACCCCCAGCCACTCCTGCAGCGAATCCTCCTCCGGGTGATAAATGTCCCCTTATAGCTAATTCTATACTCACTAAAGTGGTAATCATAGCGCCTAATCTAGCTAAAATAATGGAAGATTCATCGGTGAATTGATAGACAATTTCTGATGATTTTTCATCGGCGAATAAATGTTGTACTCCTAAAATTGCGATGGTAAATACTACTACTTCAAAAATAGTGTCATAAAGTCGATTACGCAAAATTACCCCTGATACTGCATTAGGGATTCCTGTATCTTTGACTATGGTTTCAACGATGGAAATTTCTCCTGATTCTAAAATATTATTCGGAATAATTAGTATTTTAAGAAATAAGGCAATTCCAGCAATTAAATAGATAATTTTCATTAATTTTCCTCTTTATTTTGCTTTATATTGACATAGCTTAAATTAGTTTCAACATTAGAGTTTTCTTGAGAGATAATTTCGTATAATCTTTCAATTCTAAAAATAGTTTCATAGAGATTTTTATTATCTAAATTTTCGTTATTTTTGATGTTATTATTAATAGGAAAACAAATACCATGAACTTCTTTTTCTTGTAATGCTTTTTCTAAGTTATTTATGTCTTTATAACTCAATAATTCTAACCTTAAATAATATTTACGGATAATCTTTTTAAAGTTACTTATTATCAATAAAAATAAATCTTTTTTTTCCTTTTCTTCCGTAGAAATTGATGCTTGAGTTTCCTTTTGGAAATCTGTCTCTAAGACTCCCAACTTCATCACTAAAGAAGAACGTACTGCAATAACATACAAAGTAATTGCCAATAATGTCCCCATCAAAGCCTCTGTTAAAGCCACATCTCCAGCACCTAATATAGCATATACTAAAGTGGCGATCGCACCTAAAATACCTCGAATAACTAAAGCATGAAAAGGATTGACTTGAATTACCAATAAAAAAGCCGACAGAGGTAATAAAGCAGTGATAAGATAAAGGGAAAAATCGGGATTATTCATCGACAGTATTACTTTTATTACTACTAGAACAATAAGCTAAAACATAACCTAGCATAGTATTCCAAATTGCCAAAGAAATAATTGCTAAGACTAATAATGGCCATTCTCTGGGTATTTTCCATAATAATCCCATAACAATGGCAATTGAACCAAGGGTATCAGACACAGAAAGACTATGAAGTTTGTAAAGAGGCGAACGTTTACTTAATAAATAAGATGTACCCCATAACCATAAAATTAAGCCAAATATAATCAAAAAATAACTCATAAATTCATTAAATAAGAGAATAAAAATTGTAATTAATTTTCCGTAGTGACACGTTTAATTACTTGCGCTAATAACATAAATCCTGCATTACCAACTGTTAAAATAATTACTCCAACAATAGCAATCATCCAATCATCTCTTAACACAGAAATAAATAAAATTAAAATCGCAGTTTTACTAGAAATACTCGCAACAGCTAACATTTTTTGCCATATATCTTCATCTTTCCATCCTTGATAAATAGGTATCAATAAAGTTAGAATCATGATCACTAAAATAATATTCATTGACTTCTCCTTCTTAAAATTCGATGAATTTGAAATAACCCTTCTTGATAATATTTTAAAACCAAAGTTTTAGGAGTAAATGTTATTAAAAATATATCTAAAAAAATTAAATTTTTCGATCTATTTTGTTTAACTCTTTCTACGGTAAAACTTTCATAGGGATGAGGAAAAATCATAATTTCTAAGGCTTCATAATAGGCTTGAGGAATAGCTATTAATAACCTTCCGAATACTTTTAACCATTCTTTTATTGACTCTTTTTCTGTGTTACTACGAGGTAATAATATGGCAATAAATAAACCAATAATTATATTTGGAATACTTAAATCAGAAGTAAGTAAAAACCAAATTGTTAGTCTTAAAATAAGAGATAAAATCATAATTAATGAGAAAGTAAATTAAGAATTAACTAAGTATTAAAGTAAAACAGATTATATAATTTGAAATTAATAATTAATAATTTTTTGTTGTTTTTTATTTCTTGCATGAATATAAAGTAAACCTATAATTAATTTTGCTTACTTACTTATTATAATAATGGACTATTAACCATTAATAACACTCCATATAATAAAATACACATTAAAGTTAAAAAACCCACTATATTATCAAATTCTTCAAGAATGCGAGGTACATTTATAACTATTTTTCTAAGAATAAAACGGTAAAATAAAAACCCTAATAAAACAATAATTAAAGCCTTAATAATATTAATCAAAATATAGGCTTCATAATAGATAATATTAGTAGAAAGAAGCATAAAAATTAATAAAGTAACAGCTAATAGTAAATTAAAACTAATTTTTCTATCCTTCTCAGATTTATGGGGTAATAAAATTAATTGAAAGAAATAAATAGTTGTACCAATAGCGACAATATTCATGGGAATAACTTGCCAAGAAAGTAAATTATCTATGGTTAATACCTTAGCTTCAAAACTAGAGAAAAAAGGAAAACCAATCATAGAAATAGAAGCTAAAGAAAGGGGAATCCAGATGCTAGTATTAATACCATTTTTTTTCAATTCTGATAAATTTCTGGTGGGTAAATAACCAGCAGTTAAAAACAGAGTACATTTTGCTAATCCGTGAGTTAAAGCATAAAAACCACCGACGGAAGGAGAAGCTAAAATAAACCCTAATTGAGATATAGTAGAAAAGGCAAACATTCGTTTAATATCTTTTTCTAATAAAGCATAAAAAACTCCTAAAATTGCTGTACCAACTCCTAATAATCGTATAATAAAATCAATATCTTCGCTAATTTCTGCACATCTAATTAAAGGTAAAATACTTGCTTTCACTACAATCCCTGACAATAAAGCCGAAACGGGACTCTCAGACTCTGCATGAGTTAAAGGCAGCCATAATCCAGAAATAAAAATTCCTCCTTTGACTAATAAACCTAAAAAAATTAATACAAAGGCTTCAGGAGGAGAGTTTTTTAAACCTTCAAAATAAAAAGAATTATTGGCTTTATAAACTAAAATTGAACCACCTAAATAAAACAACATTACAATACTGCTAATGAATAAATAACGTAAACCTATCCAAAGAGATCGATCTGTGCGAGGATAAACAATTAAGGTAAAAGCTATCATGCCAATAACTTCTAAAGCAACATATAAAGTAATAAAATCTGTGGTGATAAAAGCTGAATTTAAGCTAGTATGTAACAAAATAATTTGTCCATAAAAAAAAGCAGTTTTCTCCTGTTGCCAACAGTAAATTATCACTGCCGTAGTTACAATAGCATTAGTTAAAATAAAATAACCACTGAGAGAATCTACTCTAAAAGTAACCCCAAAATTATCTAGTAATTGAAACGATAAATTTATGTTATTGAACAGTATTTGTAAACTATAAATCACAGAAATTAAACTGCCAAATAATGCTAAATATTTACCTAATTTAGGAGTTAAAGAAATAATAAAACCTAACAATAAAGGTATGGCAATCCAAACAATGGTTAAATTAATCATTATGTGTTATTTTTTTCGATTTCTCTAGTCTCTAAAGTAGGATTATTTTTCGCTAATTTCATTATCGTCACTAATATTAAAGCTAGAGTTGAAAACCCAATGACAATAGCTGTTAAAATTACTGCTTGTGGTACGGGATCAGCATAATTAACGATTTTTTCCGTCAGAATTGGGGTAAATAATCCATGACGTGAAGCCACTAAAACAAAATAAGTTGCAACTCCTGTACTCATAATATCCATAGAAATGGTTTTCATGATCAAATTTTCTTTAAAAATGACACCGAAAAAACCACACATAATCGTAAGTAAAATAAAAACTTCTAACACCATCGTTATTTAGGTTATTATTAAATGATAGTTATAGTATTTAAACTATAGTAAAATATTAAAACATAGAAAAAAATCTATGTCAATAGACTGATAAAGTAATTAATTTTGCCTACTTACTTATATTTCATCATGATTTTTTCTGTCTGCATCATTAATTGAAGTGAAACGATCAGACAAAGAAGGTACAGGATCATAACCACCTTTACACAAAGGATGACAACGAAAAACTCTAGTTATGGCTAAATAACCACCTTTAACAGTACCATAACGATCAATAGCAGTGATAGCATATTGAGAACAAGTAGGGGTAAATCGACAGCTAGGCAGAAATAGAGGGGAAATATAGCGACGATAACAAATAATCAGAAAGATTAAGAATTTTTTAACCATGAGGGATCATTGACAAAAGATAATGAATCGTTAATAATCCATTATCAGTTATCAATTACTATATTACTTAATTATTTTTTTAACCAGCTAAACATAGCGCGTAAATCTTTACCAACTTCTTCAATAGTTTGTTCGGCTTCACGACGACGCATAGCAGTAAATCCAGGTTTTCCAGCTTGATTTTCTAACACAAATTCCCTTGCAAATTGTCCAGATTGAATCTCCGTGAGAATTTTTTTCATTTCCTTACGAGTTTCATCAGTAATAATTCTTGGTCCTCTGGTATAATCACCATATTCCGCCGTATTAGAAATACTATTGCGCATGGTAGCTAAACCACCTTCAACGATTAAGTCAACGATTAATTTAACTTCGTGGAGACATTCAAAATAAGCGATTTCTGGTTGATAACCAGCAGACACTAAAGTATCAAAACCTGCTTTGATTAACTCTGATAAACCACCACATAATACAGCTTGTTCGCCAAATAAATCCGTTTCAGTTTCTTCTCTAAAGGTAGTTTCCAAAATACCTGCACGAGTACCACCAATGCCTTTAGCATAAGCCATCGCTAAGTTACGAGCATTTCCTGTGGCATTTTGATAAACCGCAAATAAAGCAGGTACACCTTGCCCCTGTTCATATGTACGTCTTACTAAATGACCAGGGCCTTTTGGTGCTACCATTACCACATCAACATCTTCTGGTGGTACAATTTGACCAAAATGAATATTAAAACCATGGGCGAAAGATAACACTTTACCTTTAGTTAAATAAGGTGCAATCTCATTTTCATAAATAGTACGTTGAACTTCGTCAGGTAACAAAATCATGATCCAGTCAGCTAAAGAAGACGCTTCCTTGACGGAATGAACTTTTAAACCAGCAGACTCCGCTTTCGCCGTAGATTTACTACCTTCATAAAGTCCGACAATGACATTAACACCACTTTCTTTTAAGTTTAAAGCATGGGCGTGGCCTTGAGATCCGTAACCAATAATTGCAACAGTTTTATTAGCAAATAAATCTAAGTTGGCATCATTATCATAATACATTTGAGCCATTATCAAGTTACCTCAATTATAAAATTTTTAGTTTAGTAAGCGATCTTTTATCATAACTTAAAACAATTAGAAATTTATTTTTTTGTCTTGAAATGTAAGTGTAATATTACCGTTTAATTTCTCCCGAAAAAAATACCCACAGAAATAAACGGGAGATGTAAGCGAACCAACAAAAGAAACATTGTAATAGCAATTCCTTAACATTTCCCAGAATATATATTAAGATAAATGAGTAAATCAAAATATTAGTTCAATGTTAAAAGCATTCAAGTATAGAATCTATCCTACAACGGAGCAAAAAGTCTTACTCGCTAAGTCTTTTGGTTGTTGTAGGTGGTTCTATAACTTTGCACTTAATTTAACTAATGAAACTTACAAAGCAACTGGTAAGAGTTTAAGTCAAAATGAAATAATCAATAAATTACCTGAATTAAAGAAAGAGTTTGAATGGTTAACGGAAGTACCATCTCAGGCTTTGCAACAAGTGGCTTTAGATTTAAGTAGTGCTTTCCTTAATTTCTTTGAAAAACGGGCTAAATTCCCTAAATTTAAAAAGAAAGGAAATAAGCAATCTGTTAGGTTTCCGCAAGGAATTAAACTTGATGGGGATTACCTTACCTTACCTAAGTTAAAAAAAGTTTACTGTAAAGTGTCTCGTTTACCAGAAGGTAAATTAAAGTCAGTAACAGTATCCCTGACACCATCAGGTAAATATTTTGCTTCTTGTCTTTATGATGACGGTGTTGATTTACCTAAACAAAATTCTGAAGGTAAAGCAGTCGGTATTGATTTAGGAATTAAGGATTTTGCTATAACCAGTGATGGTAGTAAATACGGCAATCCTAATCATTATCGTAAATATGAGCAAATGTTAGCTAAGAAACAAAAACGACTAGCTAAAAAACAAAAAGGTTCTAATAATCGCAATAAAGCAAGAAAAGCCGTTGCTAAAGTACATGAAAAAATAACGAGATGTAGGGAAGATTTTTTACACAAGCTAAGTCGTAAATTAGTGGACGAAAACCAAGTCATAGTGGTAGAAAATCTGGCAGTAAAAAACCATAAGTTAGCTAAGTCTATTAGCGATTGTGGTTGGGGACAATTCTGCACTATGCTCAAATATAAAGCAGAATGGGAAGGTAAATATTACATTGAAGTGGATAGATTCTTCCCTAGTTCTAAAACTTGTAATAACTGTTTAAATCAGTTAGATAGTTTAAGTTTAGATATTCGTAGTTGGCAATGTCCTAAATGTGGAACGATACATGATAGGGATATAAACGCTGCTATAAATATCAGAGATGAAGGTTTACGACTTTTGGCGGTAGGGCATATCGCATCAGCTTCTGGAGAAAGAGTAAGACCAAGTAAAGGCACTGCTTTTGTAAGGCATCGTTCTGTGAAGGAAGAATCCCCCATTACACCACAAGGTTAACGGTGGGAGTTGTCATGACTGTTTATTTTATCGGTGCTGGAATTGGTGGTATTGATTATCTAACTATAAAAGCTCATCGTATTATCTGTGACGCAGAAGTTATTATTTATGATGCTTTGATTGATACTGAAATTTTAGATATTGCCTCCGATGATTGTCTGAAAATTTGTGTCGGTAAAAGAGGCGGTAAAGTTAGCACTCCCCAAGCAACTATCAATGATTTATTAGTCCAATATGCAAAGCAATATCACAGTGTTATTCGCTTAAAAAGTGGAGATCCTGCTATTTTCGGTCGTATTAACTCAGAATTAGACGCTTTACAATGTATTGATACTGATATTCAATTTATACCCGGTATTTCTTCCGCTTTAGCTGTCCCTTTATTAGCTGGTATTATGTTAACGGAAAAAGATGATAGTCGTTGTTTAACTATTGTCACCGCTCACAATATCAATCTACTTAATTGGTCAATTTTAAGTCAAATAGATACTTTAGTCATTCTTATGGGTGGTAAAAACTTATCTCTAATCATCCAACAATTACAATTATATGGGCGATCGCCAAATTTTCCCATTGCCATTATCAAAAATGGAGGAAGTCCACAACAACAAACATGGAAAGGTACATTAAGTGATATTGTAGAAAAAACCCTTAATATTTCTTTATCTCCTTGTATCATCGTCATTGGTAATGTAATTAAAAATGAAAAATAAGATACTTTAGCAAATAAAAGTATTGACTCTAATCAATGGTACTTGTTTTAACCATTCACATAAGTCTAAAAAAATAAAATCAATTTTCCTAGAGAAACTATATCATCCTATTGTCAAATGATTAACTATAAAAACTCTTATCCTCTAGCAGGGGAAACAATTTTAATAACTCGTGCACCATCTGCTAACCATGAATTTCGACAAATGTTAGAAACCAAAGGCGCAACGGTATTAGAATTTTCGGCTTTAGTGATAAAACCTCCTTCTAGTTGGCAACCCTTAGATAACGCCATCCATAATTTATCCGAATTTAATTGGCTGATTTTAACCTCCGCTAACGGAGTAGAGTATTTTTTTGAACGTTTACACCATTTAGGAAAAGATAGAAATAGCTTAAATAACCTTAAAATTGCCGTAGTAGGTAACAAAACTGCTCAATATCTCCAAAAATATCAATTAAAAGCCGATTTTATCCCTCCAAATTTCATCGCCGATTCTTTAGTCAGTCATTTTCCCCAATCATTATCACATCAAAACATTTTATTTCCTCGTGTTGAAAGTGGCGGTAGAGAAATTTTAGTTGAACAATTAACCAAACAAGGTGCAATCATCACCGAAATTCCCGCTTATCAGTCAGGATGTCCCGATTTTATCGACGAAATATCTTGGAATGCTTTAACTAACGACATTATCTCTATTATTACTTTTGCTAGTTCTAAAACCGTTAAAAACTTTTATTATTTAGTTAATCAAGCTCTTATGGATCATCCTTCTTTGACTTTTAATTCTTTACTACAAAACCTTGCCATCGCATCCATTGGACCACAAACAACTCTCACTTGTCAACAATTATTCCATAAAGTAGATATAGAAGCCAAAGAATATACCCTAGAAGGATTAACCAACGCCATCATCAACTTTCAAAAAATTGATCATTTCTAATTAGGGGTTGCTGAAAAAGTCTGAGGAAGGGGTAGGGCAAAGGGCAATGGGCAAAGGGCAAAGGTTTTAATGGTTTTGATTTTTGAAATTAGAGTTTGTAACTGTATAATACTACCCTGTTTTTTGAGCAAAAATGCCTAAAACTACGCACTTTTTTATGAACTTAACGATGCCCCAAGCCTTGATTTTAATAGCTTTCTGATTTATTCAGCAAACCCTAATTAATTTATCTGATACCTAATTCCTAACCCATACTTTTTCTGCAAAGCCTAATTAGACTTATGACAAAAATATTTATAAGCACTATAAGCCATAGTCACAACTCCTGTTGTCAGAGAAGATTCGTCTAACTCAAAACGAGGATGATGTAAGGGATAATTATGGTGATTTTCTTTACCGACACCTAACCGAAACATAGTACCATGAGCGTGTTCTAAATAAACTGCGAAATCCTCTGCACCTAAAGAAGGCTCAAGAATAGAGATCACTTGTTTTTCTCCTAATGCTTCTAAGGCTGCTTTTTCGATGATTTTTGTTAACTCAACATCATTTTGTACACTGGGAAGACGATGACGATAATTTATCTGACATTTTGCACCGTAAGTATGACAAATTCCTTCTACAATGCCTTTTATCCATGTCGGTAACTTTTCTCTTACTTCAGGATTTAGCGATCGCACAGTACCAATCATCTTAACTTGATCAGCGATAATATTGGGTGCTTTGCCACCGTTAATTTGCCCTATAGTTAATACTAAAGGATCTAAAGGGTTTTGCATACGACTGATGGCTTGTTGTAAACTGGTAATCACCTGTGCGCTAATCCAAATAGCATCGATGGCTTGATGAGGACGTGCGCCATGACCAGCTTCACCTTGAATTATAATTTCGAGATCATCCATAGCAGAAGTTAAAGCACCATAACGAATACCCACACAACGAGCAGGAATAGAAGGGAAAACATGAACCCCAAAAATAGCGGAAATATCCTTCATGACACCGTCTTCAACCATCCATAAAGCTCCCTGAGCGATTTCTTCAGCAGGTTGGAAAATAAATCGAATATCCCCGAGTAAAGAATCTTTTAGCTGAGATAAAATCATAGCAGTACCCAAACCTACAGTGGTATGTAAATCATGACCACAAGCGTGCATAACACCAGATACACGAGAAGCATATTCTAACTGAGTCGCTTCTTGAATAGGTAAAGCATCCATATCCGTGCGAATGGCTAAATGAAGAGTACTTTTACCATTACCTTTTAATTCCCCAATTACCCCTGTTTTACCTATACCTTCGGTAACATGAAGTCCACAGGAAGATAAAACCCCTGCAACATAAGTAGCTGTTTGATATTCTTGAGCGCTTAATTCTGGATGAGCATGAAAATGACGACGAATTTCGATTAATCTTGGGGTTAAATCTACGGCTAAATCTTTGATTTTACTGAGCATTATATCAACTTACGTTTTATACTTTGGAGGAGAATAACTCAATTTTAGATCAAAAATAAATTTTAGCTCTATAGAAGACGAGGAGAAAATTATTAATTACTGATTACTCAATGTCTTCTTTAACAGTTAATTGTTAATTGTTGATTATATAATTAACCTTCGGCATTCAAGAAAGGTAATAAAGCCACTAAACGAGCTTGTTTAACGGCTCTAGTTAAGTCTCTTTGTTGACGGGCGGTTAAACCAGTGATACGACGAGGAAGCATTTTACCTCTTTCTGTCACGAATTTATGTAGTAATTCTAAATCTTTATAGTCAATAGGTTGACTTGGAGGAATCGGAGATAATCTTTTACGAAAATAAGCCATAATTTATGTTTGTTTAAACTATTATTTTTACTTTGAGAAAATTGAGAAAATCAAACTATTTAATTTCTTTATGAATAGTATGTTTGTTGCAATGAGTACAGAATTTTTTTAGTTCCATTCTTCCTGTAGTATTGCGTCTGTTTTTCATGGTTGTATAACGAGAAACACCAGCAGAGCGTTTATCATTATTAGTACGACACTCGGTGCATTCAAGAGTGATAATTATGCGGACACCTTTTTTACTTGCCATTTTTTTAGCTTAGTTACTATAACAGTAATTTTATACACAATCTATTATTATCCCACATGACCTGTCTTTTTGACAAGTTTTTATTAACCAGTGTTAGGTATCAGGTTTCGAGTATCAGGTTTCGGGTATCAGGTTTCGGGTATCAGGTTTCGGGTGTGAGGTTAATTTTGATAACTTGAGTCAATTATTTAAAGTCTTGGTAGCCATTTTGCTTCTTCCATAACTGATTTGATGGAAGTTAGATTATTTTGATTAAACCAACATTGAAAAGCCTGTTTAATGTTACCTTTTTTGAGTGCTTTTACTCCGTCACTAACAGAAATAGCGATATGTTGCATCACACTAGAGTCACGGTAACAATCCATCATACAAGCAGTACAATTATCTTTAATACGTTGTGATCCATCAAATTCCTTTATGTGGCACATCGGTTCAGCCCAATTATGACAGCGATAAAGATTTAAAAACCAATCTAAATAAAAGAATTTCCAACCTCCTAAGCAACCAAAATTTTCTTTTTCTCCTTTTAAGTGTCGTTGCATATCTTCAATGGAAGCGGTGGGATTAACTACATGAAATTGTTTTTTTAAGGCTTTAATGGCTTCAAATCTTTGATCTAATTCTTCTTTGGTATAATCAACTAAGTTTGACTGCGCATAACCTAAATAAGAAGACGCTAAAGTAGTTAAAGGATAAGAAAAAGTGACGCTATCAAATCCTAGAGATTCTAAAAATGATGGTAGTTGACTATAGTCATCAATTAATCTTGACATGGTAACAGAAGCCGTTGTGCCGATATTATATTCTTTAAAGTAATCATTGGCGGTTTTGATGCGATGGCAAACTCCTTTTAAGCCTCTATTTTGTTCATGTTTTGTCACTTCTGCTGCATCGATGGAGATAATAACACTAACTAATCCAGCTTTAGCCAATTCGTCAATTTTATTTTTAGTTAAGAGTGAACCATTAGTAACTAACATTGGTGCTATACCAATACTAGAAGCATGGGCGATTATTTCTGTTAAATGAGGATGTAACATTGGTTCACCTCCTACATAAATTAAAAAATACACCCCGTTTTGATAAAGAATTTCCGTTGCTTGTTTTGCCTCTTCTAAACTCACATGATGACGATTTTCTATAGGCATTTTATCCACCGCAAAGTTACAAAATCCGCAAGTAGCGTTACAAGCGCTAGTAATGGCAAATTGACACATACTAGGGCCGCCATCTATAATACTTTCTCTTGCTAATTGCCAGATACCTTTTTTTTTCGTTTTTAATGACATTATAAATAGTTGATCATTGATAATTGTTAATTATTATGCGCCAAAAACTTGAATATTTTTAAAAGCACATATAGGTGAAGCATGACCAACTCTTATAGATTGATTCGGTTCGCCTTTACCACAATAGGGTGTACCATAAAATTCTCTGGTAGAATTATCTCCTACATGAATTAAATTGTGCCAAAAATGTTTTGTTACTCCTCGATAATTTGGATTGCGTAAAGTTTTGGTTAGTTGTCCATTTTCAATTAATACTGCATATTCACAACCGAATTGAAATTTATTGCGGTAATCATCTATAGACCAAGAGCGATTAGATTTCATATACACTCCATGCTCAATAGAACTAATAATATCATTAAAACTACTATTACCTGATTCTAAGTTTAAATTAGCCATACGATCAATAGGCGCTCGATTCCAAGAAGATGAACGAAAATTGGCAACTCCGAGAACATTTGCCCTAGCTTGACTTTCTAAACTACCTAAACCCCGCAATAAAATACCGTCTTTGATTAAATATTCTTTTTCGGCTTTCAATCCAGCATCGTCAAAACCGTAACTAGCTAATTCCCCTTGTACGGTAGGATCAAAAGTTATATTCATCATAGACGAACCATAGGCTAGATTTCCGAAATCTGATAGTTTAACAAAACTACTTCCTGCGTAGTTACGCTCATCACCTAAAATTCGATCTAATTCTAAAGGATGTCCGATACTTTCATGGATTTGTAGCATCATCTGATCTGGAGCTAACACTAAAGTAGTGGTAATATCAGGACATTCAGAAGCGTAAAGTAACTCTATGGCTTCCTCACCGATTTTTTTGGCACGATTTAAGGTAATTTCTGGGTTTAAAACTTCCCTACCTCCTTGATAACATCTCGCCATCATGCCGTTATCTGTGCGTTTTTGAACCACGTTATCTTCTTGTGCCGTTGCTTCATAATCTGTGGCAACTAAGGAGAATTTCTGCTCAATATTTGCACCATTACTACTGACAAAATGATGTTTAATATCACTAATTTGTGCGATGGCAGTAGCTTTGACTATTTTATCTGAAACTTTTAAAGCATGGCAAGTTTGTATTAATAAATCATTTAAATCTGAAGCATTGATTAAACTGTATGAATCATTAACGGGAGATTGATATTTACCTTTAGTGGCAGGGCGAATATCAGTATTAAAAGAAAATATACCCCAATTTTTAGCACTTTTTGCTTGTTGCTGGGCAAGATTAACGGCGGATTGAATACTATCTAAATCTAGTCGATTAGTGGCACAATAACCTAATTGCCCATTCATCATTACTTCTACCATTACCCCGTTGGTTGATTTTCTGCCGTTACTTTGGGGGTTTCCGTCACGAAAAAGTCTGGTAGTGGTAGTTTCCCTAACTTGTCTTAATCCTACCCAATCAGCGTTAATGTTAAGGTTATTTAAGGTTTTTTTTAAATCAAATGTCATAAATTTATCTTCAAATATCCCGTAAGCTCATTATAGATTAATGATAATCAAACCTCGATATATTTTTTAAAGTCTAACTGATTTATCCTTTTAGTCTTTTAGAGAAAATTAGGAGTAAAGTAGAGTTGTCAAATCAATATTTACAGTTAAAGAGTATGACACCAAAAATAACAGAATCTGATTTAACCTTTGATAATATACTAAACCTTGTCAGAAAACTACCCACATCAGAACAAATCAAACTCAGTCAAACCATAGCACAAGAAACACAAAGCAACATAGAATATCGTACTAAAACTTTTGAAAGCCTACTTCGACAAGTAAAACCCGTGACGGTAGATTTTGACATCGACAAAGCTAAACAAGATTACTTTCAAGAAAAATATAACCTGTGAAAATTCAAATAGATACTAATATTGTTATTGATTATGCGTTAATACGTCAACCATTTTACGATGATGCTGATCTTATTTTTAGCTTAATAGAACAAAAAAAACTAGAAGGCTTTATTAGTGCCACAACTTTTACAGATGTTTTTTATATTATCAAAAAACCAAGAGGGAAAGAGTGGACACTAAATTTTTTACAGCAATTATTAACTATTTGTAAAGTTACAACCGTAGATGAAAGAATTGTAAAACAAGCCTTATTAAACCACTACAAAGATCTTGAAGATGACATACAATATTACACTGCACTCTTTAACAATTTAGATGCTATAGTTACCCGTAATCAAAAAGATTATCCAAAAAATAGCAAGATAGAGATCTTGACACCTAAACAATTATTAAAGTATTTTACCTAGTTAATTCTTAATCGTTAACGGTTTGTCTTTCTTTTAAATAGGCAAAAAATTCTTTACCTTCCCTTAGTCTTCTTACTAACATTTGCGGATCTGTTAACATTTCTGACACTATAGGAATGATAGCTTGAGGACGAAAATAAAAACGTCTATACATCTGTTCTACTGCATTTTCTATTTGTGTAGAGGAAAGATTAGGATAGGCTAAGGTTGAGGTTTGAATACCTGATGAGGATATTAAATTTTGTTGGCTAAACCATTGATTTTCTAAGGCTTGACGATATAATTCTGTACCCGGATATGGTGCTGCAATGGATACTTGTATAGTATGAGGGCTTACTTCACAGGCAAAACGGATAGTTTCTTCAATGGTTTCTTGACTTTCGTTAGGTAAGCCGATAATAAATGTACCATGAACCTTTATGCCTAGTTTACGGCAATTTTCCATGAATTTACGCGCTACTTCTAGTTTTATTCCTTTGTTGATACCGTCTAAAATTTCTTGATTGCCTGACTCAAAACCGACTAATAACAATCTTAAACCGTTATCTCTTAATTGTTTTAATGTGTCATAATCTAGGTTGGCACGAGCATTACAACTCCAGGTTATTTTTAGTCTTTTTAAATGTTTACTAATGGCGATCGCCCGTTGTTTATCGATGGTAAAAGTATCGTCATCAAACATATATTCTTGCACAGAATTACCGAAAAGACTCTTTGCCATTTCCATTTCTTGTGCTACTGCTTCGGGGCTTTTGGCACGATAATTATGGCCGCCAATGGTTTGAGGCCACAAACAAAAACTACATTTAGCAGGGCAACCTCTACCAGTATAAAAAGAGATGTAAGGATGTAAAAGATAACCGATAAAATATTTTTTGATGTCTAAATCTCTAGCATAAATAGGCAATACACTAGGCATGGCATCCCAATCATGGATTAATTCTCTTTCTTGGTTATGAATAATATTACCGTGATTATCTCTATAACTTAAACCAGTAATATCACTAAAATTTTTCCCTTCGGCTACTTCTTTGCAAGTATAATCAAATTCGTTGCGACAAACAAAATCAATCACAGGATTATCTTGAAGGGTTTTTTCTGGTAAAACCGCCACATGAGCGCCGATAAAACCAATAATAATATTAGGGTTTTCAGCTTTTATGGTTTGAGCAAATTTGACATCATTAGCAAGAGAAGGAGTGCTGGTGTGCATAATAATTAACTCATAATCCTTGGCAATTTTCAGCACATCTTCTACGGTTTGATTATGGGGAGGTGCATCAATTAACTTACTACCTTCTACCAACGCCGCAGGTTGTGCTAACCATGTAGGATACCAAAAAGAAGTAATTTCTCGTTTAGCCTGATACCTAGCGCCTGCGCCACCATCAAAACCGTCAAAAGAGGGAGGATTGAGAAAGAGAGTTTTTTTCATCTTTACATTTTTATACTTTATTTTACTTAACTGTACTTAATTTATTGACTTTTTTGATCATAAATCTATCTTCAATCATAAGCAGATAAATAAGGTTTAACATAGTTTTCTCCTTTCTTGATAAAAAAATCAGTAAATAAACTTAAGTAATTATCTTTAATAATTTGAAAACATTTATTCATTCTTTCCTCTCCATGTACTAAAAATTGAGCTGTCGAAATAGCATAAAATTCTTCTTCTTTTCCTTCAATATTATTTTTAAAAGCATCAATATATAAACTTCTGCTTTCATCCATCAATTGAGCTAATTTACCAGTATATTTAATTACTTTTCCGTTATTTAATAATATTTCTTTATTTTTAATCGAAGACATAGATAATTTCATACATTTTTGAGTTTCTTCTAATGGTAAACAATCTTGATCACCTCTACGATAAGCCCATTGAGTACAACCGTTAGTGACTTCTAATGCTCGAATTAAAGCCAATTTATCTAAATCTTCAGGACTTATTTTTATCCAAATATTGAGATAATTTTCGATTTTATTTTTAAACCCTTGAAAATCTTTCGTAAAATAAGGTTCTAATTCTTTTATTTGTGCTAATTTTTGCCAATTAATGTTCATATTGATGCCAATAATATTAACTATTAAATATAAATTTAGAACAAAAATAGAGAAAATGATGGAAAAGACAAAAGTTATCTTAGGAAAAATCACCTTTAACCCTGAAATAATCGGAGGAAGGGCTTGTATTCGAGGAATGCGCATTACCGTCGCTTTAGTGCTAAGATTATTATCTAGTGATATGTCGATGGAAGAAATTTTAAGAGAGTATCCTGATTTAGAATTAGAGGATATTCAAGCTATCATATTAACTATTAATCAATCAGGTAATTATTAATATGACTTTTAGTGACGTAGTGGAAGCAGTTAAAAAACTATCTAATGAAGAAAAAAATGAGATAAAATCACTCATTGAGCATTATTTAATCGAAGATAAAAGAGAAGAAATTTATCATAATTATTTAATTAGTAAAGAAAACTATAAAGAAGGTAAATTAAACTTTTCTTCAGACATAGATGAGTTAATGGAGTCTTTAGAAAATTAATGTTAGAAATAAGTTTTGATGAATCCTTTAAACGAGTCTATAAAAAAAGGATTAAAGGTAATATAAACTGAGAAATAAAATTTAGAAATCAACTAGAAATATTTAAAAATAATCCCTTTGATTCGAGATTAAAAACTCATAAATTATCAGGAAAACTCAAAGATTTATGGAGTTTTAGTATTGAATATGATCAAAGAGTAGTTTTTTATTTCATTGATACAGATAAAATTGTATTTATTCATATAGGAAATCATGATCAAGTTTACTAAAATTTAAAATAATTTAATGTTAACAGGGTTAAAATTTATCGATTTATTCGCAGGAATTGGTGGTTTTCATCAAGCATTAAGTTATTATGGTGCTAAGTGTGTTTTTGCTTCGGAATGGGATAAATATTGTCAAGAAATTTATTTGAAAAATTACGGAATTTTACCCGAAGGAGATATTACTAAAATACCTGAAAATGAGATTCCTAGTCATGATATTTTGTGTGCTGGTTTTCCTTGTCAAGCCTTTAGTATTTCTGGTAAAAAATTAGGATTTAATGATACTAGGGGTACTTTATTTTTTGATATAGTCAGAATTGCTAAATATCATCAACCTTCATTGTTAATCTTAGAAAATGTGAAAAATTTTGCTAAACATGATGAGGGAAAAACATTAAAAGTTGTTGAAAATACATTAGATGAAATTGGTTATGATGTTTTTTATCAAGTCTTAAATGCTTCTAATTTTGGTGTACCTCAAAAGCGAGAAAGAATTTATATTTTAGGTTTTAAAAAAGATTTAAACGTGAAAAAGTTTACTTTTCCTAATAGTTATAGTAAAGCAAAAAGTTTAATTGATTTTTGTTTAGATGATTCAGAAACTAAGGATTTTATTATTAATAGAAGTGATGTAAAAATTAAGGAAAATTTAGAGATAACTAAAGATATTTTAGGCAATTATCCGCAAAAACCCATTAGAATTGGTACGATTAATAAAGGTGGGCAAGGTGAAAGAATTTATCATCAATTTGGTCATGCTATCACCTTATCAGCTTATGGTGGAGGTATTGGGGCGAAGACTGGTATTTATTTAATTAATGGTAAAATTAGAAAATTAGCCCCTAGAGAATGTGCGAGAATTATGGGTTTTCCTGATAGTTTTATTCTCAGTAATAGTAATAATATTGCTTATAAACAATTCGGGAATAGTGTTGTTGTTAATGTGATAAAATCGATCAGTGAAAATGTTTTAGAGATTAATAATTTATTTTATGAGATAAAAGACTATGAATTAAAGAGAATTACTGTTTAGTATCATAATACTAACGACAAGATATAATAATAATGGAATCATCATCAACTTTATACACTAATCGATGTTCTTGATTGATTCTTTTTGACCAATATCCTTGTAAGTCATGTTTTAAAGGTTCTGATTTCCCTAATCCAGTAAAGAGATTTTTTGTGTATCTTTCAGTAATAATAAAATCTTTTTTAATATTTTCTTATCTGTATTTGCCCAATAATTAAATTGTTCAAATGCGTTGATTTCAAAGGTTATTTTTCTCATAATATTCTAAGTTTATAGACACTATATTACCCTGTTTTACGTTTTCGATAGACTCTAATAACTGTTTTTTATTAGCTTCTGATTTTAATAAATAAGTTGTTTCATCTTCCATTTCCACAGAGTGATTGACGATAATAACTTCAACGGATGCACCTTCTTTGAATTGACTTTGAGAAATTTCTATTTTGCCATTTTTACCCACAATGGCTTTTTGTCTGATTGTATTAACCATTTTTTTATTCTTAAATTAATACTGATTATAATTGACTATTTTAACAAATTCCCTAAATGGCAGTTTTCTTGAACTTAAGTAACTTTTGACGCAATTATTTACTTACTTTTTTCTCATCCGCACGGGTAATCTTTCGTCTAAATTTACTTCGTGAGACGATGCAAAATCACGAATATTTTTGGAGGCGTGAAGAGCAGAAATCATTTTATTTTGAGCGTAATCTTTACCGCAAGAAGAAACCCCATGAATCAACCGATGACGCAAATTCCACGCTTTTAATAATCCTTCCCAATCTGTCACTACTTCGGGTAATCTTTTATCCCTTCGGGGGAAAACCTCCTCTTTCCACACCGTCTTGTATTTCTCCGCCCCATGACAATCCCTTAATTTCTTTCTGATTTCCAGATTGGGGGATGTGCCTAAAGCGATAATAGCACGGCGAACCGTCCATTCAAAATGAATGATAGCCAATAACAGCGATAAAGAGGCATCTTCTTCCATCATTTTTAAAATACGTTGTTCTCTTAACGGACTACGATCTTTAACTAAAAACATAATTTTTTAAAATCTTGTCATTATTTTTTCTGAATCACTACCACATATTTCTTCCTCCAAAGGTAGTTGAATGGATGTTGCAGGAGAAATGGTCTGACACATTTGACTATACAAGTAAAATTTATAGGTCAAATCTGTTTTAATATACTCTAATTCACCGGAGGAAAAGTAATATTCTATTGGATGTCTATTAAGTTCAGTCCTATCAAAGTAAACTATCGTGTCTGATATACCAGAAAAACTACGCAATCCATCTTCTCTTGCTGTTGCAGTAATAATGATTCCAGTATTAGAATCCATCTTAGTAATTTCAACATCATAATAAAAAGAAGAGGAATCAATATTTAACTCATTAATATCATCAACAAAGACACCGTTGGTGTCATAATGTTGTGCTTGTTTTTTTAAAAATTCAAAAATAATTGATTTCCCCTCATCTTCTTCTTCCCTAATTCGTTCTTCTTTTTCTTCTTCTTTTGATTCTTGATAATCTTGATGAGCATTATAAAGATCACGAGTGACACAAGATGGAAGAAAAATGGCTAAAAATAAAATAAAAATTGTTATATTCCATTTAGGATTAATTTTAATAAACATTTGACTTTACTCCTATTTTTTGTTAACCTAAAAAAGTTTTATTTTAAGACTCTAAAATCTGTTTTTTTCTTTTTTCAAATTCCTCGTTAGTGATAATATTTTTATCTCTTAATTCAGCTAATTTGAGTAACTCATCAGCACTGTTATTAGCAACCGCAATATTTTGATTGTTATATTCTGCTTTGATGTTATCTAGTGTTCTTCGTATTTCGTCCCTCACACTTCCCTTTTGAGTTTGATAAAATATAATCGGCAATAACCATAATAGAAATGTAAATAATAAAAGAAAAAGACCAATCCAAAACATTAATGAAGGTTTATACAAAACATCTGCTTTAATTGTCCATCCGTTTTCTCTTTCAGTGAGCCAAATGATAGTTTCATCATATCTATTAATAGAACCAAAACTGGCATTGATTCCAATAAAAACAATTTTGTTGTTACCATTTACGATGCGACGTTGTTGTTTATCGGAAATTCTATTAAATTTTGGTAGAAGAATCTCTATTATTTCTTCCCGACTCTTTTTTGTATTAATAGTAACGACTTCTTCAAATCTCATGGTTTTTTAAAATACTGATTATATTTGACTATTGGATTAAAAATAATGATTACAATTCCAGTTAATCAAAAACCATCGATAAATACTACGGGTAAAACCCAGATTTACGAAGAACTTTTTTAAAGAAATGTTACAGTAACACCAGAATTTACCTGAATTAATGACAAAAAGTGACATCAAATTGAGTTACAATAAGCTCAAACTCATGGATAATAAGGTTTATGGCTATCAACGCTTTCTTACAATTTGTCGATAATTTAGTCTTTGCACAAACAAACGAGCATTTAAGCGATGTACAAAAAAACATTGTGGAAGGGTTGTTAAATGGTGATAGTTATAAAAAAATTGCTGACAATTCTAGTTATGATGAAGGTTATATTGGAGATTTAAGCCGAAAGTTATACAAGATTTTATCTAATCATTTAGGAGAGGAAATTAATAAATCTAATTTTTGTTGGAGTATTGAAAGAATTGCTAATAATAAGTTTGTTAATTTAGGTAATAATAATATTAGTTATTGTGATAATAAGTCAAGTAATTTTAGTAAAAATAAACAGCATAATTATTCTAACATCAACAAAATTTTTCACGATTTAAGATTAGCACCAGTATGTAATTTTGATATAGAAAGAGTCAGAGAATTAGAATTATTATATATACAGATATTTAAAGAAAATAAATCCTTAATTTCCGTTTTAGGAGCGAGTGGAATTGGGAAAACGACTTTAGTTAAAAAGTTTGTAGATTTACACTTACAAGAATTTGAGGTTATTATCTGGGGGTGAGCGAAAAAAGGGGTGGGAAGAAGATAGTAAGTTGTCGTATTTTACCCTATAACTTAATCCAGATACTAAAAATACCATTCAGTTTGTTTGTG